>Ga0213824_1001263_pt1 | contig 15269 bp, 11 predicted proteins | sample MC6MC0906MG_FD_179892 | JGI IMG/M metagenome (GOLD analysis project Ga0213824, IMG submission 179892) | Enriched soil aggregate microbial communities from Iowa State University, Ames, United States - MC6-MC0906-MG | ecosystem: Environmental > Terrestrial > Soil > Unclassified | place: USA: Iowa...
TTCTCCCGCAGGCAAGAGGGTCTGTCTTTCCTCTGTCCGTCTCCGCTTAGATCGTGAAAATGAATCGATTCTATATGACTGTAATGTTATATGGAACAAGAAAAATAGGGGTGGACAAGTCGGTTTCAGCGCATTATCATTATATCATAGAAATGAGGAACCGGTTAAAAAGGTTAAAAAATATCAGAATAAAGTAAGTAGGAAGGAAGAAGTCATGCTGTCAGATTATCATGTACACACCTATTTCAGCGATGATTCGGAGTGTTCCATGGAAGAAATAATCCAAAGGGCCATTCTTTTGGGATTTGATGAAATTGCATTTACAGAGCACGTGGATTATGGGGTGAAAACAGATTTAAATTGTAAATATGAAAATTATTTTAAAGAACTGGAAGAAATGAAAGAAAAATACAGGGGGAAATTATCAATAAAAGCCGGGATTGAATTCGGGGTGCAGTCCCACACCATTTCCCTTTTCCAAAAGGATTATGAAGCATATCCCTTTGATTTTATCATTCTGAGCAACCATCAGGTGGATAACAAGGAATTCTGGAATTACCATTACCAGGAGGGAAAAAGCCAGGAAGAATTTCAAATGGCTTATTATGAGGCCATTTATGAGGTTGTTCAAAAATACAAAAATTATTCCGTCCTTGGCCACCTGGACATGATCAAACGATATGATACATATGGAGAATTTCCAGACAGCAAAATTATGGATGTGGTGGACAAAATACTCCGCTGCGTGATTGATGACGGAAAAGGGATTGAGGTTAATACTTCAAGTTTTCGATATGGTTTGAAGGACTTAACGCCATCCAGAGAGATCCTGAAACGGTATCTTCAGTTAGGCGGACGCATCCTTACCATTGGATCGGATTCCCATAAGGCAGAGCATCTGGGGAACCATATTGGGGAAGTAAGGGGAATTTTAAGAAGTCTTGGGTTTAAGCAGTTTTGCACCTTTGAGAGCATGAAGCCTATTTATTGGGATCTATGATATAGTGATATCCTGCCTGGGGTTAACAGCCGATGGCAGGACATCACCGTAGGCATTTTCCAGACCATAAACAGCGGTCTTCTCCTCCGTCACAAAACGGCTGACCTTTCTCGTCAGCTTAGAAAATTCCGATGGCTTATTTTCAAAGGTTATTTCTCCTAATTTCCGATTCCAGCAATCAAGCATGACTGCCGTATGAGTTTCCTTATGCAGGTCGATTCCCACATAAATGATATTTTCTTTTCTCAGATGTCATCCTTCCTTTTTTCCTGTCTCCATCCTGAAATGATAAAACCGCCGGCAACCTTAGCTGATAAGCGTTATTCACCGATTTACACACAAAGGCCACGGTGACCGCAAGGGGGATTAAGCCTATTCACTTCCAAAACCCAGGATTTTACAGGGTAATCCTTTTTCAAGGTTGGTGTATGTTACCTCTGGTTTGTAGTGATTGCAAGTCGTTTTGGATGGGTTTTTCCGATTTGTAAGGTATGATACAAAAGCTGAGGATGGGTTTGTTACATAGTGGTATCGACTTCCAGGATCTGGTACGGTATCCTTTGGCTCAAAGGAGGTGACAAAAATCATGAACGAGCGGGAACTCATAGATCTTGTAATTGTGGAAAGAATTGATATGCTGCTGCATCACAAAGAAGAGGAAAAAGAAAGCGGTGAATCAGAATCGCTATTTTTTGAAGAAGCAGTGTCCATTCTCAAGAAGCTCCCAAAAAAGGAGGAGGATATCCTAAACAAATACATAGAACTTCAAGGGCTTCAGATAGCTGAAAATGAATCCTATCTGTACTCCTGCGGCATCGCAGATGGCATCCGCATGATGAAGTACATTGAAAAGCTGTAAATCAGAAAAAGAACAGCCACTGAATCCTGTCATCAGAGTCAGTGGCTGGCTTTTTCTGGTTTGTTTAAAGAAGTACTCAGAGAGATGCGGAATTATCCCGTCCCCCCCTGTAACCCCCTCCTGCCCAGTTTACCATAGCTGGATTTTTTTGAAAAGAGGGGTTCAGCTTGTGTAAGCAGGATTTTTCCTTACTTTTTTGTGACAATTTTAAATGTCCCTCCTAGTAAATTTCTACCCTAATCACATCTCTTATCAGCAATTCATTCTCCTTAGCCCGTGTACGCTCGTGTTGCCCCAGTGTGCCATTAAAAAGATAGAGGTGGCATAGTTGCCCATATATGGGGTCAAAAGCAAATGTGAGCCGATTTAGGGAAAAGATTGACAACTTTTTGCTGATGTGTTTTTCTCCAAAGAACATCAGGCGTCATTCACAAATCATCTTTAAAGCTCACTTTTCAGGCAAGTTTTAGCCCATACTTACTAGGTCGAAAATAGAACAGGAGAAAGCCGGGTGGTCAAAAGCCCCACCCAGCAGTCCACTTCGTCCAGCAGTGCTGGGCGTTTTAAGCCATTTCACGCTAGGTGGTCAGATTCGAAAACTTGGTACGGTCAAGGTGGTCGGAATGCCATGAATTTGGCAAATATAAAGGCTTTTCTAATAATACCTGAACCGCCACCTATGCCGTCTAACACTTATCTTTGCTGTTTAAAAGCCTCAGTATTAAGTCCATTTTAACTATTACTCAACGAACAAAATACTCAACATATAAACATTTAATCAATATCTAATTCTGATATTATTTTTTTTAATTCATTTATAACATCAAATCGATAATCATTGTCAATATCTACATCTTCAGGGAATGTTATATTATAGATTTCAACAAATGCTTTATCTTTTTGCATATTATATAAATCTTCATCAACAGTAAGGTATTTAAAGTTTTTCTTAAGGAGCTGAACTTCACCTTTAAATGTTGCCGTAACAATTTCTTTTGGGAAAGGGTTACCATCAACGCAAAAGATTAAAACGCCATTACAAAATGCGTCATCTATATTCCATTCTTTTATAGTATCAATAATTATCGAAAATTTATATGGATCTCCTAATATCATAATCACCATCCTTTTTTCGGTGAACCAAATATATTCTTTATATCATTTTGTATACCACTAAACCAGCCACAATCTCTGATTAATTGTTCAACTCCCATTACTAATAACCTTTAAAATTAATTATTTGAAAAAACTAGCAAATCATAATTATCAGCTGTTTCTTGTATAACATATCCAAAAGAAAAATCATCTAATTTTTCTCCATCTTTTAAAGAAATACAAGAAAATAAAGGAGTCCTTTTCAAAACATTAATATATTCTTCCTCATTTAGAGGTCTATACCAAATGGCGCCACCTGCATTCTGAAGTTTTCCATGTTCATCAAGAATCCATGGACTCGTTCCATACATTCTTTCAGATACAAAGTTATAAACTTGGTCATCTACATTATATTTTATTAATTTTGTAATTACCACGTTTTTAATATCTTCCATTGCCTCTTCCGAAATTCCTGTGCAATCACCCTCTTTCATTTTAATAAATAACTCTTCTGCTGTCTTTTTCTTCTCTTGGATTGCTTTCATTGAGCACTTTGCATCTTCTCGTAATATATCCAATACCTCTTGATTAATTTCTTGCTTTAAATGCGGACTATAATAATGAATTACATCATCACAATAATCTTCAAAGTATTCAGCACAATCATTTTTTCCATCTCTAACACCCTCATTAGGTTGATAATATTGAAATAGCAATATTTCCTGACTTTTCAAGTAACCTAGAAGGGTGTTCAGTTTTTGATCAATAGTTAAATTTCCAAAATTAGAAATACGTCTCACACTTACTCCTCTCATTAATCATTAAATCAGTGGTGAACATTTCCTATATCTGTATTAAGGTGTGCGTGATCTGGAACAACTTTTCCATCAACTCTGTAATTCCTATCAAGTCTTCCTATAATATTACCATTTTTAATATCGACTTCCAGCAAACGTTACGGTATTGTATGTTACTAAGAAAGGGGGTGCAATTTTATGACCGAACAGGAATTACTGGACATGTTTATTCAGGAACGTGTTGATATGCTACTTAATAATCTCAGCAAAACCACACCAAGAAAGTCACCAGAAGAAAATAAGCGTATGATTCGAGCAGAACAGATCATTGATCATCTTTCTGATGATGAACGAGAACTGGTACAGAACTACATCGATAATTTCTCGGATTTATTTGCTTCAAACGAACCGTATTTGTATCGGCAAGGCTTTATTGATGGCATCCGGGTAACAAGTTATTTAGCTAAGTTATAATAAGGTCATGCCCGCCAGCTCAAACTGGTGGGCATGACCTATAAACCTAAAATTGATTGCTTATTTCATCCCATATATCCAGTATTGCTTTGTCATTAATTTTAGCCTGATTAAAAAGTTCCTCTGTGGTCATGAAATCTTGTGAATAGCCATCAGATACTCTGGTAAGATAATGCCCCTTTGCATTTTGGCTAATCCAATAATCTTCTCCTTGATATCGAAAAAGAAATTCTTCTCCCCATCCTACTCTTTTGAGTAATTCTTCATACTTCATGTTTATCTTCTCCTATCTACCAGTTGGCAATCCATCTGGTCCATATTTCCAAAAATGTTCATGTGGCCATTCAGGGTGCTCTTTAGGGTTCCCATGGTTTGTATAATCTATATCTCTTACAGCATTTCCGTTTTCATCATACTATCTTCTTGTTTTAACATTCCCATCTTGATCCACAATATCAACACTAGAATTAGGCTCACCTTTGTAACCAGGATTTTTGGTCGTTGTGGAGTGATTGTCTGATGGCTTATTGTCATACTCATTTCCTTTATTTGAGGTTACAGTATCTTTGTCTGAATCAGCATCCCCCTTGCCATTGTGCTGGGGTGTAAACGGCTTGATCAACTCATGCTTTATCGAAAAACTGTAATCCAGAAAAAAAGAGCCACCACTTCATCACAGAATCAGTGGTGGCTTTATTTCTGGTTGATCTGATGCCAGAAGGTTGTAATCACTGGGATTCTTCATCATTAGGACATTTGCAGGTTCTATCACCGATGCACTATAAAAACTAAGCAACACATCTTCTCGTCTTTCAGTTAAACTAGGTTACTCTATTAAATTCCTTGAAATCTTATAGAAATCACATATTCCTTTTTTAGGATCATAATATTCCCAATTCAAGAAATAGTTGATAGCCAATGCAGTTTCTTCCCACGTATTTCTAGCACATCCTAAGAGCAATGTATTAATCTCATTAGTAACATAAGTCATATTTTCTTCCATGGATGCTCCATTCACAATAAAGACTGCCCTTAATAACATAGGACCTATTTCTTTAGATATTTTCTCTAATCGCTTTGGAGTCATCATTCTAAAGGAAAAACAATCTGCACCTTTATCACCTTCAGTGTTTATACACGCTTCTAAATGCATAACAAAATCATTTATATCCTCCGGTTCGTTAGCATCTAAAATGCAATTCAAAATTGGTACAACCATTTAAACCTCCTCATAAAAATATTAATTTTCAATAATACCTACATGATAATTAGTCAATTTATTTCCTATCTTATCAAACATCTCAAAGTTTGCTTCATAAACCCCTTTCATTTTTTTAGTCATAATTCTAAAAGATTTAGTACCATCCTTACTTGTGTATTTGATCATATCCATTGTTGTCTTATAACCCTTTCCGACAAACTTCTGCCCCGCTTCCATCGCCGTATTTACATCTACATTTCTTCCCTCTAACCCATCAATTTTTGCAGAATTGTTTGCCAATTCAGCTAATTCATCTGATGTTGGTGCCTTTTTAGAGCTAGAATCCCCCTTGGCATTGAGGCTGACGCCTTATAACTTTTGCACCTTTTTCTCTGTTCTTTTGGAAAAGGTGGTAAACCAAGGTCTGTCTGTCTTTTGATTCCATCTTACTACAAAGTGTTTGGGATTAAAAGCCATTATTGCTCTGGCTCTCGGTATTCGGTATGGTTTTTCAGCATTCCATACACGATATTCACCAAGCGTCTGGCAATACAAATCAACGCTTGTTGCTTATTCTTCCCGCTCTCCACTTTTTTCAAGTAATACTCTCGGAATATCTTATTTCTGGGCACTCCGTTTGTCGATATCTGAATCATCTGGATTGCCATGAAGTAAAAGATAGCTTGCAACCGCCGATTTCCCTGCTTCGGACACATATCCTTCCCTTTTCCTGCCGATGAAAAATTGACTGGGGCTATTCCTGCAAACTTCGCCAGCTTGTTGGCATTGGGAAAACGGTTGATATCTCCGATTTCTGACAGCATATTGGCAGCCGTTATTACATCAATTCCAGGCATGGTCATTAAAGTGCAACGGAATTGTGGCAGCATCATTTCAATTGCTTTTTCCACTTCCTCTAGCTGCACACGGTAATGCTCAAGGTCATTGACAAGACTTCTGGTAATGGAATCCCTGGTTTCTTGATGCTCTCTTTTGGTTTCTCCGTCTGACTGGATTAAATCCAGTATCTTTTTTGCTCGTTTGATGGAGCAGTTATTGTGACTTATTGGTCTTAACTCATCTGCCAGTTCCTCTGCTAACTTTCCTTGCAAATGCTCCGGTGATGGATATTTATTGAAAAAATACAAAGCCGTTGCTCGGCTGATATCATTGAAAAACTGCTTATAGCTTGGATATGCTGCACATAATTGCTCGTGAAGCTGGTTTTTAAGTCGGCTTTGATGAGTGCAGATATTATCCCTTCGATTCACCAGCTGGCTCAATGTCCAGTATTTATCATCGGGGATTGCATCTGGTAATCTATCCAACATATTAATTAATACCAAGGCAACCGCTTCGGCATCGTAGCTATCACTTTTCTGGTACATTGGTACGCTTTTTCTCTGGGCATAGGACAGGGATGTATTCACATCCTTTACCAGATTCCCTTTTTCAATAAGCCACACAGCTAACGTCCGTCCATAGCCATAGGCATTTTCCAGACCATAAACAGCGGTCTTTTCCTCTGTCACAAAACGGCTGACCTTTCTTGTCAGCTTGGTAAATTCCGATGGCTTGTTATCAAAGGTTATCTCACCTAATTTCCGATTCCAGCAATCCAGCATGACTGCCGTATGGGATTCCTTGTGAAGGTCGATTCCCACATAGATGATATTTTCTTTTCTCAGATGTCATCCTTCCTTTTCTGCCTGTCTCCATCTTGAAATAATAAAACTGCCGGCAACCTCAGCTGATAAGCGTTATTTACCGATTTACGCACAAAGCTACGATAATCGCAAGGGGGGTTAAGTCTATCCAATCCCAAAACCCAAGACTTTACAGGGTAATCCTTTTTCAAGGTTGGTGTATGTTACCTCTGGTTTGCGAGGATTACAAGTCATTTCCGATTGATTTTTTCGATTTGGTAGGTATGATACAAAAGCTAGAGCTGGGTTTGTTACATAGTTGTATCGACTTCCAAGAGCCATTAGGATATCGTTTGGCACAAAGGAGGTGAGAGCGAATATGAATGAGCAAGAGCTTATAGATCTGGTGATTGTTGAGAGAATTGATATGCTGCTACACCAGAAAGAAGAGGAAAGGGAAAACTGCGAATCAGAATCGCTATTTTTTGAAGAGGCAGAGTCTATTCTCAAGAAACTCCCAAAAAAGGAGTGGGATATCCTAAACAGATACATAGAGCTTCAAGGACTTCAGATGGCTGAAAATGAATCCTATCTGTACTCCTGCGGCATCGCTGACGGAATCCGAATCATGAAATACATTGAAAAGCTATAATGCAGAAAAAAAGAACAGCCACTGCGTCCTATCACGGAATTTCAGTGGCTGGCCTTTTCTGGTTTGTTAGCGAATCACGCAGAGAGATATGGAATTATCCCGTCTCCCCCTGTAACCCCCGTCCTGCCCATTTTACCATGGATGGATTTTTTGAAAAGAGGGGTTCAGCTTGTGTCAGCAGGATTTTTCCTTACTTTTTTATGACAATTTTAAATGTCCCTCTAAGTGAATTTCTACCCTAATCACATCTCCTATCAACAATTCATTCTCCTTAGCCCGTGTACGCTCGTGTTGCCCCAGTGTGCCCTCAAAAAGACAGAGGTGGCATAGTTGCCCATATATGGGGGCAAAAGCAAATGTAAGCCAATTTGGAGAAAGGATTGGTAACTGTTTTGCTGATATATTTTCCGCCAAAGAACATAAGATACCCCATGTGCATCATTTTCAAGATCCATTTTTCAGGAAAATTCCAAGCATATTGACTGGGTCGAAAATAGAGCAGGATAAAGCAAGGGGCTGTGAATTGCCCCTTGCGACCACAGCGGACAGCAGTGACGCCCGCATACTACGAAGAATTTAAGGTTTTATAAAACTGCCTTGCTCCTGCTCCAAAGGTGCTGTAAATAGGTTTTTGTGCTGTTCAAGATGCTGTAGTTGCCAATAATCCTTTTTATTGAGACATCTGTAAGGTGATGTCATAGGTGCACAATTCAACATCCTACGTTAACTGGTTTTATTTTCTAGACACTTCACTGATTCTTTTTCGATTGGGGCATAAAATAAATCATAGCTCAGTTTTAGATACACTTTCTTTCATATTCCACATAATAGCATGACTGCCAACGTTTTTAATTACTATTTCTCTATTGTTTGATTGCACTAATGTAATAAATCGTTCACCAAATAATATTCGTCTTCTAGCATTCAAATCTAAACATTCTAATAACTCATGTGCAAAATCTCTGCTATTTTCGTAATACTCATCAAAATTTACAAAGATAATCGCTACACCTCCACCTTCTGGTATTATCAAATCACTCAAAAGACAATCGCTGAAAGCATCTAGATTTTCTCCATAATAATCAGGGAATTCAAGTTTTTCTTTCACTATTCTATGAAATTCTTCTTCTGTTTTAATCATACTAAAATCTAGTATATTGAGCTGATATCCTATCGCTTGAAGCCGTTCCATGTCATGTTTTAAAATGGCTTTAGAATGGTATAGGGCAATAGATCCATTCATCAAAATACGCCAATCTAATTTTGCACAGTTATTTATTCTTTTATCAAAAATTGACATAATAATCACTCCCTGAACCTGCATCCTAAATGGACGCAGGTTCTAAAATAGACGCAATCAGACATTATCTAATCTGTTGCCATGTTTTATAGTGGTCTGGAGTGTACCAAGCACTTCCATCTGATCCTGTTACGACCCTTTCTGTCCCTCTTGACTTACCATATTTATACGGATTAATATCGTACTCTGTGTATGTAGCAGTGTTATCATTAGGGATTGGAGTTTCTCCTGCTTTTGTATTAGGTTTATTTTTGAATTCAATACCTCCATAATAATCTTCAAGATATTCCTCAGGATTTTTATCAATTTTATCTAAAGCATCTTTAGCTTTTTGAGGTACTTTATCCTTAGAACCCCCCTTACCTCCAGTCATTCCCAGTATTGCTACTCCAGCTCCCAATTCTCCTGAAATACCGCCCTCAATCACTGCCTGCGGAACCATCACGGAATAGGTGTTTCCATATTGATCCATTACTAAGACACTTTTGTAATCTCCGCCACTAACAGCTTGTTCTCCTATAGAACTGATAAATGACAGGAGAGTTGTAACCCCCATCATATATCCCACGTCAATCCCAGTTTCATATATCTTACGGAGTTTTTTTAGTTCACTTGCATCTTGAGTTCCTAGCCCATATGTTTTTTCTATTATGTTCTTCCAAATTATATCGATGTCTTCCCAAAATTGTTTATCCGTATAATTATGACGGGAGGTATCTCCGAACAATGCATATATTTTCCCTACCGTCCTTCTATCCAGGAACTTCCAAAAAGATGACATCCCTAATTGCTTTCCTGCGTTAAATATCTGACAATTTTTTGCCATACTGGAATTCTTTGCAAGATTCATTAATCGGGTAAGATTATCTACTGCCTCCTCTTGCATACGGTCTATATCATTCGAAGTCGCATATTTTACACCTACTGCTGCGTATTCACTCCCTATCTTTTGGTTTCCATATGTATCTTCTTCCCTCGGATCATAGGCAGCTGCTGATTTTGGCACCGAATACATTCCGCTTGGGTCTACATAATTAGGCGCACTGCCCTTTACATAATTGTACCGGTTTAAGGACAGTGGATCTGTGATCTGTCCCAGGTATGTATCCTCCGTTAAGAAGTCTCCTCGTTCCACATCATAATAACGTGCTCTTAAATACTGGGTTTCCAGGTTCGGATTGTAACTTTCCGCGTTATAGCTGTATACATTGTTGTTCTGCGGTTTTCCAAAAGCAATGTCTCCGGTCGGGCTGTAGCGGTAAGACTGCCAAATCATTCCCTTACTATCCGTCACTCCGCTAACACTACCCCTTGGATCATAGGTGTAATACCCTGTCCTTCCGGTAAATCTTTCATTAGTTAAGCGTTCGTTTCCATAGGAGTAGGCGGTGTCCATCTCGCCATTGATGTTCAGTTCCATCAGAACCTCTGCATATTCCCGATTCACATCATTGACGTATTCCACCAATTCATAATCCTTAGCTTTTCCGGAGGTCTTAACAAGATCAATCAGCTCCTTTTCTAAATCGCTGACTTCTCCTTCGATGGGGAATAAGATTCCGCTCTGGTTCTGGCTTCCTCCTGTGTTGTTGGTATTACCGCTTCCATTGCCGTTATTATTTCCATTTCCATTATTGGAACCGCCATTACCGTTGTTGCCATTCCCGTTGTTGCCATTTCCATTTCCATTATTACCATTCCAATTGCCGTTATTGCTATTTCCATTACCGTTGTTGCCATTTCCATTACCGTTGTTGCCATTTCCATTCCCAGGATTATCCTTCCCGTTGCCGTTTCCTTTCCCATTATTTTTATCATTCCCGTCATTGCCTTTGTCCTTATCTTTGTTTCCATTTGACAATGCCTGGAGTTTTGGTTCTGTTGTGGGGTCTCCTTCTGTTAAGAAGGCGGCGTTGGTCGTAAATCCGTCATTTCTTCCAGTTACGGCAATCGTTCTGCCAGCTTCACTCGTCTCGCTGCTTCCGCTTCCGGAAGTTACCTTCCCACTGTCCACGGCATCCCCGTCATTGCCTTCGTCCTTATTTTCGTTCCCATATGACGGTGCCTGGAGTATTGGTACTTCCGTGGTGCTTGTTTCTGCTGTGGGTTTTTGTTCTGTTGTGGATTTCCCTCTTGCAGCGGTGGAAGTAAATAAGTTCCTGATTCCAGCTACAACACTCTTAAAGAAGCTAACGATAGAAGTAAATACGCCCTTGATTCCAGCCACGATACTCTTAAAGAAGGTGGCAATGGAAGTAAATATGTCCTTGTTTTCAGATCCGACACTGTTTTTGCCAGCATCACTCGCTTCACTGCTTCCGCTTCCTTTGTTATCTTGATTGTTGTCAGTTTCGTCTTCGGACGTTCCTTTCCCACTGTTCACTGCATTCCCGTCATTGTCTTTATCTGTATTTTTGTTTCCATCTGACGGTATCTGGGACTTTGAATCTGCTGTTGGGTTTGGTTCTGTTGCGGGATTTGGTTCCGCTGCAGGGTATGGTTCTGCTGTGAGTTCTCCTCCTGCAAAGAAGGTAGCAACGGAAGTAAATACGTCTTTGATTCCAGCTACTATATTCTTTCCACTACTTCCGCTGCCTCCACTACTTCCGCTTCCTTTGTTGTCCTTGTTGTTTCCATTTCCGCCTCCGGAATTCCCTTTCCAGTCATCATCCGTATGGAGGTTGTAGTTTAACTGGAAGATCCGGTTTCCATCTCCGTCATAGGCCATGGCGGTCAACAGTCCATCTTTATTATAAACTGCTTTTAAGCGGTTCTCAACTGTGTAATCATATGAGAGCTCTACCTTTCGGTCGCCATCGGGCTTAATTTCTTCCTGCAAGATACGGTTTCCATCACCGTCATAGGTGTATTCCACGTTTTTATAATGCTTGCCGTCATACTCCCTTGCCTTTACCATCTGATTGGAAACATTGTAGGTATACTCTGCACTTTCCTGCACCTTTCCATTACGGCTCTTGCCGTAGAAGGTGCGGTTTCCCATGTCATCGTACTTGTAATCATACACATAGGTTCCCTGGCGGTCTTCGGTTTCGGTGGCTTTGATTAGCTTGCCATCATCATCATACGCAAAGGTCCTCTTTGTCCCAATGATCTGGAAGTTATAAATTCCATCTTTATCGTGCTTGTTCCTGTGCTTGTCTCCATGAGGATAGTTCTCATCATGCCAGTTCTCATGCTTTCCGTCATGCTTGTCATCCCAGGCATAACCATAAAGAGATTCCACTACATCTTCGCCTATGATAAAGCCCCGGTCGTCGTAGGTATAATCATACTGGCTGACGACCCAGCCGCAGGTGTCGCAGATGTTCTTCATGGATACGATCTGGTTTCTTGCATTGTAGGTATTATACGTGCCTACGTCATTTGGACGGTGGATTTCCGTTACCCGGTTGATGGCATCGTACACATAGGTGGTCACGGCTCCGGTACGATCCGTAACCTTGATTAAGTTGTCATTTTTATCATACCCATACCTTACTTTCTTTCCATCCGGGTAGGTAATGGAATCTAACCGGTCGCTTCCGTCATAGAAATAACTGGTCACTTCTCCGGAACCGGTGGTAACCTTTGTAATCCGCCCTAATCCATCGTACTCATAGGAACTTTCTCCGGAGCGGTCCATCATAGAGACTCGCTGGCCTAATGCGTCGTAAGCATAAATCACACCTTCCTCTACAGCTTTTCCTTCCCCATCTTCATAGGATTTCTCCACCAGTGCATTCAGCTTGTCGTAATCATAAGAAACTTTATTTCCGCCATTGCTGGTGTGGCTGGTGAATCTGCCTCCTATATCGTAAGTCATACGCTCGGTTCTTCCAGCCTTATCCGTTAGGGAAGTCATGTTGCCTTCTAAATCGTAAGTATAGGTGGTGGTTCGTTTCATGGTATCCGTAGCGCTGGTGACATTTCCCATCACATCGTAAGTATAAGTACTGGTGAGACCGCTTGGCAGAGTTACTTTTATTAAGTTATCCAGGATGTCATAAGCAAACTGAGTCGTCAGACCGTTCGTTGCACGGACACTTAAGACATTGCCATGAGGGTCATAGGCATACCGTTCCGTCAGCCCCATCTTGTCCTTTACTGATGTGACACGGCTTCCGGCATCGTAGGTGAACTGTTCAGACTGGGAAAGCGGATCCTTGGTTCCAGTCAGGCGGTTATCCTTATCATAGGTATTTTCATAGATATAACCTTTTGGATCGATAACGGCAGTCCGGTTGTAATTCTTATCATAGGTAAAGCGGATTGTTCTATCTCCGGGCTTTGTCACGGAAGAAATTTCCCCTACCAGATTATAAACCACTTCTGTTGCTTTTCCTTCCGGGTCCACGCTGGCAGTTAACTGATCCAGCTTATCATACCGGTAATTCCAGGTGTAGCCCAGGGCATTGGCGACTGCGTTTTTATTTCCCCGGACATCGTAGCCAAATACCGTTTCCCCGCCTTTGGCATCCACGGCTTTTGTCATGCGGTGCATGATGTCATAAGTGTAGGTGCTGTTACGGCCTAAAGTATCCGTGTCGGTGATCACGTTATCAGCCACATCATAGGTAAAGCTACGGGATAAGCCTAATGGAGTCTTCACTCCGGTCAACCGGTGGACGGCATCGTAGCTGTAGTGGTACGTTCCTCCGTTCTTTTCCTGTCTGGAAAGCACCTGGCGATTTAAGTCCACCTCATAGGCCGTCTCATTTCCAGCAGGGTCTGTGATTCTGGTTACCTCGTCATGCTTATCATAGGCATAGGCGGTCACTGCCCCCTTGGGAGAAATGGCTTTTACCAGATTTCCCATGACATCATACTGGTATTCTGTGATCAGGCCATTGGCATCCTTGGCCTTTGTTAAATTATTGTCAGCATCGTAGCGGTATTCCTGTCTGCTTCCTTCCGGTGTGGTATAGGAAAGGAGTCTTGAGAGGGCATCGTACTCATAGACTGTAGCATTTCCTCTTCCATCGGTAAACGAGGTTAAGCGGTCTATGGCATCATAAACGTAAGCCTGTTTTGCCCCCTCCCCATCTACGGTGTTTGTTAAGTTCCCTTTCCTATCGTACTGGAAGGCGGTGGCCGCTCCTAAGGGATTTACCTTCCCCGTCAGGCGGTTGATGGCGTCGTAGGCATAAGTGTAAACAGCCTCGCCCGGCTCTGTGGTTTTTACCAGATTTCCCACCTTATCATACTCATAGAGGGTCTGTTTTCCTTCCGGATCCGTCACCTTTGTGAGCCGGTCTAAGGCATCGTAGCCGTACCGGGTGGTTGCTAAGTCCGTACCGGTTACGGATACCAGGTGGTTGAATTTGTCATATTCATAAATGGCGCTTCTTCCGATGGTATCGATCTGTTTTATCAGATTTCCGCTTTCATCGTAGGCATAGGTCATGGTGTTTCCGATATTGTCTTTTGCCTCTGTGATCCGGCCCATGGAATCATAGGTGTAAGAGGTGATGACATCTGCCTCATCAATACTCTTTATCATCCGGTCATTTACGTCATAAACCATGACCACACTGTCTCCGTCCGGGTAAAGAATGCGGATCACATTGCCGTTTGCATCATAGGTGTATTCATACTCATGGCCCATGGCGTCAAGCATCTTTGTGGTTCGGCTTAAGGCATCCACCTGGATGGTTGTCTCACCCTTTAAGGCATCTGTTACCTTTTCCACATTGCCCAGGGAATCGTATTCCATGGCGGTGACAAAGCCTGCGGCATTAACCTCTGCAAGCATCTGGCCGATGGCGTCATAATGGTAGCTGGTGGTGTTTCCGTTCTGGTCCGTAGTTGTTAAGGGATTACCGCTTAAGTTATACGCTACCTTCACTGTGCCATTTAAAGCATCTGTGACTTCTTTTAAGCGTCCTACTGCATCATAAGAATACCCTGTAGTATTTGATTCGGCATCGGTTACTTTCTTTTGATTCCCTGCCCCATCGTAAGTGTAGAGAGTGATTCCGCCTAAGGGATCTTCTGCTCTTATGATTCGGTTATTGGGGTCGTATTTAAACCGGTACACCCTGGTCTCATCGTCGGTAATTCTGATGATATTTCCATTTCCGTCATAGGACAGCCTTGTTACCAAACCGTTCTGGGCTGTAGTGGACACCATTCTTCCGGCACGGTCATACGTGTAGGATATGGATGTTCCATCTGGATTAGTGACCTTTTTCAGATTCCCATTGCGGTCATAGCTGTAGTATGTTTCATTGCCAAGGGCATCCTTT
>Ga0213824_1001269_pt1 | contig 15213 bp, 10 predicted proteins | sample MC6MC0906MG_FD_179892 | JGI IMG/M metagenome (GOLD analysis project Ga0213824, IMG submission 179892) | Enriched soil aggregate microbial communities from Iowa State University, Ames, United States - MC6-MC0906-MG | ecosystem: Environmental > Terrestrial > Soil > Unclassified | place: USA: Iowa...
CAGTACCAGGTGGTTGATCGAGCGGTAGTTGCCGATGGCGAGGGTAGTGAGCATGCAGTGCTTTCCAGCGTGTACCAAGCGACCGATTGTGGCCGAAGCGGGGCTGCCTTGCCAGCTTCATCAGGTGTTCAGCCGCGTGCCTGCAAGGCCGCTGGCTAGCGTTAATGCACCTGGCCAGGCCACTTGCGCTGGGTAGCCAGCGCCAACAACTCACGCTGCCCAGAAATACCCAGTTTGCGGTACAGCCGCTTGATATACGTGGCCGCACTGGACAGCTGAATGCCCATGCTCGCGCTGATGACCTCTACCTCACAACCGGCCAGCATCAGTTGCAGCAGCTCCTGGTCACGCCGGGTCAGTTCCGGGTACAGGCTGACAACCCGTTCACTGAGCAGTGCCGGCATCTCATTGGCTTCGAGATAGGCGCGGTAATGCAGGCGCGAGACTTGTACGATCAGCGGGGCGGCTGTTTCGATGACATTTATTTCGTGGGGGGCAAAACGGCCGTGCTCCCGGCCCCGGTAGAAGTTTACCGATAGCCAGCGGTTGCCTTCGCAGTGCGTGAGCAGGGCAACGCGTTCGGAAATTTGCGGCAGCTCGTAGCAGATGCGACGGTAATCGCGGTGGGCGATGTCTTCGATGCCTTGGCGTTGCACCATGATGCGCCGGGCTGTGGGCAGGGCCTGGCGCGCAGTCATCGCTTGCTGGTTGCCGTCCATGCTGTAGAAGCGTTCGGCATAGTTGCTGGAGATTCTGGGTAGCTCGATCATTCGCGCGCGGTCGGCGAATGAAATGATCTGCGGGCTGCGGTTGGGGCTATAGGCGAAGATGGTGCACTGGGCCAACGGGACCTGGGCGCTGACCAGTTTCAGCATGTCGGCGGCCAACAGCTTGCCGCGGCTTTCGCTTGTGCGGGCGAGCAGGGTGGCGGTTTGCTCGATGGGTAGGCGAAAGTCGGTCGTGGAGGGGCGTAGTGGCCAGAATTCCATGCGGTACTCCCTGAGGGCAAGGCATGACTTATTGTTTTAGGCGGCCGCTGGGGCTGGGCTGTTGGGCAGGATAACCAATTTGCAGGCGCGACGCTTAGCCTGGGGGTCTGCAAACAGTGGCTTTGCTTCAGCTTGTCGGGTCTTGCCCCAACACCTTGCTCAACGCCACGCGTGCATCTTCCAGCTGCACCAGCGAGGCATGTCGCGCCCCGAGCGCGTCGCCGTTCTGAATAGCAGTGAGAATCGCCTTGTGCCGGGGCAGGGCCAGCTGGTCGAAGTTCGGCCGCTGGTTCGAATAGCGCACCGATTCACGCAGGGCCATCGACAGCATGTTGCACAGGTAGGCGAGCAGGTCGTTATGGGTGGCATCGGCGATGCGGGCGTGGAAGTCCAGGTCGGGTTGCAGGCGCTCTTCATGAGTGCGCGCGGCTTCCATGCGCTGGTAGGCTTCGCCGATCGATGCGACATCTTCGCTGGTGGCGTTGGTGGCGGCCAGCGCGGCGGCGGCGGGCTCGATGACCCAGCGTACGCTGGACAAGGTGTTGAAGAAGTCCTTTTGCGGGGTGGCCTGCATCAGCCAGTGCAGCACGTCGGGGTCGAGCATGTGCCAGTCATGGCGGGGCCTGACCAAGGTGCCTACCCGAGGGCGGGCCTGGACCAGGCCCTTGGCGGTAAGCGCGCGCATCGCTTCACGGAACACCGGCCGGCTGATCGCGTAGCTTTCGCACAGGCTGGCCTCGGAGGGCAGCTTTTGCCCGGGTGCGAGTTGGCCGGAAACGATTTGCAGGCCAAGGTCCTGGACCAGGGTGGCGTGCATGCTTTTGCGCGTGGTGGGCTGGCGGTAGTTCATGGGGGCGCGGGTGGTCCTTCGAGCGGGGCAGGCATCATAGCATTAGTGGGTGAGGGGAGGTCTGTGAGGCAGGTTTGAGCGGGTTGGGTTTGTTCGGGGCAGGGGGGGCTGGGTGGCACGGGCTTCGCCCGTGTTCGCGGGTGAACCCGCTCCTACAGGTACCGTGCTGGTAGGAGCGGTGTTGCGAGCTGGTTAGTGCGAATGCTTGGGCACCGCTGCCCCCCGGCAGCCCACCAGAAAGTCGAAATCGCACCCTTCATCCGCCTGCATCACATGGTCCAGGTACAGCTTGGCGTAACCGCCAGTGATCAACTGTGGTGGCGCTTGCAGGTCGGCCAGGCGGCCGGCCAGTTCCTCGGCGCCAACGTCCAGGTGCAGCCGGCCTTCCTTGCAATCCAGCTCGATCCAGTCGCCTTCACGTACCGCTGCCAATGGCCCGCCCGCAGCGGCTTCGGGCGCCACGTGCAGCACCACGGTGCCGTAGGCGGTGCCGCTCATGCGGGCGTCGGAGATGCGCACCATGTCAGTCACACCCTGGGCCAGCAGCTTGGCAGGCAGGCCCATGTTGCCCACCTCGGCCATGCCTGGGTAGCCCTTGGGCCCGCAGTACTTCATCACCAGCACCGAATTGGCGTCCACCTCCAGCTCAGGGTCGTTGATGCGTGCCTTGTAATCTTCGAAGTTTTCGAACACCACAGCACGCCCGCGATGCTGCATCAGCGCAGGGGTTGCCGCTGAGGGTTTGAGCACCGCGCCCTTGGGCGCCAGGTTGCCGCGCAAGATACAGATGCCACCATCGGCCACCAGCGGTTTGTCGAGCGGGCGGATGACTTCTTCGTCATACAGCGGCGCGGCCTGGCAGTTGTCCCACAGGCTCTTGCCGTTGGCGGTCAGCGCGTTGGGGTTGGGCAGCAGGCCATGTTCACCCAGGCGGCGGATCACTGCGGGCAGGCCGCCGGCGTAATAGAACTCCTCCATCAGGAAGCGGCCCGAAGGCTGCAAGTCGACCAAGGTCGGTGTGCCGCGGCCGACGCGGGTCCAGTCTTCCAGTTGCAGGTCTACGCCAATGCGCCCGGCTATCGCCTTGAGGTGGATCACGGCGTTGGTCGAACCACCGATGGCGGCGTTGACGCGGATGGCATTCTCGAAGGCTTCGCGGGTAAGGACTTTCGACAGGCGCAGGTCTTCGCGCACCATGTCGACAATGCGCATGCCCGACAGGTGGGCGAGTACATAGCGGCGGGCATCCACAGCCGGGATGGCGGCGTTGTGTGGCAGCGAGGTGCCCAGCGCTTCGGCCATGCAGGCCATGGTCGAGGCGGTGCCCATGGTGTTGCAGGTGCCCGCCGAGCGCGACATGCCAGCCTCGGCCGAGAGGAACTCGTTGAGGTCGATCTGGCCGGCTTTATAGGCCTCGTGCATCTGCCAGACGATGGTGCCGGCGCCAATGTCCTTGCCTTTGTGCTTGCCGTTGAGCATCGGCCCGCCGGTAACCACGATCGCCGGTACGTCGCAGCTGGCGGCACCCATCAGCAGCGCCGGGGTGGTTTTGTCGCAGCCGGTCAGCAGCACCACGGCGTCCACCGGGTTGCCACGTATGGCTTCCTCCACGTCCATGCTCGCCAGGTTGCGGGTGAGCATGGCGGTGGGGCGCAGGTTGGACTCGCCGCTGGAAAACACCGGGAACTCCACCGGGAAGCCGCCAGCCTCCAGCACGCCTTTTTTCACATGCTCGGCAATTTTGCGGAAGTGGGCGTTGCACGGGGTCAGCTCCGACCAGGTGTTGCAGATGCCGATGATCGGCTTGCCTTGGAATTCGTGGTCTGGAATGCCTTGGTTCTTCATCCAGCTGCGGTACATGAAGCCGTTCTTGTCGGCGGTACCAAACCATTGGGCGGAGCGCAGGGGGCGTTTGTTATCTGACATGAGCGGGACACCTAATTAGTATTACTATTTGTCGTTATGTGGCTGACTCTACCGGCTAAAAAGGCATCTGTGAAGGGTTGTTGTTTTAAATGGTAATACTATATGATCGATTCGCCAGGTTAGCGGTCTGCCAAAAAGCCCCGGCCAGGTGCTGTGCCCATTACAAGAACAATTGGAGACATCGCCATGATCCAGGAGCAGCGGCTTGTCCGCCTGATCACACTGAAACTCATCCCTTTTCTGGTTCTGCTTTACCTGGTGGCCTATGTCGATCGTTCGGCGGTAGGCTTTGCCAAGCTGCACATGGGCGCCGACATCGGCCTGGGTGACGCGGCATATGGCCTTGGCGCCGGGCTGTTCTTCATCGGTTATTTCCTTTTCGAGGTGCCGAGCAACCTGTTGCTCGACCGCTTTGGCGCACGTCGCTGGTTTGCCCGCATTCTGCTGACCTGGGGCGCGATCACCGTCGGCATGGCGTTTGTCACGGGGCCAAATGGCTTCTATGTGATGCGCTTTTTGCTGGGGGCCGCCGAGGCGGGCTTCTTCCCCGGCGTGCTGTACTACATCACCCAGTGGTACCCGGTGCGCCATCGCGGCAAGATCCTTGGTTTCTTCATTCTTTCGCAGCCGTTGGCCATGCTGATCACCGGGCCGCTTTCCGGCGCGCTGCTGGGGCTGGAGGGCAGCTACGGCCTGCATGGTTGGCAGTGGCTGTTCATCTGTATCGGTACCCCGGCGGTGCTGCTGGCCTGGCCAACCCTGCGGCTGCTGCCGGACGGCCCAGCCAAGGTGCGCTGGCTCAGCGACGAGCAACGCAACTGGCTGCAAGAGCAGTTGGCCAACGACCTGCGCGAGTTTGGCCAGACCCGTCATGGCAACCCGCTGCATGCGCTGAAGGATGGCCGGGTGCTGTTGCTGGCGCTGTTCTACTTGCCGATGACCCTGAGCATCTACGGCCTGGGCCTGTGGCTGCCGACGCTGATCCATCAGTTTGGCGGCAGTGACCTGGTTACCGGTTTCGTCTCGGCCGTGCCCTACCTGTTCGGCATCATCGGCCTGTTGATCGTGCCGCGTAGCTCCGACCGCCTGAATGATCGCTATGGCCATCTGGGCCTGCTGTACGCACTGGGGGCCATCGGCCTGTTCTTCAGCGCCTGGCTGACGGTGCCGGTGCTGCAGTTGGCCGCGCTCTGCCTTGTGGCGTTTGCGCTGTTCTCCTGTACAGCCATCTTCTGGACGTTGCCGGGGCGGTTCTTCTCCGGTGCCAGCGCTGCTGCGGGCATCGCCTTGATCAACTCGATCGGCAACCTCGGCGGCTACCTGGGCCCGTTCGGCATCGGCGCGCTCAAGGAGCACACCGGGCAACTGTCGTCCGGCCTGTATTTCCTGGCGCTGGTGATGCTGTGCGGGGTGCTGCTCACCGGCGTTGTCTACAACCGCCTGGAGCGCCGCCAGCGCCTGGCTTCCACGCGGGCGGCGCAAGCCTCCCGCTAATCTTTGCAACCGACAAGCGAGCACAAGCATGCGACTGATCCAATTCGAAACCGCTGGCGGCGAGCGCCGCGTGGGCGTGGTGGAAGGCGAGTACGCCCTTGAAGTACGTGGCGCCAGCAGTACCCGTGAGCTGGCCCTGCAGGCCATTGCCGCTGGCCGTGACCTGGCCGGCGAGGTGCAGGCCGCCGGGCTGGGCGAGCGCCATGACTATCTGGCCTTGCTGAGCGAAGGCCGTGTATTGCCACCGCTGGACCACCCGGACCCGGCTCACTGCCTGGTGACCGGTACAGGGTTGACCCACCTGGGCAGTGCCGCCACCCGCGACAAGATGCACCAGCAGCAGGCTGAGGGTGCCGTGACCGACAGCATGCGCATGTTCCAGTGGGGCCTGGAGGGCGGTCGGCCGCTGGCGGGCGAGGAGGGTGCGCAACCGGAGTGGTTCTACAAAGGCGACGGCGGCATCGTCGTGCGCCCCGGCGCCGATTTGCCGCTACCGGCTTTCGCCGAAGATGCCGGCGAAGAGCCGGAACTGGTCGGGCTGTACCTGATCGGCACCGATGGCACGCCATACCGCCTGGGCTACGCCCTGGGCAACGAGTTCTCCGACCATGTGATGGAGCGGCGCAACTACCTGTACCTGGCGCATTCCAAGCTGCGCGCCTGCAGCTTCGGTCCGGAGCTGCGCCTGGGGGCGTTGCCGGCCCACCTGGAAGGCACCAGCCGCATTCTGCGCGACGGGCAGGTGCTGTGGAGCAAGCCGTTTCTGTCGGGCGAGCAGAACATGTGCCACAGCTTCGAAAACCTTGAGTTCCATCACTTCAAGTACGACCAGTTCCTGCGTGCTGGCGATATCCATGTGCACTATTTCGGCACTGCCACGCTGTCGTTTGCTGACGGCGTTCAGGCTCGCCCGGGCGATACCTTCGAGGTCAGCCTCGACGCCTTTGGCCAGCCGTTGCGCAATGGCATTGCCGCAGCGCCTGGGCAGGTTCGCCCTGGGGTAGTGAAAAGCCTTTGAGCTTGATGCCAGCCAGTCAAGGCATCCTCTTTATCTGTTACAGGAGTCAATCATGTCTGGAAGCAACTTCATTGGCGGGCAGCGCAGCGCTGCTGGCAGTGTGCGCCTGCAAAGCGTCGATGCGCGCACCGGCGAAGCATTGCCTGTGGCCTTCATCCAGGCCACCCCTGAGGAGGTGGCCGCAGCCGCCCAGGCCGCCGAAGCGGCTTTTGCCGAATACAACGCCATGGCGCCAGAGCGCCGTGCGCAGTTTCTGGATGCCATTGCCGATCAGCTGGACGCGCTGGACGATAGCTTCGTCGCCACCGTGTGCCGCGAGACGGCGTTGCCGGCTGTGCGTATCCAGGGCGAGCGTAGCCGAACCAGCAACCAGATGCGCCTGTTCGCCAAGGTGCTGCGCCGTGGCGATTACCTGGGGGCGCGCATCGACCGCGCGCAGCCACAACGCCAGCCGCTGCCACGCCCCGACTTGCGCCAGTACCGTACCGGCCTGGGCCCGGTGGCCGTGTTCGGCGCCAGCAACTTCCCGCTCGCGTTCTCCACTGCCGGCGGTGACACCGCCGCAGCGCTGGCTGCCGGTTGCCCGGTGGTGGTCAAGGCACACAGCGGCCATATGGCCACGGCCGAGCAGGTGGCCGAGGCCATCGAGCGTGCGGCGTTAGCCACCGGCATGCCCGCTGGCGTGTTCAACATGATCTACGGTGCCGGTGTCGGTGAAGCGCTGGTACGCCACCCGGCCATCCAGGCTGTGGGCTTTACCGGTTCGCTCAAGGGCGGCCGTGCCCTGTGCGACCTGGCTGCGGCGCGCCCTCAGCCGATCCCGGTGTTTGCCGAGATGAGCAGCATCAACCCGGTGCTGGTATTGCCAGCGGCGTTGCAGGCCCGCGGCGAGCAAGTGGCCAAGGAACTGGCCGCTTCGGTGGTGCTGGGCTGCGGGCAGTTCTGCACCAACCCCGGGCTGGTCATTGGTATCGCCGGTGAGGCGTTCAGCGCCTTCGTCGCGGCACTGGCTGCGCAACTGGCGGACCAGCCCGCCCAGACCATGCTCAATGCGGGCACCTTAAGCAGCTATGCCCGCGGCGTGCAGCGCCTGCAGCAACACCCGGGCGTGCGCCATCTGGCCGGTACCGGGCAGGTAGGCGAGCAAGCCCAGGCACAGTTGTTCAAGGCCGATGTGAGCCTGCTGCTCAACGGCGACGAGCTGCTGCAGGAGGAGGTTTTCGGCCCAGCCACGGTGGTGGTCGAAGTGGCCGACCAGGCCGAATTGCACCGCGCCCTGCAAGCCCTGCATGGGCAACTGACCGCCACCCTGATTGCCGAGCCGGAAGACTTCCAGCGCTTTGCCACGCTGGTGCCCCTACTGCAGCGCAAGGCCGGGCGCCTGTTGGTCAATGGCTACCCGACCGGCGTCGAGGTATGCGATGCGATGGTGCATGGTGGGCCGTACCCGGCCACCTCCGATGCCCGTGGTACCTCGGTCGGCACACTGGCCATCGACCGCTTCTTGCGCCCGGTGTGCTACCAGGACTACCCGGACGCGCTGCTGCCCGATGCCCTTAAAAACGCCAACCCGCTAGGCCTGCAACGCCTGGTCGATGGCCAACACAGCCGTGACGCGCTGAGCTGACCCGGCGCTGGCGCTGTATGCCCGCCGGATATGCCCCGGCGGGTTTCCGACCGACACCACAAAATAACAACAAGAGGTTGCAGCCATGCCGAGTCGTTCCCTGCCCGCCGACCAGGTCGCGTGGGACTCATTGGATAATCGCCTGTTTCGCAAGATCAGCTGGCGCATCGTGCCGTTGTTCATCGTGTGTTTTCTGTTCGCCTATCTGGACCGGGTCAATATCAGCTTCGCCAAACTGCAGATGCAAAGCGCGCTGGGTTTCAGTGACGCTGTCTACGGCCTGGGTGCGAGCCTGTTCTTCGTCGGCTACTTCCTGTTCGAGGTACCGAGCAATGTGTTGCTGCACCGCATCGGCGCGCGTATCTGGATTGCCCGCATCATGGTCAGCTGGGGCTTGACCTCGGCGGCAATGATGTTCGTCACCAGCGAAACCTGGTTCTACGTGCTGCGTTTTCTGATTGGTGTGATGGAAGCCGGCTTCGTGCCGGGGGTACTGTACTTCTTCACCCAGTGGTACCCCAGCGATCGCCGTGCGCGCATCAACGCCTATTTCAAAAGCTCGATCTGCCTGTGTGGCATCGTCGGCGGTCCGTTGGCCGGGTTTATCCTCAGTCACTTCGACGGGGTAAGCGGCCTGGCCGGATGGCAGTGGCTGTTCTTGCTCGAAGGCCTGCCTTCGGTGGTGCTCGGCCTGCTGGTACTTTGGCTGGTCAGTGACCGCATCGAAGATGCCCGCTGGCTCGACGGCGAAGAGAAGCGCTACCTGCGCGCGCGCCTGGACGCCGAGCCCAAGCCCAGTGGTGGCAGCTCGATCAGGGCGATTTTGCGCGAGCCGGCTTCGCTGGCGCTGTCGGCGATTTACCTGTGCCTGGTCATGGCGCTGACCGGTTTGCTTTTCTGGATGCCTCAGCTGATTCGTAACGCCGGGGCGGACGATGCCCTGGATATCGGCCTGCTGACGATGATCCCGTATCTGCTGGCAGTGGTGGGCAACCTGCTGATCGGCCGCAGCTCCGACCTGCGCGGCGAGCGCCGCTGGCATATGGCGAGTTGCGCAGCGATAACCACCGTGGGTTATGCCCTTTGTGCCGGTTTCAACGCCCAGCTTTGGGTGCTGATGCTGGGCATGAGCCTGGTCATGACCGGGATCATCGCCTGGATGCCGATCTTCTGGACCTTGCCGCCTAAATACTTGGCCGGGTTGGCCGCTGCGGCCGGCATTGCGCTGATCAATTCGATTGGCCAGCTCGGCGGCATCATTGCCCCCTACATGGTGGGCAAAGTCCGAGAACTCAGCGGCTCGGCGACCCCCGCACTATGGCTGTTGACGGCGGTCAGCCTGCTGGCGGTGGTGTTGATTGTCTGGGCCGTGCCACGCCGCTTGTATGCGGCTCAATCTGAATCGCGCACCCACTGAGGAGGTTGCATGCAACGTGTCGTTTCTTTCGGCCCTGTTTCCAGCGCCGAGGTGCTGGCCGACCTTGAAAAGCGGTACCACTTCCGGCGTTTCGACCAGCCGCTGGCTGACCGCGAAAGCTTCCTGGCGGCCTTGGCCACTGCCGACGGAATGATCGGCAGTACCTTGCCGCTGGATGCCGCGCTGCTCGACTACGCGCCTGCGCTGAAGGTGATTGCCAGCGTGTCTGCCGGCGTCGACAACTACCCTTTGGGCTATCTGCGCGACCGCGGTATCTGCCTGACCAACACCCCCGACGCAGTGACCGAAACCACCGCCGATACCGGGTTCATGCTGTTGATGATGGCCGCGCGACGGGCTTGTGAGCTGGGCCAACTGGTGCGTGACGGCGGCTGGACGTGCGCTATCGATGCTTCGCGCTTCGGCCTGGATGTACACGGCAAGACCTTGGGCATCGTCGGCCTTGGCCGCATTGGTGCGGCCGTGGCCAGGCGCGCGCACTTCGGTTTTGGCATGCCGGTGCTGTACAGCGGCAATAGCGCCAAGCCCGTATATGAAGCGGAGTTCGCGGCACGGCGTGTGCCGCTGATGCAGTTGCTGGCCGAGGCGGACTTCGTCTGCGTCTGCGTGCCGCTGAGTGCAGACACCCACCACCTGTTCGGCCGCGAGCAGTTCGCCGCCATGCGTGCGGATGCGGTGTTCGTCAATATTGCCCGCGGCGCGGTGGTCGACGAGGCCGCGCTGGTACAGGCGCTGGCCGAAGGGCAGATCCGTGCGGCCGGGCTGGATGTATACGAGCGGGAGCCGCTGCCAGCAGGCTCGCCATTGCTGGCGTTGCCCCAGGTGGTGGCCTTGCCGCACATTGGCTCGGCCACTGTCGAGACACGTGCGTTGATGGCCCGTACCGCAGCGGCTGAACTGGCGGCAGTGCTTGAGGGCAGGGCACCACAGCATCCCGTGCTGTAGGCCCTGGCTTGCCTGCGCAGCTCTGCCGCAGCAGCTTAGAAGCGGACCGTGATACCCGCATTGACCGAATGGAACCGGGCGTCCGAACCAAACTGGCCCTGGTACGACAGGCCCACCTCAGTCTGGCGGTTCAGTTGCACTTTCGCACCCACTTCGGTCATTGCCACGTTGCGCGTCTGGGCGATGCCCTGTACCGCGAAGTCCGGGCCCCCGGCAAAGGCCTGGGTGCTGCTTGGGTCCAGGTCGCCGTAGGCGCGGCGCCAGCCCAGCGAACCGTAGAACTGGGTGTCGTGGTCAGCCACGCGGGTGCGGGTTGAAGCGCGCATGCCCACGGTCGAGAACCAGGTGTCCTGCTTTTCACTGGCCACGTCCAGGGCAGCCGCACCGCCTTTTTCGTGGAAGCTGTCGGCGTCGTACTTCACGTAGGCCACGCCCACGAACGGCTCCAGCGCCACCGCACCCAGGCCGATGCGGTAAGCCGCTTCGCCACTGGCCTGCAACGTGTTGGCGTCGCGCTCGCCCTTCAGGTGGTCGTTGAACCCGGCGAAGGCCACGTTGCGTTTGCTGTCCAGCTTGTGCCAAGTGTAGCCGACGTCTGCGCTCAGGCGCAGGGCATCGAGTTGGGCACCGGTGTACAGGCCCAGGTGGTAGTTGTCGCTGTGGCCCTTGGCATCGCGGTCGTCGGCATCGAACTTGGTGCGGCTGTAGCCACCGTAAACACCGGCGCGCCAGTCCGGGTTGATGCTGCCATCGGCGCCAATCAGTACACCGCCGGTTCTCTGGTGCAGGCCGCCAGCGCCGTTGTTGCCGTCCAGCTTGGACCAGTTGCCGAAGGTTTGTGCCCAGGCACCGCCCTGCGCTTCAGGGGTGGTTGGCATGAGGTTCGAAGCACCCAACGGCATGCGCACGCTCGTGCTGTCGAACAAGTCGCGCAGGCGGGTGCCCAGCACGCCGGAAACCACCTGGCTGTTGGCGATAAGCGCGGTGCCGGTGCTGGCGTGGTAGTCACCGGAGAGCTGGTCGATGGCATTGCGCGCGCTGTCGGCATCCAGCACCAGCAGGTTGTTGTACAGGCGCAGCGGGTCGCCGCTTTGCTGCAGCACGCTTAGTGCGCCTGCGGTGTGCCACTGGTTTTCGGTTTGCGCCACGGTCTGGAAGATGCCGGGGGTGCCAGGCCCGCCCGTTTCTGGCGGCTGCACCGGGGGGAGTACGGGGGGCTGTACGGGCGGCTGTACGGGCGGCTCGACCGGGGGCTGTACCGGTGGTTGTACAGGCGGCTCGACAGGCGGTTCCACCGGAGGCGTCACCGGTGGTTCTACGGGCGGCTCCACGGGTGGTTCAACCGGTGGTTCAACCGGTGGCTCAACCGGTGGCTCAACAGGGGGAGTGGTCTTCTGCGCGATGGTCAGGTTCAGTTCGTTGGCTGTGCGCTGCAGGCTGACGTTGAGAAACGCCGAGTTGGTGAAGGCCTGGGCATAGGCCGTGCCGGCAGCCGCACCGTCCACTACACCGCCCTGGGCCGCCAACAGCGTATAGGTTTGCCCGGTCTGGTAGCTTTGCGCGTCGTTGAGCGTGGTGACATCGACCCGTGTGCCACGCAGGGTCGCGCTGCCGCTGACGTTTACGCGGTCGGCGCCGCCATTGCCGGCGATGTCTGCGGCGTAGCGCGAGCCGTCGGCCATGTCCAGGTCGCCCTTGATCGACAGGGTGCCCAACGCGCCTTCACCCGGCGAGAGGGTACCGCCCGAGGCCACATGGGTGGTGCCGACCTGGCCGTTACCGGCCAGCACGCCACCGGCCAGCACCTGGGCGCGGTTGCTGTAGTTGCCCGAGGCGTCGGTGTGGCCCACGGTGCCGTTGACCACCAGGGTGCCGTTGCCGACGCTCAGCAGCGAGGTGCCGCGTGGGTTGGTCTGGTCGACATCGCCGGCCAGCACCAAACGCCCGCCGCGCACCACCGTGCTGCCGGACATCCCGGTCAGGTCGCCGCTCAGGGTGGTGTTGCCGCTGAAGGCGTAAACGCGGCCCGCACCGCTGATGCTGTTGCTCAGTTGCAGGTCGCTGTCGGTATGGTTGAACGCCAGCGCTCCGCTACCGGCGCCGAAGCGGATTGCCGTTTGCGGGTCCAGGCGGCCGGCGGCCTGTGCGGCGCTGGCCGTGAGGGCGTCGATATCGGTGCGGCTATCGTCTCGTACAACCCCGCCCCCGATGCTGAGGGTGCCGCGTGCGGCCGAGTTGATGCTGGTCAGCACGCTGATGTCGATGCCTTCGGTACTGCTCAGCTCGGCGCCATTGCCCAATACCAGGTTGGTGCTCGAAGTGGTGGTGCCCAAGGTCAGCGCGCGGGTGGCCAGGCGCGTGCCTTCGCCGGACACGCTCACCACGGTGTTGCGGTTCAGGTTGGCCGAGCCCAGCTCCATCGAGTCACTGGTCAGCACCGCACCGTTGCTCAGGCTGAGGTCGTTGCGGTTGCGGAAGGTGCCGGTGTTGTCCCAGCGGGTGTTGGCGCCGGACAGGTCGCTGATCGAGTTGATGGCCACACGTTCGCTGGCAAGCTGCCCGCCATCGCGCAGGGTAATGCGCGAGTCGTAAAGGAATACGCCGCCAGAAGTCACGTTGACTGCGTCCACCTTCGCACCCTGGCCACTGACCACCAGGTTCGCCCGGGACAGCGCATTGCCGGCGTTGCCGTTGTCGCTGAGCTGCAGGTCGCGCACCGATACCTGGCCGCCGTCGAGCACGTTGAGCGTGCCCTGGCCGGCGCCGCCGACCACGATGGTGTTACCCAGTACGGCAGTGGTACGGGGCACCACCCAGCGCGTACCAGGGCCCTGGACCGTGACAGTCGCCATGGCCGTACTGGCTTCGTTGTTGGTGAGCGAGCCACCGATCCGCCCACCCTTGCTGGTGAGTTCGGCGCCGTTGTTGATGGTCAGGCTGGCGGGCACGCCGTTGCCGGGGCGCAGCGACACCGTGCCATCGTAGGCGCGGTCACTGCTGAAGGTGTCCTCGCCACTGTCGAGGATGTAGTCAGCTGCTTGAGCGCTCGGCAGCAGGGCGAGGCTGATCGCGAACGTCAGCGGGGATAGTCGGAAAAGGGGATTCATAGCGACTCCAGATACTCCATTAGATGCCACGCAAGTGGCTGCCAGCCCTGAGGGCGATGGCGTTCCATATGTGCAACGGATTAACGCTGGGAGTATCGGCAAGCCCTTGCCGCGCTGAGAATAGTACGCATGTGCTAGTGGCTTGCGGAACGTGACGCTGCGCACACAGTGGGCTGTATGGCGCACATGCGTTTCTTGCCGAATGTGTGATCTATGCCGCTCAGTCTTCGTCAAGCATGCGACCCCTTACCGACGTCTGAAGGGGATTGAGCCAGGGCCTTTCATGCAAACGCTGTTGAACGAGATTCTTGAAGAAGTACGCCCCTTGATCGGCAAGGGCAAAGTGGCTGACTACATCCCAGCGCTGGCCGACGTACCGGCGCAGCAGTTGGGCATCGCGGTCTATAGCAACGATGGCAGCCATTACTGTGCAGGCGATGCAAGCGTGCCTTTTTCGGTGCAGAGTATTTCCAAGGTGTTCAGCCTGGTTCAGGCAATAGGCCACTCAGGTGAAGCCATTTGGGAGCGGCTTGGCCATGAGCCTTCAGGCCAGCCGTTCAATTCGCTGGTGCAGCTGGAGTTCGAGCGCGGGCGCCCGCGCAACCCGTTTATCAATGCGGGGGCGTTGGTGATCTGCGATATCAACCAGTCACGCTTCGCAGCACCCACGTTGTCGATGCGTGATTTTGTTCGACGTCTTTCGGGCAACCCTCACATTTCGATCGATGCCCGTGTCGCCGATTCGGAATATCAGTTCCGCGCGCGTAACGCTGCCATGGCTTACCTGATGCAGTCTTTTGGTAACTTCCATAACGAAGTCGAGCCGGTGCTGCGCAGTTACTTCAGTTACTGCGCGCTACAAATGAACTGCCTGGACCTGGCCCGGGCATTCTGCTTCCTCGCCAACGACGGGTTTTGCAAGCACAGCGAAGAGCAAATCCTCACCCGGCGCCAGGCCCAGCAGGTGAACTCGATCATGGCCACCAGCGGGCTGTATGACGAAGCCGGTAATTTCGCCTACCGAGTGGGGTTACCAGGCAAGAGTGGCGTGGGTGGCGGCATCGTGGCAATCGTGCCGGGGCAATTTACCGTATGCGTTTGGTCCCCCGAGTTGAATGCTGCGGGCAACTCCCTCGCGGGCATGGCGGCGCTGGAGTTGCTGAGTTCACGGATCGGGTGGTCGGTGTTTTGATCAGTGGGCGGGCTCGCGGGTAACGGAGCCTGCTATCTCCTGAGTCACCCAGCCCTTGAACGCCTCCGCTACCGGCGACGGGTGCATGGCGCCTGACTGGGCCAGCACCACTTTTTGTGGTGACACCTCTTCCAGTAATGGCCGGCACAGCAGCGGTGTACCGTCATAGCAGTGGTCGCCGGCTGGGCGGGTGCACGACAGGGCAACCCCGTAGCCATGCGCGACCAGACCGCGTTGCATCTCGAAGGTCTGGGTGTATTGCTGGGTGCGCGGTTGCAGGTTGTGCGCCCAAAACAGTGAAAGGAAATACTCACGCGTTTGTGCGATGTCCTCAAGAATCAGGCATTCCTGGGCCAGTTCATGCAGCGGTATCGCTGCCAGGTGGGCCAGGCGATGGTCCGTAGCGATGAGCGCGTAGGGTTTCAACTCCGCCAGTACCTGGCGCGGCAGCGAGGGATCAAGGCCGATGTCGTAAGTAAGCGCAAGCTCTGCTTTACCGGCGCTCAGGTGGCGGTGCACGCCTGCCAGGTCCGTTTCGAACAGCGTTACCTCGACATCGGGGTACTGCTTGCGAAAGCTCGATAGCAGCCGGGGTGCGAAGTAAGGGCCTAAGTCTTGAAAGCAGAT
>Ga0213824_1001271_pt1 | contig 15205 bp, 9 predicted proteins | sample MC6MC0906MG_FD_179892 | JGI IMG/M metagenome (GOLD analysis project Ga0213824, IMG submission 179892) | Enriched soil aggregate microbial communities from Iowa State University, Ames, United States - MC6-MC0906-MG | ecosystem: Environmental > Terrestrial > Soil > Unclassified | place: USA: Iowa...
TTACACCAACTACTTTTGGTTTAAAAGAGACGGTCAAACGTTCACAGCTTGCGTTATTTATACATCGTATTGAAGCGATGCAGGCTAAACGAGTGATCCAAACATTTACCGCAAGTGAGCTTGACTCAAACTATATTGAGGCTTTTTCTTCAGACAACCTAGCGGCGGATGGTGAGCATGAATTTTTCCGCATTCTTCGAGCAGATAATGATGTGAAGATAGAGGCGTTACGAGAAGGATCGGGCTATTTCATGCTTATTGGCTACAATATGGGTAATGAAGAAAATTATGAAATAATGGAAATGCAAAAATATAAAATTGATGTAACAAAAGTAGATGGAAAGCTACAAATTAATTGCCAGCCAACCGATGAAGTTACGCCAGGCTCAGCGCTGTTTTTGGAGGAGGATTTAGGTTTTAATCCGAAAAATATTGAGCTAACTACGGCTGCTGGTCATGCAGTGAGTGAGAAAGTCTACAGCTATCAACCGATTAATCTTGAAGACTGGGGAGCAGAAACTGTTCCTAAGGGCAGTAACTATGTGCTTTGGCTATCACAAGCAGGGGACTATATTGCAACATTATCAGATGATAAAGGACAGTCGGTACGAATTGGCATCCGAGCAGAATCTGATGGCTATGATTTGTATACAACTTCTGCGGTTGAAAAAAGCAGTGTGTTCATTCCAAAAAGTGAAATCGGCTTTACTGTGAAAGATTTCAAAATTGAACAATACACAGGCGCGATGTATGATCATAAAATAGTGGATGTAGAGCTTTCAGCAGAAGGTGTAACTGTAAAAAGAGTTGGAAAAGGTGATGCTACTTTTTCTATCCGCCTGAATGGAGCAAATGGTGAGAAGCTATATGTACATGGCATGGTCTATGAGGTAAGTGGCGTAACTGCGATGTACTATGAAATAGCGACACAAGAACAAATGGAAATTAAACATTGAGATAAGAAAAAGATGGTGATCGTCGGTAGAACTTAGAACATCGCTGATAAAACAGAGAAATCGCTGATAAAAGAGTCGGAACCGCTGATAAACCAGAGAACATCGCTGATAAAAGTGCCGGAACCGCTGATAAAGCAGAGAACATCGCTGATAAAAGCGCAGAACCGCTGATAAACCAGACAACACCGCTGATAAAAGTGCTAGAATCGCTGAAACAGAGAACATCACCAATTAAACTAAAAACATCGCCAACAGCAGAAAACCTCCCCGACATTTCGGGGAGGTTTCTGTATGTTAAAAGACAATATATTTCACGTAGTCTTTCCAGTCGAGTTCTTTAAAATGCTGCCACTCAATTTTTTTAAGAGGCATAGAACGGAAGGAGCGAGCTAAAATATTGCGTTCTTCATTTGTAATAATAGGTGTTCCAACATCTAGATCGCCCGTAAACATAGTAGAATCTGCTGTTTTAAAGGCTACCTCAATTTCCTCAAGGTGTATTTTACCATTTTCATCAAGAGTATAAACGCTATGTTTATTTTTCTTTCCGGATTTTACCCAATCAGAATCTACTTTAAACGCATCGGAGGCTTCATTTACGGTAATTGAAGCCTTACCAACAGTTGAAAATGGAATGTCTTCTAGAATGTCATCTGGATGCAATATTACCTCGTAGCTTGAAGGTTGAGGTAGTGTTGCAGATTTGGCTAATTCATTTGCCCAAAGGGATTCATTATTTGTCGTGATCTTTTGTTTTTGAAACACAACACCTGCTAGATCATCTTTGTAATGCTGCAAGTTAAAATCAACGGTTTGTCCATCTTTCACCTTTTGCCATTCATCCTCAGATAAGTAGGCAAGCATAGCCTTTTCAGATGAATAGATTTCAAATGTCACAGCACCAGCTTCTTCTGTGATTTTTGAAATTACACCGTCTACTGGGCAAATAACGCCTTCTCGTGCCTGAATTTGGGCTATTTGCGCATCCATTAAGGCTACTTGACGAGTGGTTTCTGCAATGTGACGGTTTAAAATTGCCACTGCTGTTGATGGAGAAGTTTGCTGCCCTAATTCAAATTGAACAGAGACATTTAACTTATCACTAATCTGATCGGTATTAATAGAGCTTGTCGGGTCATTGTTGTCACCGTATTCGGATTCTATCTGATCTAAAGCAGATTCTAAATCACTTAATTCGGTTTCGTAGGCAGTGCGTTCAGCCTCAAGCTTTGTTAATTCACCGTCAACTTCCTCTGTTTTATAGGTAGCTAGTAAATCATTGGCACTTACTTCCTGTCCGCGTTTTACATCTATGGCAGAAAGGCTTTTTGCATCTGCTGAAATCGTATAAGTTTGTGAAGGTGCAACAATCGCATCCTTTTGAACCGTCTCTACACGTTTACCAGTAGTAGCTTTCTGAAATTCATCGATGAAGTAGGATCTTGCTACTTCACTATCGTCCTTAAATACAAAATAAGCATTTACACCGATTAATAATGCGATCACAATAATACTCAAACTTGTCCAAGGTCTAGATTTAATAAAGCGCATTATCCTAACCCCCTTGCCAGCCATTCTTGAAGTGGTAACACACTAACCATTCCAATAAAGATAGCCATTAATACATAAAGCCCAATAATTTTCGCTAATAAAGCTTTACGCTCTGATAATTCCTCCCATTTCGAAAGGAACGTGTATTGCACAATAATTGTTAGTACAGTTGCTACGGTGATTTGATTGATGGCAAATAGCACAAAATCCGTATCAATTACTTGCTGAGCAGTTGGTGCAAGTGAAAAGAAGGAGAAGTTTGTTGTGTAACCAACTGCATAAAACACAGCAAATAAAATTGTTTTTTCAATAAGTAAAAATACCATTACATAAAGTTGTACCTTCTGAATCCATTTGTAAGGGATGTCTGTTAATAGATGTAACAAGTATGTAACGCCGTAATAATGGAAGCAATAATAGATGATTCCCCAGGCAATAGCCCCAACCATTGATAGTAAACGGGCTGTATAGTATTCATTCGGATGATTCGATGCAAATAATGTTGTTAAGCTTTCAGTACCCATGCCCCAATACTCACGAATGACAAATAGCATCATAAAGAGCAGGAAAACGGTGAAGGATCGTTTTTTATAGCCTCTTATTTCCCCCTGCTCGACAGCCTGGGTAAAGTTAGTGGGATGCATTAAGCTATGCCAAAACTTATATTGATAAAACATATATAGCTCCCTTTCTAGTAAATACATATTAAAGTTGTAGTATACACCTAATTACTGGTAAATAACATAGTAGAAATGCTGAGTTTTTCATGGATTTCCCTCGATAAAGAGAAACGTCTTTTTAAGACAATTATACAAAGTTTTTGTTACTCGATGTGCGCATTTTTTGACACAATATTTACCACTACGTCTGTCTCCTAAGCCTATCTATTAGGAAGATCATATAAGGCCTATTAGCACTTTTACTCGTAATTAGTCATATTTTGTCAAGATTTGCACCAGATCAATGCACATATTTCAATTATATAGTATCCTAACAATAACTTCCTATAAAAAGACTATTCAATCTAAAAATAACAATTATCTTTATGTTAGTAAAGGTGAGCAACTTAAAGAGAATAGCTTGAAATAGAGTGATAAGCACCGATACTAAAGGTAGCAAATAAGAATTAAATGATACATATTTATTTTCCTATTAAATGTAGAAAGGGTGGGCATTTTGAAGAAACAGATTAAAGTTGGTGTAATCACAAGTCTATTACTAACTCCGGCAGCGATTGCCAATGCTCAAGAAACACAACCTCAAACAAGTTCTCACATGGAGCAAGTTGCTAATGTTAATGTAGCAACAACAGACACTAGATCACAAACAATTGCACAATTTGGCAAACTATCTGTTACATCAACTAATGATGAAATGGTAGTAGCAAAGGGAGATGTAGCGGTTTTAAGTACTACAGACTTCAAACCAGATGAAATCGATTTCATTAAAGCGAAATACGAATATGTTGTGGCACAACGAGATTTATTGTCCAAATTAAAAAATATCGGAACAGAAATAAGTAAGTTGTCTTATACAAGTAAAACATTTTTTGATGATGTGACAAAATTACATCAAAATTACACTACTTTTTTAGGTTCAGAAACAGAAGCAGGCTCTTATTTAAATGTTCAAAAGACTTTCGAGAATGCTGTAAATACAGCTCTTGCATCAGCAGAGGCAAATGGTATTGTTTCCTCAATTCGAGGTACATCAACTCAATATGGCTATGGAGAACCAGAGCGTATTAATTACTTCAAACAGAACGGTGCAGATATTGAGAAGCTTGTGAAAATGAACAAGGATGCAGAAGCTGTAGGGAATACAATTACTAAGTTAGATTCTTTTATTGCTGTTCTCGATAACCAGTCATCCACTTCTACTGAAATTGCTGCTGCTGCTACTGAAGTAACGACTGGATTGAACACGCTGACAGCTGATCAAAAGAAAATTGTTATAGCACATAATCCTAAAAATGCAGCGGTCACACCATATAAAAAATATACAGATGTGTTAGCAAACTTATCATCGGCTGATCAAGTGATTGCTAGTATTACACAGCTAACGCAAAAGAAACCAGAAGACTTCTCATCTGCTGCAAGCTTTATTAGTGCTGTAACAGCAATTGAAACTGCCTACAATAGATTAGATGAAGGCTCAAAGCGTTTAGTTACAAATTATAAAGAGCTTGAACCATATCAGGAAGCGGCTAATGTTTCCAAGCAAATTACAGCATTACGTCCGTCAAGTAATGCCGACTATCGTACTGCAGTAAAGGCAGCAAGCGATAAGTTAACAACTTTAGCTAAAAAAGATTTTGTAAAAAATATCGCTGACTTAGAATTGGCTGAGGCAAATATAGCAACGGCGCAAGAAATTGAAAAACTCATTGCGGAAATTGCTACAACTACAGATAAAATTACACAAATCGAGAAAGCGCGTGCAGCTTATAATGCACCAGTCGCACCTGCGGGACAAAAAATAGACGCGGCCACTGTCAAGAAAATCGTGAACAATTTGCCGGAGCTTACAAGCTGGGAAAGTTCACATAAAGCCGTTTTAAATGTTATATCCCTTGTAGAAAAGCTAGACCCAGCTGCGAAGGATTATACGAAAAAAGCGAAGGCTGCTAACACAGCTTACCTAAAGCTTGACCCTACAAAACGTGAATATGTGAAAAGCTATAAAACGTTGAAGAATCAAGTAGAGGCGATGGATATTGTGACACGAATCATGGCCTTAAACCCTTCGCAAAAAACATATAAAGAAACAGTTGAACTGTTATCAGCAGACTATGAAAAGCTATCGTCCGAAGCGAAAGTACTTGTAACAAATAATGCAGCTCTTCAAACCGCAAAAGGCTATATTGCAACAGCAAAAAATTTCGATGATCGTGTTATTGCTTTAGCTAATGAACCAGATACTACATTTGTAGCAAAAGTGGCAGCGTTATCTTCTGAGTATAAAACGATGGACAAAAATGCGAAAAAATTAGTAACACAATACAAGACATTAACAACTTATGAGAAAAATAATGCTAATGTTGTGAAGGTTATTAAATTAATTGCAGACTTAAATCCAGCAAATAAGGATTATACAAAAAAAGTTTTAGCTGCGCGTAAGGCATACAATGCATTAGATCCTGCCTCACAAAAGCGTGTTACAAACTATAACCAACTAGCTGCCGTCGAGGATGTTGCTACATTAATAGGATTAATCGAAACATTGAAACCAACAAGTAAGACGTTTTTAAATGATTTAGATACGGCGCGAAAAAATTACGATGCATTACCAGCAGAAAAGAAAAATGCTGTCATAAACTATGAAAAGCTTGTTACCGCTGAAACTGAGCTGAAATCTGCACACACTGTTATTGCATTAATAGATGCGGCAGTGCCTGATGATCCGGATTATTTAACAAAGCTCATGAATGCCCGCGTTGCCTACGACAAACTAACATCAGGACAGAAAAAGCTTGTTTCTAATGTGAAGTTGTTAACGGATCGTGAAAAGCAAGTAAAACCTATTTTAACTGCCATGGTGCAAATCGATACATTAGATCCAAGCTCAAGTAAATTTGTTAGTCAAGTAAACTCAGCACGAAAAGCGTACGATAAGCTGACAAAGGATCAAAAGCAATATGTGAAAAATATTGATACTTTACAAAAGTATGAACCAACTGCAAAAGTGATTGAATTAATTGGCAAGTTAAAGCCGTCTAGTAAAACATTCCATGCGGATACTGTACAAGCTCGTGCATTATACGATGCTCTAAGTAAGGACATGCAGCAATATGTAACAAACTACAATTTATTACAAGCCGCTGAGTCAAGTATCCTAGGGGCAGGTAATGTACAGCGCATGATTGATGAGCTTCCGTCTGTCCAGCCAAATCAATATGTTAAACGTATTGAAGAGATACGCGCAGCATATAATGCGTTACCAAAAGATCAACAAATGTCTGTTGAAAACTATAAAACATTGCAGGAGCAAGAAAAGCTTATTAAACCTGTTATGAGTGTTGTCAACGAAATTGATAAACTGATGACATCCAAAAATATGGACAGCCAATACCAAAAGATTTTAAAAGCATATGATAATCTTACTGCCACTCAGCGTAAATATGTTTATAACGACCAGTTGCTTCTATCGTTAGATAATGTTATTAAAGTTTATAAGAGTATTGAAGATTTAAAACCAAGCGATAAACTGTATTTTGGTATGATCGAATCTGTGCGAAGAGATTACGATAGCTTAAATACAGCAGATAAGCAAAGAGTGTCTAATTATCATATTTTGCTTGATGCGGAGAGAAGTATGAGTGAAGTGAAGAAGGTTGTAGAAATTATTTCAGGTCTTAATCCGGCTTCTAGCACATATATTCAAGATGTAGCGAATGCTTCTGCGGCATATAAAGCATTAGACTCTAAAGTAAAAGGACAGGTCCTTAACTACGATACTTTAAAGAAAGCAGAAAAAGATGTAGCGGCAGTATTAAAAGTTGTAGAAGCGATTGGCGAGTTGGACCCAGACGCTAAAACATTTGAAAAGAAAGTACTGGCTGCACAAAAATCATACGATGCACTAACGCTGGAACAACAGGATTTAGTGTATAATTACCGTATTTTACAGGATCATTTAAGAACATTAGGTTTAGAATAAGGAGAGAGGGTCAGTCCCTCTTTTCCTCATTTTTATGGCCTTGAGGAAAGGGAGCGTTAATGTGAAGGTACATAAAGCGTGGGCTATTGCCACTGCAGCAGTAGTAGTACCCTGTGTCGCAGTCATTCCTACAGAAGCAGCTACTATGCCTTTTACAGATATAAAAAATAGTGGAAGCGAAGCAGAATTATACAAAGCAGTCAGTGAATTATATAGTCAGGGAATTGTATTTGGTACAACACCGACTACGTTCAGTCCGTATCAAAATTTAACGCGAGGGGAAGCAGCATACTTTTTAGCTGAAGCTCTAAAATTGGAGACAAATAATGTAGTAAATCCTGGCTTCAAAGATGTACCTGCCTCTCATAAATATTACGGTCATATTGCTGCACTTGCTGAAAAGGGAATTATCCAGAAAAATACAAATTACAATCCAGATCATTTTATTAAGCGAAGTCAAATGGCAAAGATGCTGACACTTGGCTTTGATTTACAACAGGCAACAACATTATCTGCTCCTTTTTCAGATTTTACAAAAGATAATGAAACCAATAAGTATATTCAAACGTTATTAAATTACGGGATTACACAAGGTACTAGTGCGACAACATTCTCTCCGTATACAGACGTTACTCGCGGTCAGATGGCGTTATTCCTATATCGCACCTTACAAAAAAACGAAAATGATTTTTATATTATTAGCGTTGAATAAAAGCAAAGACTCACTCTTAGGTTATCCGCAATCTTGGAGTGTTTTTTTAAAAACTATCTAGGGAAAAATAGGAATTAATGGTATATTTGAGGCTTATCACCCGAAGTCTTGGGGCATTGTCGTCAGGAAAACCGAGTACGATACATAACTGAATGAAGGGAAGGGAGCTATGTTTAAAAAAGTTTCTGGTGTTGTTGGCATGTCACTTATTTTGCTGTCTACATCATACGCTGTATCTCTGGCGAACACATCTGAAGAAGTATTGGCGGCTAATATTGCAAAGGATGTTTCACCATCACATTGGGCTAGTAGCTCGATAGAACATATGTTAGAGAAGCACTATATGACAAATGATCAGGGTGGCTTCTTTAGACCTGAGCAACCGATTACTAGGGCAGAGGCTGCAGCTGCAATTGCTCGTTCCATGCAGATAAAACTGGATACTACATATACGCCAAAATTTACAGATATATCGATTAACCATCCATACTACAAAGAAATTTGCGCTTTAGTTGAATTAGGTATTTTACAAGATGGTGATTGTTTCAAACCTGAAGCACCTTTAACACGTATGCAAATTGCCAAAATGTTAACACTTGCTTATCAAATTGAAGTGGATTCCGAAAATAAAAGTAAGTTTAGCGATGTGAATGAGGGACATTGGGCGAAAGACTATATTGAATCACTTGCAGATGTCGGTATCATTAAAGGTGTCAATGCACAAAAGTTTGCACCGAATCAATTGGTCACACGTGCGCAATTTGCTTCTTTGGTTGAGCGAAGTCTTGACTTTTCAATGAAGGTAACCAATTTCGAATTAGCGTATGATTTTTTATCAAAGTCTTATATACCGACAAAAAATTATTCATCAACCATGTCTAATGATGTCATTCGTTTAGTTAACGTTGAACGACAAAAGAAAAATTTGCAACCACTTACCCATGATGCAGCTTTAACACAAGTCGCTGTTATTAAGGCGCAGGATATGGTGAATCGACATTATTTTGAGCACGAATCCCCTTATTACGGAATGCCATGGGATCTAGCGACATTATTCGACTATCCATATACGAGCTTAGGAGAGAATATAGGAAGAAACATCCCATCACCAGAAGCGGCCGTGAAAGCGTGGATGGCCTCTCCAACACACCGTGAAAATATTTTACGTGAAAATTACACAAATACCGGAGTAGCCATTGCGATTGATAGCAAAGGAAATTACTATTGGGTGCAATTGTTTTCTAGTCAATAACTTGAGCAGATCGAGGGGAAAATAAATACCCGTGGGTAGTGGTGGATATTCGCGGGGCGAGTGAATATCCGCGAAGCCAGGGCAAATACCCGCGGAAGGGAAGCAAATATCCGCGAAGCAGGGGCAAATACCCGCGGAAGCGAAGCAAATATCCGCGAAGCCGGGGCAAATACCCGCGGAAGCGAAGCAAATACCCGCGAAGCCAGGGCAAATACCCACGCCCACGGTGAATCCCGGCGCGCGACTGGATACGCGAAGCCGAAGCAAATCAATTATTCGTGTGAAAATACCTCAAATCCGTAATTATTACATTAGTACTTCCTAATCTCGTGTTCTATTGTAACAAAGCATAGCTAATATTACAGGAATGTTACAAAACGCCGGGATATCCATTAATTAATACCCATATTTTAACGCTGATAAACCACGGAAACGTTGGTATATCAGCGTTTTTTTGCGTTTTGTAAACCGTTACACAATTGAAAAATTAAAATAGCACCTTTTATGATAGTCTATTTATAGGCAAAAAAGTTCAGAGAGGGGTATACCGAAATATGAAAAAGAAATGGTTATTACCGATTTTTGCATCCTTTATGTTATTTACAACAACTCACATAGATACAGCTGAAGCAGCTACAGCATCTGATGTTACTGAAACAGCATCCAAATATTTAGGTATTCCATATGTGTATGGAGGTACAACTACTAAAGGGCTTGATTGCTCAGGATTTACATCTAAAGTATTTTCAGATTTAGGTATTAAATTAAACCGTACATCAAGTTCACAATACGAACAAGGTACAGCGGTAGCAAAAGACGACTTACAAGTGGGAGACTTACTATTCTTCAATACTAGTGGTAAAGGTGTCTCACATGTATCGATATATACTGGTGACGGAAAAATGATTCACTCACAAACAGGTAAAGGTGTTAGTTACTCAGATGTAAACGATCCATACTATTGGGGTTCTCGTTACATTGGTGCTAAACGCGTAGCAACATTTGATAGTGAACAAGCTGAAGCTGTTAAAGAAGAAGTAAAGAAAGCTGCTATCGATTTTACAGTTTACGCTTCTCGTGCTGAAGTGGCAGAGCAAATTGCTAAAGCACTTAACTTGGATACATCCGATAAAAATACGAAATTTACAGACGTAAAACCAACATATGAACATGCTGGTGCGATTGCTGCTGTATCGAAGTTAGGTATCTTTGATGGTGATGGTAGTGGTAAATTTAACCCATCTTCACCGATAACACGTGCTCAAGTCTCTAAAGTATTAGTACATGCCTTTGGATTAGAACAACAAGGCGATGTTGTAACATTTACTGATGCTCCTTCAAATCATTGGGCAAATGAATTTGTTTCAATTCTAGCTTCAAATGGTATTACAGAAGGTAAAGGAAATGGTAGTTTCGGTTACGATGAAATGTTAAAAATTTCACAACTTCAAACATTTATTGATCGCGCACAACAATTACAAAAATAATTAAATTCCGTATTACTTAGACAAGGGCTACGTTTAAAGTAATACCATGCAGGGAAGTTCTTTTAAATAATGTATAAATTGAGGAGAGTTTGCATCTGCAGGCTCTCTTCTTTTTATGAAATATCAATAATCGAGGGGTGATGCCTAAAATATAGTAGAATAGTTACATTCGTATGATAGTTTTGTCTGTGAATTTTTGCTAAAATGAACACGAGAACAGGAAGGGAGGAAATAAGACAGTGTACCTCAAAAAAATCAGTCTTATATTATGCGTCTTATTCATTTCAGCTTCTATGTTTACAATACATAGTGCCCAAGCTAGTGGTGGGTTTGTAGATGTTCCTAAAGATCATGAAGCTTATGAAGAGATCAATTATTTAGTAAATTTAGGTGTTATTAAAGGATATACGGAAAATGGCAAAACGTATTATAAACCTTATAATAACGTAACGCGTGGGCAAGTTGCCAAAATGGTTGTTGTTGCTTCAGGTAACAAGCCATTAGTTGTCAATAAATCAAACTTTTCAGATGTAGAAGTCGGCACAGAACTTTCAGGTTATGTAGAACGTGCTGTACAGCTTGGTTACTTTGCAACAAATACAAAGGGGCAATTCTTACCAAACAAGCCTTTAACTCGTGATGAAATGAGTCATGTTTTAACAAAAGCGTTTAACCTTGATACAAGTGAGTATGAAAATATCGATTCTCCTTTTGTGGATGTAGGTATTACAAATCCGTACGTGAAATACGTGAATACGATTTACTATAACGGTATTACAAAGGGAAGCGGTCAAAATTATAACCCAAATAGCCAAGTGACACGTGCACAATTTGCGCTATTTGTAGCGCGTGCGAAAAGTGAAAAGTATCGTTTAGAGCTACCTGTTAAAGGTGTATCTGTACCTGATACATCACAGGTTATTGGATTAATTTCCTCAACAACTGACGGATTAAATATTCGTAAATCTAAAGATTCTTCATCTTCTGCTAATATAGTAGGCACTGTCAATACAGGCGGTAAATTATCAGTCTATGCGGTTGAAGGAGACTGGTTAAAAGTTACCTATAAAGGTGCATATGCTTATATTTATAAAACGTATGCTCAGTTTTTAGATGCAGATGGTAACGCATTAGGGAATGTCCAAAAACAGGTTACAGCAACACAAAATTTAAATGTTTACGTAAAGCCAACTTCTTCTTCGAAAGTTATTACAAGCGTTAATAGCAAAACGAAGTTACCAGTTTATAAGACGGTAAGTGGCTACCATTTAACTGTAGTGAATGGTTTACCAGGCTATATTGTAGCGAATAGTACAGAGGATGTTGAAGGAGAAAAACCTTCTACGCCAGACCCAAATCCAACTCCTCCAACAGTTACAGGTAATCTATTAGGTCGAGCGACAGTTGATAATTTAAATATTCGCACAGAAGCTAACTCTACTTCTACGATAGTGAGTAAGTTGAAAAAGGGCGAATATGTTCAAGTGAACAGTATTAACGGTTATTGGGCACAAGTTACTCATAACGGTCAAAAAGGGTATGTCCATAAATCTTACTTAAAGTTATTAAATCAAAGTGGTAATGCGTTAAAAGATCGTATTATCATTATTGATCCAGGTCATGGTGGTAAGGACCCTGGAACTGTCGTAGGTTCTAATTCCGAAAAAGCCATTACATTAAAGGTCAGCACACTTGTGAAGCAAAAACTAGAAGCTGCAGGTGCGAAGGTATTGATGACTCGTACGGGGGATACATATCCTTCACTACAAGACCGAGTTGACTTTACAAATGCTAATTACGGTGAAATCTTCGTAAGTATCCATGTGAACTCAGCAGCGAATACTTCTGCACAGGGTACTGAAACATATTATGCTATTTCAACAGGTGATATGCATCAGGAAGACGTTGATCTTGCTACATTTGTAAACAATCAAATTGTTAATAACTTAAAAATGAAAAATCGTGGTGTCAAAGAACAGCAATACTATGTAATTCGCAACATGGTTATTCCATCTATCTTAGTCGAGTTAGGCTTCCTCACAAATAGTGAAGACCGCGCTAAAATGACGGATGATCAATATGCTGAGTTATTTGCTGAATCTATCTTCAAAGGGATTTCACAATATTACGCAAAACAATAATAAAAGAAGCTACATTGTTCATAGTGAACGATGTAGCTCTTTTTTGTTTCGAGTCACTTATAAATGGAAGAGAGTTTATATTTGGCTCTTCACCAAAAGTTGTGGATGACATATTATTCCTTGGATATAAGTTGATTGGAGTGGAGGCTGGCGACTTCTTGGGGATGATAATCCTTATATTTTGATATAAACCTAAAAAAATACTAATAATTACATTTGTATGATGGTTTCAAGTGTTAAATTTTGTTAAAATGGATATGAGAATAGGAAGGGAGGAAATAAGACATTGTATCTTAAGAAAATCTGTCTTATGTTATGCATCTTATTCATATCAGCTTCTATTTTTACCATACATAATGCAAGTGCAAGTGGTAGTTTTGAAGATATTTCTTCAAAGCATGAAGCTTATGAAGAGATCAATTATTTAGTGAATTTAGGTGTGATTAAAGGGTATACAGAAAAAGGAAAAACGTATTTCAAACCTAATAATAACGTAACGCGTGGACAAGTTGCCAAAATGGTTGTTGTTGCTTCAGGTAATAAACCATTAGTTGTTAATAAATCAAGCTTCACAGATGTTCAAGTTGGCAGTGAGCTTTCAGGTTATGTAGAACGTGCTGTACAGCTTGGTTACTTTAAAACAAATACAAAGGGACAATTCTTACCGAACAAACCTTTAACTCGTGATGAAATGAGTTATGTATTAACGAAAGCATTTAAGCTTGATACAAGCGAATATGAAAATATCGATTCTCCTTTTGTGGACGTAGATAGTACACATGACTACGTTCAATACGTGAATGCGATTTACTATAATGGTATTACAAAAGGGAGCGGTCAAAATTATAACCCAAATAGCCAAGTGACACGTGCACAGTTTGCGTTATTTGTAGCACGTGCGAAAAGTGAAAAGTATCGTTTAGAGCTACCTGTTAAAGGTGTAGCTGTACCTGATACATCACAGGTCATTGGATTAGTTTCCTCAACGACTGACGGATTGAATATTCGTAAATCCAAAGATTCTTCATCTAATGCTAACATTGTGGGTACAGTGAATAAAGGTGGTAAACTATCAGTCTATGCAGTTGAAGGAGATTGGTTAAAAGTTTCATCAGAAGATACCTATGCTTATATTTATAAAAAGTATGCACAGTTTTTAGATGCGGACGGTAATGCATTAGGGGATGTTCAAAAGCAAGTTACTACAACACAAAGTATAAATATTTACGTAAAACCAACATCTTCTTCAAAGGTTATTTCGACTGTCGATCGTAAAGTGAAATTACCGGTTTATAAGACGGTAAGTGGCTACTATTTAACAGATGTGAACGGTTTACCAGGTTATATCGTGGCAAATAGTACAGAGGATGTTAAAGTAGAACAGCCTTCTACCCCAGATCCAAAACCAACTCCAACTCCAGATCCAATAACGCCATCAGTTACAGGCGATTTACTTGGTCGAGCGACAGTTGACAATTTAAATATTCGCACAGAAGCTAACTCTACTTCTACGGTAGTAAGTAAGCTGAAAAAGGGCGATTATGTGCAAGTGAACAGTATTAACGGCTATTGGGCACAAGTTACCTCTAATGGTCAAACAGGGTATGTCCATAAATCTTATTTAAAGCTATTAAATCAAAATGGTAATGCGTTAAAAGATCGTATTATCATTATTGATCCAGGTCATGGTGGTAAGGACCCTGGAACTGTTGTAGGTTCTAATTCTGAAAAAGCCATCACATTAAAGGTCAGCACACTTGTGAAGCAAAAGCTAGAGGCTGCGGGTGCGAAGGTATTGATGACTCGTACGGGGGATACATATCCTTCACTACAAGACCGAGTTGACTTTACAAATGCCAATTACGGTGAAATCTTCGTAAGTGTTCATGTGAACTCAGCAGCGAATACTTCTGCACAGGGCACTGAAACATATTATGCTATTTCAACAGGTGATATGCATCAGGAAGACGTTGATCTTGCTACATTTGTAAACAATCAAATTGTTAATAACTTAAAAATGAAAAATCGTGGTGTCAGAGAACAGCAATACTATGTAATTCGCAACATGAATATTCCATCTATCTTGGTCGAGCTAGGCTTCCTATCAAATAGCGAAGACCGCGCTAAAATGACAGATGATCAATATATTGAGCTATTTGCTGAATCTATCTACAAAGGAATTTTGGAGTATTACTCAAAGCAATAATAAAAAGGGCTACATGGTTCAGATAAAGAACCATGTAGCTCTTTTGTGCTTGATTTGTACGGTTAAAAGGAATGTTTTCAGCGATTCCGGCACTTTTATCAGCGATGTTCGCCGCTTTATCATCGATTCCAACACTTTTATCAGCGATGTTCGCCACTTTATCATCGATTCCAGCATATTTATCAGCGATGTTGAGGTTTTATCATCGATTCCAACACTTTTATCAGCGATGTTCGCCACT
>Ga0213824_1001273_pt1 | contig 15198 bp, 13 predicted proteins | sample MC6MC0906MG_FD_179892 | JGI IMG/M metagenome (GOLD analysis project Ga0213824, IMG submission 179892) | Enriched soil aggregate microbial communities from Iowa State University, Ames, United States - MC6-MC0906-MG | ecosystem: Environmental > Terrestrial > Soil > Unclassified | place: USA: Iowa...
AGCAGGCCAACATGGGCTTCACCGATTTCGGCCTGGACTACGGCAACCCGGACTTCGTCAAATACGCCGAAGCCTACGGTGCCAATGGCCACCGTGTGGAAAGCGCCGAAGGCTTGCTGCCGCTGCTGGAGCACTGCATCAAGACTCCGGGTGTGCACGTGATCGACTGCCCGGTCGACTACAGCGAAAACGACCGCATCCTCAACAGCGAGCTGCGTGAGCGCGCGCTGGCGGTGTAATCGCTGAAGGCTCATCGCCGGCAAGCCGGTTCCCACAGGCACATCACTGGTCTTTGAATCAGTGATTGGCTTAGGGGAGCTGGCTTGCCGGCGATTGCTTTTGTGCCTCCAACAAATACCTCGATCCCTTTACCCATGTGCTAGGGTGCACGCAAATATTCACCCCAGGACACCCGCCCATGCTCCCGCCGCTCAACGACAAAGAACTCGACCGCCTCGCAGACCTGCTGATCACCTACGGCAACGATTACTCGGTGCTCAACCTGGCCGAACTCAACGGCTTGTTCACCGCGTTGGCCAGTTCGCCAGTCAGGGTCAACCCCGAGCAGTGGCTGCCGGCGGTAGCCGGTGGCAAGGTGCCGAAGTTCAAGAAGCCTGCCCATGAAGAAGCCTACACGGCGTTGATGCTGCGCTACGCCCATCAAGTGGCGGAGCAGCTGGCGGACGACCTCGACGGTTTCGAGCCCGTGTTCGAAGAAAGCGAAGCCGAGGAAGGGCCGGCGATCATCATGGAGGAGTGGTGCTTCGGTTACATGCGCGGTACCCAGGTCGCGCAGTGGAGCGAGCTGCCTGCGGAGCAGGATCAACTGCTCAAGGCCATTTCGCTGCATGGGCTGGAGGACAACTTCGAGCTGCTCGATGCCATGAGCTTCGACGAGCTGCAGGCGTGCGTGCCGCAAGTGGTCGAGGCGGCCAAGGGCCTGTATCGATACCAGAAGCAGCAGCGCCATTGATATCAACCAGGCAGTAATTGTTTCGCTGCGCGAAATTATGATCTCCTCCCTACGCTGATTCTGCTGCACGCCGAATCAGCGCAGGATGTGTTCCAGCAGCACCAACCCCGGTGCAACCCCTGGAGCGCAGACCATGATCAAACTCTACAACTTCCCAAAGTCCGGCCATGCCCACCGCATCGAGCTGATGCTGTCATTGTTGAAGCTGCCCACCGACCTGGTGCTCGTCGACCTGGCCAAGGGCGCGCACAAACAAGCGGAATTCCTCGCCATCAACCCCTTCGGCCAGGTGCCGGTGATCGATGACAACGGCACCGTCATTGCCGACTCCAACGCCATCCTCGTTTACCTCGCCAGTACTTACGACGAGAGCGGCCGCTGGCTGCCCCACGACCCGCTCGCCGCCGCCCGGGTGCAGCGCTGGCTGTCTGTCGCGGCCGGGCCGTTGGCCTTCGGCCCGGCGGCTGCCCGGCTGATCACGGTGTTCGGTGCCTCGTTCAACCCCGACGAAGTGATCGGTCGCGCGCATACCCTCCTCAAGGTAATGGATACCGAGCTGGCGAAGACGCCGTTCCTGGTAGGCAGCGAGCCGACCATCGCCGATGTGGCCAATTACTCCTACATCGCCCATGCTCCCGAAGGCAACGTGTCGCTGGAGCCATACCCCAACGTGCGCGCCTGGCTGTCGCGCATCGAAGCACTGTCGGGTTTTGTCGCCATGCCGCGTACCGTGGCCGGCCTGCAGACCACCGCCTGAGCCCCATCCCTGCCGAGGAATGCCGCCATGCAAGAGCAACCCATCCGTCACACCTCGCCTTGGCACGCCGGCGAGAAAACGTTGCAGGAAAAGGTCGGCGTAGCGGAACGCATGGAGGTATTCGGGCAGAAGGTCATCCGTGATCACATGCCGGATCAGCACCGCGACTTCTACCGCCAATTGCCGTTCATGGTGGCGGGTGCCGTGGATGCGCACGGCAAGCCCTGGGCGACACTGCTCGAAGGCGAGGAAGGGTTCGTCAGCTCGCCTGACCCGCGACGACTGCGCATCAGTAGCGACTTCGCCGCTGATGACCCGGCCACCCCAGGGCTGGCCGCCGGCGAGGCGATAGGCCTGCTCGGTATCGAGCTGCACACTCGGCGGCGCAACCGTATCAACGGCCTGATCGACCAGGCATCCGCCGGGCAGCTGGATGTGGCCGTTGAACAGGCTTTCGGCAATTGCCCGCAATACATCCAGCTGCGCGATTACACCCGTGTCGATGTGCCGGCGCAGGGGCGGTTTGATTCGCCGGTGCTGGATGCGCGGGCCGTCGACATGATCGCCAACGCCGACACGTTCTTCGTCGCCAGTTACATCGATCACCCAAGCGGCCTGCGCGCGGTGGACGTGTCTCATCGCGGTGGCCGGGCAGGCTTCGTCAAGGTGCAAGGCAACCGCCTGAGCATCCCCGACTATGCCGGTAACCTGCACTTCAACACCCTCGGCAACCTGCTGGAAAACCCCGTCGCAGGGTTGATGTTCGTCGACTTCAGCAACGGTGACGTGCTGCAACTGGTTGGCCGTACCGAGGTGATCCTCGACAGCCCGTTGATCAGTGCCTTCGAAGGTGCCGAGCGCATCTGGACGCTGGAGGTCGAACAGGTGGTGTTTCGCCCGGCCGCCGTAGCCCTGCGCTGGGCGTTCCAGGCCTACGCCCCGACCAGCCTGATGACCGGTACCTGGGCCGAGGCCGAGCAACGCGTGCAGCAGCGCGAGCGGCAACGCCAATGGCTGGCCTGGCGCGTGGTGCGCATTGAACAGGAGAGCCGTGACATCCGCTCGTACTACCTGGCAGCGGATGTACCGGTGCCGTTTGCCCCGGGGCAGCATATTCCGGTGCGTATCCCGCAGGGCAGTGGCGCCCCGTTGGTTCGTACCTACAGCTTGTCGTGCGCGCCTTCGGACGGCCACCTGCGCATCAGCGTCAAGGCGCAGGGCCCGGCGTCGCGTTATCTGCATGAGCGGGTCAGTGTCGGTGACCTGCTGGAGGTGCGCTTGCCCATGGGCAATTTCACCTTGCAGGGTGAAAGCGATCGGCCGATCGTGCTGATCGGTGCAGGTATTGGCATCACGCCGTTGCTGGCGATGCTGCGTGAGCAGTTGGCCACGCGGCCGGGGCGCAGGATCTACCTGTTCCACGGTGCGCGCAGCCTGGCGGACCTGCCGTTTCAGCAGGAGCTGGCGAGCTTGCGCCAACAGGTGGGCGATGGCTTGCATGTGCATCGCTGCCTGAGCCAACCAGAAGCTACTGCCGTACTGGGGCAGGACTACGAACATCGCGGCCGGCTGGGTATCGATCAGGTCAAGGCAACGCTTGCGCTGGATGACTACGATTTCTACCTGTGTGGCCCGGCCAGTTTCACCCAGGACGTATACGAAGGGTTGCGTGGTGTGAACGTGCCTGACAGGCGCATCCACGCCGAGGCTTTCGGCCCGTCCACCCTGCGCCGGCATACCGATGACAACCAGCCGACCTTGCAGCAACCGCCGGCCGCCAGCGAACCGGTGCCGGTGTATTTCGCCAGCTCGGCCAAGGAAGCCCGCTGGGTACCCCAAGGCGGCACCTTGCTGGAGCTTGCCGAAGCGCGTGGGCTGTCACCGGATTTCAGTTGCCGAGGGGGCTCCTGCGGTACCTGCAAAACCAAGGTGGTGAGTGGGCAGGTGCATTACCCAAACCCACCGGCCGAGCTGCCGGAAAACGGCACGGCGCTGATTTGTTGTGCCGTGCCCGCCCAGCTGGAAGAGGGCGGGCAGGCGTTAGTGCTGGAGCTGTGATCGTGTTGCCAGGATAATCCTCACCCGCCCGATGCCCAGGAGCCGGCATGGACCAGATCCACCTGATGAAGGTCTTCGTCGCCGTCGGCGAGCTGGAAAGCTTCGCCGCCGCGGCGCGACGCCTGGATATCTCCCCCGCCGCCGTGACACGTGCCGTCAGCGCGCTCGAAGCGCAACTCGGGGTCAAACTGCTGCTGCGCACCACCCGCAGTGTGCGCCTGACCGAGGCCGGCAGCCGCTACCTGGAAGACACCCGGCACATCCTCGCCAGCATTCACGAAGCCAATGCCACCGCCGCTGGCATCAACGCCACGCCCAAGGGAGAGTTGGCGGTCACCGCGCCGATCTTGTTCGGCAAGAAGTACGTCATGCCGTGCATCGTCCGCTACTTGCAGCAATACCCTGACGTGGATGTGTCCGCCTACTTTCTCGACCGCGTGGTGAACATGGTCGAGGAGGGCATGGACGTGGCGGTGCGCATCGGCCCCCTGCCGGATTCGGGGTTGAAGGCGTTGCGCGTGGGTAGGGTGCGCCGCATGCTGTGCGCCTCGCCCGAGTACCTGGCCCGTCATGGCGTGCCGAACCACCCTTCGGACCTGGCCAACCATGCGGTGATCGGCACCACCAATCTGTCGCCGCGGGCGGGCTGGCGTTTCGGGGTGAGCGACGAGCCGACCTGGGTGCGCATGAAGCCCAGGTTGACGGTAACCAGCAATGATGGCGCTATCGCCGCAGCCTGTGGTGGGTTGGGGATCGCGCGGCTGCTGTCGTATCAGGTGGTGGATGAACTGGCCAGCGGGCAGCTGCAGGTGGTACTGGCCGAGTATGAAGAAGCGCCGTGCCCCATTCATGTGCTGCATCGGGAGAGCAAGTACGGCACGGCCAAGGTCAGGACGTTCATCGACATGCTGGCTCAGACGCTACGGGCACAACAGCTGGATTGACTAGTGAGGTCGTACAACATTCTTTAAGACAGGGCGGTGTCTTGGCGAACAAGCCGGATGCAGGGGGCTTTAAACTATCTTGCGAAACATTTTTTAATATTGTTGTACGACGACCTATGACGTGGCACTCTTCGCCTGAAACAATTTGTCTCATTTCGCCCTGCCGGCGCTGAGGCAATCACCCGCACCTCTAAAAATAATATTCAGGTGAACAATGAAGATAAAAGGCATCCGCTGGTGGATGGTCAGCCTTGTCACGGCTGGGCTCGTGGTCAACTATCTGGCCCGCAACACGCTCTCGGTGGCTGCCCCCACCTTGATGACCGACCTCTCCATCAGCACCGAGCAATACGCAAAAATCGTCGCCGCCTGGCAGGTGTGCTACGCCCTCATGCAGCCGATCGCCGGCTGGTTCATCGACTTCATCGGCACCAAGCTAGGCTTCGCCGTGTTCGCCATGGCCTGGTCGGTCGCCTGTGCGGGCGCGGCGTTGGCCACCGGCTGGCAGAGCATGGCGTTCATGCGCGGCTTGCTCGGCATGACCGAGGCGGCCGGCCTGCCTGCCGGGGTCAAGGCCACCACCGAATGGTTCCCGGCCAAGGAGCGTTCGGTGGCGATCGGCTGGTTCAACATCGGCTCTTCGCTGGGTGCACTGCTGGCGCCGCCGTTGGTGGTGTGGGCGATCCTGCACAGCGGCTGGCAACTGGCCTTTGTCATGGTCGGGGTTTCCGGCATTGTCTGGACCCTGCTCTGGATGCTGCTGTACAAGCACCCACGGGACCAGAAGCGCCTCAGCGCCGAAGAGCGCGAATACATCCTTGCCGGCCAGGAAGCGCATTTCAAACACGAGAAGCGTGAGAAGGGGGCGTGGAAGCGCATCTTCAAGACCCGTAACTTCTACGCCATCGCCTCGGCGCGGATCCTCTCGGAGCCGGCCTGGCAAACCTTCAACGCCTGGATCCCGCTGTACCTGATGACCGAGCGGCACATGAACATCAAGGAGGTGGCGATGTTTGCCTGGCTGCCGTTCCTGGCCGCCGATATCGGCTGCGTGTTGGGCGGTTACCTGAGCCCGATGTTCCACCGCTACTTCAAGGTCTCGTTGTTCACGTCACGCAAGATGGTATTGGTTTTCGGCGCCAGCTGCATGATTGGCCCGGCGTGCATCGGCCTGGTGGAAAGCCCGTACACGGCGATCCTGCTGCTGTGCATCGGCGGCTTCGCGCACCAGACGTTGTCGGGGGCGTTGTACTCGATCACCTCGGACTCGTTCAGCAAAGACCAGGTGGCGACGGCGACAGGGATGGGCGGGATGTGCGGCTACCTGGGGGCAGCGGTATTCACCCTGGTGTTCGGTATTCTGGTGACGCAGATCGGCTACAGCCCGCTGTTTGTGGTGCTGGCGGCGTTCGACATCGTCGCGGCGGTGCTGGTGTGGAAGGTGGCGCGGGAGGTGCGGGGTGAAGCACCGCAGCGTCCGGCAGTTGGGGCGAATGAGGCCTTGGCGTAACACTGGAGCGATTGGGGCTGCGCCGCAGCCCCGATGCAGGCAATCACATCGCCTGATACTGCATCCTGAACTCCAAATTCATCCCTTCACCCTGCTGCAACAAACGCAAGCCCGGCCGCCCCGGCAGGTGATGGGCATTGATCGGGTGGCTGACCGGCTCGAAGCAGAAGAACGGCTTGTGCTGCGGGCAGAACAGCAGGAAATGCTCCGTGCCACTGGCGCTGCATACCAGCTGATAACCCGCGCTGGGCTGCTCGATCACACAGCTTGCGGGCCACCCGCCGAACGCATGATCGACCACATCCGTTGGCAGCGGGCCCGGTGCATCGAAGCGCCAGCCTTGAGGAACGTCTGCCCGGTACGACGGCAACTGGCCCGCTTCGGCCAGCCATACATGCTGCGCCACCGCCCTCAGACGCGTGTCGGGATAGCGCGGAAAATACGGATGCAACCCCAGCCCGTACCAGGTAGCGGCTTCGTCCAGGTGCGTCACCTGCAGATCAAGCTTCAGGCTACCTTCGTGCAGGTGCACCTCCAAGACGGCCCGGTAGGCAAACGGCACCAGGCTGTGGAGTGTCAGCCGGGCATGTTGCTCACTGTGTTGGTCCACCTGCCAGGCCTGTTGCCAGGCGCTGCCATGAATCGGGTAGGGGTCATGACCGGTATTGGGGGCCAGCGCCAGCCAACCCCCGGGGCACTCGAACCCGCCTTCGGCCACCCGGTTGGACCACGGCGCCAAGGGGTAACACCCCAACTGCCGCGGCGTACCGCTGGCCAGCGCGGCTTCGTCGCTGTGGCGCAGCAGTGGCTGGCCGGTGGCTTTCACCTGCCAGTTGACCAAGCTGGCGCCCAGATCGGGGGCCAGGCTCAAACGGGTCAGGCGGTCCTGCAGGTGCAATTGGGTTACAGCCATCGACAGCTCCTTGGAGAGGGGGTCAGCTCGCCTTGCGATAGGTCAGCAGCACGATGCCACACACCACCACGGCGCCACCGATCAGTTGCAGTGTGCTCAGGCGCTGATCGAGCAAGGCCCAACCGAGCAGCAACGTGGCAATCGGCTCAATGTTCATCACCGGTGCGTTCTGCGCCATGTTCAACCGTGGCACGCACACGAACAGCAGGGTAAAGGCCACGCCGTACAGCACCACCAGGCTGGCCAGCGCAGCCCAACCGCTGGCGCTTGCCGGCAGCGACAACCCTGAGGGCATCACCCCGCTGGCCCCGGCCAGCAACATGCTGGAGAACACGATCAGCAAGGTCAGCAGGCTGCGCACCGGCCCGCGTACGCCGGCCAGTTTGTTGTCGGTGATCCACAAGGCCACGGCGAAGGCACAGGCGGCGCAGAACGCCAGGCTTACGCCCAGTGCCCAGTGCGGGTTGGCATCGCCGCTGTCGGCCAGCCGGGCAGGCACATCCAGCGCCAGCACCAGGCCGCAGAGGATCAGCCCCATGAACAGCACCGTGCGCCCGGTCGGCCGCGCGCCGCCCAATGCCCAGGTGAGCAGTGCCAGCAGCATCGGGAAGGTATTACCCACCAGCAGCGCCAAGGCCACGGGGATGCGCGCTACCGCTGAATACAGGCACAGGCTTTGGGTGGCGATCAGCAAGCCGAGCAGCAGCTGCCAGCGCCGCGTACCCGTCGGCAAGCCGAGCGCCTGGCGTTGCCACAACAACACGCCGGCCAGTACCAGAAAGGTCAGGCCCGAGCGACAGAGGATTGCCAGCAGCACACCCGTGCCGTCATCGAAGGCGATGCGCGCCGCGATGTGGTTGGCGGCGAACGAGCAGGCCAGCAACGCCAACAGTGCGATTGCCAGCTGGCGTGGGAAGAGGTTTACAGCAGAAGAGGGGACAGCCATGTGCAGGATCCATTTGCAGGGAGGGCGGGCCACAGCGGACCCGCCTGTTGGCCTTTACAGCACCACGCTGGGCAGCCAGAGGGAGATGGCGGGGATGTAGGTCACCGCCATGAGCACCATGAACAGCGCCAGGTAGAACGGCAGCAGCGCCTTCACCGTGGCTTCGATGCTCACCTTGCCGATCGCGGAACCCACGAACAGCACCGCGCCCACCGGTGGGGTGATCAGCCCGATGCCGAGGTTGACCAGCATGATCATGCCGAAGTGCACCGGGTCCACGCCGATGCCCTGGATCACCGGCAGCAGGATCGGCGTGAGGATCAGGATCAACGGTGCCATGTCCATCACCGTCCCCAGCAGCAACAGCATGAAGTTGATGCACATGAGGATCACGTAACGGTTATCCGACAGGGTCAGGAACGCCGTGGTGATCTTCGACGGGATCTGCATCAGCGTCATCACGTAGCCGAAGCTGGCGGCAAAGCCGATCAGGATCATCACGATCGAGATGGTGCGTACTGTGCGGTGCATCAGCTTGGGCAGGTCGCGCCATTTGTAGTCGCGGTAGATGAACATGGTCACGAAGAACGACCACACCACCGCTACAGCCGCCGACTCGGTGGCGGTGAACACCCCCGACAGAATGCCACCGAGGATGATCACCATGGCCATCAGGCCCCACAGCGCCTCACCGGCAATCTTCAGCGCCTGGCGCAGCGGGATCACCTCGCCTTTGGGGTAGTCGCGCTTCTTTGCGAAGATCAGGCACAGGCCCATCATCACCGCGCTCAGCAGCAGCCCGGGCATGACCCCGGCCATGAACAGCGAGGCGATCGAGACCGTGCCCCCCGCCGCCAGCGAGTACAGTACCGAGTTGTGGCTGGGTGGGGTGAGCAGCGCCTGGACCGAGCCACTGACGGTAACGGCAGTGGAGAACTCGCGCGGGTAACCCTTGCGCTCCATCTCCGGGATCAGCACCGAGCCGACCGACGCCGTATCGGCCACCGACGAGCCGGAGATCGCGCCAAAGAAGGTCGAGGCCATGATATTGACCAGCGACAGGCCACCGCGCACGAAGCCCACCAGCACCCCGGCGAACGCCACCAGCCGGCGTGACATGCCACCTTCGGCCATGATTGCACCGGCCAGGACGAAGAACGGGATCGCCAGCAGCGAGAACTTGTTAACGCCGCTTGCCACCTGGATCATCATCGCCTGCAGCGGAATGTCGATCCACCAGGCGCCGATCAGCGCCGACAAGCCCAGCGCATAGGCCACCGGCATGCCCAGCAGGATGAGCGCGATGAAACTGCCCAACAGAATGAACGCATCCATTTATGCAGCTCCCTCGCATTCTTCAGCCTGGTCGAAACGCACGACCTTGCGGTTGCTCTGATCGCCCAGCAGGAGTTTTTCCACCACGAAGATCAGCGTCAGCACGCCACCGACCGGGATCGGTGCGTAGGTCATGCCTACCCGCACACCCGGCAAGGACGCAAGAAACTGGTTCCAGGTGGTGATGCACAGCTTGGTGCCGTAGTAGGTCATGAACACGCACACCAGAATCATCAGCACCTGCACCAGTAGCGCAACCAGGCTGCGCAGCTGCGCCGGCATGCGGTCGGTGACCATCGCCACCGCCATGTGCGCGCCGGCCCGGTAGCTGGCGGCGGCGCCGACAAAGGTGAACACCACCATCAGCAGGATCGACACCGGCTCAGGCCAACTGGAGCCGGTACCGAGGACATAGCGGGCGAAGATGCCCCAGGGGATGATCAGCGACATGGTCAGGATCGACAGGCCGGCGACCCAGATGCAGGCGCGGTACAGCGTGTCGTTCACGCTCAGGAAAAGCGATTTCATAGGCATCACCAAAGCGGCAGGTCGGCGGGCGCCGCACTGCCGAGGTCGTCTTGAAGAGGGCCGTATTACTGGACGGCGTCGATGCGCTTCATCAGGTCGGCGTATTGCGCGCCGTACTTCTCGCGCACCGAGGCCGTGGCGTCATAGAACGGCTTCTTGTCGACGCTGATGAATTCGACGCCGGCGGCCTTGAGCTTCTCTTCGCTGGCGGCGGACTTGGCGTCCCACAGCGCGCGCTCTTCCATCTGCGCTTCACGGGCGACCTTCTTCACCAGCGCCTGCTGGTCGGGCGTGAGCTTGTTCCAGGTGGTCTTGGACATCACCACCGGCTCCGGCAGGATCAGGTGGCCGGTCAGGGTGTAGTACTTGGCGCTCTGGAAGTGGTTGTGTTCGAGCAGGGTTGGCGGGTTGTTTTCGGCGCCGTCGATCACGCCGGTCTGCAGGGCGCTGAAGATCTCGCCGGTGTCCATGGCGATGCCGTTGCCGCCCATGGCGTTCATCATGTCGATGAACAACGGGTTGCCCTGCACGCGGATCTTCATGCCCTTGAGGTCTTCCAGGCTACGCACCGGCTTCTTGGTGTAGAGGCTGCGCGAGCCGCCGTCCATCCAGGCCAGGGCCACCAGGTTGAATTCAGAATTGGTGATCTTGTCGAGGATTTCCTGGCCGATGTCGCCGTCGATGATCTTGCGCATGTGCTCATGGTCGCGGAACACGAACGGCATGTTGAACACGTTCACATCGGGCACCACCGGGCCGACGATCCCCAGGCTGACGCGGGTCATCTGCACGGCACCGATCTGCGCCTGCTCGATCACTTCCTTCTCCGAGCCGAGCACGCCACCGGCGAACATCTTGAAGGTGATTTCGCCATTGCTGGCGGCTTCGAGCTTCTTGCCCATGTTCTGCTCGGCGACCACGGTGGGGTAGCCGGCCGGGTGGATCTCGGCGAACTTGATGTCCAGCGCGTGGGCTGGCAGGGCGAGGCTGAAGGCGAACGGGAGTGCGGCAAGAAGCAGCTTGCGTTTGAACGTCATGATGAAACTCCGTGTTTTTTATTATCTGGTTTCGGTCGTGTCGGTGCAGGTGCGGCAGTGTGGTGTTCAGCCCCGGCAGGCAGGCTCCTCCAGGCCTTTGACGCCCAGCTCGAAGGCAAATACCCCACCGGCCAGGGGCTGGTCGGAGAGGTCGATGCCCGCAGGGCGGATCGAGGTGACGAACAGGGTGTCCAGGTTGGCGCCGCCGAAGGCGCACATGGCGGGCTTTTTCACCGGTACGTTGAGTGAGCGGTCGAGGCGCCCGTCGGGGGTGAAGCGGTGAATCTGGCCGGCATCGTTGCCGCAGATCCAGTAGCAGCCGTCCTGGTCGATGGCGGCGCCGTCAGGGCGGCCAGGGAAGGCGCGCATGTCGACGAACAGCCGTTTGTTGTGCGGTGTACCGCTGTCGGTGTCGTAGTCGAATACCCAGATCTTCTGCACGTTGGGGTGCGAGTCCGACAGGTACATGCGCGTGCCGTCGGGGCTGAAAGCCAGGCCGTTGGGCACGATCATGCCGTCCTGTTGCAGGTGCAGTTGTCCTTCGCCGTCATGCCGGTACAGCGCACCGACGTGGGCGCCTTGCGGCATGTCCATCAACATCGTCCCGGCCCAGAAGCGGCCCTGGCGATCGCAACGCCCGTCGTTGAAACGCATGCCGCTCTGGGCATGCTCCACGGCCGTGAGCAAGCGGCTCTCGAGGCGGCCATCGGCCTTGGTTTCGAGCTGGAAAATGCCGCTTTCCATGCCGGCGACCCAGCCCTGTTGGGTGCGAGCGATGCAGGCGAGCATTTCTTCGCCCTGCCAGACCTGGTGGGCACCCTCCTGCCAGCGGTGCAATTGGCGGGCAGGGATGTCGACCCAGTACAGGGCCTGTTCCGTGGGGTGCCACACGGGGCTTTCGCCGGTGCCGTTGCGGGCGTCGACGATCAGTTCGCAGTTCATGGCGATGCCTCCTGGCGCGCTGGGGATCAGTTGAACGGTCCGGCTACGGCAAAGGCGCCGCCCTGATAGACCATGCTCGGGTCATCGGCGGCTGGCGCCGGCTGGGCTTCCACGGCTTCGCGGAAAACCTCCGAGGTGTCCTTGGGCGCGTAGCCCAGGTGTTCGGCATGGCGGTTGTCCCACCACACGGTGCGGTTGTTGGAGGCGCCATAGACGATGGTGTGGCCCACATCGGGCGTGAACAGCCCGCGTTCGATCAGTTGCACCAGGTCGTCGTAGCTCAGCCAGGTGCAGAGCATCCGAGGGTTCTGTGGCTGCGGGAAGGACGAGCCGATGCGGATGCTGACGGTTTCGATGCCGTAGCGGTCGAAGTAGAAGCTGGCGACGTCCTCGCCGTAGCATTTGGACAGCCCGTAGTAGCTGTCGGGGCGGCGCGGGGAGTGGGCATCGATGCGCTCGTCCTGGCGGTAGAAGCCGATGGTATGGTTGGAGCTGGCGAAGATGATGCGCTTGACCCCATGCTTGCGCGCCGCCTCGTAGACATGGAACACGCCGCAGATGTTGGGGCCGAGGATGTCTTCGAAGGAATGTTCGGTCGACACGCCGCCGAAGTGGATGATGGCATCGGTGCCTTCGACCAAGGCATCGACGGCAGCTTTGTCGGCGAGGTCGCAGGTCACCACTTCTTCGTGCGGGCCTGCAGCAGGTGCCATCGGGCTGATATCGGAAAGGCGCAGGACTTCGGCGTAGCCTTGCAGGCGTTCGCGTAGGACCTTGCCCAGGCCGCCTGCGGCTCCGGTGAGCAGCAGGCGCTTGAGGGGGGTAGTGGTCATGGCCGGCTCTAATTGTTAGTTGTTGTAGGTTGTCGTATGACTTTGTTGATTATCGGTAGCGGATTCCGGAGTTGTCAATGTTAATTCTGTGACGCTGATGGCTTCATCCCCAGCAAGGCGGCGCCCACGCTGTCCCAGAGCTTGCGCAATAACCTGTGGGAGCTGGCTTGCCTGCGATGGGCCGCGACGCGGCCCCAAGGCTCACGCCATTACAACAACGACAACGGGTAGTTGAAGATCAACCGGTTCTCGTCGAACTCGTTATTGCTGTAATCCCGCCGAATGCTCGAATTGCGCCACTTCACGCTCAGGTCCTTGAACGGCCCGCTCTGGATCACATACGCCAGCTCCGACTCACGCACCCACTCCTTGCCATCGGTCACCGCTCCGGTATGCACGTCCTGCCCGCTGATATAGCGGTTCATCAAGGTCAGCCCCGGCACGCCCAAAGTGACGAAGTTGAAGTCATGCCGTACCTGCCACGAGCGCTCGTTGGCGTTGTCGAAGCTTGCGTTGTAGCTGTCGTTGGCCAAGGTCCCGCCGCTGGTGCCGTTGACCCGCATCCAGGTGTCGCCATCGACCTTTTGTAGCCCCACCCAGAACGTGTTGCCGCCATATTTGGCCGAGAACATGCCTGAGTAAGTTTTGTTATCCAGCTTCCCGGCCTTCTCGGAACCATCCTCGCCACCGTTGAAGTAGCCCAGGTTGGCGCCGAAGGTCCAGCTGCCCACCGGCTGGCTGTGGCTCAGTTGCAGGTACTGCTGCTCGTAGACGTCCTTGAGCACTGCGTTCCACAGCCCGACCAGCGTACGGTCCTGGTTGAACTTGTATTCGCCGCCCACGAAGTTGAATCGGTCGGACACGCCACCGCCGTAGCTCATGTCCTCCATGCTTGCGTCGTTGCGCGGGCTGTTGCCGCGGAACTGCCCGCCATACAGCGTCAGCCCGGCGATCTCGCTGGACGTCACCTGCCCTCCACGGAAGGTTTGCGGCAGCGAGCGGCCATCGTCCGAGCGCAAGATCGGCAGCACCGGCATCCACTCCCCAATCTTCAGTTCGGTCTTCGAGATGCGTGCCTTGCCCGCCACCGCCAGCCGCCCATAATCATCCGCCGGCCGGCCATCGTCATGGCGCGGGAGCAGGGCGGTGCCGTAGGTGCCGCCGCCGCCATCGAGCTTCACCGACCACAGTCCCAGCACATCAACGCCAAAGCCCACCGGCCCCTCGGTAAAGCCTGAGCGCGCATCCAGGATGAAACTTTGCGTCCATTCCTCGGCCTTGCTCTGCGGGTTGCTCGGGTTGGTGAAGTTGCGGTTGATGTAGAAGTTGCGCAGGCCCAGCACCGCCTTGCTGTCTTCGACGAACCCCGCCGCCTGGCTGGCGCCGGGCACCGCGCTGAGCAGGCCGGCGCCCAACAGTGCGAAGGGGAGGGAGGTTTGGCAGATTTTCATTATTGTTGTGCTCCGCAAAAGGGTGTGGCAGCCCGTCCACCGGGCACGCGAAGGCGGCCTGCAGCAGGGGCGGGAGGGTAACGGGCCGGTCAGGGCCGGGGAGGGTGAAACAGTATTACGGCGCTAGGTGGCCGTCAGCGATTTGATGAAGGAAGGTAAGAGGCGTGGCTGTAGCGCGAGGGATGTCGACATGGGAGATCGTCCGCTGATTGTTGTTTTTGTTATGTGTTGTCGTACAACTTTTGCGCTTTTTATCAAGCGCTAGTGGCGATGTCAACGCTTTCCAGGGTGATGAATTCGAGCGATGGAGCAGGTTAGATAAGCCTACCAAGCCGTAGAAGCTCTAGTGCGGGCTGCGAGGAGTTTTCACAGACATACTACGACTTAAGTCGATGCCCGGACTTTGTACTCATCCGAGCTGATGGGCCAAGCGCTGCACGATGTCGCTGAGCGGGGCAAGCTGCCATTGCGCCCTGTGTTGATGACCGAGGAGGACGAAGACCTGATCGCCAAGGTAAGCGAGCGACTGGCCGCCCCGCAGCGCGCGAAGGTAGCTGGATGAACTATAGGCTCGACTCTCCCTCCTTTTTGGGTTCGTTGTGTACCCATTCGCATCCACAAAAAAGGCCGCCAATTGGCAGCCTTCTTGTTTTACAGCCCGGATAATCAGTCCCAGCTCAACGCCCCACCGGTCTGATACTCAATCACGCGCGTCTCAAAGAAGTTCTTCTCCTTCTTCAAGTCCATGATCTCGCTCATCCACGGGAACGGGTTGGTAGTCCCTGGGTACTCTTCCTTCAGGCCAATCTGGGTCAGGCGACGGTTGGCGATGAACTTGAGGTAGTCCTCCATCATCGCCGCGTTCATGCCCAGTACGCCGCGTGGCATGGTGTCACGGGCGTATTCGATCTCCAGCTGGGTCCCTTGCAGGATCATCTGGGTCGCTTCTTCCTTCATCGCCGCGTCCCACA
>Ga0213824_1001276_pt1 | contig 15182 bp, 13 predicted proteins | sample MC6MC0906MG_FD_179892 | JGI IMG/M metagenome (GOLD analysis project Ga0213824, IMG submission 179892) | Enriched soil aggregate microbial communities from Iowa State University, Ames, United States - MC6-MC0906-MG | ecosystem: Environmental > Terrestrial > Soil > Unclassified | place: USA: Iowa...
TGATCGATGGCAAGGCTACCGCCGCGCGGGTGCTGGCCGAAGTGCGTGAGCAAGTGCAGCAACTGCGCGACGGCGGCGTGCAACCGGGCCTGGCCGTGGTGCTGGTGGGCGCCGATGCCGCCAGCCACGTGTACGTACGCAACAAGGTGCTGCGCGCCGAAGAGGTGGGCATCCGCTCGCTGGAACATCGTCTGCCCGCCGATACCACCCAGGCCGAGCTGCTGGCCCTGATCGATCGCCTGAACCGCAACACCGAGGTGAACGGCATCCTCGTGCAACTGCCGTTGCCCGCGCACATCGACCCACACCACGTATTGCAGGCCATCAGCCCGCTCAAGGACGTGGACGGGTTCCACAGCGAGAACGTCGGTGGCCTGGCCCAGGGCCGCGATGTGCTCACCCCGTGCACCCCCAGCGCTTGCATGCGCCTGCTGCGCGACGCCTGTGGCGAGCTGCGCGGCCAACATGCGGTGGTGGTCGGCCGCTCGAACATTGTCGGCAAGCCCATGGCTGCCCTGCTGCTGCAGGCCGACTGCACGGTGACCGTGGTGCACTCGCGCAGCCGCGACCTGCCGGCGCTGTGCCGCCAGGCCGACATCCTCGTGGCCGCGGTGGGCAAGCCACGGCTGATCAGTGGCGACTGGCTCAAGCCTGGCGCGGTGGTGATAGACGTTGGCATCAACCGCGTCGATGACGGCGGCCACAGCCGTCTGGTCGGCGATGTCGACATCGACGCTGCCTTGCCCAAGGTCGCCGGCATCACCCCGGTACCCGGCGGCGTCGGCCCGATGACCATCGCCTACCTGATGAAAAACACCCTGCTCGCCCTCGACCTGCAGCAACAGGCCGCCCACCAGGAGCGCACCGCATGCCTTTCGCCCTGCTGAAATACGGCCTGAGTGCCGACTACCCGGTGGAGGTCGACCTGCCGCCACCGTGCGAACTCAAGCCACGCTATGACGTGGTGATCATTGGCGGGGGCGGCCACGGCCTGGCCATCGCCTACTACCTGGCCAGGTACCACGGCGTGACCAACGTCGCTGTGCTGGAAAAGGCCTACCTGGGCGGTGGCAACACCGCACGCAACACCGCGGTTATCCGCTCCAACTACCTCACCAGCGAGGGTGTGCGCTTTTACGCAGAATCGGTGCGCATGTTCCAGAACCTGTCGAACGAGTTCGACTTCAACATCATGTATTCCGAGCGCGGCCAGCTCACCCTGGCGCACACCGATGCCACCGTGCGCGCCTTCCGCCAGCGTGCCGAGGTCAACAAACACTTTGGCGGGCGCACCGAAATGATCGACCGCCAACAGATTCGCGAACTGGTGCCCAGCCTCAACCTCGACCCTGGCCACCTGCCGGTACTGGCGGGCCTGTGGCACATCGACGGTGCCACCGCGCGCCACGACGCCGTCGCCTGGGGCTACGCCAAGCAGGCAGCCAAGCGCGGCGTGGAAATCCACCAACTGACCGAAGTACAGGACCTGCTGATTCGCAATGGCCGCATCGAAGCGGTCAAGACCAACCGGGGCACGGTGCAGTGCGGCTGCGTGGTCCAGGCCGTGGCCGGCGCCAGTTCGCTGCTGCTGGCCAAGGCTGGCATCCGTGCGCCGATCCACACTTACCCGCTACAGGCCATGGTCACCCAGCCATTCAAACCGTTTCTCGACCCGCTGGTGAGTTCTTCGGCGCTGCACTGTTACGTGCAGCAAACCAGCCGGGGCGAAATCGTCTTTGGCGGCGGCTCCGACCCTTACCCGCTGTACAACACCCGCTCCACCCTGGACCTCAAGGAAAGCCTGCTGGCCCACGCCATCGAGATGTTCCCGTTCATGGCCAACGCCAAGCTGATGCGCCAGTGGGCCGGGATGACCGACATGACCCCGGACTACAGCCCGATCATGGGCCTGTCACCGGTGCAGAACTATTACCTGGACGCCGGCTGGGGCACCTGGGGCTTCAAGGCGACACCGATCTGCGGCAAGACCATGGCCGAGCTGGTGGCCAGCGGCGGCAAGGTGCCCGAAATGATCGCCCCCTTCGCCCTGGAGCGCTTCAGCCGCTTTCAGCAAGTCAACGAAATGGGCGCCACTGCGGCCAGCCACTAGGAGCGACGACGATGAAGATCCTGACCTGCCCCTTGAACGGCCCGCGCAACATCAGCGAGTTCACCTACGGCGGCGAGTTCAAGCCCATGCCCGACCCGGCCAGCTGCAGCGACGCCGAGTGGGCCGACTATGTGTTCAACAGCGACAACCTGGCCGGGGTGGTGACCGAGTGGTGGCTGCACAACGCCTCCAGCTACTGGTTTCTGGCCGAGCGCCACACGGTGAGCGACCAGGTGCTGCGCACCTTCGACCCGAAAGCACTGTTCGACCGCCGGGTCGACTTCACCCCCGCCGCCACCCCGGAGATCGCCGGATGAACAGCCACACTCGCCTCCCCGCGCCCATGGGCCTGCTGATCGACCGCGAGCGCCCCCTGCTTTTCCAGTTCGACGGCCAGGCTTGCCAGGGTTTTGCCGGTGACACCATTGCCAGCGCCCTGCTGGGTAGCGGTCGCTGGCTGCTGTCGCGCTCGTTCAAATACCATCGCCCACGCGGCCCGCTGAGCATGGCCGGACAGGATGCCAACACCCTGGTGCAGTTGCCTGAAGAACCCAATGTGCTGGCCGACCTGGAGCCCGCCCGCGAGGGCCAGGTGGTCGAAGGGCAGAACTTCAACGGCAGCCTGGAGCATGACCGCGACGCCTACCTGGGCAAGTTTTCACGCTTCATGCCGGTGGGCTTCTACTACCGCTCGTTCTACAAGCCCAAGGGCATGTGGAAGGTGTGGGAGCCGCTGATTCGCAAGAAGGCCGGCCTGGGTGTGCTCGACCTTGGCTTCAAGCCGCAGTACTACGACAAAGCCTATCTGTTCATTGATGTGGCGGTCATCGGCGGCGGCCCCGCCGGCCTGCGCGCCGCACTGGACGCGGCCAATGCCGGGGCCAAGGTGCTGTTGATCGAACAACAACCGGTGCTGGGCGGCTCGCTCACCTACGCCCGCTTCGACATCGCCGGCACCCGCGCCGCCCGCCTGCGCCAGGAACTGCTGGCCGCCATCGAGGGCCACCCAAACATCCAGGTGCTGCTGCAGGCCACCTGCAACGGCTGGTTCACCGACAACTACCTGCCAGTGATCCAGCACAAACGCTTGTACAAGGTGCGCGCCAGCCGTTGCCTGGTGGCGGCCGGTTCGTTCGACCAGCCAGTGGTGTTCCGCAATAACGACCTGCCGGGCGTGATGCTGACCAGCGCCGCCCAGCGGCTGATAAAGCTGTACGCCGTCAAGCCGGGCCAGCGCGCGGTGATCCTCACCGGCCACGATGACGGCTACCTGGCCGCCCTCGACCTGCAGGAGCAAGGCGTAGCCGTGGCTGCAGTGGTCGATATGCGCGCCGCACCGGCCGATGCCGCACTGGCCGCCGAACTGAAGCGCCGCGATATCCCCGTGCACCTGGGCAGCACGGTGTACGAAGCGCTGCACGAAACAGGCATGCGCCATGTCAATGGCGTGGACATTCGCCCGATTACCGGCCAAGGCACGGTCGGCCCGCATGGCCTGCGCCTGGCTTGCGACTTGTTGTGCATGTCGGCGGGCTATATGCCGGTGTACCAGTTGCTGTGCCAGGCCGGTGGCAAACTGGCCTATGACGTCAACCGCGACGAGTTCACCCTCAGCAACCTGCCGGCCGGGCTGGGCATTGCCGGCTCGGTAAACGGCCGCCACGCGCTGGCCAACGTGCTGGCCGATGCCACGCGAGGGGCCGCCGAAGCGGTTGCAGCGCTGGGCCTGCAAGCGCCGCCGCCATCGGTGTTCAGCGTCGAAGCCAAGGTCAATTTCCCCTGGCCGATCTTTCCGCACCCCAAAGGCAAGGATTTCGTCGACTTCGACGAAGACCTGCAAGTGCGCGACATCGTCAACGCCACCCGCAGCGGCTACCGCGACGTGCAGCTGGTCAAGCGCTTCTCCACGGTCGGCATGGGCCCGTCCCAGGGCCGCCACTCGGCGCTGCCCACGGCACGCCTGGTCGCCCATGCCACCGGCCGCAGCATCAGCGAGACCGGGGTAACCACCGCCCGCCCCCCGTTCCAGGCAGAAAAACTGGCGCACGTTGCCGGTCGTGCCTTCGACCCGTACCGGCAAACGCCCATGCACCGCCGCCACCTGCAAGCCGGGGCGAAGATGATGCCTGCCGGCACCTGGCAACGCCCGGCCTACTACGGCAAGCCAGAGGAACGTGAGCGCTGCATGCAGGCAGAAGCCCGCCATGTGCGCGAAAAAGTCGGCCTGATCGACGTGTCTACCCTGGGCGGCCTGGACGTACGCGGCCCCGACGCCGCAGAACTGCTGGAGCGCGTCTACACCTTCGGCTTTGCCAAGCTGCCGGTCGGCCGCACCCGCTACGCGCTGATGACCAACGAACAGGGCGTGGTGATTGACGACGGTGTCTGCGCACGCCTGGCCGAGCAACACTTCTACGTCACCGCCACCACCAGCGGCGTCGACGGCCTCTATCAACAGATGCTGAAGTGGAATGCGCAGTGGCGCCTGGACGTGGACATCACCAACGTCACCGCCGCCCTGGCCGCCGTCAACCTGGCGGGGCCACTGTCACGCCAGGTGCTGGCCAAGGTGTGCGGTGACGTGGACCTGTCGGCCGAAGCCTTCCCTTACCTCGGCGTACGCCAGGGCAAGGTGGCCGGCATCCCCGCACGCATCCTGCGGGTCGGCTTCGTCGGTGAGCTGGGCTATGAAGTGCATGTGCCGGCGCGCCATGCCGAGCGCCTGTGGGACGAACTGATGCAAGCCGGTGCAGGCCTGGGTATTCGCCCTTTCGGCGTGGAGACCCAGCGCCTGCTGCGCCTGGAAAAAGGCCATGTGATCATCAGCCAGGATACCGACGGCATGACCCACCCCGCAGAGATCGACATGCAGTGGGCCATCGGCCGCAAGAAGCCGTTCTTCGTCGGCAAGCGTTCCATCGAAATCCTTGAGGCGCAGCCGCTCAAGCGCAAGCTGGTCGGTTTCACCCTGGCCAAAGGCAGCCCGCAGCCACTGGAGGGGCACCTGGTCCTGGACGGGCCGGACATCAGTGGCAACGTCACTTCCTGCGAGTACTCGCAAACCCTGGGGCAGATCATCGGCCTGGCCTATGCCGGCGCCCACCAGGCCACCCCAGGCATGCACATCCCGATCCGCGTGGAGGGCGGCGCGATAGTGCATGCCAAGGTGGTGCAACTGCCCTTCCACGACCCCGACAACCTGCGCCAGGAGCGCTGAGCCATGACCCGTTTGCAAGCCGAAGCGTTTGTCCCTCGCAACCCGCGGGCCGAGTTGTTGCACACCTGTGCGTTGACTGACCTGACCGAGTTGGCACGAGTCGGATTTCGCGGTGGTGACAGCGCCGCTTATCTTCAGCAGCGAGGCTACGATTTGCCTGCACAGCCGAACCGTGCCGTGCGCCAGGATGACGGAAGCTGGGTGGCACGGTTGTCTCAGACCGAGTACCTGCTGCTGGGCAACCTGGCCGACGATGGCGCGCGGGTGGCTGGCCTGGAGGCCGGATGGGTGCAGGATGCCCGGCGCAATTACCTGCTGCCGCGCCAGGACAGCCATGCCTGGCTGCAGCTGTCAGGGATGTGTGGCGGCGCGGTAATGGCCAAATTGTGCGGGGTGGATTTGCGTGCCGGGGCATTTCCCGTTGGGGCGGTGGCACAGACTTCGGTGGCACGCATCAATGTGATTGTGGTGAATGTGGGCAGTGATGAGCGGCCGGCGTTGCAGCTGCTGTTTGATCGGGCATCACTGGGGTATTTACGCGAAGCGATGCTGGATGCCATGGATGAATTCGATGGCGGTTTGATTGAGCCGGGTGTGTTGCTGGGGTGATACGCGGTGCGGTGTGCGGAGGGTTCGCCGCAGGATTTTCGGTGCCTGGGAGATCGAGCGCCGCCCGCGCGGCGCATCGCGAGCGAAGCTCGCTCCTACGTTTGTTTCGGGCCAATCATGCCTGTGGCAAGCGCGCGCGACCGCCTTGTTTGCATGACGCGCTATCAAGCCATGGGCCAAGGCGTTCGCGCGTGAATGTCACAGCAAGTGCACCAGGCGCTCGTGGAGGAAGCTCACAAAACCCTGCACCGGCCTCGCCACCTGCCTGTGCTGCGGGTACACCGCTGACAATTGCAACGCCGGCGGCGTCCAGGCTTCAAGCACCCTCACCAGCCGCCCATCGGCCAGCGCCTGGCCGACTATGAAAGTCGGCAGGTAGGTCACGCCCATCCCGGCGATAGCCGCATCCCTGAGCAACTCGCCGTTGTTCGCACGCATGCGCCCTGTCACCTGAATCGCCTGCGCCTTGCCGCCTTGGCGGAACTGCCACTGCACCTGTCGCGAATGGCCATAGGGCAGGCAGTCGTGCCCGGCCAGATCCTCCGGTTTTAGCGGTACTCCCCGCGCTTGCAGATACGCCGGACTTGCGCAATAAACCCGCTCGACACTGGCAATACGCCGTGCAATCAGGCTGGAGTCCTCCAGCGCGCCAATCCGCAGCGCCAGGTCGTAGCCCTCGCCGATCAGGTCCACGGCGCGGTCACTCAGGTCCACCTCTACATCGACTTGCGGGTGCAATTGCAGGAACTCGGTCAGCAAGCAGCCCAAGTGCGACATGGCGAACGACAGCGGTGCGCTCAGCCGCAAGGTGCCGCGCAAGGCCTGGGCCTGGCCGCTGATGTCGTGTTCCACCTGCTGCACCTCGCCCAGCAGGCGCAGCGCCGACTGGTAGTAGTGCTGGCCCAGCGGCGTGGCGTCCAGGCGCCGGGTAGAGCGGTTGAGCAGGCGTACGCCCAGGCGCTCTTCAAGCTGCATCAGGCGCCGGCTGACCGATTGCTTGGACATGCCCAGGCGGTCGGCGGCCGCGGTGAAACTGCCGGCCTCCATGACCTGGGCAAAGATACGCATGTCTTCGTAGGGGTTCATTGTCTCGCTCATGGTGACAGTCAAACGCTTTATACCGGCTTTTTCCCGCCAGTGCATATGCCTAACCTACGCACAAGTCGCAGCGATGGCCCAGCAGCCCAGGCAAGACGCCCACTACCTACACTTGCATGGAAAAGGATTCGCTCATGAACATTGTCCACAAAACTCTTACCGCCTCCCTTCTGGCCCTGTCCGTTTCCAGCGCCTTCGCTGCGGGTAGCCCAGGTGTCGCACTTCCTGACCACCGGGATGATGAAGTGGTTCTGGGACAGCTACACCACCGATGCCAAGGCGCGGGAACAGATCTACGCCTCGCCAATGCGAGCCAGTAGCGAGCAGTTGAAGGGCCTGCCGCCGGCGCTGGTGCAAACGGCTGAGTTCGATGTGTTGCGCGATGAAGGCGAAGCGTATGCCCGCAACCTTAATGCTGCTGGTGTAGCCGTTACCTCGGTGCGCTACAACGGCATGATCCACGACTACGGCCTGCTCAATCCGCTGAGCCAGGTGCCAGCGGTGAAAGCAGCCATGCGCCAGGCGGCCGGTGAACTCAAAGCCCACCTTCAATAACCTTATCCACCCATGCGGCAGAGGCTGGCGTGCCGTAAGGCAGGCCAGGCCTCTTCGCGGGTGAACCCGCTCCCACAGGTTCAACACAGAACTGGAAATTTGTGGTGCACCTGTGGGAGCGGGTTTACCCGCGAAAGGGCCATCAGCCCAACATCAGGGTTCAAAGCCTTCGACAATGATCACTTCAGCCTTCGCCACCCCCTGGCGATGGCTGCAAGCCTCCTGATACAGCGCGGACCGATAGCACGCTACCGCCTGCTCGTACGAGTCGAACTCGATCACCACGCTACGCTGAGGGGTAGCCCGCCCTTCCATCGCCTCGCTGCGCCCGCCACGTGCCAGAAAGCGGCCGCCGAATGCCTTGAAGGCTGCCGGCGCGCGTTGGGTGTACTGCTGGTACTGCTCGGGGTCGGTCACGTCCACATGGGCGATCCAGTAGGCCTTCATGCGCTGCTCTCCTGTTACGGTGATATTTGTGTATGATGGTATACCATAAAAATCACCCCACTACAGTGAGCGTGCAACATGGCATTCAACACCATCGAGGAGCTTCTCGAGGACTACCGGCAAGGCAAGATGGTCCTGCTGGTGGATGACGAGGACCGGGAGAACGAAGGCGACCTGCTGATCGCCGCCGAGCGTTGCGACGCCCAGGCCATCAACTTCATGGCCCGCGAAGCACGCGGCCTGATCTGCCTGACCTTGACTGACGAACACTGTCAGCGCCTGGGCCTGGAGCAGATGGTACCGGCCAACGGCAGCGCTTTCAGCACGGCGTTCACCGTGTCGATCGAAGCAGCCACCGGCGTCACCACCGGCATTTCCGCTGCCGACAGGGCACGCACCGTGGCGGCGGCCATGGCCCCCAGCGCCCGCCCCGAAGACCTGGTGCAACCTGGCCACATCTTCCCCCTGCGCGCCCGCGAAGGCGGCGTGCTGACCCGCGCCGGCCACACCGAAGCAGGTTGCGACCTGGCGCGCCTGGCCGGCTTCAGCCCGGCGTCGGTAATCGTTGAAGTGCTGAACGACGACGGCACCATGGCCCGCCGCCCCGACCTGGAAGTGTTCGCCGCCCGGCATGGCATCAAGATCGGCACCATCGCCGACCTGATCCACTACCGCCTGAGCACCGAGCAGACCATCAAACGTATCGGCGAGCGCGAGCTGCCGACCGTGCACGGCACCTTCCGCCTGGTCACCTATGAGGACCGCATTGAAGGCGGCGTGCACATGGCCATGGTCATGGGCGACATCCGTCGCGAGCAAGCGACCCTGGTGCGGGTGCACGTGATCGACCCGTTGCGCGACCTGGTCGGTGCCGAATACGCAGGCCCCGCCAACTGGACGCTGTGGGCGGCGCTGCAGAAGGTGGCCGAAGAAGGCAATGGCGTGGTGGTGATCCTGGCCAACCATGAATCCTCCCAGGCCCTGCTTGAGCGTGTGCCGCAGCTGACCCAGCCGGTAAGGCCGTACCAGCGTGGCCAGTCGAAGGTGTATTCGGAAGTGGGCACCGGGGCGCAGATTCTACAGGACCTTGGCGTGGGCAAGCTGCGTCACCTGGGGCCACCGCTGAAATACGCGGGCCTGGCGGGATATGAGCTGGAGGTGGTGCAGAGCATCCCGTTCGAGCCCGGGATTGCAGGTTGATAGACGGACTCTGTGGGAGCGGGCGAGCCCGCGAAGCAGGCACCGCGGTGCATGGCACGGGCTTCGCCCGTGTTCGCGGGCCTGCCCGCTCCCACACGGCCCGCGCAAGCTTTTAGACCCTGTTCAAATCAATTACCCGATTGGCAATTAGCTCAGACCTGAATGCGGGGTGATGGCCGGTCGCCTCATACCCCTTGCCAAAAGTTTGGAATACCATAATATGATATCCCGTAGACCTTGAATCTGTAGGCCGGCATGTACAATTAAAAAACGGCCTCCAAGACACTTTGTTTTAGCTGCTCCCCGAACACTGTTGGCGGGCGCACCACAAGCCCCGCCTCGAATAACAAAAGCAACGAGGGCGTAACCATGCTGTTGAGCAAACGTGTAACCGCAGTGCTGTCCGCCAGCCTGCTGACCCTGGCATGTCAAGCCGCCCAGGCCGCTGACAGCCTGAACTTCGTCAGCTGGGGCGGTACCACCCAGGACGCCCAGAAAGAAGCGTGGGCCGTACCCTTCACCAAAGCCACCGACATCAAGGTCGTGCAGGACGGCCCCACCGACTATGGCAAGCTCAAGGCCATGGTCGAAAGCGGCAACGTGCAATGGGATGTGGTCGATGTCGAAGCCGACTTTGCCCTGCGCGCTGCCAGCGAAGGCCTGCTGGAACCCCTCGACTTCACCCAGATCAAGCGCGACAAGATCGACCCTCGCTTCGTGTCCGACCATGGCGTGGGCTCGTTCTTCTTCTCCTTTGTGCTGGGCTACAACGAAGGCAAGCTGGGTGCCAACAAACCGGTGGACTGGACCGCACTGTTCGACACCAAGACTTATCCGGGCAAACGCGCCTTGTACAAATGGCCCAGCCCCGGCGTGCTGGAACTGGCCCTGCTGGCCGACGGCGTAGCGCCGGACAAGCTGTACCCGCTGGACCTGGACCGCGCCTTCAAGAAACTCGACACCATCAAGAAAGACATCGTCTGGTGGGGCGGTGGCGCCCAGTCGCAGCAGCTGCTGGCCTCGGGTGAAGCCTCGCTCGGCCAGTTCTGGAACGGCCGTGTCTACGCCTTGCAGCAAGACGGCGCACCCGTGGGCGTAAGCTGGAAACAGAACCTGGTCATGGCGGACTTCCTGGTCATCCCCAAAGGCGCCAAGAACAAGGACGCGGCCATGAAGTTCCTGGCCAACGCCAGCAGCGCCGAGGGCCAGGCCGAGTTCGCCAACAAGACCGCCTACGCCCCGGTGAACCTCGACAGCGTGGCCAAGCTGGACAAAGACCTTGCGCCAAACCTGCCCACTGCCTACGCCCAGGACCAGGTCACCCTCGACTTCGCGTACTGGGCCAAGAACGGTCAAGCCATCGCGGCCCGCTGGAATGAGTGGTTGGTCAAATGAAAGTCGCCATCAACGCCCTGCATAACGCGCAAGGTGCCCCCACGGGCACCGGCGCCCCCGGAACGGCCCCTCGCCGCGCCAGCCTGAGCCAGCGCTGGAAGGGCAGCCGCAACCTGCTGCCGGCCCTGCTGTTCCTTGGCCTGTTCTTCTTCGCCCCGCTGGTCGGCCTGTTGCTGCGTGGGGTGCTGGAGCCAACGCCGGGGCTGGGCAACTACGAGCAGCTGTTCGCCAACTCGGCCTACGCACGGGTGCTGTTCAACACCTTCTCGGTGGCCGGCGTGGTCACCCTGATCAGTGTGCTGCTGGGCTTCCCGCTGGCCTGGGCAATCACCCTGGTGCCCAAGGGCTGGGGCCGCTGGCTGCTGAACATCGTGCTGCTGTCGATGTGGACCAGCCTGCTGGCGCGCACCTACTCGTGGCTGGTGCTGCTGCAAAGCTCGGGGGTGATCAACAAGGCGTTGATGGCCATGGGTATCATCGATACCCCGCTGGAAATGGTGCACAACCTCACCGGCGTGGTAATCGGCATGAGCTACATCATGATCCCGTTCATCGTGCTGCCGCTGCAGGCCACCATGCACGCCATCGACCCGATGGTGCTGCAGGCCGGGTCCATCTGCGGCGCCAGCCCGTGGACCAACTTCTGGAAGGTGTTCCTGCCACTGTGCCGTTCGGGGCTGTTCTCCGGCGCGCTGATGGTGTTCGTGATGTCGCTCGGTTACTACGTCACCCCGGCACTGCTGGGCGGGGCGCAGAACATGATGCTGCCCGAATTCATCATCCAGCAGGTGCAGTCGTTCCTTAACTGGGGCCTGGCCAGCGCCGCTGCCGCACTGCTGGTGGCGATCACCCTGGTGCTCTTCTACCTGTACCTGAAGCTGCAGCCGGAATCCCCGGTTGGCAACGCGAGGTAAACCGCCATGCTCCTGTCTCCCAATGCCATGGGCCGCCCGCTGCGTACGGGCCTGTACCTGACCACCGGGGTCATTGCGGCCTTCCTGCTGCTGCCGGTGGTGTTCATCGTGTTGCTGTCGTTCGGCTCATCCCAGTGGCTGGTGTTTCCGCCACCGGGCTGGACCTTCAAGTGGTACGGCCAGTTCTTCTCCAACCCGGAGTGGATGGACGCCGCGCTGGCCAGCCTGAAGGTGGCCGTGCTGACCACGGTCGCCGCCGTGCTGCTGGGCTTGCCCAGCGCTTTCGCCCTGGTGCGTGGCCGCTTCCCCGGCCGCGAGCTGCTGTACGGCCTGTTCACCATGCCGATGATCGTACCGTTGGTGATCATCGCCGTGGCGGTGTACGCCCTGTTCCTCAAGCTCGGCTACACCGGCACGCTGTTCGCCTTCGTGGTCAGCCACGTGATCGTCGCCCTGCCCTTCACCATCATCTCGATCATCAACTCGCTGAAGCTGTTCGACCAGTCGATCGAGGATGCCGCGGTGATCTGCGGTGCCTCGCGCCTGCAGGCGATTTTCAAGGTCACCTTTCCGGCCATTCGCCCAGGCATGATCGCCGGTGGCCTGTTCGCCTTCCTGGTGTCGTGGGATGAGGTGGTGCTGAGCGTGATGATGGCCAGCCCCGACCTGCAGACACTGCCGGTGAAGATGTGGACCACCCTGCGCCAGGACCTCAGCCCGGTCATCGCCGTGGCCTCGACCCTGCTGATCGGCCTGTCGCTGCTTGTCATGTTCATTGCCGCCGCCTTGCGCCGGCGCACCGAAACAAACGCCTGAACGCGCGGAGAAAACAACAATGAGTGCAGTGATCAAAGACAACGCGCCAGGCAAGACCCTGGTCAGCCTGCGCGGCCTGAACAAGCACTACGGCGACTTCACCGCTGTGGACAACCTTGACCTGGAAATCCAGGACGGCGAGTTCCTGACCTTCCTCGGGTCCAGCGGCTCGGGCAAATCCACCACCCTGTCGATGCTGGCCGGCTTCGAAACGCCCAGCAGCGGCGAGATCCTGGTCGATGGCCAGTCACTGGTGAATGTACCGCCGCACAAGCGTGACATCGGCATGGTGTTCCAGCGTTACTCGCTGTTCCCGCACCTGAACGTGCGCGACAACATCGCCTTCCCCCTGGCCATCCGCAAGCTGAGCACCAGCGAGACCCACAAGCGGGTCGACGCCATGCTCAAGCTGGTGCAGCTGGAGCAGTTCGCCCACCGCAAGCCGTCGCAGATGTCCGGCGGGCAACAGCAACGTGTGGCGATTGCCCGGGCGCTGGTGTACGAGCCACGCATCCTGCTGATGGACGAACCACTCGGCGCACTGGACAAGAAGCTGCGCGAAGACTTGCAGGACGAGCTGCGCCAGCTGCACCGCCGGCTGGGGATCACCATCGTCTACGTCACCCATGACCAGGAAGAAGCGATGCGCCTGTCCCAGCGCATCGCCATCTTCAGCCATGGCAAGATCGTCGGCCTGGGCAGCGGTTACGACCTGTACCAGAACCCACCGAATGCCTTTGTCGCCTCGTTCCTGGGCAACTCCAACTTCCTGCGCATCAAGGCCAGCAGCAATGGCGCAGGCAGTTTCGAGGGCCAGCCGGTGGCCATCCGCCTGACCCCGGGCCTGGCCGCCGCGCAGGATGCACTGATCATGGTGCGCCCGGAAAAGGCCCTGGCCCTGACCGTCGAACAGGCTGCGCGCGAGCCACTGCCGGCGGGCTGGAACGAGGTCAGCGCCAAGGTTGGCGAAGTGCTGTTCCTGGGTGAAAGCCAGACCTGCCATGTGGTGACTGCAGGGGGTACCGAGCTGACGGTAAAGGCACTGTCGGCCGCGGGCATGCCGATGCAGCCGGGCGACAGCGTGAAGGTGCGCTGGGCGGTGGCGGATGCGTGCATCTATACCGAGTGGGCCGAGAGTGACCTGAGCAAATCCGCCGGGGCGCATTGAGATAACCGGGGCCGCTTTGCGGCCCTATCGCGACGCAAGGCCGCTCCCACAAGGAATCGCGGTCGCCTGTGGGAGCGGCCTTGTGTCGCGAATGGAGGGCAGAGCCCTCCCCTACGGACTGTCACATTATCATCACGCCACTGTCGTAATCTGCCGGCCAACTCTATGCCACAGGGCCACCCGGCATGCCCCGCCTGCTTGTATTGCTGCTCACCCTGATCCCGTTTGCGACCTTGGCCGAGCCCATGCACATGCGTGCGCAAGGCTCCAACACCATCGGCGCGGCCTTGCTGCCAGCGCTGGTGCAGGGGCAATTGCGCGCGCAGCAAGCCACCGCCATCGAGCAGCAACCCGGCAAGCGGGCCAACGAGACCGTGATCACCGCACGCGATGCACATGGCCAATCCGTGCGCATCGACATCGCCGCCCACGGGTCCAGCACCGGCTTCGCCGCCCTCGGCCGTGGCGACGCCGACCTGGCAGCTGCCTCGCGGCCGATCAACGACAGCGAGGTGCGCCAGCTTCAGGCCCTTGGCGACCTGCGTGCTGCCAGCGCCGAGCAAGTGATCGGGCTGGACGGTGTCGCGGTCATCGTCCACCCCGACAACCCGCTACCTCGGTTGAACACGCAGCAACTGGCGCAGATTTTCTCCGGGCAGATCCAACGCTGGGAGCAATTGGGCATTGCTGGCGGCGCCATTCACCTGTACGCCCGTGACGACCGCTCCGGCACCTTCGAGACGTTCAAGGCGCTGGTGCTGGAGCCTCAGCACAACGAGCTGTCAGCCACGGCCCGGCGTTTCGAGTCCAGTGACGAGCTGGCTGCGCAAGTGGCCGCCGATCGCCAGGCCATCGGTTTCAGCAGCCTGGCTGCGGTGCACGGGGCCAAAGTGCTGGCGGTAGCCGAAGGCGACGCACCGGCCATGCTGCCAGAGCGCGCCCTGGTGGCCAGCGAAGACTACCCGCTGTCACGGCGCCTGTACTTCTACCTGCCGGCCAACCCCAAGTCACAGGCCCGAGCCCTGGCCGACTTTGCCCAGAGCCCGGCCGGCCAGGCGATCGTCGCCCAGCAGGGCTTTGTTTCGCAGCAGATCAAGGCCCAGCCAGTAGTGCCCCAGGCCGACATGCCGCCGCGCTACCGTACCTTGGCCCAAAAGGCACAGCGGCTGAGCGTGAACTTCCGCTTCCAGGAAGGCAGCGCCAGCCTCGATAACAAGGCCCTGCGTGATGTGCAGCGGGTGGCCGAATACCTGCGCCAGGCTGGCAAGCTGCAGCGCAAAGCGGTGCTGGTAGGGTTTGGCGACCCCAAGGAAACGCCTGGCCGCGCCGCCCTGCTCTCGCGCCTTCGGGCCCAGGCGGTGCGCCGCGAGCTGGCGCGTGATGGCGTGGAGTTGCTGGAGGTGACGGGCATGGGCGATGAACTGCCGGTGGCCGGCAATGAGCTGGAACAAGGGCGACTGCGCAATCGGCGGGTCGAGGTGTGGGTGTATTGAATTGAGGGGCGGGCTTGTGCGCCTCCAGGGGCGCTGGCAAAGAAATGTAACAGCTCCCCATTCGGTATCTCCTGCAATCGGGTCTAGGCTCAAATTCATGTGATACCGGGCCCCTCTGACGGCTGCCAAGCCGCCATGTCGGATCACTGTTGCCATGCAA
>Ga0213824_1001282_pt1 | contig 15138 bp, 16 predicted proteins | sample MC6MC0906MG_FD_179892 | JGI IMG/M metagenome (GOLD analysis project Ga0213824, IMG submission 179892) | Enriched soil aggregate microbial communities from Iowa State University, Ames, United States - MC6-MC0906-MG | ecosystem: Environmental > Terrestrial > Soil > Unclassified | place: USA: Iowa...
TGCGCACAAAGAAAAACCCCGCAGACGTTAATCTGCGGGGCTTTCGAATGGTGGAGGCCGAGGTCGGAATCGAACCGGCGTAGACGGATTTGCAATCCGATACAAGAATCACCGACTCTTGCGGGCTGCGCGTGAAAATCAGTTCCAAAACGAAACAGGATTTTCCCCGCCCTAACCCGCATTCTACAAGGGTCGCCCTTTTAGTTTTGGAACTGGTCCTGAGGTTCCTTTCCCCCTCCTTCCGGTGATGCATCAGCAGCGCTGAATCGAACCTCGGAACTCCCTCTCCACGACTAGGGTTCACCGGTTTCAGACACCGGGACTGGTCTACACCGCTAACATCACCATGCACAATTTTTTTGGAGTGTTGAGCGGTGCTAAGGGGTTGATTTGGGCGCGCCCCCCCTCCTCACCCCCTCATTTCCCTCAAAATTGGCATCATCTGGGAGCCGCGGTTGACTGTCCGCTTCCGACCCAGAGCAGTCGTTCGAGGTATCTACGAAACCAGGGGTCGATTAAGTCTTCACGACCGACGCGTGCCTTTTCGGTAAGGGATGAGGAGTAGTCGCAGCGATCCTTAGCTCCGAGTCTGGCGACCTTGGGTTCAGAATCCGACCGGCAATACCCGCCGTCACTACTTCAGAGGAACCAGCTTCCTCTGCTGCCAAAATTGCGGGGGGCTCATGCTGGTACCCAGGCCCAACAAATGCGCAGTTGCAGCCCTCAATTGCAGTAAAGACAAGTACTAATTACCGGTGACCGACCTGCGCGATAATAGTATCGACATCGCTGCGCTCAGCAGCGTATACCACGGCGCCCAAGACGTTAACTTTGCCGCACGCCGCCTACTTTGTGCTGCAGTCCAGCATAGGTGGCGCAGTCGAGAGTGACGGTTTGAGCAGGCTGTAAGTGCGCAGGGTCAGCGGATACGTTCAAGCAGTCAGTGACATGTCACCGGCTGATGCAAGTGATGGATGACGTCAACGTGTTTAAGTAAGCCCATTACCGTGGCCTGGGTATTTCACGGAACATCTCTTGGAGGCCGGAATATTTGCACGGTAATTGTTCCGCGTACTGGCAAACTGACTGATCTGTTTGGCACTTCATGCCAGACTAATTTGTCTAAGCTGGCGCCTAGACTGTGTCACCCCTCTTTTCAAAAATAGGCCTGAACCTATTGCCTATATAGTGATTGAGCACAGAGTATAATGCTGTCAACTTTCCATCAATAACAAGTATGCTACGGCGTGAACCTTTAGCCGTATATGCGAGAATTGATATCTGGTTCCTAAGATCGCTGATCATTCCAATGTACTGATCATAAAATTCTGGAGACTCGGCATCATAGAAAAACATGCTAGAGCATCGCCTGACTAATAACTCAAGATTTGACTCAAGCAAGTCCAGCTTCATATTGAAAGTGGCTTCGTATATATTAGCTTTGGCGTGGTCGATGGTGGTATTTTCTTGTTCCAGTAATAAATAAGATTCAAATTGGCGATGCGTAATCTCCGAAAGTTCCTTCAGAATCGACTGAATATTGTTAGCCTGCTGGTGCGCCTCATTGCGTACGCTCGCAGAAGTGGCAGAGGCAAATGTGGCGACTATCGCAATCACGGCAATAATTAGCGCAAGTTTGTCCATTCTAAGGCTTGTCCACTTAATTCAGTTTCGCCGCTGCTTCGTCGATGTACTTGTTTATATTTCTTTTGACGCTTTCGTATTTCGAGATAACGATAACGCGCCTTTTGAGCTCAGCCGGACTAAGAATTCTTTCCCTTATGATGCCCCCAAAAATCTCCTCAAGGAAGGAAGGCGTGGTGCCTATAGTTTCCGAGAAATCAAGTTTAATTGTTTGGTAATCTGCAAGCGCAGGCACAACAAAATTGTCTCTGTAGTCAGCGCCGTTTTTTGGGCCGTCGAGAGAGTTTCGTCCGATTGGTGTATCGGTATACTCTGCAACATTGAATACTTTCTCAGGCTTCATCACTATCACCATTTGTATCGGTCAAGGCAAAGTTCCACTGAATCAAAGTCCCAGGGAACTGGTTTTGAAGGCTTACCCAGTTTTCCGTCTTACCTTTGGACCGGAATCTATACAGGCTCTTACCGGACATGATATGTAGCTGTCCATTTGGATTGATCTCAACAAAACGTCTTACGGCAGGTAAGCCGTTGCCTCTACCTTGAGTTCGATATCTTGAGTTCCCATACTCCAGAGCAGTCTGGATATCAACGCTGTCTGAACTCATCCCTTTCAATCTGGCTAGCACCTCAGCGCTAAGTGATCTATACCACGGCTTCCTTTTCGTGCTTGCAGGTATGCCGACTCCAACATCATATACAGCCATAAATAGTTGATCATCAACATGCTGAAGAGCAATCCACCACTTCTGAGATTTAATTGCCACCGGCAAAGTACTATGCTTCTTTTCGATATCAGATGCATATGCATGCTGCCATACATTTGAGAATGATTCAGAAACAGCTTCAAACAAGAGGACGTCTGTTTCTTCAGTGGGGCTAGCTGGTTCGTAGGAAGAAATTGCGCGCTCAGCGTATCGAATTGCTTCTTTCAGTGGACGCTTATCGTCATTTTCTTTCTGTTGATGGGATATAGAACAAATTTTGATGGTATTTTCCTTTGGGGTATAACCCCCCCCAAGGAGCTCCCAGAACCCAAGTTGATCAAGCTTTTCATTTATTGCTTCATCCAAGGATAGGTGCCATCTTATTCTCATTTTTGCGCGCGACTCAATTAGCATCTCTAGATGCGCAAAAAGAATTATGATTGCTGAAATCTTGAACGTTAAAAGGCGACGAAAGTCTAACAGTATTTTAGCTTCTTTGGGGGTGTCAGTTATTTGGCGCAATAACTTGTAAAGTTCATAGCGTTTAATATCAGAGAAAACGCTCAAGTCCTCAGGCAATGGAATAGTATATAAACCTAATACCGAATTTACGAGATACGGACTGGGGGAGTACTTAGGTCTCGCCAAGCTGCGGTATGCGCGACGAGACGCATTGTATTGCTTTATCCAATCTGATTGTCTACGTTTCTTCACTAGATCAATTCCCTTGCACTAGCACGGAAAAATTCCTCGTCCGTTATACGGCGACCCTCAATCTTATCTCAAAATGAAGCGAATGTCCCTAAAGCAGTGGTTAGAAAAGGGGGTCGGTCCCATCGTACCGCGTACCCATAACAGAGGGCCGCTTAGGGTCGAAAGCGGTCGTTTGCAGCGGCCGATTTCGAACGCCCAACAGGTGCGCCTAGCCCAGGTGTAGGTTCTGCTCAACGGTTTTCAAGACCGTGGGATAAAGCCTCAGGGCTTGCCGCATGGACGGCGAAATCGATTCCAAAACAAAGACAAAACGGCACGGCTGCAGGCCGCATACTGCAAGGGTAACCAGTTCAGTTTTGGAATTGAATTTGGAGCACTTGCGGCCCCTGGAAATAGTCGCGACAGTATCGTCTCACAGCACGGAGGATCACCACATGGCTGCTAGCAATGAGTGGACTGAGTGGCATCTGACCCCAGCCGGATGGGTGAAGGGGAGTGAGAAAGATGACTTCAACGGGTTGACCCTTCGTGGGACACCCGAAGGCTGCGTCATGACAATGAAGCATTCCGAATACGCCGGATCAGTGTATTCAGGGGTCGACAGGAAGGATGAGATGGTCTGGAAATACTCGGACGCGGCGTTGGTGGATTCGCTGCTCAGGAAGCACGGACCAGCACCTCGCCACCTTTGACCCCAGTAATGCAGCAGTAGCGTAAGATTCGGGCCTCAGGCCGCGCCACAAGCGGCCTGTGCACCGCCCTTGTCTAATACAGTTCGGCCAGTTTCAGCGGCTTTCACCCAGTAAAACCGAGATGCTTTCGAGCAGTTTTAGACAGCATCAGCACCCCCACCCTGGCGTTCTGCCAACGATGATCCGGCCTGGCTCATCACTCCCCATCCCATCCCATCCCATCCCACGATTCGTACTTGAACAGGCCGAGGTGATAGGCCTCTTCGTGCTCTGTCAGCGCCCAAAGCCGCGCCGCCTCGGACAGCTCCAGCATATCGACCAGGTTCTCCGAACTGACTTCACGGCGGCGGTGAGCGGCATAGGCCATCTCATCGAGCACAGCGGCGCGCCCATCAGGGTCAGTTACCAGGGCAGTATGGTCATTCAGTTCCGCCACCCAGGCCAGTGGTATCCCCGCCATCATTCCGCCCTGCACCACCAGGACTGTGCGTACAGAACGCCGTCGACTTCCTCAAGCCCGTTGATGTTGATGCCCAGCTGGGCCATCCCGTTGACCCTGGCGTCGTGCAGGCGCGGGATGATATCGGGCCCGGGCGTTGGATTGAACACCCATGCCTGGGTCGAGACCCGGCCCAGCGGCTCACTGTGGTGGTCACCGATGTGGATGTCTGCCCGAAGAGGCTGGACCTTCCTGAGCTGATCGGAGGGAATGGCCACACCCTTCACACGGCGCCGAATTAGGAGGAAGTACATGCTGCACCGAATACTGTATATGGATACAGTATTTCAGCATCAGGAAACGCAAAGATGCCAGTACCACTCGGCGGACTATGCTTGTTTGTTCAGGTAGGAGGGTGGCGCATGTGTGGACGTTTGAGCCAGTACCGAGGCATACACGACTTCGTTGAGACCTTGAGCCTGCCAGAGGCCTGGCGGAACAACGTCGGCGACCAGCCGCTTGGCCGGTACAACGTCGCGCCGACCACGCCGGTAGCAGTGCTGCGGGTTGATGACGCAGGCCCGCGGGCAGACCTGGTGAGGTGGGGATGGCGGCCGCATTGGGCGACCGACCGTGCTGCACCGATCAACGCCCGCGTGGAGAAGGTGGCACACGGTCCGTTCTTCCGCTCGATCTGGCCAAACCGGGCTGTCACGCCTATCGACGGCTGGTATGAATGGGTGAACGAGGGCGGCCCTAAGAAGCAGCCGTACTACATCCGGCGCCGAGACGGGCGCCCTGCTCTATGTGCGAGCATCGGCCAGTTCAATGGCGGCGAGCACGACGGGTTTGTCATCATCACCGCTGATGCCCAGGGCGGCATGGTCGATGGTCACGATCGCCGGCCTGTCGTGCTGTCACCAGAACTGGCCTACGAGTGGATTGGAGCAGATATGCCAAGCGAGCATGCCGAGCAACTGGCGCTTAACCTGGGCGAGCCGGCCGAGGCCTTCGAGTGGTACCGGGTCACCACGGCCGTTGGCAATGTGCACAACCAGGGGAGCGCGCTGATTGAACCTCTTCAGTAACGGTTATAAATTGATACAGCGCATTTTTTCGATTGTCTTGCGGCTATGTGCATCCACGGTTGAAGTGGTTAACTATTGCCTGTCATTAGGCGGTTGTCCGATACTAGCTCGCACATATCCTAAGGAGGGACAAACGCGATGAGTCAAAAACTTCTTTTTCTTTCCCACATACACGAAGAAAAGGCAATGGCCATTCTCGTAAAGGATGCTATTGAGGAAGAGTTCGGAGGATTTGTAGATGTTTTTGTTTCTTCCGATGGAGTTAGTATTCCAGCAGGGGCGAACTTCCTAAAAAGGATTGAAAATGGGCTGATCTGCTGCATCGGCGCTATTTATCTTATTAGCCCTAACTCAGTCAAGCGTAACTGGATAAATTTCGAGCTGGGCGCGGTCTGGGTACGCAATGCAATCAACATTCGCGAGGGAAAGTCCGAGATACCTACGCTCCCGTTTTGCCATTCAGGAATGACTCCAAGCGGGCTGCCAGCTCCATTGAACAACCTAAACGGAATCTCTACTACCGAGGCGTCGCAACTTGAATTTGCTTTCCGCTCCATACAGAGCGCAGTGGGAGGAAGGGGCAAGCTGAGGACAGATTTCGATAATTTAGCTGCTCAAATCCTGGTCCTAGAGCAGCAATATACACTCGGCGACAACTTAAAAAAATTAGTGAATATCCTTGGCGGCAACGCTCAAATTTTAATTGAACATTGCAAGAAACAACCAGCCGGCTCAAACGTTACTCTAAATTGCGGATTCATTGAAACCAATGCTATTCAGCAACTTAAAGACCTGGAAACTCGAGAGTTAAAGGACCATATAATCGTTTCAACCAATAACCCCGGAGTCAATTTTGGCGTCAATGGAGCAACCAATGGAGCGGAGGTAACCATAACCATGCAAACAGATTTACCACTAAAATTTGAAAGCAGCCTGATTTCGTGAATCATCCGCCCTATTTAACAGCAAGCTAGAGCGTGCCACCACTATTAATTTTCTGCCTACAAATTTCAAAAGGCAGTTATATTCACAATCAAACTTCCGCTCAAGAATCAAACTCTTGAGCGGTTGGATAAACAATGGCGGAGCATGTGCCTACCTGCATTAATTATGGCAGGGACATCTGTGGAGAGCTCTTAGTGAAGAGGCGGAAGGATCTTTCCACGGGCCTTTGCCACTACCCTCAGCTGATAATCAGAGACGACCTGGAATAGCGACTCGGCCAATAAGCGCAAGCGCTCGATTTCTTCAGGCGGCGCGCCACGGTCCTGGGCTTGGTGGTACTCCCGCATCGCATCGATGGCCTGCTGGATCAGCGGCTCGCCGGCCTCAACCATCCCAATGAAAGTGCGCTTGTCCATTGCCCTGCTCCGATCAGTTCGTGAGAGCATCATACTCTCGCAACCCGAGCGGCGCCGATTTGGGGAGGATAGAGTGAATCGAAACGTTTATTTGAAGAGCTTCTTTGTCGCAAAGATGGCCGCAGTCCCCGCTAGTAGACCAATAGGTCCGCCAATCATAGTCGCTGCGCCGATAACTGCAGCACCACTCAATGCCTCCTTCGCCGCAACCTTGACCGCCGTCTGAACCGGTTCATCAGATTGTGAGGCAGCAGCTATGACAGCAACTACACCTGGGACGATAGTGGTTCCAGGAATGCCAGCGGCGCGGAGCACGCTTCTGATCTGCTGACTGGTCGAAGCTCCGTAAATGCACCAGCTCACAAAATGCTCGCAATTGTTGGTGACGAGGTTGTAGGAGTTCTCACCCAAGCGCGAATATCCCCGGGCAATTCGCTCTTCGGCATCGTAAACAGCGGCAGGATGAGACAAAACGGTTGTGGGATTTCCGCCGCTGAACCGATCCAAGCTGACCCTGCAGATAGGTCCCGAAACACTGTCCCCGAAGCCGGAATAGTGAAGGACCTCTCCACATCCAATGTAGATACCATGATGCGTATAACCCGCCCGTAGGCTGACGAGATGGTCTCCACGACGCATTTGGATGCTCCTTAAGAATGGAAACCAATCATGGCACCACGCCATCTTCAGAGCAATGGTTCCAAGGTCACATGCTATCTCGGGTCGCCGAATGCACCACTACTTCTGATTTTGTAGTGAATGGCTTCGCATGAGATTCCTGCTATTCGACTTCGCTCAAGCGCTGCTGCGCAGGATCAGCGACAAACGCTAGCTGACGCCTCAAGCTCTTTTTCATACCCGATGCGCTGTCGCCGCTCGGCAAGGAGCACCCTCACCTTCACCTCGAGGCTGTCGGTCTTGCGCAATCCCTCAGCAACCCAGGCCGGCACTGCTACCTCGGGCGCTCGACACGGCACCTGCACCGGTACCTCAACGCGCACGTATTGGATCTGCGGCGGCGGCTTTGTCGCGCACCCTGCCAGCAGCGTGACGGCCATCAGGAATAGTTTCCGGAATTCGATCTTGTCGTTCAAAGGCCCAGCTCCTTGTCGATGATCGAGGTGGCTGCAGCGCACTGGTCGCCGCCGGTTCGCTCCTGCTGCAGACGGTTTGCCGCAGCGTAGTCGACTTCCGCGCTGGCCTTGGCATCGCTCACGGCCTTCTCAGCACCGGCTTGGCGGGTGTTCGTCGCCAACACCAGGTCGCCCAGGGCCTTGCCCTGCTCCGCGGCCAGGCCGGATAGGTTCTCGCGAGCTGCCTTGCAACTGGCCACCTGATTTTGCTCGGCATCGAGCAGTGGCCGGAAATGGCTGGTGGCGGCCCAAGTCCCCAGCGCAATGCCCAGCAGGATAAATAGCCCGGCACCGATGGTGCGGATTACCAGTTGTTCCATGCTGCCTCCCATTCCACTGTAGTTTTTTGATTCCGGTGACCGAAATATTGGGAAAACTCAGGTATTGCGAATACAATCTCGCGGTCAAAAGGAAGGCTTACCGATGAACGAACGTTACTCACATCTTGATGGGCTGCGCGGATTGGCAGCGCTGGTTGTAGTATTCTGCCACTTTGTGCAGCTATATCTGCCTGCTGCTTTTTTCCGAGCATCACCTGACCATTTCGGTGAGTCGCTGATATCGGCCTCCCCGCTCAACCTTATATTTAATGGAAACTTTGCGGTAGCAATATTTTTCGTACTCAGCGGTTTTGTTCTGGCAGCACCTTTCTTCAATAAGAACAGCTCAACATGGTATCTGAAAGCAGCATTCAAGAGGTATCCTAGACTGGCAATACCAGCTCTGGCCTCCACGTTAATACCATGCCTCATATACATCTCATTCGGCTCAAACTTTGCAGCCACAACCGAATTATCTGGATATACGAAGAAGGAATACTTCTCAGGCTTTGACAGCATTACAACAGCAGTTTGGCAAGGGCTGATCGGGACGTTCCTATTCGCAGAGCAAGACTACAATCGAGTCCTTTGGACAATTCGCACTGAGCTAATAGGTTCATTTGGGGTTTTCGCCCTCCTACCAATACTTGGTAGATACCGAGCGAGAATAATTGCCTATGTGGCCCTCGTAGTCATTCTGAAAGATTCCTACCTACTAGGTTTTGTACTCGGCACATTAGCGGCAGATCTAGTCATTGGATGTCGCGTTTCCTTGAGTCGAACGGCATCGATTATCGCATTAACGGCAGGATTATATTTAGGCGCGTTTCCATATGTTGGACAGGAACTATTGATATGGCGCCCAATATCCTCAATAGCCCTAAGAAATATTTTTGTCATTTCCCACATTACAGGTGCTTTCCTGTGCATTATTGCGCTTTCTGGGTTGCCATCACTCCAGCGCACACTAACAACCAAAGCCTGCGCCTTCCTTGGAAGAATTTCATACTCCATGTATCTAATTCACTTCACCATTATCGGATTCCTCGGATCATTCATCATCATTAACCTTTCACCACTTGGCTACGGCACATCACTCATAGCAGCCATGATAATTATTCTCCCTACAACAATAGGGGCATCCTACTTATTCACCATACTCATAGATGAGCCATCAATACAGATCAGCAACTATTTATCCAAAACACTAACCAACCAAGCCAACGCATCATCACCAGCATCATAGAAAGCATTGCAAATTCATTGTTGAGCGGCCTGAAATAGTAAATCGCCCATTGCCATTCATGCTGCAATCTCCCCGCCGCAGGCGCTGAACATGGCCAGCAGCTGATCCTCTGGCTGCTGCTCGGCGGCGCGCTCGGCCTCGTAGATGCCCAGCAAAGCAGCCAACTTGTGCTCACGCTGGCCATAACCGGCACCGGGCAGGCTGGCCCAGATCGGTGCAGCTTTGGCGATCGCCTCGGCAATCCGACCGGCCTTGATGAGCGGAAGCGCTCCGCACTCCGTCAGCAGTTTGATGGCAGCTAGGTCCTGAGCCTCCGGGATGAAGCGCCCCTTGAACCCGTAGTTCTTCACGATGGAGTCCCAAGTGCCAGCGAGGAACTGGTACCGGCCTGCAGCCGTGCTGTTGATGCGGTAGCGCGGTAGCCACACCTTCACCTTGGGGTGCTTGCTGTAGTCGCTGAACAGGCCGCCACCGACCAGGACGTTATAACCATCATCGCTGGCCTTGATGGTTGAGGTGCCTTCGGACCAGGCCAGCATGTCGAGGAAGGCGAGCACATTCGCCCCGCCGGCAGCAGAAGAATCTATTCGAGCCATTTTTTCTCCTAAAAGAAAAAACGCCCGCAAATGCGGGCGCAGACAAATCTTTACTATTCGGTCAACCTTAACCACCTAGCTCAACGTTACAGCTATGAAGCACAGCAGTACCGCTGTCGCTAACAGAACAAGCAGCAACATCGAAGGTGAGTGCCTCATTCGGGAGGTCTATGTTCCCGGACAAAATTTGGCCAACTGCGTCACCTAAGTTCTGCGTTGCCCCCAAGCACGAAAACTGCAAAATGAAGGCATTACGGGCACTGGTCGGGCGCATAAAAAGTTCAATACGACCATAAGATCCAGCAGGCACTCGGTAGGTGCCTAGAGCGACAGACTCACCGCTACTTAAGCGAACCCTAGGCGTAAAAAGTCCGTCTGCTGCTTGGGCCCGACAAGTCATAATCACACGAATTGCCTGATCCTGATCAGCCACATACCCAGTGCGTGTTGCCGCGACACCACTTAAAATAGTAGCCTCTCCGGTGCCAGTGACCGACCCTCCTGTATACCTAAGTGTGATATCGCTCCAACGATTCGATCTGTATTGCGAGATGTCGTCGACGCCTCCCGCACGACACAAATACCGTCTGATATTGGCCTCTGCACCTACGCCATACACATCCGGAATACCTGGGTTGTCGGCACCGAATCCACCTCGGAGATTCCAACAAATATTGTTCCGATAAAACTTACAGCCCCGCGTATCGATCGAACAATTCGATTTATACCCAAAAAGAGCTGCACCATACGCTGCTGCCGCTTGCAGCTTCCCATTGTTACGGAACTCCGTATAATCAAGAACCGTACTGGAGTCATGCTTGGAGTACAAACCGTATTCAAGGGCATTCCTGACTACGGTATAAGTAGAACTTGTCGCACTTAGCGACATTCGCCCACCCGTATTATCCAGGCCATATCTGGCCCCATCCAAAATCCCCCCAGACACCGTTACAGACCCACCTGGAAGCGCGGAAATATTGGACAATCCGTTACTGTAGAATCCGCAATTCTGGATGAACGCTACGCTCCCTGAAGAGACCGCCAGTGCACGTCGAACCTGCTTAACGTTCGACAAATTTTGATCGTACCAGTTTCTCATACAGAGGTTACTGATACTGATTCGGTTGCCCTGACCAGAAGTAAAGCCACTTATTGCGGTTAAACCAGTTCCATCAAGGAACGCGGTATACGCGCTTGGCTCCACCTGGGCACCTCCAACCGCCGGAAAGTCAAACGCAAGATAATTAGCGCCATTGGCCAACCAGTCTGGCAAAGTTACCGCCTCATTGTAGACACCAGCGGAACCTACGATGATCCATCTTCCTGTAAGCGGCATGTAATTCCGCAATGCCGCTATGGCGCCAGCAAAGCCATTAAGTGGACGCTCAGGACCCAAGCCATCTCCTGTACCTCCCGGCGCCATGTAAAGCTTGTTGATGTCGGTACTCAACGGCTTAAGATTGAACACATTAGAGCCAGCTCTAATACTTCCTGCACCAGCGTGACGAACAGAATGAAGGCCTGATATAGGCTGATCACTCACTAATGGAACGACTCCATTCGACCAATAGAGATCCGCACCATTAGAAACTGCAACAGCGATAGCTGATTCCAAGCCAACTTGACTGACTGCTGAGCCAGAAACTTCAACATAGTCTTTAACTGAGACCACATCGCGAAGTCTTTCCTGAACAGAGCGACTCAGCTGACCTGGGCAATTAGGAGTATATAGTACATTTTCAGCATCGTTCACTTCGCCGACTTGTGGCAGAGCATCTGTGCTATTGGTCATATTATCCGAAATAGCCATTAGACGTCCCCCTCTACCATTTGTTCGAGAGGGTTGGTTACAGAAATAGTTACGTTAACGAAGAAAGGCATGGGTTTCTCCAGGCAAAAAAGTACCGCCGGGTGGCGGTTGGGTTTAGGTGTTGCCGCAAGTCAGGCGGTAGCGCCGACCAGTCAACTTCAGTTGGCCAACTGGCCTGCTCTGGCGCACGGCTCAGCAGTACGCAGAACCGTGCACCAGTCCGTTGGCATTTCAGCCTCCGCCTCGCTGGCCGTCTTTAGGTCCACCGCATCGACCAAAAGCCCTATCGCAGGGCTCAATCGAAGATGTATCTTCAGAAAAGACAAACGGGTCCAAAATCCGGGAGACGTTCGCGCCTCCGGCTTGGGTTTCGGTGAGTCTGGCCATGTTTTCTCCAAGCATAAAAAAGCCCGCGAATGCGGGCATTGATATGAGGCAGGACCTACGGTTTTAGCACCTTGTTTGCCGAAACTGCGAACGCTCGGCGGATCCGCCACTCGTCCATGTAGCGCAGAGTGGCAACCATGCCATCCGGCAGGCTGACCGGCCCCCAGGAGTAGCCGCCTCGCCATTGGTAAGACTTGCCTGCCTGCAGCCGCATCGCATTGGCTGGGTCTCGCTGCAGGAATTTGTGGATAGCTGAGGTGTACTGCTTGGAGCTCGCCGATCCGCCACCTATGATCTTCCCGTAGCCCTCATAGATATGCTCCTCGGCAGCCACCCCATAGTTCCGGTCGATCCATGCCCCCAGCTGGCCATTGGCGCTGGTGGTGAGCACGGCCCACGCATCGGGATACGCCGAAGGCGCACCAGAGTTGACCGTGCCGTCGAACGGAATCGGTGTGGGGAACTGACCGCCCAGGTAGAACAGCGTGTCGTTGACGCCGCTTGTCACGATCTGGCAGGCGTAGTCGATGTAGATATCCACGTCCTCCAGCGCCATGATCTCGGCGTGCACCCCGGCAACGCCGGGCATGAAATCGACCTGGAAGGCCTGCAGCAGCGGGTACCGCCCCAGACTCACAGTGTTACCAGCCATCAGCTTATTGAGGATGCGGCAAGTGACCCGGCTGGCCGTTCCGCTCGACCCGGGCACCAGGGTGACGCCATCGGCCTCAATCACGTAGGCGACTGAAGCAGCCGTCACCTTGCCGTCCACCAGGTGGTTGCCACCGGTGAACTCAAGGGTTGGCCAAGCGTCGCCGTTGTTCACGGCGTCGAAGATCATGGGCGGCAACCAGTCGGTAGCGAACGAGCTGATTACCCCACCATTCAGGATCACCTGGGCAAAGTTGGCCAGGCTGTTGGCACCGTTCAGGCCGAAGACGAAGCCTCGAGTACCGACCCCATCCGGCCAGCTCAGGGTAAGGCGCATCGACGAATCAACGCTGTAGGTCACTCGGGAGGGCGTGCCGCCGCTTGTTACGGGGAACTCGTAGCAGGCCGGGTCGATTACCTGCGAGTACCCGTTTTGGAAAGTGGCATTCATCCCGTATTGGGTGCCATAAGCCTGCAGCTTGGAAGCGTCCAGCACCAACTCGATGCGCACATCGGTCTTGGTGTTGATCAGCAGCGTCTGAATGCCCAAGGTGCGGTCGATCGTCGGCTGCGGGTCGGACAAGGCCGAGATGCTGTTGCCTGTAGTGATGGCCGAGACGTCATAGCCCGCAATGTCTACCTCTTCCACGATCCAGCCATCAGCTGCCGGAACCACGGCAGCGTTGCCGTTCTGGAAATACCGCAGGCCGTAGTACTTGCCACGCTTGGCGTTGATGACCCGAGCGTTGAGGATCACGTTAGTCTGCAGCGGGCTTGGAGTCGATACCGAGCCGCCGCGACTGGTGTTGCGGAAAGGCACGATCTGCCCAGCGTTGAGGCTGATCGAGTTGGTCGATTCGCTTTTGGCCGGGATGTAGCGGCTCGGGTCAATGATGTAGCTGTAGCCCGGGTTGATCGTGTTAGCCGCACCGATGAAGGTGCCATAGGCCGGCAGCTGGGCCGTGTCCAGGGTGATCAGGATTCGCAGGTCGATCGCCACCGTACTGGCTAGCACCACTGTCTGGATGCCGTCCCGAGCAATTGTAGGGGTGCCCGCATCTACCACACTAATGACTTGGGTAGCAACGTTGGCGGCCGTCTCGTAGTTGGCCTGGTCAATCTCTTCGATGATCCAGCCGTCAGGCTTGGCCGAGGGCAAAGCGGTGCTACCGTTCACGAAGTAGGCCAGACGGTAGTACTTACCTGGGCGTGCGCCGATGATGCAGATGTTCAGGATCGCCTTGCTGAAGGCGGTCGGCTCGGCACTGGTGGTGCCGTTGCGGGTCATCTTGCGCAGCGGGTAGACCTTACCCCGGTTGATACTCAACGAGTCATCTCTGATGACTGGGGGGGCCGAGTAACGAGATGGATCTATGATCCAGCTTCGGCCATTTGTGCCCGTGCTGCTAGAGTCGATAGCAGTTCCAGAGGCAGGCAGTGCACTGGCATCTACCACGATCTTGAATCGGAGATCTGGCCGCAGATTCGGCGTAACGATCAGCGTCTGAACTCCGCCAGTTCGATCGATGTTCGGCGCCGGATTGGTATACGAGTGAATTTCCGTGACTGCGCCGGTAGATGCATAGGTCGCTGGGTCGGCCTCGTACAGAATCCAGCCGAATTCATAGCTCCCCCCCAAACTGGCGCCGTTCTTCTGGAGAGAGATGAGGTAATACTTGGTCAGATCAGCCCCAAGCACTTCGCAGTTCAGCAGGAAGCGGTTCATCACCGGGTTTGCTGGGGATGTCACGCCACCCCGGTTCATCTGGCGAAGCGGGTAGGCCTTGCCTTTGTTAATGGTCAGCGCATCCGCCAGCCACGACAGCAACGACGAGATCTCGACCGCGACCCCAGCGTCGTTTCGATAGCGAGTTTCGAATACGTCGCCGGTGCCTGGCACCGAAAAGAAGCGATTGCTGGTGCCGGTGCCGCTGGTGGCGGCCAGGCCGGCTGCCACAGTGGTATAGGTCCCCATGCTGGCGAGGAATTCGGCGTAGATCTTCTTCAAGGTCGGCTTGGAGATGCCATTGATGACGACAAAATCGGCATCAGACAGGAACAGCGAGTTTGCGTTAGCCACAAGCTGTTGGAACAGCTGCAGAGATTCTGCGCCGGTCATATGTTTCCTCTCATATCCCGGTAGCCGGGCGTAAAAAAGCCCGCACTAGGCGGGCATTCTCGTAAAGGTCCGGTCAGGCCGGCGGGAATTGGTCGTCGTAGGTGTAAGCGCGGGCGTCGTAGGGCATGCCCTTCATGGCGACGTTGCCTTTGGCTGGGTCTGAGCTGGTGATCAGCGTCGGGTACGCCCACCGGGAAGCCGGTCCGAACAGGATGTGCGGCGGCTCAAGCG
>Ga0213824_1001284_pt1 | contig 15116 bp, 14 predicted proteins | sample MC6MC0906MG_FD_179892 | JGI IMG/M metagenome (GOLD analysis project Ga0213824, IMG submission 179892) | Enriched soil aggregate microbial communities from Iowa State University, Ames, United States - MC6-MC0906-MG | ecosystem: Environmental > Terrestrial > Soil > Unclassified | place: USA: Iowa...
CGCTGCTGATGTCCAGCTTGCCGCGATGGCGCATCAGCACATGCTTGACGATCGCCAGCCCCAGCCCTGTGCCACCGGTATTCGACGCACGGCTGGAGTCCACCCGGTAGAAGCGTTCGGTCAGGCGGGGCAAGTGCTTGGCGTCGATGCCCACCCCCGAGTCCTGCACCGACAAGTGCGCACCCTGGGCATCGGCCCACCAGCGGATGCGGATGTTGCCCTCGTCCTGGGTGTACTTGACCGCATTGAACACCAGGTTGGAAAAGGCACTGCGCAGCTCCGACTCGCTGCCCTTCAGCTTCACGCCGGGCGCGGCTTCGAGGGTGATGCGCTGGTTACGTGGCCCCGACAGGGCCTGAGCGTCGTTCTTGATCGCAGCGAGCAGGGCTTCGACTGCCACCGGCTGGTTGTCCGACGGGTAATCGGTGGCTTCCAGCTTGGCCAGCAGTAACAGATCGTTGAGCAGGGTTTGCATGCGCGAGCCTTGCTGGCTCATCTGCTGCAGGGCGCGGCTCCACCGCGGGTTCACATCCTCGACGTTGTCCAGCAGGGTTTCCAGATAACCCGTGATCACCGTCAGTGGCGTGCGCAATTCGTGGGACACGTTGGCGACGAAGTCCTTGCGCATCTGTTCCAGCTGGTGGATGCGGGTGACATCGCGCACCAGCATCAGGTGTTCATTGTTGCCGTAGCGGGTGATGTGCAACTGCACGCGCATGCGGTCATTGATGGGCGAGGGTATTTCCAGTGGCTCGAGGTAGTTCTCTGCCTCGAAGTACTCCTTGAAGCGCGGATGGCGCACCAGGTTGGTGACCTGCTGGCCACCGTCCTGCGGGGTCTTGAAACCCAACAGGGTTTCGGCGGCACGGTTCCACCACTCCAGGTTGCCGTCGCTGTCGAGCATGATCACCGCGTCGCGCAGTGCGGCGGTGGACTCCTGCACCCGGTCGATCACTGCCTGCAGGCGGCCACGTACGCGCTGGTCGCGGCGCTGCAGGTGGTAGATGCTGTCGAACACCTCGCCCCACAGGCCGTAACCATCGGGCGGTGCTTCATCGGGCTGGTGGTTGCGCAGCCAGTCGTGCAGGCGCAGCAGCTGTTTTAGGGTCCAGCCCAGGTAAAGCGCCAGGCCAATGGCCAGGCTCCAGCCATAGTAGCCGCTGACCAGCCCGCCGATCAGGCAGACGGTAATCAGCAACAACAGATGGCGAATCAGGGTTGCGTGCCAGTTCTGGTTCAATTGACGGTCCTTGTACAACGACGTGCAGCTTGGCGCTCTTGAGCTCGATCAGCTCTTGGTCGAGAAGCGGTAGCCAGTGCCCCGGACGGTTTGTACCAGATTTTCGTAGGCCTCACCCAGCGCCTTGCGCAGACGACGGATGTGCACGTCGACGGTGCGTTCCTCGACATAGACGTTGCCGCCCCACACCTGGTCCAGCAGCTGGCCACGGGTGTAGGCGCGCTCCTGGTGGGTCATGAAGAACTGCAGCAGGCGGTATTCGGTGGGTCCCATCTCGGCGGGCTTGCCGTCGATGGTGACGCGGTGGCTGATCGGGTCGAGCAGCAGGCCGCCCACTTCGATCGGCGCTTCGCTGTCGCTCGGGCCGGTGCGACGCAGCACGGCTTTCAGGCGCGCTACCAGCTCCCGCGGCGAGAACGGCTTGGTGATGTAGTCGTCAGCGCCCACCTCCAGCCCTTGGATCTTGTTGTCCTCTTCACCCTTGGCGGTAAGCATGATGATCGGGATATCACCGGTCAGCTCATCACGCTTCAGGCGGCGTGCCAGCTCGATGCCGGAGGTGCCGGGCAACATCCAGTCGAGCAGGATCAGGTCCGGTTTGCGGTCGACGATGATCGCGTGGGCCTGTTGGGAGTTTTCCGCTTCCAGGCAGTCATAGCCGGCCATTTCCAGGGCAACGGCGATCATCTCGCGAATGGGTGCTTCGTCGTCGACGATCAGAATGTTCCTGCCAACCATGCTCAAAACCTCTCCTGGATACGGTGTCTTGGCCCGCATTAGATAACGGAATTATTGCAGCTGTGTGACAGGGTGTTGGCCGTTCTGGCGACATTGCGTGACTGAACTAGGCTTGAAAGGGCCGCAATTGTGGCACCCGAACCCAAATTCCCCCGAAATAATGGTGAATCCAATGACACGACAAACGCTGAGCTGGATGGCCCTTTTCACTGCGCTGGCGCTCCCGGGGGTGGCGTCGGCCCACCATGCCATGGAGAAGGACGGCATGTGGGTCGATCATGCCGGCATGACGCTGTACACCTTTGACAAGGATGCGGGTGGCAAGTCGATGTGCAATGGCGAGTGTGCCAAAAACTGGCCACCGTTGATGGTCAAGAAAGAAGACGAGGCACCGAAGGACAAGTGGACCCATGTAACCCGTGACGACGGTGCAATGCAGTGGGCCTACGACGGCAAGCCGCTGTATACCTTCATCAAGGACAAGAAGGCCGGGGACAAGACCGGTGACGGCGTGAAAGACGTCTGGCATATCGCCAAGCCTTGATAGTGCCGGGGCCGCTTCGCGGCCCTTTCGCCGGCAAGCCAGCTCCCACAGTTTTTGTGCAGGCCTCGCAGGCAGCGCTGTACCTGTGGGCGCTGGCTTGCCGGCGATAGGGCCATCAGCCTTGACGCAACGCGTAGTCCAGCACTACCCCGACGAACACCAGCAACCCCGCCCAGTGGTTGTGCAAAAACGCCTTGAAGCACGACTCGCGGTCCAGCCTGCGCGTCGACCAGTACTCCCAGGCAAAGCACGCCGCAGCCCCCAGCAACCCCAGGTGGAACCAGCCCCCCAGCGCGAAGCGGCTGCCCGCCAGCAACAGGCAGCCCAGCGACAGCAGCTGCAAGGTGAGGATGATGGTGCGGTCGGCCTCGCCGAACAGGATCGCGGTCGACTTGACGCCAATCTTCAGGTCGTCATCGCGGTCGACCATGGCGTAATAGGTGTCGTAACCCACTGTCCACAGCAGGTTGGCGATATACAGCAGCCAGGCGCTGGCCGGCAGCTCGCCCCCTGCGGCAGTGAAGGCCATGGGAATGCCCCAGGAATACGCCGCCCCCAGCACCACCTGCGGGTAATAGGTGTAGCGCTTCATGAACGGGTAGCAGGACGCCAGCGCCACCGCGCCAAACGATAGCCACACCGTGCGGCTGTTGGTGCACAGCACCAGCAGGAAGCTGACCCCGACCAGGATCGCAAACAGCGCCAGCGCCTCGCGCGGCTTGACCCGGCCGCTGGCCAGCGGCCGGTCGGCGGTGCGTTTGACGTGGCCGTCCACCTTGCGGTCGGCAAAGTCGTTGATGCAGCAGCCCGCCGCCCGCATCAGCACCACGCCAAGGCCGAAGATCAGCACGTTGGCCAGGGTGGGAGAACCGTTGCCGGCAATCCACACTGCCGACAGGGTTGGCCACAGCAGCAGGTAGATACCGATCGGCCGGTCCATGCGGCTGAGCTGGACGAAGTCCCAGGCCCGTGGGTGCAGGCGGTTCAGCGACTTGAGCAGGTGCACGTACATCAGCGGTTTTCCTCCTTGGCCGCTTGCCACAAGGCCGGCAGGAACACTTCTGCCACCAGCAGGTCCAGGCCGTCTCGTTCAAAGCGCGAGCGACGGCCCCACAGGGCTGCATGGGCGGCGTCGGTCGGTAGCCAAGCCTGTGGATAACTGCACACTTCGATCGGGTGGCGGATGAACGCCTGGTCGCAGAACAGCAACTCGCCCAGCGAGCGGCTGCCGAGGGTTTCCAGGTCCAGCCCGCCGCGCTCCAGGGCGCTGCGGCTGGCCACACTGCGGGCGAACACCCACGGCTGGCCACGGCCGCGCAGGTACACCTCGCGCACCCAGCCTTCGCTGCCGGCAGCAATGCCCAACGCCTGGCATTCATCATCGCGCAGCGCTTGCCAGCCCTCGAACAGCGGGGTGACGGAGAAGTGATCAGAAGACAGGCGGGTCAGGCGGCGGGTCAGCGAGCCTTCGTCGAACAGCCAGTCAAGGGTAGGCTGGTCGAAGTCGGTCGCCAGCTGTGAATACGGCAGCCACGCGACAGCGGCTGCTTGCGGGGATTCGTACGACACGTCGGTCTGCTTGTTACAACCAATGAGGCGGCGAGCTTAGCATGATTGCCCCGACTGCTTGCATAATGCCTGAAGCAGGGCGAAGACCCGCCAGCTAAAGCCCCCAGCCTGAACCGAGGAAAAAGACCTGATGAAAAAGTGGCAATGTATTGTCTGTGGCCTGATCTACGACGAAGCCGAAGGCTGGCCCGACGACGGCATCGCCGCGGGCACCCGTTGGGAAGATGTGCCTGAAGACTGGCTGTGCCCCGACTGTGGCGTGGGTAAAAGCGACTTTGAAATGATCTCCATCGGCTAATCGAGGAAAGCACGACATGACGTCCCCTGTGGTAATCATCGGCACCGGCCTGGCGGGCTACAACCTGGCCCGTGAATTTCGCAAGCTCGATGCGCAGACCCCGCTGCTGCTGATCACCGCCGACGATGGTCGCTCCTACTCCAAGCCCATGCTCTCCATGGGCTTTGCCAAGCAGAAGGACGCCGACGGCCTGTGCATGGCCGAGCCGGGCGTCATGGCCGAGCAACTGAACGCCGAAATCCGCACCCATACCCGCATCAGCGGCATCGACCCGGGCCACAAGCGCCTGTGGATCGGCGAAGAGGCCGTGGAGTACCGCGACCTGGTGCTGGCTTGGGGGGCGCAGACCGTGCAGGTGCCGATCGAAGGCGATGGCTGCCATCTGGTGTTCCCGATCAACGATCTGGAAGACTACGCACGCTTTCGTGCCGCCGCCGTCGGCAAACAGCGCGTGCTGATTCTGGGTGCCGGCCTGATCGGCTGCGAATTTGCCAACGACATGAGCCTGGGCGGCTTCCAGGTCGACGTGGTGGCGCCGTGCGAACAAATCATGCCGACCCTGCTGCACCCGGCCGCTGCGGCGGCGGTGCAGGGCGGGCTCGAAGGCCTGGGTGTACGCTTCCACCTGGGGCCTGTACTGACCCGCCTGGAGCAGGTGGCCCAAGGCCTGGAGGCGCACCTGTCGGATGGCCGCGTGATTGCCTGCGACCTGGTGGTTTCGGCCATTGGCCTGCGCCCCCGCATCGACCTGGCCGCCGCGGCCGGCTTGCAAACCAATCGTGGCGTGAGCGTTGATCGCGCGTTACGGACATCCCACGCCAACATCTTCGCCCTCGGCGATTGTGCCGAGGTCGATGGCATCAACCTGCTCTACGTGATGCCGCTGATGAGCTGTGCTCGGGCGCTGGCGCAAACCCTGGCCGGCAAACCGACGGCGGTGGCCTACGGGCCGATGCCGATCACCGTGAAAACTCCGGCCTGCCCGCTGGTGGTTTCGCCGCCGCCCCCCGGCCACGAAGGTACTTGGCAGGTGGAGGGGCAGGGCGGTGACCTCAAGGTGCTCTGCCACGGCGCTGGCGGCGAATTGCTGGGTTACGCCCTGACCGGGGCAGCCGTGATGGACAAGCTGGCACTGAATCGCCAGTTGCCAGCGGTAATGGCGTAAATAGCGGGCGTTCTGTCGGATTTACCTTGTTGTTGCTTGCACAATGGCCGGCCTGATACTGGCGCGGCCCCGGAGCACGTGCCATCCTCACTTCCGTCTGCCGCAGATTAGAGCCTGCGGTGCCTTGAGCGCTGCTCCCAAAGGCAGCACGGCATAACAACAAGAATTCCGTCAAAGAGGCTTCATTATGCGCAAACCAGAACTCGCCGCCGTCATCGCCGAAAAGACTGAACTGACCAAGGAAAAGGCCAATCAGGTTTTGAACGCGATTCTCGACAGCATCACCGGTGCCCTGGACAAGGACACGGTGACCCTGGTCGGTTTCGGCACCTTCGAAAAACGTCATCGCGGCGCGCGTACCGGCAAAAACCCGCAAACCGGCGAGCCGGTCAAGATCAAAGCCAGTAACACCGTGGCCTTCAAGCCAGGCAAGAACTTGCGCGACGAAGTTAATGAGCCCAAAAAAGCCGCCAAGCCTGCCAAGAAAGGCAAGTGATTGCTCCCTGACAAGCCAGTATCAGCCAAGCGGGCGCCCCAGGGCGCCCGTTGTGCTTTCTGCGGGCAAAATGTTTCGAACTTGCATAAATAGTTCTAGAAAAGGATAGACTGCGCGACTTAGTCATTTTTCATTCGAGGCGCGTTGATGAAGTTCCGCTTTCTTCTCTGGGCCATGGGGCTGTTGATGGCCAGGGCCAGCCGTAACAACCCTGCATTCCAGCAGCAGCTCAAGGGCAAGGACCTGGTGTTCCAGATGCAGACCCTGGACGGCAAGGTTGCCCGGCACTTCGTCGTCAATAACGAGCGCATCAGCAGCAAGGGCGGCGCGCATCCGCAGCCGGCCTTTGCCATAGCCTTCAAGGATGCGGCCTACGGCTTCGCCACGATGCAGGCGGGCAACAAGCAGCTGGCGTTCATGCAGGGGATTCAGGACAAGAACATCCAGATCAAGGGCAACCCGGCGCTGGTGATGTGGTTCCAGGGGCTGATGAAGTACCTGAAACCCAAGAAGAAAGGCTGAAATTGCCGGGGCTGCTGCGCAGCCGATTCGCCGGCAAGCCAGCTCCCACAGGTACCGCACAGGGTTTGAGGCCAATGCGGTCAATGTGGGAGCTGGCTTGCCGGCGATTGGGCCGCAAAGCGGCCCCTCGCGATATCAGTGCGGTGCGTGAAACTGCGAAGCCAGCTCGCGCAGCAGGTTCTCCGCCTCGAGCACCTTGTTTACCACGTCCTCGGCCTTTTCCCGGGTAATCCCCAGGCGCTCCAGCAACTCGTCAGGGATCTCTTCCTGCGGCCCGGAGCCGATCCCCCGCGAGCGCAACAGGCGGGTCGCCAGGCACACCAGGTTGGGGAACGCCGAATACTCGCCGTCGTAAGCCGGGTCGTGCTGGAAGCGCAGCGCGGTCGACAGCTCTTCCGGCATGTCCCACAGCTTCATAAGCCAGGCACCGATCTGTTCGCGGCTGATGCCTAGCAGGTGCTGTTCCACATAGGTGTGGTTCAGGTGCGGGTTCACCTCCAGGTGGCGGCAAATCAGCGAAAAGTGGGGCGGGAACACGTGCGCCAGCAACAGGTAGCCGAAGTTGTGCAGCAGCCCGGCCAGGTAGGTCAGCCCGGCTTCGGGGCGTTCTGCCCGCGGCATGGCACGGGTCAGGCCTTCGATGATCGCGGCGGTGTAGATCGACTGCTGCCAGTAGGGCGTGGCCTGCTGCGGTTGGTCTTTCGGCAGGCTCAAGGTCTTGCCCAGGGCCAGGCCAAGGGCCAGGTTGATCACCAGGTCGAAGCCCAGCACGCGCACGATGGCATCTTCTACCGAGCGGATCTTGCCCGGCGAAGCGTAGTAGGGCGACGCCGCCCAGCTCACTACCTGTGCCGCCAGCGCCGGGTCGGTTTCGACCACGCCGGTGATGTCATCGATGCTCGCGTTGGGGTCTACCCGCAGTTTGATGATTTTCTGTGCGGTATCGGCCAGTGGCGGGATCTCGATGGTTTCTTCCAGGCGCTTCTGGATGCGTCGGGCGGTGAAGGCCTGAACGGCATCGTTGATTTCCTGGGGGTCGTCATGGGGGCGGTCGAGGTTGGGGCTGATGGCCTCGACCTCCTGGCCGAAGCTGCTGGCGCTGGCCTTGGCCAGCATGCGCTTGAAGTGCGCGCGCTCAATCGCCAGCAGCAGCCCGCTTTCGCCAGACTGGATGTACACGGTCTCGGCGTCGAGCAGGCTCTTTTCGTACTGGCACGGTGAGCTGGTCAGCGCGGGAATGCCGGGCAGGGCCTTGAGGTGATGTTTGTCGAGCATTTGCTTGAGGCGCGGCACCGACACGGCGGTCAGCTTGCGCCCGGTCAGCTCGGTCAGGCGGTTGAGGTCCAGCAGTTGGCTTTGCGGGAACAGCACCATGAGGGCGCCGACCTCGTCGTCGAGAAGCACCGCCTGCACCCGCGAAGCCGCAGGCAAGTGCGGGTGTTGGACCACCTCGCGGTAGACGACGCCGATCTTGTCGAGCAGCAGCCTGATTACCGTGGGGGCGTGTGGCGTTGCGGTGTCCAGGGCAACTTCAGTCATGGTCCGTATCCACTGATTCTTTTAAACGCGAAGTATAACCAGCCTGCGAGCAAATCTGGATCCATTCTGGGACTAGCGTCACACTTGGCCATATTGCTGGCCATGGCGCAGCCAACGGTCGAGCAGCGGGCTGACGTGGTCCGGCCAGCGGGCCACCAGGGCCTGGGCGGCATCGCGCACAGCCGGTAACAGGTCGGCATCGCGCATCAGGTCGGCGACCTTGAATTGCAGCAGGCCGGTCTGGCGTGTACCCAGCATTTCGCCTGGGCCGCGTAGTTCGAGGTCTTTCTCGGCAATGATGAAGCCGTCGTTGGTCTCGCGCATGATCCCCAAGCGTTCGCGGCCGATCTGCGACAGCGGCGGGTGGTACAACAGCACGCAATGGCTGACGGCACTGCCCCGGCCAACCCGGCCGCGCAGCTGGTGCAACTGGGCCAGGCCCAGGCGTTCTGGGTTTTCGATGATCATCAGGCTGGCGTTGGGTACGTCCACGCCTACTTCGATGACAGTGGTCGCGACCAGCAGCTGCAATTCACCGGCCTTGAACTGCGCCATGATTTCAGCTTTTTCCACAGGCTTCATGCGGCCGTGGATCAGGCCCACACGCAATTCGCCCAAGGCACTGCCGAGTTCTTCGTAGGTGCTTTCGGCGGCCTGACAGGTCAGCTCTTCGGATTCTTCGATCAGGGTGCACACCCAGTAGGCCTGACGCCCCTCGGCGCAGGCGGCGCGAACCCGTTCGACCACCTCGAAGCGGCGGCTGTCGGCTACCAGCACGGTGTTTACCGGGGTGCGCCCCGGCGGCAATTCGTCGAGCACCGAGGTGTCCAGGTCGGCGTAGGCGCTCATGGCCAGGGTGCGTGGAATAGGCGTGGCGGTCATGATCAGCTGGTGCGGGCACAACTGGCCGGCCACGCCTTTCTTGCGCAGAGCCAGACGTTGCTGCACGCCAAAACGGTGCTGTTCGTCGATGATCGCCAGGGCCAGGTGCTTGAAATTCACTTCTTCCTGGAACAGCGCGTGGGTGCCGACCACCATCGGCGCCCCATTGGCAATCTGCTCCAGGGCGCTGGCCCGGGCTTTGCCCTTGAGTTTGCCGGCCAGCCAGGCCACTTCAATGCCCAGCGGTTCGAGCCAGCGCTTGAAGGTGATGAAGTGCTGTTCGGCGAGGATCTCGGTGGGCGCCATCAGCGCCACCTGATAGCCGGCCTCCAGCCCTTGCAGTGCTGCCAGGGCGGCGACCACGGTCTTGCCGGCACCGACATCGCCCTGCACCAGGCGCATCATCGGCGCGTGCTGGCTGAGGTCGTAGGCAATTTCGTTGGCCACCCGCTGCTGTGCGCCGGTCGGCTGAAAGCCCAGGTTGGCCAGGTACTGCGCCTGCAGGCGGGTGGCCTTGGGCAGCACCGGCGCCCGCAGGCTGCGCAGGCTTTCGCGCAGGCGTTGCTGCGACAACTGGTGGGTCAGCAGTTCTTCGAAGGCCAGGCGGTGCTGGGCCCAGTGCTGGCCTTCGGCAAGTTCGTCAAGGTCGGCGTCGGCCGGCGGGTTGTGCAGGTAACGAATGGCATCGTCCAGCGGCGCCAACTGGTAGTCCCGGGCCAGCTCGTCAGGCAGCCAGTCGGGCAGGCTGCGCGGGCCAAGCAGGCCCAGGCTCTGCTGGCACAACAGGCGCAGGCGTTGCTGGGTAAGGCCTTCGGTGGACGGGTAGATCGGCGTCAGGGTCTGTTCGACCGGTGGCGGCGGCTCGTCACCATTCAGCGCGCGGTACTCCGGGTGGTAGATTTCCAGGCCCGAGGCACCGGGGCGGGCTTCGCCGTAGCAGCGCAGGTGGGTGCCACGTTTCAGGCCTTCCTTCTGCGCGTTGCTGAAGTGGTAGAAGCGCAGGCTCAGCACGCCGGTGCCGTCACCCAGGCGTACCACCAGGCTGCGCCGCTTGCCCATGGTCACGTCGGCACCGCTGACCACGCCCTCGATCACGGCATCCTGGCCTGGGCGCAATTGGCCGATCGGCACCACCCGGGTGCGGTCCTGGTAGCGCAGGGGCAGGTGGAACAGCACATCCTGCAGGTTCTCCAGGCCGACCTTGGCGAGTTTTTCCGCCATGGCCTCGCCAACACCCTTGAGTACCGTGACCGGGACCTTCGACAGCTCACTCATGACTCAGGCCGTTTGTTCCGCAGGGGCTTTGGCCACCGAGCACAGGCGGATCGAGTCGGCGAGGATCTCGATGGCCTTGGGCCGTGGGAAGCTGGCACGCCAGGCGATGGCCACGGTGCGGAACGGTGCCGGTGCCGTCAGTGGGCGAACTTCGATGACGCCAGGGGCGTAGTGATGGCTGTGCACCGCCGACAGCGGCAGGATCGACACGCCAAGGCCCGAAGCCACCATGTGGCGGATGGTTTCCAGCGAACTGGACTCGACGGTGGTGTGCCTGGCGCCTTCGCCCCCCTTGTTCAGGGTCGGGCAGGCTTCCAGTACCTGGTCGCGGAAGCAGTGGCCTTCACCGAGCAACAGCAGGCTCTTGTCATTGAGCATGGCGGTGTCGATGGTCTTTTTCGCCGTCCATGGGTGGTCGGCGGGCATCAGGGCGCAGAACGGCTCATCGTACAGCGGCAGGGTCAGCACATCGGCTTCGTTGAACGGCAGGGCGATGATCACCGCATCCAGCTCGCCGTTACGCAGCTTTTCACGCAATACATGGGTGAAGTTTTCTTCGATGTACAGCGGCATCTGCGGCGCTACGCGGTGCAGTTGCGGGATCAGGTGCGGGAACAGGTAAGGGCCGACGGTATAGATGGCGCCGACCTTGAGCGGGGCGGTCAGCTGGTTCTTGCCGGCCTGGGCCAGCTCGCGAATGCCTTGGGCCTGCTCCAGTACCTTCTGTGCCTGGGCGACGATGCTCTCGCCGACCGGTGTCAGGCGTACCGCGCTTTTGCTGCGCTCGAAGATCAGAACGCCAAGCTCGTCCTCGAGCTTCTTCACACCGACCGACAGGGTCGGCTGGCTCACGTGGCAGCGTTCGGCGGCATGGCCGAAGTGCTGTTCCTGGGCGAGTGTGACGATGTAGCGTAGTTCTGTGAGGGTCATAACGTGCGTCCATGAAGTTGCGGGCCCAGCATAGCGGCTGCAATCGATAGACGCACGTTATCAGAGTTGCCGATTTGTGACAGAAGCAAAAGTCTCAGCGGCGGTCCAGCGAGTAGACGAACGGTGCCACCACTTCGATCGTGCCATTGTTCAGCAACTCAGGTGGCGGCTTGGGTACGGTGCCGGCCCGACGGATCATTTCCAGGGTCGCCCGGTCCAGTGCAGCACTGCCCGAACCACCTGCCATGGAGTACGACACCACCTTGCCTTCGGCGTCGACCACGAAGCGCAGGCGGTTGATGCCTTGCAGGCCGCGACGGCGCGCGTCTTCCGGGTAACGCTTGTACTTGGCCAGGTGGCGCAGCAGGTCACTCTGCCAGGTGGGCAGGGCGTTGCTGTTGGACGCAATGCTCGGCGCCGGTGCCGCGGACTTCTGCGGTGGCGTGTTGCTTGGCGGTGCGTCTACCGTTTGCTCGGTGGGCGGCGCTTCCTTCGGCGGCTCAGGCTTTTTCTCGGGCTTGGGCGGCTGTGGCTTGGCCTTCGGCTTGGGCGGCTTGGGGATGGCGATCTTGGGCTTGGGGGCTTCGGCCAGCTTGGGCAACGGCGGTTCTTCGACCGGTGCCGGTGGCTGTGGCGCCGCTTTCGGTGGCGGTGGTGGCGCCGGCTCCGGTAACGGTGCCAGCTCGACCATCATCGCTGCCGGAGGCAGTTCGATGGCCTGGGGCACCGACCAGTTGAGCGTCAGCAGCACGGCGACCACGTGCACGCCCAGCACGATCGCCAGGCTGCCACCGTAGCGCGCCATGTTTGAGCGCGTTTTCGTCATTTCTTGGCTGCCGTCTCGAGACCTACCAGACCGACCTTGAGGTAGCCGGCCGCGCGCATGTTGTTCATCACTTCCATCAGGTCGCCGTAATCCACGCCTTTGTCAGCCTGGAAGAAGATGGTGGTTTCCTTGTCACCCTTGGTCTTGGCGTCGAGCATCGGGCCAAGCTGGTCGGGCGCAGCAACCTGATCGTCGCCGACGTACAGTTTCTGGTCGGCCTTGACGCTGACGAACACCGGTTTCTCGGGCCTCGGCGCCGGTTTGGCGGTTGAAGCGGGCAGGTCGACCTTGATGTCGACCGTGGCCAAGGGGGCCGCGACCATGAAGATGATCAGCAGCACCAACATCACGTCGATGAACGGCGTAACGTTGATTTCGTGGTTTTCGGCGAGGTCGTCGCCACCTTCGTTGAGATGCAGGCCCATGGCTTACCCCACTTTCACCATGTGCGGGGCGGCGCGTTCGCTGCCCTGGTGGTCCAGGTCACGGCTGACCAGCAGCAGGACCTGGGCGGAGGCGTCGGACACCTGGGCCTTGTAGCCGGCAATGGAGCGGGCGAAGACGTTGTAGATGACCACAGCCGGGATTGCAGCGACCAGGCCCAGGGCGGTGGCCAGCAGGGCTTCGGCGATACCTGGTGCAACCACGGCCAGGTTGGTGGTCTGGGTCTTGGCGATGCCGATGAAGCTGTTCATGATGCCCCATACGGTACCGAACAGGCCAACGAACGGCGCGGTGGAGCCGATGGTGGCAAGTACGCCGGTGCCGCTGCTCATGGTGCGGCCGCTGGCATGCACCAGGCGCTCCAGGCGGAAGCTGACGCGTTCCTTGATGCCTTCTTTTTCGCGGGCGTTGGCCGAAAGGCGCATCTCTTCAAGGGCATCGTGGACCAGGGTGTGGGCCAAGGTGCCTTCCTTGTTGGAGACTTCGCTCGCTTCTTTCAGGGTGGTGGACTTCTTCAGCTGGGCGATTTCACCCCGCAGGCGACGCTTGGCGCCCATCAGCTCGAAGCCTTTGGCAATCCAGATGGTCCAGGTGATGATGGAGGCGATGGCCAGGCCGATCATGACGATCTTCACCACGATATCGGCGTTCTTGTACATGCCCCAGGGGGACAGGTCGTGAGCCATGCCCAGCGAGGTGTCTTCAACCAGGGCTTCAACGCTCGGGTCTACCGCGGCCGGGGCTTCGGCCGGGGTGGCAGCAGCAGCGTCGGCAGCCGGGGCAGCAGCAGGCGCGGCCGGGGCAGTGGCGGCTGCAGGCGTGGCGGCGTTGGTGGTTGGCTCATCGGCCATGGCCACCGGGGCCAGCACCAGGCTGAGTGTCAGCGCGGCGATGGCGCGCCAGGCGCGCGACGGGGTTGGCGAAGCGGAAAGTTGAGTACGTGTCATGCTGGCCGGACCTGATGAAGAAAAAAGTGAGCGTTCTCCAAGGCCTCGAGTTAGGCCGAGAACAAATTGGCGGCCATTATTGCAAGTAATTCTTGTTAACAAAAGTAATCTTGTTGCTTTTTTCGCCTATGGTCTAGCCGCCCATCGTGTAGCGTGGCCGGGCTGATCAATTGGTCTAGGGAGTTTAGAGATGTCAGACCTTTCCGTGATGGTGGTGGGTTGTGGTGATGTGGGTGGGCGGCTGGCCCAGCAAATGATGGCCAAAGGCTGGCAGGTGAGCGGCCTGCGCCGCGCTGTCGGGCAGCTGCCTGCGGGCGTCCAACCGGTTGCCGCGGACTTGGCCGAACCGTCGATCCCGCCAGCCTGGCCACAGGGTCCACTGGATTACCTGGTGTACTGCGTGGCGGCCAGCCAGCACGACGAGGCGGGTTACCAGGCGGCCTATGTTGATGGTTTGCGCCATGTGTTGGCCTGGCTGGCCGAGCGTGGTCAGCGCCCCCGTCGCCTGCTGTTCGTTTCCAGCAGCAGCGTGTATGCGCAAAAGGACGGTGAGTGGGTCGAGGAAGGCGCGGCCACCGAGCCCGAAGGTTATTCCGGGCGGGTGATGCTGGAGGCTGAACGGCTGGCCCTGGCCAGTGATATCCCGGCGAGCGTGGTGCGCCTGACCGGCATCTATGGCCCAGGCCGCGAGTGGCTGTTGAGCCAGGTGCGCCAGGGTTACCGTGTGGCTGAGGAGCCGCCGCTGTACGGCAACCGCATTCATGCCGAGGATGCTGCCAGCCTGCTGGCGTTTCTGCTTCAGGCCGATGCTGAGGGCAAGGTGCTGGACGACTACTACATTGGTGTGGATGACGACCCCGCGCCGCTGGCCGACGTGGTGGCCTGGCTACGGGCGTACATGGGGGTTACCGAGTGGTCCGATGAGCAGCGGGTGCGGCGTACTGGCAGCAAGCGCTGCAGCAATGCCCGGGCACGGGCGTTGGGCTGGGCGCCGGTGTATCCAAGCTACAAGGAAGGGTATGCCGCCATCCTGAAAGGAGGGCGTTGAATTTACCGGCCTCTTCGCGGGTAAACCCGCTCCCACAGGGATATCACAAGGCCTGAAGACAGTGATTACACTGTGGGAGCGGGTTCACCCGCGAAGAGGCCAGTGCATTCAGTGCAAATGCAACAGGACTCAGCTGCGCTCCAGCACCCACTGGCGCTTGCCTGCGGCCAGCGCCGGCATTTCATCCGGCTGCGCACGGTTCACTGCCTGGAAAATCTCCAGTTTGTCGCCATCACGCTTGATGATGAACGGAGCACCACGCTGGTTGCGCTCCAGCCAGAGGCTGTCATTGTTGCCGCCCATGGCCGCGCAGTCACCTGCCAGGCACAGTGCAAAACGGTCTGGCCCCGGCAGGCCGGTGACGTTGCCGGTATCGCTGAAGCGCACGCTGGCACCTTTGCCCTGGCCTTCGACCACCTTCCAGTTGCCGCCCAGGTAGGCCTGGTACAGCGCTTTCTCGAAGCTGCTGCCCAGCGGTGCATTGGCAGTAGCCGGTGCCTTGGCACGCACGAAGGTCTGCTTGGCACCGCGCTGGTCGACGGCTTGCAGCTCGTCCCCATCAAGCGACAGCTGCTCGGTCTGGCCGCCCGCGAAGCTGGCCTGCCATTGCTTGTCATTGGCGCTCAGCTGGCCGTCAGCGGCCTCGAAACCAT
>Ga0213824_1001289_pt1 | contig 15060 bp, 9 predicted proteins | sample MC6MC0906MG_FD_179892 | JGI IMG/M metagenome (GOLD analysis project Ga0213824, IMG submission 179892) | Enriched soil aggregate microbial communities from Iowa State University, Ames, United States - MC6-MC0906-MG | ecosystem: Environmental > Terrestrial > Soil > Unclassified | place: USA: Iowa...
TCTCTACTATTCTATACGTCTTCCTATTTTGTGCGTTAGGTTATTTGGTCGGAACGCTTGTCCAGATTAGTAAAGCATTCACTGTCTTGTTACCGGCTGCCTTTTTCGGAACATTGATTCTTGAAGGGCTTAGTGGAAAAGCGGGGACGGTAGCAAATGTATTTGATTTTTTCTTTACCGAGTCATCGCTTGTTTTATTTATTGTGAAAATAATCGTAAGTGCAGGATTGTTATTTTCTGGCGCATTTGTGTTGTCCAATAGATTGGAGGTCAGAGGATGATGTTGATGGTACCTCTGCTAATTACTGCTATTATCGTCATCTCTTTGGCAATTTTAACAGCTAGAGCCGTGAATAAAACTGTATTCAGGAAAGGAAAATTTTCATACAGTCAACGCGTTTGCTTGATATTCAGCGGATACGTGGCGGTCTTATTGATCTGTGTCGTTTTGGACACAGTTTACCCGGTAAAAATAGTAAACGAATGGAAAAAGGTAGATACCAAGGTGCTTGAAAAAGAAAGCATCGATTTATACGATACAGCGCTTGCCGGAAAAATTGCTAAGGAGGGCAGTGAATTTCTACGAAAAAAGTGGAACTTCGATTACAACGGGAAACAGCTTAACATAGCCGCAATTCAAGATGAATACTTAAACACATCAGTCGTTGTTGAAAGAAAGAATCATAATGATGGAAAAATCGAAGCTGCCTATTATCAAACAAGATCAAGCGTGAATGGGATGGATATTACGGAGTTCGCCCATCCTCCGCGTCTAGAATTAGCGGAAAATGGGCTGTTACTTAGAAATCCAAAGAAAAGTAAAATTAAATTCTCAGAGTTTACAAACGTTTTCTCCGTAAAGCAATTTACTGAAGAGGATTTCTTCGGACATGACTCCCATTTTTCCGAGGGCCAAAGCATCTTGTACCTGCGAATCCCAAAAGACCTAGAACTAATCGACAAAACCAATATAAACCTGAATTATGTCGAGTAATGGTAATGATTAAAAAAATAGGCTCTGTTAAAGGTAAATGTTGATATTTGATACCTCTCAAAATTCTTGATAAAAATAACACAGGAACAAATATTCGGGTGGGTATCAAGGTGAACAAGGCGTATAGCAACCGTTGATTGTATGTTCATAGAATATTCCCTACGGAAATCTGCTGAAATTATAGGGGTTACTTGGGTTACGCTTTTTTATTGGAGACACAAACTGTTAAACGCCTTAAAACAAATGGATTTTGAGAATTTTGAAGGTATCGTTGTAATCGACGAGACCCATTTCCTGTACTCTCAAAAGAGACAGCGGAGTATTGACCGTAAACCTCGTAAGCGTGGCGGTAAATCCAAGCACAGAGGTATTAGCCACGAATAGGTTTGTGTTCTCGTTGCCAGAGACCGAACAAAAGCAACCATCTCCAAAATTGCTTGTATGGGGCGAATAATTTTAATATACAAGGAAAGGGAGGGCTGTGGAATGAGAGTTACATTAGAATTAATACGAATTATTTTGATATTTGGTCTTTTAGGGGGTATATTTTATTCCGTTTTAAACTATGTTTACAAATCATTAGGCGTAACCCAATATGAATGGTTAGGTTCTTTGGCTATTTTGTTATTGTTGTTTATTACTTATAGGAACAAATGGCAATTTAAAGGTTGGTACAATGGAAAAGGAAAAGAAAAGCTACCCCAACAAGTTACTAATTTCTTAACATCAATCTCTGTACTATTATTAATTTTGCCTCCCATTGTCAATTACCTTTTACGGTAAATCACGAAAGGTTGGGGAAACCTGCTAAATGTGGGTTTCCCTTGAATTTTTGCAGGAAAATCAACATTAAAATTTAACAGAGCCAAAAAATAAATAAGATAGGATAATGGTGTCAGTACATAACATGGACAAATGTCTGTGTGTGCTTGACACCTTTAGTTTGTTACAAGAGACATTAAGGTACTGATGTTATTTTACATTTGCTTCTATTTTATTTTGTTTGTGATAGAGTGGAAATATATTCAGTACCATTTCAAAATGAATATTATGTTATAAAATTATTATATATCTATCTTGATCTTAGGGGGATTTACATTGGCAGTCGGTGAATTATGCAGAATACTAATCGTAGACGATGAAATATTAATTAGGCAGGGGATTAAGCACTATATTGATTGGGAGCAGGAAGGGTTTTTAATCGTAGGTGAAGCATCGAATGGTCAAGAAGCGCTTGAAATAATAGAGGCTGCCAAACCGCATATTATTATGACGGATATCGTGATGCCCATAATGGATGGGGAAGAATTAACGAAAATTGTAAAAGAAAGATATCCACAAATTGAAATTATTATTCTGAGCAGTTTTGGAGAATTTGACTATGTACGGTCCACCTTCCAAAGTGGTGTTGTTGATTATATCTTAAAGCCAAAGCTTGATGCACAAGGACTTTTAAAAGTCTTAAAGACTGCCGCCAGCAAAATTCCGGCATTACAGAATATCGAAAAAGAGGGATGCGCTCAGCTCTCAATCGACCAAATAATCAATAAGTTAATTGCTGGTTATGAGGTCAATTATGAGTTAGATTCACTTTCCAACTTGTTCCCATATAGCCATTATTTATTATTGGGACTTGACTTAAAGAGACATCCATCTAAAGATAGTGCCGAATTTACAACAGCGCTTAAAGAAAAAGTGGAACAGGAAATTGATTTTATTTTGGGAGAGACAGCGTACTATTCTTTTATATTCGATCAAAATGTAATCGTATACATTCTAAATATGAACAGGGAGAAAAGGGAAGACGTTATACCCTTTGCTAAACAATTAGCTGAATGCGAGCATGGTATTGGATTCGTCCTGACAGAGGAATTTGAAGATTTCTCACAGATAGGGAGTATCTATAAAACAAGTCTTCTAAAGCTATTAAGCTATCGATTTTATCTCTCTTATCAACCATTATTATTAAAACAGGATTTGCCTGAGCAGCCTCCAACCTGTAACAGCTTTAATTTGGACTGGTTTACTAGTGAATTGAAGCGAAAACACTTTAATTCGGCTTTCCAGTATTTGCAGGATCATGTTACTACATTATCAAGGTGTTATACGACCGATATTTCTGAATATAAAGCTTTTTTTGGGAACATAATTTTTAACATCACGATTCTTCTTGGAAATATGGATTATGATGTGAAGGAATTGGAAGGCAGTAAGTATACGTATTTTAATTCTATTGATGAAGCATGTACAGCAGAAGAGACAGTCCAACTATTGAAATGTTTTATCGAAGAGGTAAATAAATGCTTAATGGCGCAGCCAAATCAGCTTGATAATATAAATATGAGGAAGCTGCTGGAGTATATTATGGACCATTATGCAGAGCCGCTTACCCTGACAGAGGTAGCGAAACATTTCCACTTTAATCCTTCCTATTTATCAAGTTATTTTTCGACTCATAATAAGGAAGGGTTTATTGAATATTTAAATAAAATCAGGATTGAGGAAGCAACTAAACTGTTAATTCACGAAGACATAAGTATCTCCGAAATCAGCGGGATGGTTGGTTATTCGGATCACAGTTATTTCTGTAAGGTTTTTAAGAAAATAAAGGGATTATCTCCGAGTCAATATAAAAGAAAACAAATTTAAGATAAGAGTTGGTACAGATATGAAATTAATTCCTGATCGCTTTAAGCATAACGGCTTGTTTATAGTCATGTTCTTCATTACAGTCATGATCATTATTACAGTTTCCGTCACCATCACCTGGACGACCATTCGCATGTCAGAACAATTTTTTATCGAAAAGTTTAGCATTACCAACTCTAAAGTGATGAGTCAGGTAAAAGGAAGTTTTGAGTCGCTAAATTATTCAGTCGTCATCGCATCAAATAAACTCCTTCAAAGCGGAAATATAAAACAAATGCTGACAGAAGAGGCATCCAATACAGAGAAAATGAGCTCTATTTATAGTATGACTCAGCAGATGAAGCATGTTAAATCTATATTAGATGCCTATGAAATCGAAATTGTTGTTGCGGGAAGAAATGGAGTTAATTATGTAACTGAACGTAATTTCTGGCCGATATCAGATGAAGAACTGAAAATGAGTGCCATTACCGAGAATACATTGAAGGAACCAAAAAGGCTCATGTATCAATATGATCAACGTAGGAATAAGACCACAGGACTAGAGGGGAGCAATGTGATTGTTGCTTCCAAAGCATTCATGGACCGGATATCTGGGAGTGTTTACGGATCTATGTATTTTGCTATCAAAGAAAGCGAATTTAGAAAACTGTATTCAAGTTATACAAATCCCGGGAATGATGTGTTCATATTGGACAAGAATGGTTCCATTGTTTCAAGCAATCAAGCTAAACTGATTGGGAAAAAAGCAGAAAATCTTCTTAGCTATACGGCAAAACTAAATGACAATCCCCATAAATACATCATTGATAACTTTAGGGGTAAAGATCAGATTATTTTTATGGAATATCTACCATCCTTTGATATGTATCTGTTCAATGTGATTGACAAACAGAAAGCAGTCGGCGATTTAATTAACAAAAAGCAAATTGTCCTTATCTGTATTGCAATCGTTTTTGCTGCACTGATTATTGTGTTTCTCGCATCAAGGAGATTGACGAATTCCTTATCGAGGTTGGTAAAGCAAATTGCCAATGCCCCGAAGTATGACTTTGATAAGTATGTTTCTGAAACGGGTACTTATGAAACAAGACAAATCGGAAATGCCTTTAACACCATGCTCGATGAGCTTCATGATTATGTAGATAAACTGGTGATAGCGCAAAAGCAGCAGCGTAATGCAGAACTAGCTGCCCTGCAGCAGCAAATTAACCCCCACTTCCTTTATAATACCTTAACCTCCATTAAATTCATGGTACAACAGGGCGGGAAAGAAGATGCGGAAGCTACCATCAATGCGTTGATATCGTTGTTGCAAAATACAATTGGCAATGTCAATGAAACTGTTACGGTGAAGCAGGAAGTAGATACTTTAAAAAATTATGTATTTATTAATCAAAAGCGATACGGAGATCGTATAAAAGTGAACTATTTCGTAGCACCTGATTGTGTCGACCTCCCAATCCCAAAACTAATCCTTCAGCCATTTATAGAGAATTCATTCTTTCATGGTTTTAATCGTAAGCCTGAGGGATATATTAATGTTCTTATTTGGCAGGAGAGTGAAAACCTGATTTGTGAAGTGGTGGATAATGGTGATGGAATGGAAGTCTCTTCAGATAGTAAATTTCCTAGTACAAAGCGGAAACAGCAACATTTTTCAGGTATCGGTGTTCGAAATGTAAATGAACGTATCCAGCTTATTTATGGTGACCCATATGGTGTAATCATATCAAGTGAACTTGGTGAGGGGACAAAGGTTCGAATCGAACTTCCCAATAAGAATATATAAAAATTTTCACAAAATCTAAAAATAATCCAAACCAAACAATTGGAAGCGCCTTCAACTTATAAAAATATTACAATCAATTAAAAATATCGTCCTAACCGTTACATTCTAGCAGGTGATAACATAATACTTGTAAGTCGGGCAGCGCTTACAAAAATAATATAAATACTTGGGGGAATATCAATGAAAAAAATACTAGCACTCTTTTTGGTTAGTATCTTAATGCTAACTGCCTGTTCTTCTGGATCAAAAGAGAAAGATACTTCCAGCAAGGCAAAAGATACAAAAGAAATAACGGTTTGGGCATGGGACCCGAATTTTAATATTAAGGCAATGAATCTAGCAAAAGACGCCTATAAATCAGAAAATCCAGATCTTAAGATCAAGATCGTCGAAAATGCCCAAGATGATATCGTTCAAAAGCTTAACACCAGCCTAAGCTCAGGTACCACTAAAGGGTTACCGAACATCGTATTAATTGAAGATTATCGTGCGCAAAGTTTCTTAAAAGCCTATCCGGACATGTTCCAAGAACTAACGGATTCTTTTAATGCAGACGATTTTGCACAGTATAAAATGGCTCCAACCAGCCTAGATGGTAAGAACTATGGAATTCCGTTCGATACAGGTGCAGCTGGATTGTATGTTCGAACAGATTACTTAGAAAAAGCAGGATATAAAGTAGAGGATTTACAAAATATCGATTGGAACAAGTACATTGAGATTGGGAAAAAGGTACATGAAGCAACAGGCAAACCAATGCTTACACTGGATCCGAAGGATCTAGGTCTTATTCGGATGATGATTCAATCAAGCGGTTCTTGGTATTTGAAAAAGGATGGCACAACACCTGACCTAGCAAACAACGCTGCACTTAAGGAAGCATTCAAAACGTACAAAGAATTATTAGATGCTAATTTAGTGAAACCTGTTTCTGACTGGAGTCAGTTTTTAGCAGGCTTCAATAAAGGTGATGTTGCCACTGTTCCAACAGGTAACTGGATTACACCTTCCATCAAGGCCGAAGCATCACAATCAGGCAAGTGGGCAGTTGTTCCAATGCCAAAACAATCCGGCATTGAAGGTTCTGTGAATGCAACCAACTTAGGCGGAAGTTCTTGGTATGTACTTAACGTACCAGGCAAAGATAAAGCAGCTGACTTCCTTGCAAAGACCTTCGGTTCCAACGCTGATTTCTATCAAACCTTAAATAAGGAAATGGGTGCTATCGGTACGTACAAACCAGCAGCAGCAGGAGAAGCTTATAAAGCTGCAGACGATTTCTTTGGCGGCCAGAAAGTGGTTGAAGATTTCTCTAAATGGACAGAAAAGATTCCTCAAGTAAACTATGGGATGCACACGTATGCGATTGAAGACATTTTAGCAGTCGGAATGCAAGACTACCTAAAAGGTAAAAATCTAGACAAAGTGTTAGATGATGCCCAAAAGCAAGCAGAAGAACAAATTAAATAACATTACGAGTTAAAAAGGAACACATCAAATCAATATTTATAAGAAAATAAGCCTCGGAATTTCGCCGGCTTCTCCCATTCGGTTTAACGGAGAAATCTGATGTGTCAGGCGAAGTTCTGAGGCTCTTTTCTTTTACTAACAATGTGTGGAGTTGACAATTGTGATAACAGCTAAAGTAAAACATAGCCAGAGTCTGCAAACCGCAAAATCAGGCCGGAAAATTCGAGCAAAAAACGCTGCCATTGGCTGGTCCTTTGTTCTAGTCGCTGCCTTGATGATCTGTGTATTTTATTTCTACCCAATGATTCAGGCGCTTATTATGTCTTTTCAAACAGGGAATGGTGCAAATCTATCATTTACCGGCTTCGATAATTATGTGCGTTTATTTAAGGATCCAACCTTCCTCACTACAGTAAAAAATACGGTGATCTATTTAATTATTCAAGTGCCAATAATGATTTTGCTAGCTCTGTTTCTTTCTGTTTTATTAAACAATAAATCGTTGAAGCTAAAGGGATTATTTCGAACTGCTATTTTTTTACCATGCGTAACCTCTCTTGTTGCCTATTCCGTCATCTTCAAATATTTGTTTGGTCAAGATGGCATTATTAATATCATGTTAATGAAGGTTTCACTTATTTCGGAGCCTATTCAATGGCTTACAGATCCTTTTTGGGCCAAAATTGCGATTATTATAGCTATCACTTGGCGCTGGACTGGTTATAACATGATATTCTATTTATCCGCTCTGCAAAATGTTGATGAATCCATCTATGAAGCAGCAAAAATCGATGGTGCGTCACCGGTTCAACAATTTTTCAAAATCACGATCCCAATGTTGAAGCCGATTATTTTATTTACCTCAATTACCTCAACGATTGGTACGCTTCAGCTATTTGATGAAGTTATGAATATTACAAAGGGTGGGCCTGGAAATGCGACGATGACGATTTCTCAGTACATTTACAATTTATCGTTTAAATATACCCCTGATTTTGGCTATGCCGCCACTGTTTCTTATGCCATCGTCATTATGATCGTTATCTTCTCTATCATTCAGTTTAAAGTAGCAGGTGATAAAAATGAGTAACCTTAAACGAATATTCAGCTATACAGTCCTTATCATTGCATCCATTGTTTCCATTTTTCCATTTCTATGGATGATAGTAAGCTCGACAAATAAATCTATTGATGTGACGAAGGGGAAGTTATTGCCGGGCAGTCATTTTATCGAAAACCTTCATAATCTGCTGGACACGGTTGATCTTGTACCTGCATTAATAAATTCAGCGAAGATCTCGATTATCACAACCATTCTTGGTTTGCTGATTGCCTCATTAGCTGGCTATGGATTTGAAATTTTTAGAAGTAAGTCTAAGGACTTTGTGTTCAACTTCTTGCTGCTTTCCATGATGATTCCTTTTGCAGCATTAATGGTACCGTTATTTAGAATGTTCGGAAACATTTCCCAAAAATTGCCGATGATTGGGATTGATACACTGTCAGCAGTCATATTACCGACGGTTACAACTGCTTTTCTTATCTTTTTCTTTAGACAAAGCACAAAGATGTTCCCAAAGGAAATTCTAGAAGCAGGAAGAATTGATGGCTTATCGGAGTTAGGCTTATTCCTCCGGATTTATGTTCCCACAATGAAAACAACCTATGCAGCAGGGGCTATCATAACGTTCATGGCCAGCTGGAATAGTTATTTGTGGCCGCTTGTTATTTTGCAATCACCTGAGAAGCAGACAATTCCCCTGCTTATCTCCAACCTCGGATCAAGCTACTCACCCGACTTTGGAATGAATATGACAGCCATTGTGATTGCAACCCTGCCAGTTGCGCTCATTTTCTTCATAATGCAAAAGCATTTTGTTGCTGGTATGATGGGTTCCGTGAAATAGTTCGGTTGAAAAAGTAATTAGAAAGGTGGTCCAAGAGATTATGACAAAGCTTCCAAGTATTAATTGGCTATCGGACGTAAATGTATTTGCTGTAAATCGTCTTCCTGCCCATTCCGATCACGTTTATTACCAGACGATGGAGGAGGCAAAAAGTGCTGCTCCAATGAGGTTACGACATGAATTGAACGGTAATTGGAAATTTACCTATAGCGCTAATCCAGACAATCGTCCGAAACAATTTTTTCAGCTTGATTTCAATTGCTCAGGCTGGGGGGATATCTCTGTACCAGGGCATATTCAGCTTCAGGGGTATGGGAAATCACAATATGTTAACACCATGTACCCATGGGATGGTCATAATGAAATCAGACCGCCAGAGATTCCAAAGGATCATAATCCTGTTGGAAGCTATGTGAAAATGTTTACTGTTCCAGCACATATGAAACATAAACCATTATATATTTCCTTCCAAGGCGTAGAGACTGCTTTTTATGTATGGTTAAACGGTGAGTTCGTCGGCTACAGTGAGGACTCCTTCACTCCGGCCGAGTTTGAGCTTACTCCATTTCTCATAGATGGGGAGAATAAGCTGGCCGTTGAGGTTTATCAACGGAGCACGGGCAGCTGGCTTGAGGACCAAGATTTCTGGCGCTTTTCTGGTATTTTCAGGGATGTCTATCTCTACACGGTACCGGAGATTCATGTCTTTGATGTACATGTTCGTGCAGAACTGGACGCCTCTTATAAGCAAGGAACTCTACAAGCAGACCTTAAATTTTTACCAGCTGATTCAGTCCCTTCAAAAATCATGGCTGAGTTGTTCGATGCTAAAGGAAGGTTAATAGCGAAAAAGGATGCTGTTCTAGGTGATGGAATATGCACATTTTCGATTCCAGTCGATACTCCAGAATTATGGAGTGCCGAAAATCCTAATTTGTATAAGCTATTTATTCATGTTTATAACGAGTCCTGTAGTTTGGTAGAGGTTATTCCTCAAAAGGTTGGATTTAGAAGATTTGAGCTTGTTGATAAGGTTATGCGCCTCAATGGTGAACGTATCGTTTTTAAGGGTGTAAACCGTCATGAATTCAATTGCCGAAGAGGCCGCGCGATTACGAAAGAAGACATGCTTTGGGATATTAAAACACTGAAACAGAATAACATCAACGCAGTCCGTACTTCGCATTATCCGAACCAGAGCTATTGGTACGATTTATGTGATGAATATGGCATATATGTCATCGATGAAATGAATTTGGAAACACATGGGTCGTGGCAAAAGATGGGCGCGGTCGAGCCCTCCTGGAACATTCCGGGCAATAAGCCGGAATGGCAGGATATTGTCATGGACAGAGCTATTTCGATGTATGAGCGGGATAAGAACCATCCGTCCATTTTGATTTGGTCATGTGGGAACGAATCATACGCAGGCGAAGTGATTCTAAACGTTTCTAAATATTTTAAAGAAGTGGACCCTAGCCGTCTTGTTCATTACGAGGGCGTATTCCATAACCGTGACTATAACGAAACCAGTGATATGGAAAGCCGGATGTATGCGAAACCTGCTGATATTGAAAAATATTTAAGCGAGAATCCGGAGAAACCGTACATCAGCTGCGAGTATATGCATGCAATGGGCAATTCACTGGGCGGCATGTATAAATACACGGATTTAGAGCGGAAATATCCGATGTATCAAGGCGGCTTTATCTGGGATTATATCGATCAATCGATGATAAAGAAGGACCGATATGGAAAAGAATTTTTAGCATACGGCGGCGACTTCGATGACCGTCCGACGGATTACGGCTTCTGTACGAATGGCATTGTGTATGCAAATCGAGAGTTATCGCCAAAAATGCAGGAAGTCAAATACCTGTATCAAAACTTCAAGCTGGAGCCGGATCAAACTGGCGTGACGGTGATAAACGACAGTCTTTTCACCGATACCTCCGATTATGATATGGAATACATTCTGTTTCGGGAGGGCAAGGAATTGGCTCGTGGCATCATTAATATGACGGTTGCGCCTATGAGTGAGGGAAGAGCGGAATTTGAGCTGCCTGCTGATATTGTTAGAGATTCGGGCGAGTATTGTATTCATGCCTTCTTTAAATTGAAGGAGAACACACTTTGGGCAGATGCCGGATATGAAATTGCCTTTGGACAGTACGTGTTTCAGGTAAAAGGGACAGAAAAGCCCGCACCAATTCCTGGAACTTTAAGAGTGGCAGAAGGTGATGTAAATATTGGTGTCCATGGCCGCGATTTCTCCATCATGTTCTCGAAACAAGCCGGAAGCTTAGTATCGATGAATTATGCTGGAAAAGAAATAATTGCTCTTCCTCCTGCACCATTGTTCTGGAGAGCGACAACGGATAATGACCGCGGCTTTTCTCAAGACTTCCATTCGGGGGTTTGGTATGCTGCCAGCCTTGCACGGAAATGTGTTGGGGTTGAGGTGAAGGAAGGTGATGAACAGGTTTGCGTCACTTTTACCTATAAATTAGCCATTAGCTCGGAAGTGGAAGTGAAGATCAATTACACTGTCTTATCCGATGGAAGCGTTCGTGTTAAATCGGTTTATCATGGAGCCGCGAATCTTCCGCAGATGCCGATTTTTGCCGTGTCCTTCAAGGTTCCAGCTGATTATGACCATCTGGAATGGTATGCGATGGGACCGGAAGAGAATTATTCCGATCGCTGTAAGGGAGCAAGACTAGGTCTCTTTAAAAACCAAGTTTCCGATAATTTATCTGGTTACGTGATGCCGCAAGAGTCAGGCAATCGAACCGGAGTGAGACGGGTTAGTCTGACGAACCTTGACGGCCAGGGAATTAGGATTTCTACTGTTGCTGAGCCGCTTGAATGCAATTTTTCACCTTATACAGCATTCGAGCTTGAAAATGCAGGGCATCATTACGAGCTGCCAAATGTCCACTATACGGTCGTAACGATTGCAGGCAAGCAGATGGGCGTCGGCGGGGATGACAGCTGGGGTGCGCCTGTTCACGATGAACACCTCATTCATGCAGACCAGGATATGGAATTTGAGTTTATGATTCAGCGGATTTAAGTAGTTCAAACCGATAATGACTAGTAAAGAGTTCGAACTGGACTCTTTACTAGATTAGTATGTTATTAAAATAGAATAAACCTTACCTTAGTATAGTATTTTGAAAAAGGTTGATAAATGCTCCATTGATACATTGACCATTTTTGAAAGATTTTAGAGTGAAACTCTGTATTTAGGGGGTGATGACATGATCTGAATAATTACATTACTGTTCCCGTAATGCCCGGAATTATGGACAACAGCCAAGGAAATGAATGATTTAGAATCATCCACCTTTGAGTAAACATCGAATTCCTTAACTGTCTGGAAATGTACCTTAAACCTATTGAAGGGAAGGAATTGCTTTATGTTACTAAAGACGTTTGGCAGAAAAATATTTGCATATTGCATGATCGTATTACTCATTATGGGGGTAGTTTCACCCGCCATATCTAAAAAGACTTTTGCAGAGGAAAATTCTGTTGAAGTCAATTCTAATATAGAGACTATCAAATTAGACCCAAGCTATCAGCATGAGCCACTTGATGGATGGGGAACGGCACTGGTCTGGTTTGCAAATGTTACCGGAGGCTGGCCAGATGAACTTAGAAATCAGCTTGCTGATGATCTCTTCGGGGAAGATGGGTTGAATTTTAATATTGCCCGCTATAATATTGGCGGTGGTGATTCACCAGAGACTAAGCCATATATGCGTAAAGGCGGGGCTGTTCCTGGCTACTGGAATCGGCCGGCAGAATTTGGTCCTCCAGAAGGAAATCCAGAAGGTTGGAAGGAACAGGAAAATTGGTGGGATCCAGAAAATCCAGATCACTGGAATTGGAATGCGGATGCAAATCAACGGTGGTGGCTTGAGGCTGCTAAAGAAAGAGGAGCAGATACTTTTGAAGCTTTCTCCAATTCTGCTCCCTATTTTATGACTAAAAGTGGCTATGTTTCAGGGAACACTAAGCCTGGGGAGGAAAATTTGAAGGCTGACCAGTTCGGAAACTTTGCTGCTTATTTGACTACAGTGGTTGATCATTTGCAGAAAGATTTAGATATTGAATTTAAAACACTTTCACCAACAAATGAACCTTCAGGTTTTTGGGAGGCAAAAGGCAGACAGGAAGGTTCTAACTGGCCAGTCCCAGCTCAAATGAAAATGATTAATGAAGTGAAGAAGCAATTAGATCAAAAACAGCTTAATACAGTTGTTTCGGCAATGGATGAGTCAACTCCTCCAGGGTTTAGAGAAAACTGGGAGCAATATAATGCAGAAACTCGTGCAAACATCGGGCAATTAAATGTTCATACGTACTGGCCTGAGCAGCAAGTTGGTGTACGGGATATAGCTAAGATATCTGGGAAAAGGCTGTGGATGTCAGAAGTAGATTTAAGTCCTGGCGGGCTTGGTCAAAATCACACAGATATTCGCACAGGTCTTGGCCTATCCGAGCGAATTACCACTGATATTCAAAAGCTTGAACCAGAGGCTTGGGTGCTTTGGCAAGCGATTGAAGATGAAGTGAATATGAATCCAGACCACGAAAATGGAAATTGGGGATTGATTCAGGTTGATTTTGACCCGCAGGATTTTAGTAAGGTGAAAATATATAAAAATAAAAAATATTATGCCATGGGGAATTACAGTAAGTTTATCCGACCAGGTTCCCAAGTGATCAATTCCAACAGCAGCAGTACATTGGCGGCAATTAATAAAGAGGATGAATCCGTCGTCATTGTTTATACCAATAGCACGAAAGAGGAAAAAGCACTGAACTTTGATTTATCAGGATTTAGCAATGTAAAAGAAGCGGCTGAAGCAGTTCCATATGTAACCTCATCATCGAAAAATATTGCGAAAGGGTCGTCAAGTAAAATTGCTGATAAGAAGTTATCTGTTAAGGTAGAACCGCAATCAATTACTACTTTTGTAGTCTCAAACGTATCAGGAGTGAACGCAAAACAAAGCGTTGTTGATTCTAAGGAAGACTACCAATTTATCAACAAAAACAGTGAGAAAGTGCTGGATATAGCCCAGGATAATCAATCTGTGGTACAAAAAACGAAAGTTCATGAAAAACAGAGTCAGAGCTGGAAACTTCAAAAAGTGACAAATGGTAACAGTAACAAGGAGATTTATAAAATTGTACACCCTGCCAGTGGAAACGTACTTGGTGCTGCAAATGGTTCTGCTGTTTTACAAGCAGATGAAGATAAGTCTAGTCAAAAATGGATTCTATCAACCTATGGAAATGGAGAATTCACGTTTGTTAACCTTCAGGATGGGAAATTATTGGAGATAGGCGGACAATCAAAAAATGAGGATGCTCAGGCAACTGTTTGGCTTCCGAATGCAGGGAATAATCAAGTTTGGAAGCTTGTTAAGGCTGGTATCACCAAAGTTGAACCAGTTGAGGTAACTGTACCAAAGAAGAAAACTCCACCTGCTCTCCCTAAAGAGGTACCAGTAGTTTATGGAGATGGTGACAGAGTTTTCAAGACAGTTGTTTGGGATGAAATTGACCCAGCTCTTTATGATCGTGAAAATGTCTTTACTGTTGAAGGAACAGTAGAAGGTACAGACTTAAAAGCCATTGCGACCGTCACTGTTTCTAAAATCGAAAGTATAGAACCTGTAAAAATAAAGACAATACCAGGTCAGGCCCCTCTTTTACCAACAGAAGTAACCGCAAAATTAGCAAATGGAACAAATGGCAAAGTGGCTGTTATCTGGGATGAAATCGATCCTGTACAATACGCTGATTATGGGAAATTTACAGTGAGAGGGAAAAACCCAAAAAGTCCTGTTAAGGCAATTGCTTATGTTCAAGTAACAAAGCCGGCATTACAAAACTTTGCCTTAAACAAATCAGGAAATGAATTCCCGATAGCAGATGCATCCTTCACGGGTATGTACGACAAGGCAGCTAATATTAACGACGGTGTGATTTCTAGTGCCCGTTGGACGAACTGGGACCCAAACAGTTGGAGAGCGGAGGATTGGGTTGCGATTGATTTTGGAAAAGAGGAGACTGTTTCAAAAGTGGATTTCCATTTTTATGACGATGGCAGCAAGACAAGGCCTGCAGAATCATTTATTCTGCAATATTGGGATGGCGGTACTTGGGTAGATATTAATGGAACGCAAACCGATGTTAAAGCTAAAAAAGAGATCAGTCTTACGTTTGAG
>Ga0213824_1001294_pt1 | contig 15016 bp, 10 predicted proteins | sample MC6MC0906MG_FD_179892 | JGI IMG/M metagenome (GOLD analysis project Ga0213824, IMG submission 179892) | Enriched soil aggregate microbial communities from Iowa State University, Ames, United States - MC6-MC0906-MG | ecosystem: Environmental > Terrestrial > Soil > Unclassified | place: USA: Iowa...
GCCCGGAGTCCTTTGCCCGGTAAAGGGCGATATCGGCACGCTTGAGCAGATCGGCCGGGGTGGTGCCGTGGTCGGGGATCAGCGCCACGCCGATGCTGGGTGTTACCTGCAGGCGCTGGCCATCCAGCGACATCGGTTCGGCCAGCAGCTCACGCAGCGTGTCGGCCAGTTCGCGCACTTTTTCCTCCACCACCTCACGGCTGCCCTCCAGGCCGCTGAGCAGTACCACGAATTCGTCGCCACCCAGCCGGGCCACGGTGTCTTCCAGGCGCACACTGGCCTCCAGGCGGGCGGTGATGATCTTCAGCACCGTGTCACCCACCGGGTGGCCCAGTGAGTCGTTGATGTGCTTGAAGTGGTCCAGGTCGAGGAACAGCAGGGCGCCGCGCAGGTTGTGGCGCTTGAGCAGGGCGATCTGCTGGCTGAGGCGGTCCATCAGCAGGGCGCGGTTGGGCAGGTTGGTCAGCGGGTCGTGGTAGGCCAGGTGGCGTATCTGCGCCTGGGCATTCTTCAGCTGGCTGACGTCGCGGGCGGTCAGCAGCAGGCAGTCGACTTCATTGAGGGTGATCGGCTCGACAGAGACTTCCACGGTGAGGATGTCGCCGCGCTTGTTACGCCCGAGCATTTCCCGGTGATGCACCCGGCCGCGTTCGCGCAACTCGGCCAGCAATGCGCTGCGCTGCTTGTCGTCGGCCCAGATACCGATCTCGTATACCGTGTGGCCCACTACATCGGCGGCGCTGTAGCCGGTCAGGCGGCAGAAGCCATCGTTGATTTCCAGGTAGCGGCCGCTGTGGCGTTCGGTGATGGTGATGGCGTCGGGGCTGGAGTGGAAGGCCTTGGCGAACTTCTCCTCGCTGGACTGCAGCGCCGCCTCGGCGCGTTGCTGCTGGGTAATATCGCGCAGGGTGGTGACGCTGCAGGGTTGGTCGTCGACGGTGATCAGGCGGCTGGAGATTACACAGGTCAATGGCGCACCGTCGCGGTGGTTGACCACCACGGCGACGTTGCTCAAGGCCCGATCGCGGATGACCCGCTCGATACGTTGCGCACGTTCGATGGACTCGGCCCACAGGCCGATTTCCTCGGCGGTGCGGCCAATCACCTGGTCGCTGGCCCAGCCGAAGGTCTGGCTGAATGCCGGGTTGATCTCGATGAACTGGCCGGTGTCCTGGCGGGTGACGCAGATCGGGTCGGGGCTGACCTGGAATAGGCTGGCGAACTTCTCTTCCGAGGCGCTCAGGCGCTGCTCCCGCTCCACCTGGTCGGTAATGTCGAGCAAGGTGCCGGCCATGCGCAGCGGGTTGCCCTGCTCGTCGCGGTAAAGCCGTGCGCGGCTTTCGATATAGCGCGAGATGCCGTTTTCCAGTTGCACCCGGTAGGTGATCTGGTAGTTGCCGGCGGGCCCTTCGCGCAGGCTGCGGTAGGCCTGGCGCATCGAGTTGCGTTCCTGTTCGGGCACCCCTTCGAAAAACGCATCGAACGATTCGTGAAAAGGGGTGGGCGGCAGGCCGTGCAGCTGCGCGGCGCGGGCCGAGCCGTAGAGCATGCCGCTTGGGATGTGCCAGTCCCAGGTGCCCAGCTGCGCCGAGTCCAAGGCCAGGTCCAGGCGTTCCTGGCTGTCCTTCAGGGCCTGCTCGGCGCGCTTGCGTTCGGTGGTGTCGACGAACGTGCTGAGCAAAAAGGTGACACCCTCCAGTTCGATGCCCTGGGTGCAGAGGATGCCATCGTGCACCTTGCCGCTGGAGGCACGGAACTGCACTTCCAGGATCAGCGGGCCGCCATTGGCGCGGGTCGACTCCATGACCTGGTGACGCTGTTCGGGGTTGACCCACAGGCCCAGCTCCAGGCTGGTCTTGCCGATCACCTGGCTGCCGGGCCAGCCGAACATGTCTTCGAAATGCTGGTTGACCTCGAAGATCATGCCGTCGTGGCGGCGGGTCAGCAAAATGGCGTTGGGGCTGAGGTGGAACAGGGTGGCGAAGCGCTTTTCCGAGTTGATCAGCGCTGTTTCCCGCTCGCGCTGGCGGGTGATTTCGCGGATCACCCCGATCATCTGGGGCCGGCCATGCTGGTCGTGAGTCAGGCTGCCGTTGATCTCCAGCCAGTGCAGGCTACCGTCCGGCCAGCGAATGCGGTGGCGCATGGCCTGTTCCACCGGCTCGCCGTTGAATACAGCCTGGAATACCTGGCGCGTGCGCGCGCGGTCTTCCTCGGGCAGCAAATCCAGGTAGTCGACATCGGCGGGCAGCGGCCGCTGCGGGTCGAAGCCGAACAGGGCCTGGGTGCCCCGGGACCAGCTGACCCGGCCGCTTTCGATGTCCCACAGCCAGGCCCCCAGGCGTGCGCCGTTGAGCGCCGCCAGCAGTTGCGGGGCGTTCTGCCAGGCCTGTTCCGACTCTTGGGGATCGGCCGCAGGAATGCGCGGCAGGCGCAAAAAGCGGTTTGCTGATTTGGGCATCGGTACCAGACCTTTGGCGTATGACGCGTCCTTGAATTGGAAGTACCGGGCTGACGGCCGGTCAGGCGGGCCCTGCGTGGCTGTCGAGCAGGGCCATGAATGCCCTGGCCGCGTTCGATAGCGTACGCTCCGTGTGCAAGATGTAGCCTAGCTGGCGCGACAGCTGTATGCCGGGCAATGCGATGGGTGCAACCTGTTCGTCGAGCATGGTGCGTGGCAAGACGCTCCAGGCCAGGCCGATCGATACCATCATCTTGATGGTTTCCAGGTAGTTGGTGCTCATGGCGATGTTCGGCGTCAGGCCCTGGCTTTCGAACAGGCGCTGGACAATATGGTGGGTAAAGGTGTTGCCACCGGGGAATACCGCCGGGTGGCGGGCGACATCAGCCAGGCTGACTGTTCGGTTGTTGGCCAGCGGATGCTCGGGCGCGGCGACGAAGTCCAGGGCGTCGTCCCACACCGGCACGGCCTTGACCAGGTGGTGCGGGTCGGGCGCCAGGGTGATCACGGCAATCTCGGCGCGGCCATGCAGAATTTCGTCGTAGGCCTGTTCTGAATCCAGAAACTGAATATCCAGCGCCACGGCCGGGTACTGGCGGGTGAAAGCCCGCAGCAATGGAGGCAGGCGGTGCAGGCCGATGTGATGGCTGGTGGCCAGGGTCAGACGACCGCTCACGGCCCCGGTCAGGTTGGTCAGCGCCCGTCGGGTATCATCTAGCACATTGAGAATCTGGTAGGCCCGGGGCAGCAGGGCGCGCCCGGCCTCGGTCAGGGTCACCTCGCGGCCCAGGCGGTCGAACAGGCGCACCCCCAGTTGCTGCTCCAGCCCGGCGATGCGTTTGCTGATGGCCGGCTGGGTCAGGAACAGCCGCTCGGCAGCCCCGGAAAAGCTGCCGGTTTCGGCAATGGCGATAAAGGCACTGAGGTTGGCCAGGTCCATGTAGTAGTATTCCTTTGGGTTATCCAAAGCATAAAAATTATGAATTTGAGTTATTCAATCTAACCCCATAGCATCGTCCGTACAAGCCAAGGGGTCTTTGGCATAGAAAGACGCTGATGAGGAACAGTCTGATGGCTGGCAAAACGCTCTACGACAAACTCTGGGAAGCCCATGAGGTCAAGCGCCGTGATGACGGCTCGTCCTTGATCTACATCGACCGCCACATCATCCACGAAGTGACGTCGCCCCAGGCCTTCGAAGGCCTGCGCCTGGCCAACCGCAAACCGTGGCGCATCGACACCAACATCGCCACCCCCGACCACAACGTGCCGACCACGCCAGAGCGCAAGGGCGGTATCGAGGCCATCGTCGACCAGGTGTCGCGCCTGCAGGTGCAGACCCTTGACGAAAACTGTGACGAATACGGCATCGTCGAATTCAAAATGAATGACGAACGCCAGGGCATCGTCCACGTCATCAGCCCGGAGCAGGGGGCCACCTTGCCTGGCATGACCGTGGTCTGCGGCGACTCGCACACCTCCACCCATGGCGCCTTCGGCGCCTTGGCCCACGGCATTGGTACTTCCGAGGTTGAGCACGTGCTCGCCACCCAGTGCCTGGTCGCCAAGAAGATGAAGAACATGCTGGTGCGCGTGGAAGGCCAGTTGCCTGCCGGCGTTACCGCCAAGGACATCGTCCTGGCCGTGATCGGCAAGATCGGCACCGCCGGTGGCAATGGCCACGCCATGGAGTTCGCCGGCAGCGCCATCCGCGAATTGTCGATGGAAGGCCGCATGACCATCTGCAACATGTCCATCGAGGCGGGCGCCCGTGTGGGCCTGGTGGCCACTGACGCCACCACCGTTGCCTACGTTGAAGGCCGCCCGTATGCGCCGAAGGGCAAGCAGTGGGAACAAGCGGTCGAGTCGTGGAAAGACCTGGTGTCGGATGACGATGCCGTGTTCGACACCGTGGTCGAGCTGGATGCCAGCCAGATCAAGCCACAGGTCAGCTGGGGCACTTCGCCCGAGATGGTATTGGCCGTTGACCAGCGCGTGCCGGACCCGGCTGCCGAAGCCGACCTGGTCAAGCGTGGTTCGATCGAGCGTGCCTTGAAGTACATGGGCCTGACCGCCAACCAGGCGATCACCGATATCAAGCTGGACCGCGTGTTCATCGGCTCGTGCACCAACTCGCGTATCGAAGACCTGCGCGCCGCGGCCGAAATCGCCAAGGGCCGCAAGGTCGCCGCTACCGTCAAGCAAGCCATCGTCGTGCCAGGTTCTGGGCTGGTCAAGGCCCAGGCCGAGCGCGAAGGCCTGGACAAGATCTTCGTCGAAGCCGGTTTTGAATGGCGTGAGCCAGGCTGCTCGATGTGCCTGGCGATGAACCCGGACCGCCTGGAGAGCGGCGAGCATTGCGCGTCCACCTCCAACCGCAACTTCGAAGGCCGTCAGGGCGCCGGTGGCCGTACCCACCTGGTCAGCCCGGCCATGGCTGCCGCTGCCGCGGTGACCGGCCATTTCATCGATGTTCGCGAGTTGATCCAAGGGAGCGCAGCATGAAAGCCTTTACCCAGCACACTGGCCTCGTCGCGCCGTTGGACCGTGCCAACGTCGACACCGACCAGATCATCCCCAAGCAGTTTCTGAAGTCGATCAAACGCACCGGCTTTGGCCCTAACCTGTTCGACGAATGGCGTTACCTGGACGTGGGCCAGCCCTACCAGGACAACAGCAAGCGCCCGCTGAACACCGAGTTCGTGCTCAACCACGAACGCTACCAGGGGGCCAGCGTATTGCTGGCGCGGGAGAACTTCGGTTGCGGCTCTAGCCGTGAGCACGCCCCGTGGGCGCTGGACGAGTACGGCTTCCGCAGCGTGATCGCGCCGAGCTTTGCCGACATCTTCTTCAACAACAGCTTCAAGAACGGCTTGCTGCCGATCATCCTCAGCGATGAGGAAGTGGACGAATTGTTCAAGCAGGTCGAAGCCAACCCGGGTTACCAGCTGACCATCGACTTGCAGGCGCAGGCGGTGACCCGCCCGGATGGCAAGGTGCTGCATTTCGAGATCGATGCATTCCGCAAGCACTGCCTGCTCAACGGCCTGGACGATATCGGCCTGACCCTGCAGGACAGCGATGCGATCAAGGCCTTCGAAGGCAAGCACCGCGCCAGCCAGCCTTGGCTGTTCCGTGATGCCTGATTGATGTAGCCGGTATTTGTACTGGCTGTGCCGGCCTCTTCGCGGGTAAACCCGCTCCCACAGGGAAATCACAAGTCCTGAGGGCAGCGCTGTACCTGTGGGAGCGGGTTTACCCGCGAAGAGGCCGGCACAGGCAACAAAAATCTAAAGGATTGAGACATGACCAGCACCCAACACACCGACGTGGTCCAGCGCCAGTTCGGCGAACAGGCCAGCGCCTACCTCAGCAGCACCGTGCACGCCCAGGGCAGTGAATTCGCCCTGCTGCAGGCCGAGCTGGCAGGGCAGGCCCATGCCCGCGTGCTGGACCTGGGCTGCGGTGCCGGTCATGTCAGTTTCCACGTCGCCCCGCTGGTTGCCGAGGTGGTCGCCTATGACCTCTCGCAATCCATGCTCGACGTGGTCGCCAGCGCCGCCGCCGAGCGCGGCCTGGCCAATATCACCACCGAGCGTGGTGCTGCCGAACGCTTGCCGTTCGCCGATGCCTCGTTCGACTTCGTCTTCAGCCGCTACTCGGCCCACCACTGGAGCGACGTGGGCCTGGCCCTGCGCGAAGTGCGCCGGGTGCTCAAGCCAGGTGGCGTGGCGGCGTTCATCGACGTGATGTCGCCCGGCAGCCCGCTGCTCGACACCTACCTGCAAACGGTCGAAGTGCTGCGCGACACCAGCCATGTGCGCGACTACTCCGCCGCCGAATGGCAGCGCCAGGTCAGCGAAGCCGGCCTGCATGTGCGCAGCCACACGCGCCAGCCGCTGCGCCTGGAGTTCACTAGCTGGGTCGAGCGCATGCGTACCCCCGAGCCGATGCGCGTGGCCATCCGCCAATTGCAGCAAGCCATGGGTGAAGAAGTACGGCAGTATTACCAGATCGAGGCCGATGGCTCGTTCAGCACCGATGTGCTGGTGTTGTGGGCCGAGCGTTAAGCACTTTTCGGTGGGGCCCGTCTGGCCGCACCGCGTGAATGAATAGAGGAAAGCATGAGCAAGCAGATTCTGATTCTCCCAGGTGACGGTATCGGCCCGGAAATCATGGCCGAAGCGGTCAAGGTGCTGGAACTGGCCAACGACAAGTTCCAGCTCGGCTTCAGCCTGGAGCACGACGTGATCGGTGGCGCGGCCATCGACAAGCACGGTGTGCCGCTGGCCGACGAAACCCTGGAGCGTGCGCGCAAGGCCGATGCCGTGCTGCTGGGCGCCGTGGGTGGCCCGAAGTGGGACAAGATCGAGCGTGACATCCGCCCGGAGCGCGGCCTGCTGAAAATCCGTTCGCAACTGGGCCTGTTCGCCAACCTGCGCCCGGCCATCCTCTACCCGCAACTGGCCGATGCCTCGTCGCTGAAGCCGGAAATCGTTTCGGGCCTGGACATCCTCATCGTCCGTGAGCTGACCGGTGGCATCTACTTCGGTGCCCCGCGTGGCCAGCGCGAGCTGGAAGGCGGCGAGCGCCAGGCCTACGACACCCTGCCGTACAGCGAAAGCGAAGTGCGCCGCATTGCCCGTGTCGGCTTCGACATGGCCCGCGTGCGCGGCAAGAAGCTGTGCTCGGTGGACAAGGCCAACGTCCTGGCGTCCAGCCAGCTGTGGCGTGAAGTGGTCGAAGACGTGGCCAAGGACTACCCGGATGTCGAACTGAGCCACATGTACGTCGACAACGCTGCCATGCAGCTGGTACGTGCACCCAAGCAGTTCGACGTGATGGTGACCGACAACATGTTCGGTGACATTCTGTCGGATGAAGCTTCCATGCTGACCGGTTCCATCGGCATGCTGCCTTCTGCGTCGCTGGATGCCGACAACAAGGGCATGTACGAGCCGTGCCACGGCTCGGCACCGGACATCGCTGGCCTTGGCATCGCCAACCCGCTGGCGACCATCCTGTCGGTGTCGATGATGCTGCGTTACAGCTTCAATCAGTCGGCTGCCGCCGAGGCGATCGAGAAGGCCGTCAGCCTGGTCCTGGACCAGGGCCTGCGCACCGGCGACATCTTCTCTGAAGGCTGCCGCAAAGTTGGTACGCAGGAAATGGGCGACGCAGTAGTCGCAGCGCTGCGGAATCTGTAATCTCTCTGGCCCGCCACCCACAATTCCCGGTGGCGGCCCACTTTTAGCAAAGGTGTAGTTGCGATGAAACGTGTAGGTCTGATCGGTTGGCGCGGCATGGTCGGTTCCGTGCTCATGCAGCGGATGCTGGAGGAGCAGGATTTCGACCTTATCGAGCCGGTGTTCTTCACTACCTCCAATGTCGGCGGCCAAGGCCCTAACGTGGGCAAGGATACAGCGCCGCTCAAGGACGCTTATTCGATTGAAGAGCTCAAGACCCTCGACGTGATCCTGACCTGCCAGGGCGGCGACTACACCAACGAGGTCTTCCCCAAGCTGCGTGAAGCCGGCTGGCAGGGTTACTGGATCGATGCGGCCTCGTCCCTGCGCATGCAGGATGATGCGGTGATCGTCCTCGACCCGGTCAACCGCAAGGTCATCGACCAGCAGCTGGACGCCGGTACCAAGAACTACATCGGCGGCAACTGCACCGTCAGCCTGATGCTGATGGGCCTGGGTGGCCTGTTCGAAGCCGGCCTGGTCGAGTGGATGAGCGCCATGACCTACCAGGCAGCCTCCGGTGCCGGCGCGCAGAACATGCGCGAGCTGATCAAGCAGATGGGTGCCACCCACGCTGCCGTTGCCGATGACCTGGCCAACCCGGCCAGCGCCATCCTCGACATCGACCGCAAGGTTGCCGAGGCCATGCGCAGCGAAGCGTTCCCCACCGAGAACTTCGGTGTGCCACTGGCGGGCAGCCTGATCCCGTGGATCGACAAGGAACTGCCGAACGGCCAGAGCCGTGAAGAGTGGAAGGCCCAGGCCGAGACCAACAAGATCCTCGGCCGCTTCAAGAGCCCGATCCCGGTCGATGGTATCTGCGTGCGCATCGGCGCCATGCGTTGCCACAGCCAGGCGCTGACCATCAAGCTGAACAAGGACGTGCCGATCGCCGACATCGAAGGCATGATCAGCCAGCACAACCCTTGGGTGAAGCTGGTGCCGAACCAGCGTGAAATCAGCATGCAGGAACTGAGCCCGACCAAGGTCACCGGCACCCTCAACATCCCGGTTGGCCGCCTGCGCAAGCTGAACATGGGCTCGCAGTACCTGGGCGCGTTCACCGTGGGTGACCAGTTGCTGTGGGGCGCCGCCGAGCCGCTGCGCCGCATGCTGCGGATTCTGCTGGAGCGTTGATCGTTCTGCTTTGACTAAAAACCCGCGCTGGCGACAGCGCGGGTTTTTTTTTGAGTGTTCGCCACAGCATTTTTAGTGCCGGTGAGATCGAGCGCCGCCCGCGCGGCGCATCGCGAGCTACGCTCGCTCCTACGTTTGTTTCGGGCCAGTTATTTCTGGGGATTAGCGCGCGTCCGCCTTGGCGCATGGCGCGATATCGCGTCGTACAAACAAGGCGGTCGCGCGCGCTGTCACTGACATCACTGGCCAGAAACAAACGTAGGAGCGAGCGTAGCTCGCGATGCGCCGCGCGGGCGGCGCTCGATCTCACAAACACCGCAAATCCCAAGCCATCCCCGCTAGCCCTCACGCAACCCACAGCGACGAAGATACAGCCAGCACAGACAAAACCCTACAATCCGAGTAAAGTGCCGCCCCCGCCGTTTTCTGCAAGAGGATCCCTACCATGACACACCCTTTGGACATCGCCGTCGTCGGCGCCACCGGCAGCGTCGGTGAAGCCTTGGTGCAGATCCTCGAAGAACTGGCATTCCCGGTCGCCACGCTGCACCTGCTGGCCAGCATGGAATCGGCGGGCAGCAGCGTGATGTTCGCTGGCAAGAAGCTCAAGGTGCGTGAAGTCGACAGCTTCGACTTTGCCCAGGTCAAGCTGGCCTTCTTCGCCACGGGCGCCGCAGTCAGCCGCAGCTTTGCCAGCAAGGCGCTGCAAGCGGGCTGCACGGTCATCGACCTGTCAGGTGGCCTGGACGATGCCCTGGCCCTGGTGCCTGAAGCCAACGCAGAGCGCCTGGCCGGCCTGGCGCTGCCGGCACGCATCGTCAGCCCGTGCTCGGCGGCGGTTGCCGTGGCGGTGGCGCTGGCACCGCTCAAGGGCCTGCTGGACATCGAGCGGGTGCAGGTGATGGCGTCGCTGGCGGTGTCCGCGCAAGGCCGCGAAGCGGTCAGCGAACTGGCCCGGCAAACGGCCGAACTGCTCAACGCCCGGCCGCTGGAGCCACGCTTCTTCGACCGCCAGGTGGCATTCAACCTGCTGGCCCAGGTGGGCGGCGCCGATGAGCAGGGCCACACGGCTCTGGAGCGCCGCCTGGTCAGCGAGTTGCGCGTGCTGCTGGGCATGCCTGAATTGAAGATTTCCGTGAGCTGCGTTCAAGTCCCGGTGTTTTTCGGCGATAGCTTCAGTGTGGCCGTGCAAAGCCGTCGCCCGGTCGACCTGGCAGCGGTCAACCAGGCGCTGGAGGCAGCCGATAGTGTCGAGCTGGTGGAACGTGATGATTATCCGACCCCAGTCGGTGACGCAGTGGGCCAAGACGTGGTCTATGTTGGTCGTGTACGTCACGGTATTGATGAAGACCAGCAGCTCAACCTCTGGCTGACCACCGACAACGTGCGCAAGGGCGCCGCGCTCAATGCCGTGCAAGTGGCGCAATTGTTGATTAAACACATGCCGTAAAAGATACTGGCGAGCACTTTTGTCCTGCTCTGCGTGCAGGTTTCGGGACGATTCATACAAGGGAAGAGGTCATGCTTCGAATTCGCAAACTGGTTCTGGCCATGGCTGCAGCATCCGCGCTGTCGTCTGGCATGGCGAATGCGCTGGGCCTGGGGGAGCTGACCCTGAAGTCGGCACAGAATCAGCCGCTGGACGCCGAGATCGAATTGCTCGACGTGCGCGACCTCAACGCCGCCGAAGTGGCGCCGAGCCTGGCGCCACCGGAAGAGTTCAGCAAGGCCGGGGTGGCGTTTCCCACGTACCTCGAAGACCTGACCTTCACACCGGTGATCAACCCCAACGGCAAGAGCGTGCTGCGGGTTACCTCCAGCCAGCCGCTGCCGGGGCCAGTGGTCAAGTTCCTGGTCCAGGTGATGTGGCCGCAGGGCCGCCTGCTGCGTGACTACAGCGTGTTGCTGGACCAGGCCAAGGCCCAGGGCGACAAGCCAGCGGCGGGCAATGTCACACCGGCCACAACCGGTGCCAGCAACTACACCACCCAGCGCCGCGACACCCTGTGGCAAATTGCTGCGCGCAACACCCAGGGTGGCTCGATCCAGCAGACCATGATCGCGATCCAGGCGTTGAACCCGGACGCCTTCATCGGCAACAACATCAACCAGCTGAAGGTTGGCCAGGTACTGCGCCTGCCCGACCAGCAGCAGATCCAGAACATTGCCCAGGGCGAGGCAAACAGCGAGGTGGCCGAACAGTATGCCGCCTGGCGTGAAGGCCGGCGCCTGGGCCCGCGTGCCCGCCAGCTCGACGCTACCCGCCGAGGTGCCGCCGAAGCCGCCCCGTCGCGTATCGCCCAAGGCGACAACCTGCGCCTGGTCAGCCCGGGCAACCAGGCCGGTGCCAGCCAGGCCAAGGCACTTAGCGACAAGTTGGCTGTGGCCCAGGAAAGCCTGGACACCAGCCGCCGCGACAACGACGAACTCAAAAGCCGCATGACCGACCTGCAAAGCCAGCTGGACAAGCTGCAGCGTCTGATCGAACTGAAGAACGACCAGCTGGCGCGTCTTCAAGGCCAGGGTGCTGCTGCTCCGGCAGTGGCTGCTGCTGCTCCGGACCAGGCGGCGGAAGCCGCTCAGCGAGCGGTCAAGCCTGCACCTGCTGCCGTCGATACCGCGCCCAAGCCAGCGCCAGCCAGCCAGCCGGGCAGCGCACTCGACCAGGTCCTGGGCAACCCGTGGCTGCTTTGGCTGATTGCCGGCTCCAGCATCCTGGTGCTGGCCTTGTTGCTTTGGCTACTGGCGCGCAAGCGCAAGGCCCAGCAAGAGGCTGAAAAGCACCTGCGCATGGCGCGGGCGCTGGAAGAAGAGCAAGGCACAGGTTTCGACAACGATACCGACAGCCTCGACGGCGTCGAAGTCCCGGAGCCGAGCGTGACCCTGTCGCCAGCCGTGGTCGCAGCGTCGGCTGCCGCTGCCGTTGCTGCGGAAAAAGTGGCAGCACCGGCCGCCGAGGCTGAACGCGAGCCTGAACCGTACGCAGACCCGCACGCCGCGCTGTTGGCCGACGTTGATCAATGCCTGGCCGAGGGCCGCCTGAACCGCGCCACCGAACTGCTGGAACCCGCTGTGGACGCCGCGCCGGAGCGTGACGACCTGCGCCTGAAACTGATGGACGTGTATGCCCGCCAGGGTGATCAGAGCGCGTTCGCCGAACAGGAGCGCAAGCTGCAAGCCAGCGAGCACAACACTGCCCAGGTTGCCGGGCTGAAAGAGCGTTACCCGGCCATGCTAGGCCTGGCCGCTGCCGGCCTGGGCGCCGCAGCGCTGGCTGCCGAGAGGGATGAGCAGTACGTGCAGGAGTTGCTGCACGACGAGCCTGAGGCGCCGGTGGTTGCCGATGTGGTGCCTGACGAGGTGCCTGAGTTCGAGCCACAGGTAGAAGCTGAGCCAGAGGTTGTGGCGCAGGCAGAGCCTGAAGCAGAACTGGAGGCTTTCGAAGAGGTGTCGACCCTGGATGCATCGGGCCTCGATGAGCAGGATCTGGACAGCGCCTTCGACCTGAGCCTGGATGAAGACCTGGCGGAGCAAGACCCGCTGGCAGCGCCGTTGCTGGACGAGCCGGCGCCCCAGGAGCCTGTACCCGACGAGCTGGTGATTGCCGAGCCTGTGCTGGATGAGCCTGTGCCTGAAGAGGTTCAGCCAGAAGAGCCGCTGTTTGCCGTGGATGCCGATCTGCAAGCCGACGCCGACGCCGATTTCGAAGCCATGCTGGCCCAGGCCGAGCCGCAGCCTGCCGTTGACCTGTCCGATTTTGACCTCGATGTCAGTGAACCGGTTGCCCCGGCCGCCCCGGCTGCAGCGCAAGAGGCCCCGGTGGACGTCGGCGCCGAACTGGCTGCCTTCGACAGCGTGCCGGAGTTTGACCCGGTCTCCGATTTCGACATGCCGTCGGACTTCGACTTGTCGCTGTCGCTGGAGGACGATTCGCCTGCCGCCAAGAGCTTTGCCTCGGAGCTGGACGACGTCAACGCCGAGCTGGACAAGCTGTCGCAGAGCCTCGAATCGCCATCGCTGGAGCCACACTTCACTAGCGAGGATGCGGTTGCGCAGCCTGAGCCCGAGCCTTTGGACGACCTGGACTTCGACTTCTTCTCCGGCAGCGACGAAGTGGCCACCAAGCTCGACCTGGCCCGCGCCTACATCGACATGGGTGACAACCAGGGCGCGCGCGACATCCTTGATGAAGTGGTCAAGGATGGCGACGACAGCCAGCGCCAGGAAGCCGAGGACATGCTCTCTCGCCTGGTCTGATGCAAGCAGGGCAGGCCTCTTCGCGGGCTTGCCCGCTCCCACAGGGTCTCCACAAGTCTTCGACCTTGTGAGTAACCTGTGGGAGCGGGCGCGCCCGCGAAGAGGCCCGCAAGCGCGACACACCTCCAACGGCAGCCCTACACGGCTGCCGTTGTCGTTATAATCCCCCCATTCCGTACACCCCACAGGTTTCATGCGCTTGGACATCATCGACACCGCTGCTGCCGAATCCGCGGCCGAAGGCTACTCCCGAATCGCCCTGGGCGTGGAATACAAGGGCGCCCGCTACCGCGGCTGGCAGCGCCAGGCCAGTGGAGTGCCCAGTGTCCAGCAAGCGCTGGAACAAGCGTTGTCCAAGGTCGCCAACGAACCGATTTCGGTAGTCTGTGCAGGGCGCACCGATGCCGGCGTGCATGGCTGCGGTCAGGTCGTGCACTTCGACACCCGCGCCGTGCGCGACGAGCGCGCCTGGACCCTGGGCACCAATTTCAACCTGCCGCACGACATCAGCGTGGTCTGGTCGCGGCCGATGCCGGCCGACTTCCATGCCCGCTTCAAGGCGTGCGCGCGGCGCTACCGCTACGTCATCTACAATGACCCTATCCGGCCGGCGCACCTGGCCGAGGAAGTGACCTGGAACCACCGCCCGCTGGATGTCGAGCGCATGGCCGAAGCGGCCCGGTTCCTGCTTGGCACCCACGACTTCAGCGCCTTCCGCGCCAGCCAGTGCCAGGCCAAGTCACCGATCAAGCACATCTACCACCTGCGCATTACCCGCCATGGCCAGATGATCGTGCTGGACGTACGCGCCACCGCCTTCCTGCACCACATGGTGCGCAACATTGTCGGTGTGCTGACGGCCATCGGTGCCGGCGAGCGCCCGGTCACCTGGGCGCGTGAAGTGCTGGAAGGGCGCAACCGCCGGGAAGGCGGGGTCACGGCTCATCCGTACGGGCTTTACCTGGTCCAGGTGGAGTACCCCGAGGAATATGCGCTGCCCCAGCGTTACATCGGCCCACACTTTTTGACCGGCTACGAGGCGTTGGCAGACTGACGGACGAAAAGCCATTTGCTAACATCCGGCCTTTCACCGCAACAATCAGGGTTCGCTGTCCATGAGCAATGTTCGCAGCAAGATCTGCGGGATTACCCGTATCGAAGACGCACTGGCCGCTGCCGAGGCGGGTGCCGATGCCATCGGCTTTGTCTTCTATGCCAAGAGCCCGCGAGCCGTGGACGTGCGCCAGGCGCGGGCGATCATTGCCGAGTTGCCACCGTTCGTGACCACGGTCGGGCTGTTCGTCAACGCCTCGCGTTGCGAGCTGAACGAGATCCTCGAAGTGGTTCCACTGGACCTGCTACAGTTCCACGGCGACGAAACCCCGCAAGCCTGCGAAGGCTATCACCGCCCCTGGATCAAGGCCCTGCGCGTGCGCCCGGGCGACGACCTGGAGGCAGCCTGCCAGCTTTACGCGGGGGCCCGCGGCATACTGCTGGACACCTACGTGGCAGGCGTACCCGGGGGAACCGGTGAAGCGTTCGACTGGTCACTGGTGCCGGCACACCTGAGCAAGCCCATCATCCTGGCGGGCGGGCTGTCGGCCGATAACGTCGGCCAGGCCATTGCCCAGGTGCGGCCTTATGCGGTGGATGTCAGCGGTGGCGTCGAACAGGCCAAGGGCATCAAGGACGCGGCGAAAATCGAGGCCTTCATGCAGGCGGTGAAACAGGCGTGATGGCAGATGTGACGGCTGGCTGCGCGCCATCGTCCATAGCTTTCGCAGCCCTGCGGGGCAGCCGCCGGTGGCGGCACAACAACACATTAGCGGTGGAGTGGCACGCTGGAAGCCCCGGCGGCCGGTCCATCATCGTTTCATAAAAGATTTTGAGCTCAAGGGCAGGGCAGGGCCGGTGA
>Ga0213824_1001298_pt1 | contig 14959 bp, 13 predicted proteins | sample MC6MC0906MG_FD_179892 | JGI IMG/M metagenome (GOLD analysis project Ga0213824, IMG submission 179892) | Enriched soil aggregate microbial communities from Iowa State University, Ames, United States - MC6-MC0906-MG | ecosystem: Environmental > Terrestrial > Soil > Unclassified | place: USA: Iowa...
TACAGGCCCTGAAATACGTCGTGCACAACGTTGCCGACGCTTACGGCCGTACCGCTACCTTCATGCCGAAGCCACTGTACGGCGACAACGGCTCGGGCATGCACGTGCACATGTCGATCTGGAAAGAAGGCAAGAACACCTTCTCGGGCGAAGGCTATGCCGGCCTGTCCGACACCGCCCTGTACTTCATCGGCGGCATCATCAAGCACGGTAAGGCCCTGAACGGCTTCACCAACCCGTCGACCAACTCCTACAAGCGTCTGGTCCCAGGCTTCGAAGCACCGGTAATGCTGGCCTACTCGGCGCGCAACCGTTCCGCCTCGATCCGCATTCCTTACGTCGGCAGCCCGAAAGCCCGCCGTATCGAAGCGCGCTTCCCGGACCCATCGGCCAACCCGTACCTGGCCTTCGCGGCCCTGCTGATGGCTGGCCTGGACGGCATCCAGAACAAGATTCACCCAGGCGATGCTGCCGACAAGAACCTGTACGATCTGCCGCCTGAAGAGGCTAAAGACATCCCGCAAGTCTGCGGCAGCCTGAAAGAAGCCCTGGAAGAGCTGGATAAAGGCCGTGCGTTCCTGACCAAGGGCGGCGTGTTCTCCGACGACTTCATCGATGCCTTCATCGAGCTGAAATCGGAAGAAGAAATCAAGGTCCGCACCTTCGTGCACCCGCTGGAATACGAGCTGTACTACAGCTGCTGATCTGATCGACGCCTGGCGTCGATCAAGTCACCGCAAACGGCCTTCTTCTGAAGGCCGTTTTTGTTTTTCATTCATCCAGATCGGACGCGCCCTACAAGCGGGAATTGCCCGGCTGTCCACAATCAGGTCTCCATGCACAAGGAGATCACCATGCCCCCTAGGCCAATCGCACTCTGCCTCACACTCGGCCTGCTCGGCTGCCACGCACCCGCACCTTTGCATCCTGAGTTTCTTCCATTACTGGATAGCATCGACCAGCGCCTCGACCTTGCCAGCTCGGTCGCGGCGCACAAATGGGACAAGCGCCTTCCAGTAGAAGCCCCGGAGCGCGAGCAACAGGTGCTGTCGAACGTCCGCGAGATGGCATCCGACTATGGCCTCAGCCCTGAACGCGCAACGGCCTTCTTCACCGACCAGATCGAGGCCAACAAGCTCATTCAGCACACCCTGCTCGATCAATGGACGTTGCTTGGGGAAAGGCCGCCGGCCGCGCAGCTCGACCTCACCCGCCAAATTCGACCGCGCCTGGATAAACTCCAGGCGACCCTGCTGCGCCAACTGGCCCGCCTTGACCAGCAAGAACAACACAATTGCCCACAAAAGCTGGCTTATGCCCTGTCTCAACAAACCAGTGACCCGTTACGCCACCAGGCATTGGTCCGCGCCACCACGCAACTGTGCGTCAATCGCTAAGCGCATCGATGCTCTATATTGGTGCATAGCAGCATGAGACGTGTCGCTATGCACCCCAAAACAGGTCACGTGAAACGGTAAACCAGAACATTCTGGTCCGAATAAGCGCAAATTCAGGTCTTTCTGAAGCAATCCCGCTTCTTTTCGGAGCCTTGGTTTGTTTCTTGCATTTTCTAAGTGAAGAGAGACTGGCATCAGCGGATACACTGCGCGCCGGCCATGCTCACCGCCATGCCCGGCAAGCGCCAAAAGAGGTCAACGACGCCTTATGACCATCAGCGATGCACAGCACCGTCTGCTTCTGGACAACCTGACCACGGCCACGCTCCTGCTCAACGCCGAGCTGCGCCTGGACTACATGAACCCGGCTGCGGAGATGCTGCTGGCCGTCAGCGGGCAGCGCAGCCACGGGCAGTTCATCAGTGAGCTGTTTACCGAGTCGACCGAGGCGCTCAACTCGCTGCGTCAGGCCGTCGAACAGGCGCACCCGTTCACCAAGCGCGAAGCGCAACTGACTTCGCTGACCGGGCAGGCCATCACCGTCGACTACGCCGTGACACCGATCCTGCACCAGGGCAACACCTTGCTGCTGCTGGAGGTGCACCCGCGCGACCGCCTGCTACGCATCACCAAGGAAGAAGCCCAGTTGAGCAAGCAGGAAACCACCAAGATGCTGGTGCGCGGCTTGGCCCACGAAATCAAGAACCCGCTCGGCGGCATTCGTGGCGCCGCGCAGTTGCTGGCCCGCGAGCTGCCCGAAGACGGCCTGCGCGACTACACCAACGTGATCATCGAAGAGGCCGACCGCCTGCGTAACCTGGTCGACCGCATGCTCGGTTCGAACAAGCTGCCGTCGCTGGCCATGACCAACATCCACGAAGTGCTGGAGCGGGTCTGCAGCCTGGTCGAGGCGGAAAGTCAGGGCTGCATCACATTGGTGCGCGATTACGACCCAAGCCTGCCGGACGTGCTGATCGACCGCGAGCAGATGATCCAGGCGGTGCTGAACATCGTGCGCAACGCCATGCAGGCGATCAGCTCGCAAAACGAGCTGCGCCTGGGCCGCATCACCCTGCGCAGCCGCGCGATGCGCCAGTTCACCATCGGCCATGTGCGCCACCGCCTGGTGGCCCGCGTCGAGATCATCGACAACGGCCCGGGCATCCCCAGTGAACTGCAGGACACCCTTTTCTATCCCATGGTCAGTGGCCGCCCGGACGGTACCGGGCTTGGCCTGGCCATCACCCAGAACATCATCAGCCAGCACCAGGGCCTGATCGAGTGTGAAAGCCACGCAGGGCATACCGCCTTCTCGATCTTCCTGCCCCTGGAACAAGGAGCCACTGCCTCATGAGCCGAAGTGAAACCGTATGGATCGTCGACGATGATCGCTCCATCCGCTGGGTCCTGGAAAAAGCCCTGCAACAGGAAGGCATGACCACCCAGAGCTTCGACAGCGCCGATGGCGTCATGGGCCGCCTGGCCCGGCAGCAGCCGGATGTGATCATTTCCGATATCCGTATGCCCGGCGCCAGCGGCCTCGACCTGCTGGCCCAGATCCGCGAGCAGCACCCGCGACTGCCGGTCATCATCATGACCGCCCATTCCGACCTGGACAGCGCAGTGGCGTCGTATCAGGGGGGCGCCTTCGAGTACCTGCCCAAGCCATTCGACGTCGACGAGGCCGTATCGCTGGTCAAGCGCGCCAATCAGCACGCCCAGGAACAGCAAGGCCTGGACGTGCCCCAGGCTCTGGCCCGCACACCGGAAATCATTGGTGAAGCACCGGCGATGCAGGAGGTGTTCCGCGCCATCGGCCGGCTGAGCCACTCCAACATCACCGTGCTGATCAATGGCGAGTCCGGTACCGGCAAGGAGCTGGTGGCGCACGCCCTGCACCGCCACAGCCCGCGTGCGGCCTCGCCGTTCATTGCCTTGAACATGGCCGCGATCCCCAAGGACCTGATGGAGTCGGAGCTGTTCGGCCACGAGAAAGGCGCTTTCACCGGCGCTGCCAACCTGCGCCGTGGCCGCTTCGAGCAGGCCGATGGCGGCACGCTGTTCCTCGACGAAATCGGTGACATGCCGGCCGATACCCAAACCCGCCTGCTGCGGGTGCTGGCCGATGGCGAGTTCTATCGCGTGGGCGGCCACGTGCCGGTGAAGGTGGACGTGCGCATCATCGCCGCGACGCACCAGAACCTCGAGTCACTGGTGCAGGCCGGCAAGTTCCGTGAGGACTTGTTCCACCGCCTCAACGTGATCCGTATTCACATCCCGCGCCTTGCCGACCGTCGCGAAGACATCCCCGCCCTCGCCCGGCACTTCCTCGGCCGCGCCGCGCAGGAGCTGGCCGTCGAGCCGAAACTGCTCAAGCCGGAAACCGAAGAATTCATCCGCAACCTGCCTTGGCCAGGCAACGTACGCCAGCTCGAAAACACCTGCCGCTGGATCACCGTGATGGCTTCCAGCCGCGAAGTGCTGATCGGCGACCTGCCACCCGAGCTGCTCAACCTGCCGCAAGACGCCGCGCCCGTGACCAACTGGGAGCAGGCCCTGCGCCAGTGGGCCGACCAGGCCCTGGCACGCGGGCAGTCGAATTTGCTCGACAGCGCCGTGCCCAGCTTTGAACGGATAATGATCGAGACGGCACTCAAGCACACCGCCGGGCGTCGACGTGATGCGGCAGTGCTGCTGGGCTGGGGACGCAATACCCTGACCCGCAAGATCAAGGAGCTGGGGATGAATGTGGATGGCGGCGATGATGATGAAGGTGATGAACACTAAGACCGGGTAAGTCAGCATTACCACTGGGGCCGCTTTTGCGGCCCCACTCGTTTCAGGCCCATGCACCGAAGCTGTGCCGCCTGCACCGCCCCAAGGCACAAACCCCCTCAAAACCCGGCCAAATCGCCCTGAAAACCCAGTATCAACGGGCTTTTCAAAACTGGCACGCCCCCTGCAATAGAGAATACATACCCAGTTTCGGGGGCCCTGGTACAGGCAGGCCGGGTGAACCCCTCTTTTATTCGCAGTCGCACACGCTTTTGGGGACCTCGGTACAGGCAGGCCGGGAAATCCCCTCTTTTACACGCAGTCGCTCCAACTTTCGGGGACCCTGGTACAGGCAGGCCGGGACATCCCCTCTTTTATTCGCGCAGCCTCACCTGCACCCGCCAACGCCCAGCGTCCTCTGCACCGGCCCACTCGCCCTGCAGGGGGCGCGCGGCAACCACGGTCAGCAGCAACCCTTCCTCGCTCTTCTGCAAACGCCAGCCCACCGGCTTGCCCTGCAAGCTCAATTGCCCACGCTGGGCCTTGCCCTCGGCCTGAAACAGCAGCGCAACCGTACCTTCGACATTCTCACCGTGGAGCTTCGGCTCGTCGTTGAACCAGAGGTCCAGGCCGCCCTGTACCACCTCCACTCGCTCAAGCACACGCTCTTCGGGTGCGGTCAGCCGGCCGATCATCAACCCTACCATCACGCCGACAATGGCCAGCGAAATCATCACACGTGGCAAGCCCTTCGAACGCGGCTCGGGTTCGGGGGTAGAATGTTCGCCATCTTCATGCTTGGAGCCGTGCATGTTTCACGTCATCCTCTTTCAACCTGAAATTCCGCCGAATACCGGCAACATCATTCGCCTCTGCGCCAACAGCGGTTGCGACCTGCACTTGATCGAACCGATCAGCTTCGAGCTGGACGACAAACGGTTGCGTCGCGCGGGGCTGGATTACCACGAGTATGCCACGCTCAAGCGCCACGAAAGCCTGGCCGGATGCCTGGAAAGCCTCGGCAACCCGCGGTTGTTCGCCTTTACCACCAAGGGCTCGCACCCCTTTCATGAAGTCGCCTACCAGCCGGGCGACGCGTTCCTGTTCGGGCCCGAGAGCCGCGGCCTGCCGACCGAGGTACTGGACAGCCTGCCGGCCGAGCAGCGCCTGCGCCTGCCGATGCGGCCAGGCTGCCGCAGCCTGAACCTGTCCAACACCGTGGCGGTGACGGTGTATGAGGCGTGGCGCCAGCAAGGGTTTGCCGGGAGCTGATGCAGGGCCTGCACTGGACCTATCCGCAAGCCGGCGATGAGGCCGGAGCAGGCAACAAAAAAGCGCCCCGAGAGGCGCTTTCTTGATACCGGCAGGGTTTACTGCACGGTCGGTGCTTCGCCAGCTTCCTGCATGCGCTGCATCTCTTGCGCGTACAGGGCGTCGAAGTTGACCGGCGACAGCATCAGGGCCGGGAACGAACCACGGGTCACCAGGCTGTCCAGGGTCTCACGGGCGTACGGGAACAGGATGTTCGGGCAGAACGCGCCGAGGGTGTGGCTCATCGAAGCCGCGTCGAGGTTCTTTATCAGGAAGATGCCGGCCTGCTGAACCTCGGCGATGAAGGCAACTTCGTCACCGTTCTTGACGGTAACCGACAGGGTCAGCACCACTTCGTGGAAATCACCTTCCAGGGCTTTCTGCTTGGTGTTCAGGTCCAGGCCAACGCTCGGCTCCCAGGTCTGGCGGAAGATCTGAGGGCTTTTCGGGGCCTCGAACGACAGGTCGCGCACATAGATGCGCTGCATGGAGAACTGAGGGCTGGTGTCTTCGGCAGCGGCGCCGTTGGTCTGTTGGTCAGTCATGGCAGATCCTTATCCTAATGTTTTTGAATGCAGTGCAAATCAGGCCGCCAGCAGCGCGTCGAGCTTGCCGGCGCGCTCCAGGGCATAGAGGTCATCGCAGCCACCGACATGGGTACCGCCAATCCAGATCTGCGGCACCGAAGTACGGCCGGCTTTCTGGCTCATCTCGGCGCGCAGCTGCGGTTTGCCGTCGACCTTGATTTCTTCGAAGGCCACGCCTTTGCTCTCGAGCAGGTACTTGGCGCGCATGCAGTAGGGGCAGTAGTCGCTGGAGTAGACGATGACGGGCTTCATATCACTTCACCAGGGGCAGGTTATCGGCTTTCCAGCTGGAAACGCCACCGCTCAGCTTGGCGGCGGTGTAGCCGGCCTTGAGCAGTTCGCGGCAGTGGGTGCCGGACTGCTGACCCATTGCGTCGACGACGATCAGGGTCTTCTCTTTGTGCTTGTCCAGCTCGCTCATGCGCGCGGCCAGCTTGTCCTGCGGAATGTTGATCGCACCGACGATGTGGCCGGCGGCGTATTCCTTGGCAGTACGGATGTCGATGACCAGGCCCTTGTCGGCATTGACCAGGGCGGTCAGTTGGCCATTGCTCAGGCTCTGGCCGCCACGGCGGATTTCATTGAGCAGCAGCAGGACCAGCAGAACAACGAAGATCGCAACCAGGATGTAGTGATCTGTCGCGAATTGAATCAGGTGAGCAACCATCAGCGGTGTTCCAGGCGATTGAAAATGCCGGCCAGTATACACAGCCCCCCAGTGCCACCAAAGCCCGACGGGCCGGCCGGAAAGGTACCTTCATGTTGCCGCGAGGGCCGCGCTGGTCAGGGAACAGGACGAATATTCGCCGCGGATGGCGCATTTGCCCTAAAATGCGTGTCTTTATCATCTTTGAACAACCGTGAGTTTGATTGATGACGAGCACGCCCAAACCCCTGGTCCTGATCATCCTGGATGGATTCGGCCACAGCGAAAGCCCCGAATACAACGCCATCTATGCCGCCAACACACCGGTCTATGATCGCCTGCGCGCTACCCAGCCACATGGCTTGATCTCTGGTTCAGGGATGGATGTCGGCCTGCCGGACGGGCAGATGGGCAACTCCGAGGTCGGTCACATGAACCTGGGTGCCGGCCGTGTCGTGTACCAGGACTTCACCCGCGTCACCAAGGCCATCCGCGATGGCGACTTCTTCAGCAACCCGGTGCTGACCGGCGCGGTGGATAAAGCCGCCGGTGCCGGCAAGGCCGTGCATATCCTCGGCCTGCTGTCCGATGGCGGCGTGCACAGCCACCAGGACCACCTGGTTGCCATGGCCGAACTGGCTGCGCAGCGCGGTGCAGAAAAGATCTACCTGCACGCCTTCCTTGACGGCCGCGACACCCCGCCACGCAGCGCACAGTCGTCCATCGAACTGCTCGACGCCACCTTCGCCAAGCTGGGCAAGGGCCGCATCGCCAGCCTTATCGGCCGCTACTTCGCCATGGACCGCGACAACCGTTGGGACCGTGTCAGCGCCGCTTACAACTTGATCGTCGACAGTGCCGCCGAGTACACCGCCGACACCGCCCAGGCCGGCCTGGAAGCGGCCTACGCCCGTGACGAGAGCGACGAGTTCGTCAAAGCCACGCGCATTGGCGAGGCAGTAAAGGTCGAAGACGGCGACGCGGTCATCTTCATGAACTTCCGCGCCGACCGTGCCCGCGAACTGTCGCGTGCATTCGTGGAGCCGGACTTCAACGAATTCCCCCGGGCGCGGCTGCCGAAGATGGCCGCCTATATCGGCCTGACCCAATACTCGGCGAAAATCCCGGCACCCGCAGCCTTCGCGCCTTCCAGCCTGGACAATGTGCTGGGCGAGTACCTGGCCAAGAACGGCAAGACCCAGCTGCGCATCGCCGAGACCGAGAAGTACGCGCACGTCACGTTCTTCTTCTCCGGAGGCCGCGAGGAGCCGTTCGAAGGCGAAGAGCGCATTCTGATCCCGTCGCCGAAGGTCGCCACCTATGACCTGCAACCGGAAATGAATGCACCGGAGGTTACCGACCGTATAGTCGAGGCCATCGAGCAGCAGCGCTACGACGTGATCATCGTCAACTACGCCAACGGTGACATGGTCGGCCACACTGGCGTGTTCGAGGCGGCGGTGAAAGCGGTCGAAGCGCTGGATACCTGTGTAGGGCGCATCGTCGAAGCGCTGGAGAAGGTAGACGGCGAAGCGCTGATCACCGCCGACCACGGCAACGTCGAGCAGATGGAAGACGCCTGCACCGGCCAGGCGCACACCGCTCACACCACCGAGCCCGTGCCGTTCATCTATGTGGGCAAGCGCCCGGTCAAGGTCCGCGAGGGCGGCGTGCTGGCCGACGTGGCACCGACCATGCTCAAGCTGCTGGGGCTGGAAAAGCCTGCCGAAATGACGGGTACTTCGATTCTGGTAGACGCCTGAGGCAAAGCGGCAGCCCTGCTGCCCAATCGCCGGCAAGCCGGCTCCCACAGGGTCCACCGCAGTTTTGCTGGGAGCCGGCTTGCCGGCGATTGGGGCGCAGAGCGGCCCCTGTACACAGCAATTCCAGACAAACGCCTCACCGCATCTGCGGTGGGGCGTTTTTTTTGCAGGCACAGGCGGGCATACTAGGCCAGTCTCCATCCTTGGTACGCCCAACCTCATGCTTCGCGCCCTGATCCTCCTAGCCCTGTCTTGCCTGCTCAGCCCGGCTTTCGCCGATGAGCGGGTGCAGACCCAGCAACAACTGGACGCCACCCGCCAGGACATCGCCGAGCTCAAGAAGACGCTGGGCAAGCTCCAGGAAGAAAAAGCCGGCGTGCAGAAAGACCTCAAAGCCACCGAGACCGACATCGGCAACCTCGAGAAGCAGGTGGAGGCCCTGCAACAAGAACTAAAAAAGACCGAGGGCGATCTGGAGCGCCTTGATACCGAGAAAAAAAAACTCCAGAGCTCCCGCGTTGAACAACAGCGACTGATCGCCATCCAGGCGCGCTCGGCCTACCAGAACAACGGCCGGGAGGAATACCTCAAGCTGCTGCTCAACCAGCAGAACCCCGAGAAGTTCGCCCGCACCCTCAGCTACTACGACTACCTGAGCAAGGCGCGCATGGAGCAATTGCGCGCCTTCAACGAGACGCTGCGCCAATTGGCCAACGTGGAACAGGACATCTCCCGCCAGCAAGAACAGTTGCTGGCCCAGCGCGCCGACCTCGACAGCCGCCGCCAAGCTCTCGAAGCCGAACGCGGCAAGCGCCAGCAAGTGCTGGCCAAGCTCAATACCGACATGAAGGACGGCGGCCAGAAGCTGCAGGCCCGCGAGCAGGACCAGGCGGACCTGGCCAAGGTGCTCAAGACCATCGAGGAAACCTTGGCCCGCCAGGCCCGCGAAGCCGAAGAGGCACGCCAGAAAGCCCTGCTGGCCCAGCAGGAGGCCGAAAAGCGCCGCCAGCAGGAAGCCCTGGCCAAACGCGAAGACATCACCGAGCCGCCAAAAAAGGCGCGTACCACCCTTGGCCCGCTGGTGTCCAGCGACAGCGTCAGCTATGGCGGCGCATTTTCTTCCGCACGGGGAAAACTTCCCTGGCCGGTCAATGGTCGACTGCTGGCACGCTTCGGCGATGCCCGTGGCAGCGATGCCCGCGCCAAGTGGGACGGGGTGATGATCAGCGCCAACCCCGGCACCCAGGTACGCGCCGTGCACGGCGGGCGCGTGGTGTTCGCCGACTGGTTGCGCGGTGCTGGACTTCTGGTCATTCTCGACCATGGTAATGGTTACCTGAGCCTCTACGGCCATAACCAGAGCCTGCTCAAGAGCGCCGGGGACATCGTCAAGGCCGGCGAGGCCATTTCCACCGTTGGCGACAGCGGCGGCCAGGATGCCGCAGGCTTGTATTTCGCCATCCGCCAGCAGGGCCGGCCTACCGACCCTGCACAATGGTGCCGAGGTTAGTTCACTTTTTACGGCGTAGCGCCCGGCGCTGCACCGATGCTCCCTTGGGAGCGCCTACAGGATCAGGAGTTCGTTCGACATGCTGCACTCGCCTCGTCTCACCCAGCTGGCCCTGACCATCGCTCTGGCGGTCGGCGCGCCCTTGGCCCTCGCTGCCGAGCCGGCGCCTGCCAAGCCCGCCGCGGTGCCCGCCACCGAGGTGACCGCCAAGGCGCCGCTGCCGCTCGAAGAGCTGCGCACCTTCGCCGAGGTCATGGACCGCATCAAGGCAGCCTATGTAGAGCCGGTCGACGACAAGACCCTGCTGGAAAACGCCATCAAGGGCATGCTCAGCAACCTCGACCCCCATTCGGCCTACCTCGGCCCCGAGGACTTCCAGGAGCTGCAGGAAAGCACCAGTGGCGAATTCGGCGGCCTGGGCATCGAAGTCGGCCAGGAAGACGGTTTCATCAAGGTGGTCTCGCCCATCGATGACACCCCGGCCTCGCGTGCCGGCGTGCAGGCGGGCGACCTGATCGTCAAGATCAACGGCGCCCCGACCCGTGGCCAGACCATGACCGAAGCCGTGGACAAGATGCGTGGCAAGGTCGGCGAGAAGATCACCCTGACCCTGGTGCGTGACGGCGGCAACCCGTTCGACGTAACCCTCGCCCGCGCGGTGATTCAGGTCAAGAGCGTGAAGAGCCAGCTGCTGGAAAACGACTACGGCTACATCCGCATCACCCAGTTCCAGGTCAAGACCGGCGAAGAAGTGGGCAAAGCATTGGCCAAGCTGCGCAAGGACAATGGCAAGAAGCTGCGCGGCGTGGTCCTGGACCTGCGCAACAACCCCGGCGGCGTGCTGCAGTCGGCGGTGGAAGTGGCCGACCACTTCCTGACCAAGGGCCTGATTGTCTACACCAAGGGCCGCATCGCCAACTCCGAGTTGCGCTTCTCCGCCGACCCGGCCGACGCCAGCGAAGGCGTGCCACTGGTGGTACTGATCAACGGCGGCAGCGCCTCGGCCTCGGAAATCGTCGCCGGCGCCCTGCAAGACCAGAAACGCGCCGTGCTGATGGGCACCGACAGCTTCGGCAAAGGCTCGGTGCAGACCGTGCTGCCACTGGCCAACGATCGCGCACTGAAGCTCACTACCGCGCTGTACTTCACCCCCAATGGTCGCTCGATCCAGGCCCAGGGCATCGTGCCAGACATCGAAGTACGCCCGGCCAAGCTGACCGCCGAAGTGGATACCGACAACTTCAAGGAAGCCGACCTGCAAGGTCACCTGGGCAACGGCAACGGCGGCGCCGACCGCCCGACCGGCAGCAGCAAGCGCAAGGAACGCCCACAGGACGATGACTTCCAGCTGAGCCAGGCCCTGAGCCTGCTCAAAGGGCTGAACATCACCTCGGGCAAATGATCCCCCCCATGCGCTTCCTGCCGTGCCTGCTGTTCTGCCTGTCGGCCGGCGTCGCCCAAGCGGCGCCGGCCAGCAAGGCCTACATGAGCATCATCATCGACGACCTGGGCCAGAGCACCGAGCGCGACAGCCGCACCTTGGCCCTGCCCGGGCCGGTCACGATGGCGGTCATGCCCGACACCCCGCACGCCAGTGACTTTGCCCGCCAGGCGCACAAGGCCGGCAAGACGGTGATCCTGCACATGCCCATGGACCCGGCCACCGGCCCCTATGCCTGGCACCCTGGCACGCCGATCGAGGAGCTGGCCCGGCGCCTGGACACGGCGCTGGCCAAGGTGCCGTATGCCGCCGGCATCAACAACCACATGGGCAGCCGCATGACCGCCCAGCGCGAGCCGATGGCCTGGTTGATGGGCGAGCTGCAACGGCGTCACCTGTTGTTTGTCGATAGCCGCACCAGTGCCGCCACCGTGGCGGCGGCTGAAGCGCAGGCGCAGGGCCTGGCGCATGTGTCGCGGGATGTGTTCCTCGACGACGTGCGCACCACCGAGGCAATCCTCGGGCAGTTGCAGCAAGGCATCACCCTGGCACACAAGCAGGGTTCGGCGGTACTCATCGGCCACCCTTACCCACAGACGCTTGAAGTGCTTCAGCGGGAGCTGCCGCGCCTGAAGAGCCAGGGCATCGAACTTATCCCCATCAAGCAGATGATCGCCGAACGCGGCAACCAGGCGATGCCGGGGCATGGCAAGAACGGGCGCTACACCAACCGCTGACCCCATAAAAAAACCCGCTCATATGAGCGGGTTTTCTTTTGCATCAACAGCAATCAGCTATACACACGCCCCAGCAACTGGCGGTGGCTTTCGAACTGATCCAGCACGTCACGCACGATCTGCTCCGGCGCGAAGCCCATCAGGTCGTACTCCTGGCTGCCGTCATGCAGGTACACCTCGGCGCGGTAGAAGCGCTGGCGCACTTCCGGCTCACCCTCCACCGGTGCTTCGCTCGGCGCGGCCATGTAGCCATCCAGGCTCACTTCGTAGACGAAGGGGTTGCCCTCTTCCATCATCACCCGCAGGCCCATGGTGTTGCGCGACTGGCCAACGCGGCTTTCGACCTCGAAGCCCAAGGTACGCAGCTGCTCGGCAGCTTCTTTCAACGCCGGGCTCACCTGCTTGTCCATGAAGCGTTGCACCACTGCCTGGGTAGGCTGCAGGTCCAACTGGCTCAGGCGCTCACTGAAACCGCGACGGCCACGGGCGGCCAGCTCGGCGCGCTCCTGTTCCACCGCAACGTCCTGCTTCATGGCCTTGTACAGGCCGAACATGAACAGCACCAGCACCACCGAGAATGGCAGGCCGGCCAGCACCACCATGGTCTGCATGGCCTCGAAGTTACCGGCGAACAGAAGCCCGATGGTGACCAGGGTGATGATCACCGACCAGAACACCACCATCCAGTGCGGCGCGTCTTCGTCCACCTTGCCGCCTTTGCACGACAGGTTGGCCATCATCACCGCGCCGGAATCGGCCGGGGTGAGGAACAGCACGAAGCCGACGAACACCGCTACACCGATCACGATCTTGGCGGCCGGGAAGTATTCCAGCAGCTGGTAGATCGACATCGACGGCTGCTCAAGGGCGGTCTTGCCCAGCTCCACGGCGCCCTGGTTGATCACCAGGTCAAGCGCGGTGTTACCGAAGATCGACAGCCAGGCCAGGGTGAAGCCAAGCGGGATCAGCAGCACGCCGCTGACCAATTGGCGCACGGTGCGGCCTTTGGAGATACGGGCAATGAACATGCCGACGAACGGGCCCCAGGAGATCCACCAGGCCCAGTAGAACACGGTCCACAAGCCCAGCCAGCGCTCGGACTTGCCGGCTTCGCCTTCGTAGACATACAGGTCGAAGGTCTTCAGCACGATGCCGTTGAGGTAGTCGCCGACGTTCTGCACCAGGCCGTTGAGCAGGTGCAGGGTTTCCCCCCCCAGCAGCACGAAGATCAGCAGGCCGCTGAACAGCATGATGTTCAGGTTGGACAGGCGGCGGATGCCGTTCTCCACACCCGACACCGCCGCCACGGTGGCCACACCGGCCATGACCAGGATCACCACCAGCAGGTTGGTCTTGCTGTGGTCCATGCCGAACAGGTATTCCAGGCCCGAAGACACCTGCATCGAGCCAATGCCCAGGTTGGTCACCAGGCCCAGCAAGGTGACGAACATGCCGAAGATGTCCACGGCATTGCCGGCAGCGCCCTTGACCCAACGCTCACCCACCAGCGGGTACAACGCCGAGCGCAGTGCCAGCGGCTGGTTGTGGCGGTAGGCGAAGTAACCCACGGCCAGGCCGACCAAGGCGTAGATCGCCCAGCCGTGCAGGCCCCAGTGCAGGAAGGTCAGCTGCAGGCCCTGGCGCGCAGCCTCGAGGCTGGCAGGCGTGCCCTCCGGCGGGTTGAAGTAGTGGTCCAGCGGCTCGGAGGCGCCGAAATACAGCAGCGAAATGCCGATACCGGAGGAGAAAAGCATGCCGGCCCAGGCGCCGTAGCTGAAGTCAGGCTGGTCATCCTTGCCGCCAAGCTTGAGCTTGCCGTAGTCGGAGAACGCCAGGTAGACGACGAACAGCAGGTAACTGCAGATCACCAGCATGTAGTACCAGCCGAAAGTGCGCGTCAGCCACTTCTGGGCCACGCCCAGCACTTGGCCGGCGGTGTCGGGTACAGCGATCAACAAGGCAGTCAGAACGAGGATCATCAGCGCGGAGGTGAAGAACACCACGCGGTTGACCCGTACCCTCTCGGCGGGGGGTTTGGTTAGGGAGGCAGAACTCATTGCACGAATGCTCCGGGCAGTACGGCGGTGGAGGCTAATCAGTCTTTCCCGAGCAATTGGTGCAATAGCCCCACTGCTACAGGTGTTATAAAAGCACCCTGGAAACCGTGATCCCGAATCGATACGTTGCAAAAAACAGACAGGTGGCCTGCTGTAAATGCGTAACCCACTGCGTAGGTGCGCGCATTCGTCACAGAGCACCCCGCCCGCTCCAAGGGCCTGCCGCAGGTCGATAACCGTTCGGCAGAATCTGCATTTCGCATCGCTCATGCCCGTCAACGCCTTGTATTCCGGGGGTTACGCGATTTCCTGGGGTGTCAAGATGTGCTTCCTGAAACAGCTCAAGAACTGTCAATGGCACAAATTGTCGCAGAGCTTATTCTTTATTGATTGAACGTTCAATCAAAACAAAATAGACTGGCCTTCGCCGAGTCAGCCGCCTGTCGTCTGCTCGCAGGGCCTGAGGAGATAGCAAGATGCCCAAGGTCGGTATGCAACCCATCCGCCGCCAGCAGTTGATCGAAGCCACATTGCAGGCCGTCGATCAGGTCGGCCTGGGGGACGCCAGCATTGCGCTCATTGCCCGTTTGGCCGGCGTGTCTAACGGGATCATCAGTCACTACTTTCGGGACAAGAACGGCCTGATCGCAGCGACGATGGGTTACATCATGAACATGCTCAACGAAGGCGTTAGAGCACGTCGCCAGGCCCTGACGGACGACAGCCCGCGCGCCC
>Ga0213824_1001300_pt1 | contig 14949 bp, 16 predicted proteins | sample MC6MC0906MG_FD_179892 | JGI IMG/M metagenome (GOLD analysis project Ga0213824, IMG submission 179892) | Enriched soil aggregate microbial communities from Iowa State University, Ames, United States - MC6-MC0906-MG | ecosystem: Environmental > Terrestrial > Soil > Unclassified | place: USA: Iowa...
TGCCATTAAAAATGCGCCTCCAATTAATCTATGAGATATGTATGTTTATACATTCATATAAAAGTTTATACACGAATAGTAACACGTTATAAAAATAAATACAAGTGTATTTTTATAAAGTAATTTTAATCAGTGGTGGTTTTTTCCCCATTGATTATTAGTCTTTACCAATCGAGCTTTTACGGGCAGTAATCTCTCACCTAACTTCTTTACTTGAGGTGTGAGACTTACTCCAAGTTAATGTGGATAAATGTATAGATTTTTATATTTTGTGTAAAAAGTGAGTCATTTCAATACTTAAAGCCATTGTACAAACTATGAATATTTTTACTCGAAAAAACGATTTTTTACTTTCTACATGGATGTATACAATATTAATTTTAGGGAATAAAAAAAGAACCCATTGTGTAAAATGGATTCTTTCAGACAGTTGTCAAAATGTAAAACTACAAAGATATGTTATTTTCATTAAGTTTTGGGGCGTTTATTTTATTAGCGATTGTTGTTTGACCTTCACTGATAACCGTTAGTTTGTTTTGCTTTATCATGACTAGAACGCCTATACCACGTAAGAAAAATTCATCTTCTTTTCTCGCATGTAGCTCAAGTGGCATTGTAGATGGTAGGAAAATGTATAACCGATTATCCTCTTGTAAGGCTATTTCAACTGTATGTTCAGGATGTTCTTGAAGCTGATATTTGCCTTCATAGCCCTGTAAAATTTCGACTGGTAAATGCACAGCTTTATATTGCTCAGGCTTTTTCGGCAAATGAAATTCATGTGTCGTTAATGCTTTTTCAATCGCTTCTCCGATAGCTATTTCATAATCGAGATCTTGCTCTTTACTGCGTAAAAATACAAAGATCGTCTTAGATTGCGGATAAATTTTAAATGTAGTTGCATACCCTGGCCATCCACCGTTGTGCCATACACATTTCCCAAGTTGTTCATCCTCGTTTATAATCCAGCCCATACCGTAAGAAAAAGGTTGTTCTGCTGTAAGTGAGGAGGGAGTATAGGCTTGCTCAAGTAAAGCTTCATCCCAAAGCTGTGCCTGAATAACCGCGCGCCCTAATTTCCATAAATCCTCTACTGTTGAATAAATCCCACCATCGCCAGTAATATAATTCAAACAAGTAGTACTCTTAGTTTCTTCAAATTCTGATGGGTCCACATATTGTCCTGCATATACATCAAACACATAGCCATATGCAATTTCATTCTTATATTGTTCGGTAAACGTAGTTGATGTTACAGTTGTGTTCTTCATATTTAACGGTTTAAAAATAGCTTCATCCATAAATTCAGTAAAACTTTTATTGGCCACACGCTCGATTAAAAGAGCTAATAAGACATAACCTGTATTGCAGTATTCCATTCTCTCGCCTGCTTCAAAAAGTCGAGGTGGTGCATATTGAATTAATAGCTGCAGAACATCTTCATTTGTGGCAGCTGTTGTTTCATCCCAATCTGAAAACAATGCCATATAATCAGGCAAACCTGATGTATGATGTAATAAGTCGCGTACGGTAATATTTGTGTAGGGCAAATTATCGAACCATTGATTAATATCATCATCGAATGTTATTTTCTTTTCTTGTACTAAAAGTAAAATTCCCAATGCTGTAATCGGCTTTGATACAGAAGCTAAGTTAAAACGTTGATGAAGTCCCATAGGTGCGTGTGTTTCTATTAAAGCTTCACCATAGGCACCTTGTAATAAAATTTTCTCGTCTTGTACAAGTAACACCGTACCAGTAAACGTATTTTCAAGTTGTACTTTTACTTTATTCCAATCCATTTGATATTTCCTCCTCAGTAATTTGATACAACCGTTGAATTAAGTTACGCAGTTGTTCTAAATCTTCCACAGGCATTTTGCTATAAATCTTATTAATAATAAGCTCGTTAATTTGTTCATCACGTTGATAATACACATGTCCGAATTCATCCAACATTACCACCACTTCCCGACGATTGTTTGGATTAATGTCACGTTTAAGATAGTTTTCTTTTTCAAGTCGTGTCACAATTTGACTGATTGCACTCGGAGTAATTTCCATATAGTGAGCGATTTCGCCCATTGTACACTTTTCATGCTTATGTACAAAATCAAGTACCATCGTTTGTTTCATCGATAAATCATCTTTAAATAGAGCTTCTTGTGCTTTCGCTAATTTTACGTTCATTTCATAAGTATAATGATGAATGTCACCAACAATTTGCTTAATTTTTTTATTCATCTTTACCAACCTTAATATTTTAGTTAACTTAAATATTAGGTTAAATAAAATATTTTGTCAATAAAAAGGAATTATAAAAAGGCTCACCACCCTAACAGAGGGCACTGAAAACATAAAGCTTTTATTTTTGAAAGAGTTAAACTTTAGAAAAAGACAGCTTCTTGTTCATATCGAAATCGAACAAGAAGCTGTCTTTTTTTCTCCTTTACTAGCAATTTAATGTCTGATTTAATCGTACCTTTAACACCTAATTTAAATAATTAAATTTTTCAACACCTTCATTGTGGATTCTTTTTAGTATAATGCTGTACAACTTCTGTCCTAAATTACAGTATGCTTTTCATCAAGAAGGATTCTCTCTTTCCTGCCATACAACACCTTCTTTGGATTGATAATGATGATTAAAACTGCTGCTATTCCATAAAAAATGGCGTTATACAGAATTAAATCGCTTAGATTTCCGTTTATGATGCCAATAAAAAAATTAAAGTTATGATGGATGGTAATCGGAATAATTAAATTTTGATTTAAATTATAAAATGCTGCCATAAGGATTGTTGTAGACATGATTGAAATCATAAAGAATAAAATATACTTCATTAAATCAATGCCCATAAACCCTGTAGTAAACCATATGGGTAGATGCCACAGCCCCCACCAGAATCCTATGATGATAGACGCTTTTAATGGTGCATGCTTCTTTTGGAGCTCCATTAGCGCAAAGCCTCTCCATCCTAATTCTTCACCTAATGGTCCTGACAGTAGTGTTTTTAAAAAGTAATAGAGCAACATCCCCCATGAGGATAAAGTGAAAATCGAGTCTACTTCACTCTTGCTTAGGACAATCAATATTATCATCAAAAAGATAAGAGCTTGAATTGTACTTACAGAAAGCAACACGGAAAATTTAATTTTATGTTTGAAATTATTTTTTACAAATTGTATAAGACTCTGACCAGGATAGATTTTCTTAAAAAGTATAGCAAACGCAAAGGTTAAGCCCATGATGCAATACAATGTACTACAACAAATAACCATGTAGGCAAACCTAATATCTTGATGGCTCCTACAAGACAAAAAAGTGGCAAAAAGATGATATTGGTTAGTAGAATAAAACTTGCTATTGGTTTTTTTAATTTCTTTTCTTTATTCATACATATTCCCCCCTTTCAAATTACGAATATCTTCAGCTTAAACCTAGGAGTTACCCACAGGTCAATACATAGAAAAGGTCTAAAAAATAAAATAGTTACTTAAAAAGGATGCTAAAATCTGGATTTTTATGTATTAATAGTATTAAGAACAACTATCGTTAGGAGAGTGTCATAGGTGATTAAAGCTGCATTATTTGATTTAGATGGAACTTTGTTAGATAGAGATGAATCTGTCAAAAAATTTATTGAAAAGCAATATGACCGATTGCATAATCGATTAAATTCTATTTCAAAAGAAGGGTATATATCACGTTTTATCCAATTAGATAACCGAGGATACGTTTGGAAAGATCAAGTATACCAGCAATTAGTTGATGAATTCTCAATTGTCACTATTACTTGGGAAGAGCTTCTTCTAGATTATATGAATGAGTTCAAAAATAACTGTGTTGCTTTTCCCAATCTTATTAGCATGTTAGAGGCATTGAAAGGTGACAATCTTGTTTTAGGGATAGTTACGAATGGTTACGGACAATTTCAGATGGATAATGTGAGAGCTTCAGAGATTGAGAAGTATTTTGATGTGATAATTGTATCTGAATGGGAAGGCATTAAAAAGCCAAACCCTCAAATATTCAATAGAGCCTTAGAAAAGCTTGATGTTTCCCCTCATGAATGCATTTTTATGGGAGATCATCTCGAGCATGATGTCAAAGGTGCTCAAAATGTAGGGATGAAGGGCATTTGGAAAAAGGATATACATTGGGACAGTGTGGAAGCAGATGCCATCGTTCATGATTTGTCTGAATTACCTTCAATTATTAAATGTTTAAATAGCTTTAATAATTCTTAAAAGCTACAAAAAAAACCATCTACCATTATCGTTGGTGGATGGTTCATGTTTTGAAAAAGATCTTATGTCAATGAAACTATACATATGATTGCTCTGTGGCAGAAGCATTTAGAATAAGTTGTTGCTTTCTCTACGCTTTTATACAGATACTTACCACAGACCATTCATATTGACAAACCTGTATTGTGACATTCTATTAAGTATAAACAGTCTTCTATCCAGCATAAATACTAGTCAATCGTGCACATATTCTCATCTATTCAGCAATCCTCCACTCAAAACAAAGATTTCATTATGTATTCGACAAAATAAAAGCCCTCGCCTAACACAGTATTGAGATTTCTATTAGTCTTGAACGGAAATCACCTTCACTTAATCGGTACATAAGTTTCTAAAAAGACACGTTCTAAGCCATCTTCATAAGTAGTAAGTAATTGATTTATATACACTAGTCCCAAAAGTTCATAGCCGTTTTCTTTTGCCGCTTTTTTGATACTAGCCTCGACTTTATGGTCCGTATTTTTTCCACCTGTTGACCACCTTCCATCTTCAATAACTGTATACAGACATTTTGGATGGGATAGAATTTCACCTGCTATTTCATTATCAAAATCCTCTACTTTTCTTACGATGATAAACTTATCTTCTTGCATACCTTCTTCATTGAATTGAATGACTCTTCTTAAAGAGGTAAGTGTCACTGCTTGTTTTAAATTATCCAAGTTGTCCTTTAGAATTTCATATTTATCATATGCAGTATGATGCTCAATTTCTCCCCTTACCTCTATCGGCTTCATTTCTTTGATGGTGTATGTGCCCAGAAATTTTTTAACTTTTTCGCAATCTTCCTGAACGATTTGAAGCTTCTTTACTAGCAATTTTTTATACTCGATTTCTTTAATAACCTCCTGCATTTTCTCCTCGAATAGTGTTTGTATGCCCTCTATGCTCTTGCCTTTTCTTAATTCCTGAATTTTTTTAATTTCAATATCCATTTCGCGATAGAAATTAACTGTTGTTATATCATATATATCAAAACGATTATATTCTCTATACCCGTTCTCACTATTTTGCTTTGGCTTTACTAACTCCTTTTCCTCATAAAATTTTAAAGTATCCCTTGAAACGCCTAAAAATTTCGCTACCTGTCCAATTGTGTACATCATGCTCTCCTTACCTATACAGAATTTCACCTGAACCATATAGAATCTATCTGATACTTTAAATAAAAAACTGTAAACACTCTCTCCTGCTTTTTTGAGAATGGTTACAGTTTAATCCCTGTTATTTTTTATTGAAAAATGATTTGCCCAAAAATTCAATGGTTGCAGGAGCCATAGCATATAGCTTGCTGGATAATCCCATAATTTTTGGTAAATTCACCTCTCGAACAGGGCGTTCAATCGTTTTAATCGTAGCCTGAGCTACTTCTTCTGCTGTTAATAAAAATCTTCCTAACGAAGCTCGATAGCCGCTTTCATCACTCGCCTTATCTAAAAATGGTGTATCAATTGGACCCGGATGTATCGCTGTCACTTTAATATGATAAGGCGCTAGTTCCATACGAAGTCCATTGGTAAAACCGACTATAGCATGCTTTGTTGCAGCATAAACGCTAGCTTTCGGTGTCGCTACCTTCCCTGCCTGTGAGCCAATGAAAATAAGATGCCCCTGCTGGCGCTGTATCATTGGCAATGCTAATCTCTTGGCCAAATACATTGGCACACTAACATTCAAGTTCACCATTTGGGAAATAGCCTCATCAGATAATGCAGGTGCGATACCAAATTTACCTACCCCTGCTGAGAGTATCGCCACATCAAGTGGTGGCAGCTGGGCGCAAACTTCATCAATAGTCGTTAAATTTGTTAAATCAGCATGGATCACATTCGCACCTAAGCGTTCTAATACTTTTAATGCAACTGCATTTCGTCCTGTTGCATATACTGTATGACCCTGTACTACTAATAATTCTGTAATTTTCAACCCTACTCCACTTGTGGCACCCGTAACGAAGATCGTCTTTTTATCGGCCATGCAAACACCTACTTTCTTTTAAATACATAAATGCCTTCTTCAGTTTTCGTAGATGTAATATAATGATTGGCTTCTAAATAGTCTAAATGTCCAAGTGTTTTAGACAGAGTTAAACCAAGTTTACGCTGAAAAATAGCCGGATATAGGCGCATTGTGACTTGAACAACCGTTAGTTGATCTTCACCTAATAACTCTAACACCTTCATTGATTGCTGGTGCTGACGTTCTAGACGTTTATCGATTAATAAAGGAATATCCTCTAGATCTGCACCATGTCCAGTATGCATCATTTTCACTGGCAATTGTCGTAAAATTTCAAGTGATTCATTATATTGCAGTAATGATTTAGTACGTCCTAATGTGCGATCCAATGGCGGTTCAATTAATGGGTTTGGCGTAATTTTTTCGAGCAATAAATCCCCGCCAATCACATGATGCGTTTTTTCATCCCAGAAGATTAAGTGGCTTTGTGCGTGACCTAATGTTTCAATCGCCTTTAATCCTGGATGACCAGGCACTTCATCCCCATCACCTAGAATTTGTGTTAATGGTCTTTCACCGACAAGCTCTAATTCACGACGTACATGTACACTCGGCTGGATGTATTCCTGAGGAACGCCATGCTCAAATAAGCATTTACTATAAAACCGTTCATGATATCGTAAAAACTCCTCGTCATGACGAAGCCACTTATCGTTATAGGCATGCCCCAAAATTTCTGCATGTGGAAAGGCATCTACCCAACCTGCATGGTCCGGATGGTGGTGAGTGAGTACTACCTGTTCAATATCCCTTAATTCGTAGCCTGCTGCTCGAATCCCCCATTTCAATGCATCATAGGCTTCCATTGTTTTTGGTCCAACATCAAAGAGTGTTAGTGCATCGCCCTTAACAACAAATGCATTGACATCTCCTACTTCATAGGGTGTTGGTATTTCTATTTTGTATATAGACAAAGTTGTTTCCCCCCTTTTGTACTACTAGTGAATAACAATTCATTCTATTTTACAAGTTTTTCTTCTTTTCGTCATCCTCCTGTTGACAGGTTGACGTATTATCAATATAATTTTGAATAATCTAATTATTTATGTGCGTTGAGGAAGCCAAGTACGTATTTGGTGAAGGTGTCTCAGAGAGTGTTACATTTGCTGCAAGTAACACCACCCACTCCCATTACCGAACCTACTTCTGAGCAGTTATGAAAACATAACCGTTTCCCTTGCGATAAAAGGGCTAAGAGTTGTGCCAATTGGCAAACAAAGGTGGTACCGCGGAAACAACAGCGTTTTCGTCCTTATTGATAAGGACGGGAGCGCTTTTTATTTTGGACTGGAGGTTTTGTTTATGAAGAAAATACTATTTATCGGTGCTGGCTCAATGGCAGAGGCATTGATTCAGGGCTGGATTAACCAAGAGGTATTTACAGCACAAGAAATTTACGTCACCAATCGCTCAGACAAAGATCGCTTACAATTTTTACACGAAACATATGGTGTCAATTGCTTAGCTGATGCAGAAATTTTTAAACAAGCAGACTTAATTATTTTAGCGATGAAGCCAAAGGATGCCATTGCAGCGATGGATGAGTTGAAAGCGAAGATCACAGAGCAATCAGCCATCCTCTCTATTTTAGCGGGTATAGCCATTCAAACCATTACAGAGCATTTAGGCATGCGTCCAGTTGCTCGTGTTATGCCTAATACTTCAGCCACAATTGGGATGTCCGCTAGCGGCATTGCCTTTAATAACGAAGTGTCTACTGAACAGCGTACGATTTTCTTACAATTGCTAGAGGCAGTTGGTTCAGTCATTGAGGTGGATGAGGATCAATTACATGCTGTAACAGCTCTTTCAGGAAGTGGTCCAGCTTATATCTATTATTTAATGGAGGCATTTGAAAGAGTCGGCACAAAGGTTGGTCTTTCAAAGGATACTGTACGTCAATTAATGACACAAACACTGGCAGGAACTGCTGAAATGCTGAAGCAATCTGTTGACGAGCCGGATGTACTGCGCAGAAAGGTGACTAGTCCAGGCGGCACGACGGAAGCTGGGATTAAGGCTCTTGAACAGTATCAATTTAACGAAGCGATTGAAGCATGTATTAAAGAAGCAGAGGCTCGATCTCGTTCACTTGCAAATAGTAAGTAAAATATGCAAAATAGAGTTTATCACTAGGAATTAGGGGGCTTTATTTTGACTAAATTATTCGAACCTTATCAACTACAGTCTATCTCTTTAAAAAACCGTGTTGTGATGGCACCAATGTGCATGTACTCTGCACAGGATGATGGACTTGTCACGCCTTTTCATCAAGTTCATTATGCAACACGAGCTGCTGGCCAAGTAGGTTTAATCATTATTGAAGCGACAGGTATTGTACCAAAAGGTCGTATATCCAATAAAGATCTTGGTATTTGGGACGATGCCCATATCGAAGGCTTACGTCAATTAGTGGATGGAATGAAAGCATATGGAGCAAAAACAGGCATACAGCTAGCACATGCTGGACGTAAAGCAACTGTGGAGGGAGAAATATTTGCCCCTTCAGCTATTGCTTTTAGTGATGCCTATCAAACACCAACTGAAATGACTATAGAAGACATTGAATATGTTGTAGAAGCATTTAAGAAAGCGGCTATTCGTGCTGCTAAAGCTGGCTTTGACGTCCTTGAAATTCATGGGGCACACGGCTATCTTATTAGTGAATTTTTATCACCAGCAACTAATAAGCGCAATGATTTGTATGGAGGATCGCAGGAAAATCGCTACCGCATACTACGTCAAGTAATTGATGCCATTCGTAGTGTATGGGAGGGTCCTCTACTTGTACGTGTTTCTGCAGAAGATTATGCAGCAGATGGCACGACAATGGAAGACTTTATCATCTTTAGCCGCTGGATGAAATCACAGGGTGTTGATTTTGTGGATGTATCAACAGGTGGTGTCGTTCAAGCAGATATTCTCGTTTTCCCAGGCTACCAGGTACCTCACGCAGAAGCGATTAAGCATGGGGCGGATATTCCAACAGGTGCGGTTGGTCTTATTACAACTGCCATTCAAGCAGAGGAAATTTTACAAAATAATCGTGCTGACTTAGTTTTTCTAGGACGTGTGCTATTGCGTGATCCGTACTGGCCACTAAATGCTGCAAAGGATTTAGGAGAAGAAGTCAAACCTCCGACCCAGTATATACGTGGTTGGTAAATCCATAAAAAAACAGCTAGTTGATCATTAACCAACTAGCTGTTTTTTTATTTTTATAGTACTTTTCTATCGCACTGATAAACTATTGTTAATTGAAACCAGCTCATAGAGAAAAAGGATTCACTATGAAAGAGAATCATCCTTTTCTCATCCCATAGTTCTTTGATTAATACAGAGGATTTTGTTTAATTTCCTCATCAATTGCTTGCACTAATGCGTCTGCATCCCCTGCCGTTATGATTTCTCCATTAACAATAGCAAATATTCCCTGTTCACAAATTTCACAATGAGAGGTACAGCCAGATTCTTCAATTTCAATATTAGATCGTTCAGCCAGTACATCATAGGCATCTGCTGCTCCAAGTGATAAGTTTGTCATGCAAAATTCCACTCTATTTTTTAATTGCTGTGGCTCTTTCTTTTTCTTAAAGAGAGAAAATACCATCTTTGTAACCTCCTGCTCTTTTAAACAAACTGCGAATAAAAATGGTAGAGATAATAATAAAGAATGATGAGTATACCAAAAATCACATTTTTATAAACTTGATGTTGTTTATAAATAATTTCACTTATCCCATATAATAGCATAAGTGATGTGAACATGAATAAAGAATGATTTGCACCATATAGATTAGGTAAAATGATAATGGCTAAAAGGGTAGAAAAACTGAAAAAACTTTGACCTTTCTCTTGTGGTTCTTCCACTTTTGGCGAATCATCGCTTACCTCTTTTAATCGATTAATAGGGATAATGATAGCCAAACATATTGACAAATAAACAATAAAGAAAAGAGCACTTTTCCAAAAGGCAATTTCATGCTTTGATCCATCAAACAATTCCCATAAAGTTAACTGGTCGTCGAGTGAAACGTAATATGTATGATTCGTTTTCATATCTAGCATCACATATTGGTCATTTATATAGCCAAACTTTACATATGCTTTTTCACCATTTTGTAAATTGAGCCACACATCTTGAGCATGCCATAGCTTCTGATTTGGTATGAAGGCCTCCTTGGCATTATTTATAATAGATTGCAATACTTCAATATCCTGTAATTGAATCCGATTAATCAAAAAAATAGACGATAAATCGTAAAATCTTTCTTCTTGTCGATCAGCATCATGAAATGTCCATGCTTGTTCAATTTGAATAGGGTAATCTGTCGCAACAAGCCGCTCTTGTTTATTATTTTGCAACAGTAGCACAATACAAGATATCCCTAGTAATACAAGTCCAATCCAAAACGTTTTATAAGTATATAATTTCATCGCAAACCTCCGATTGCCCCATTACTATATATACGATTATTACCATAAATGGTTTCAAATTGGTTGAACAAATCATTACTATCGATTTTCACAAATAATCTCTGGTTTGGAATAACTGAGGTAATTCTTCAGGAACTTGAACACTTGGTAAATTAATTTCTTTAAAAGGACGGTCATGCACGGTGGTTCAAATGGTCCAACCAAAACTAAACGGTTACCATAAAAAACGCTGCACAAGAATTATTATTCTTATGCAGCGTACTAATCATTATTTAAACGACCTTAGTTGAAGGTCATATGCTGAACCGAGCTCACCGTAGCCAGGTGCATATAATATACTAGTGGATGTTTCGACAACATTGGTAAACGTGCCTGCTGGTGTTGTAAGTGTATAGTGAATGGCACGAACAAACTCATTACTATCCCTTATCTTAACTTTCGATCCCTCTGTAATTGGTTTTTCAAATATATATTGCGTGCCATCCCTCTCATAATAAAAGGCTTGATCTGTTTCATGATAGGCAATATATTGGAAGTCGTAATCGGTGTCAAAGCGTTGATTACCAGTTCTCGTATATACCGTATTATAGGTTAATTGCTGAAGCGTATCACTTGGTAAAAAACCAGATGTAATGACAGGCGATTCATTTGGTCGTATTGTAGCTAGAGCTTTTTTAGGTACAGTATATTTTTCTCCCTTGAATTCAATTAAAGCTGTCGTAGTATCTTCTGATAAAAATGAGACTTCATCAAAACGTTTTAATTCCCCGTGCTTACCTCCAACATAAACACCATAACGAATAAATCGTTTACCTTGTTTTTGTACAGGCTGAAGTGCTTTAACGGGGATATAACCATGTCTCCAGGTTGTCGGTGATTTCACCATAAGATAGCCATTTATTTCGATTCCTAGCAATTCAAAAGCTGCTCCTTTTGATGCTTGTTCTAGCACTCTTGCCCCCATCATCGGACCACTAAGTAGCTGTGCATCAGCATTTAACGTATAATAATCTTTAACATGGGGTATTGCTTCTACAATGCGAATATCTGAGCTATCAATATAAACCTCCAATGGATTACCTTCAAAGGGAGCAGCGTAGAAATAGTAATATAATTTTTTCCCAATTTTAAATTGTACAACATCATTGTAGGGATTATAGTCAGCGCTGCCAGGTATATTTTTGCTTAACAGATAGTCCCCATATCCTAGAGGCTTTTTGTCCTGACGATTAATATAAATTAAACCCGGATTATCATAAAAAGAAGCTCGAATATCGAGTGGTACCTCCTTAAAAACAACTAAATCAGTTGCTTGTACACGGTATCCTGAGCTCATCCAGTAAAATATTTTATTATCATATTTTTCAATATCATATACGCGGAAGTAGTTGTTTCGTTTCACTGTTAACGAACTAAAGCTACCGTCAGTATTTTTCTTATATACTTTTACATCTTTAGTAAAGGTCATCTTACCTGCTTGTCCTTTAACAACCTGTGCCCCATCCCACTTCACCTCTGCTGCCTTAAAGGTTGTGGGGGTTAGTAAAAAAGCCAGAACGACCAACAGTACCATTAAATATTTCTTCATATTTTCCCCTCCAATTTTTATATATAAACTATTGTAAAAATAGCTTGTTAAAAAATATTCTATCATACTATTTTTTTGATACAAAGGTAAAGCTGGCCAAAGAGACATGACTATACAATTACTGTCTGCATTCGTGGTGAAGTTGTGACATTGTGAAGATGATTACCATTCTATTATATTAGATATCTTAATTTCTTAATGTTATGCGAGGCCTTTTGTATTGTCGATTACATATGGAAATTTCCATTTTGAGAGGGGGATTGCTGAATTGATGGGAATAAATGCGTGATTGACAAGCATTTGTACTAGATAGGAGGCTATTAGTACTTAATATAATGGTTTTCCACAAAACATTTTATGGACATTACAACAGGACGTTGCCTAAGATTCCTCTCAGGCAACGCCCCTCTTTATAAAAAATTAGAAATCATATTCCGCATCTTTTTTAGCACGAATTTCGGCAAATGCATCTGTTACCATAACTGTATCCTCTGTTAAACGTTCTAGACGGAAAAGGACATCATCATTAACGATTTCCTTGCGTAAAAAATCCTTTTCCTCTATAAATACATAGGTTGGTACGATATGTGCCTTCATATAGGCTAGAATCGGCTTTAATTGCTGCTCAACCATGAGATAATGCTTAGCTGTACCTGCTGTAACAACCATACTCACCACCTTATCACGAAAGGCATTCACAGAGAGTAGGTCAAAAATATTTTTTAATGTTGCTGGAATAGATGCTGGAAATGTTAGGTGTTCCAATTATCAAGGCATCCGCAGCCATAATTGTTTCTGTGACATATTTTGTATCCCCATCATACTCAAAATAATTACGCCCATCACTAAACGCCATATTGTATTCAGCAAGATCAAGTAAAGTAACCTCATGCGCTGGATATTTTTCTTGTAAAATGTCAACAACTTTACTAATGGCTGTTTTCGCTTTTGAGCCGACAATTGAACCAGCTAGTGCGACAATTTTCATGTTGGACATCTCCTTATTTTGCTGTATATTTTTTGATTGCAGGTATAATATCGTTACCAATGATTTCAATGTTTTTCATTAATTTTTCGAATGGTACGCCACCAAAGTCTATTTGTGTCATAAATCGCTGCATACCATTCAATTCCCTTCGATTGATCAATACGATATTTTTCCATTATTTGTTCTCTCCTTACTCTAATGGTTCTAATGTGGAATGGATGCAAAGTGAACATGAAAACTGATTAACCGTTGATATGTCAATGGTTTAGGATCATCCCTGCTCTGCAATTTAGCCTGTTTGCAGAACTGTCAAAAAAGCCACACCATGGATGTAACCTTTATATCATCTCAATTCTTTTCCTGTTATATTACACTGTTAAGCAAGAATTACTAAAACTTGCGAAATTTCTATATCTATTGTATAGTTAAAATACTATTTTATTAAAGGGTGAACTTTTTGTTAAATGTAGAATTCTAATCTAAATCAACTTTATAGCTTAATTTTGTTGAACAAACCACCTATATATAGGTGTTATTTGTTGTGCAAAAAAAGCAAGATTAGAATTAGTTAGCTTCGTATAAACATTTTAGCGCGACTAATTTTAGTCGCGCTTTTTCTATTCGTTGATTTAGACAATTTTAATTTTTTTCCAGTTAAAATTGAGAGGACGAATCTACAATGCAAAAACAATTACAACAAATTACAGCTGATATGCAGCTTGAAGAACATTATCAAACATTAGAAAAGGCATTACTTGCTTTATATTTCCATAAAAATTGTACAACTAAATCTTTAGCTTATATGACAGACTTACCAATACCTATCGTTTCAGCAATGAAGAAAGAATTTGCTAAGCAAGGCTGGGGTAAACATAGCTTAACGAAAAAGGGACAGCTGGCTATCTCACAGTATTTTCAACTCTCAGGTGCTGATACTGAACTTTACCTTCAATTAACGACTGATCAAGCTTTTCGTTCTGAATGGATTACAAAAAATATTAGCGAGTTAAGCACTATTTATGATGCTAGACCAACAGCCGACGTGGCAATAGATCAAGCTAAATGTACAGTTGAGACAGCCTTAAAACGAGCATTGCTCGCACTAGACTATACGATACTACTTAATAAGCGCATTTTATGTTTAGGTGATGATGATTTCATCAGTATTGCATTAGCATTTTTACTAAAGAAAATCGCTCCACACTCTGCAACTAAAATTGTTGTATTAGATATTGATAGACGAGTTTTAAGTACGATTAGCAAAATAGCAAAAGACTATGGGCTTCCGATTAAAGTAGCTTATTATAACGTTCAGGAGCCCTTGCCTAAAACATACGCCCATCAGTTTGATTGCGTATACACAGACACACCTTATACCTTGATTGGCGCACAGCTTTTTTTATCACGTGTAATTAATGCACTAAAGCCAGAAGCAATGCGGCATGTGTTTTTTTCCTACGCCAAACGTAGCTATCAAAAGCAGTGGGAGCTACAGCAAAGCTTACATGCTATGGGCTTTGTGATTAATAATATTCATTACGACATAAACAACTATGAAGGTGCACAGATTTTAGGAGCTACAAGTCAGTTATTCGTATTACAAACA
>Ga0213824_1001301_pt1 | contig 14943 bp, 11 predicted proteins | sample MC6MC0906MG_FD_179892 | JGI IMG/M metagenome (GOLD analysis project Ga0213824, IMG submission 179892) | Enriched soil aggregate microbial communities from Iowa State University, Ames, United States - MC6-MC0906-MG | ecosystem: Environmental > Terrestrial > Soil > Unclassified | place: USA: Iowa...
GTTGGCATGTCTACATCTCCAAGCTATGATGCGAAACGAACGGATTTAATTCAAGCTGTTTCATTCCAAACAGCTGAACAAATGATTGCCTTTTGTCGTGAAATTCAAGCAAATTCACCAATCAATGCCCATTACGCACCAGAGCCTGCCTATATGCCGGGCTATGAGGATGATGTCATAATGGCGGCTGGCACCTTTATTCAGGGCTCAAGCATCGAGCTTACAGCAGACGGTCCTATTCGTCCGCCATATACAGCATTTATTCAAGGCGGTCTCACATATGAGCATGTAAAATTTGCTATTTGTAGTGCAGTTCAAAAAATCAGCAATAGGTAAGGTAGAAAAAACTATTCAAATCGCGATTTTGAATAGTTTTTTTACAATTTTATAGCAGTCAAAAAAAATATTAAAAAACGATGTTAGGAAACCTTACATACTTATTGACAGTGTAAAAATTTCGTTATATGATAAGCGGGTATTGGAGGGGACTTAAATGAGTCGTGAAATTAGACGAACTATGCCGTTATTATCCATGAGTATCGTGATGCAATTGACCGAGCTTTCGGCACGCCAAATTCGTTATTATGAAGAACACCATTTAATTGAGCCGCACCGAACAGAAGGCAATCGTCGAATGTTCTCATTAAATGACGTCGATACATTGCTAGAAATAAAGGATTATTTAGAGCAGGGAATGAATATGGCAAAGATTAAAAAATTATTTGCTAAAAAGAGTGACCCTGTTACGACAGATGAGCCAGATTTAAGTGACTCAGAATTACGTCGTATTATGCGCGAGGAAATGCGTCAAGCACAGCGCATGCAAAAATCATCCATCCGACGTGGGGATTTATCCCGATTCTATTAAAAGCCTTTAATAGGGTAGGGTAAAGATAAAAGCTAGACAAATTATAGGAGTGTGGAAAACTGTGGGTAAATACACAAAAGAGGACATTAAACGTCTTATCGAGGAAAAAAACGTAAGCTTTATTCGTCTACAATTTACGGATATACTTGGCACAATTAAAAACGTTGAGATTCCTGTAAGCCAATTAGACAAAGCGCTAGAAAATAAAATGATGTTTGATGGTTCATCTATTGAAGGCTTCGTTCGTATCGAAGAATCAGATATGTATTTATATCCTGATCTAGATTCCTTCGTGGTGTTCCCTTGGACTTCTGAAAAAGGGAAAGTAGCACGCTTCATTTGTGATGTCTACACTGCGAAAGGCGAACCATTTGCTGGTGACCCACGTAACAACCTAAAACGTATCCTAAGAAAAATGGAGGATATGGGCTTCACAAGCTTCAATTTAGGGCCTGAGCCAGAGTTCTTCCTATTCAAATTAGATGCAAAAGGCGAACCAACACTAGAAGTAAATGACCACGGTGGTTACTTCGATTTAGCGCCAACTGATCTTGGTGAAAATTGCCGTCGTGATATCGTATTAGAGCTAGAAGAGATGGGCTTTGAAATCGAAGCTTCTCACCATGAGGTAGCGCCTGGACAACACGAAATCGACTTTAAATATGCAGATGCTATCACAGCTTGTGATAATATCCAAACGTTCAAATTAGTTGTAAAAACAATTGCTCGTAAACATGGCTTACACGCTACTTTCATGCCAAAACCATTATACGGTGAAGCTGGCTCTGGGATGCACTTCAACGTTTCATTATTTAAAGGTAAAGAAAATGCATTCTATGATGAATCGACTGAACTAGGTCTTTCTGAAACAGCTATGCAATTCATGGCAGGAGTTCTTGGGCATGTTCAAGGCTTCACAGCTGTAACAAACCCAACAGTAAACTCTTATAAACGTCTTGTTCCTGGTTACGAAGCACCTTGTTATGTTGCATGGTCAGCACAAAACCGCTCACCACTAATTCGTATTCCATCAGCTCGTGGTCTGTCTACACGTGTAGAGGTACGTTCTGTGGACCCAACTGCTAATCCATATTTAGCAATGGCTGTTATTTTAGAAGCAGGTCTAGAAGGAATTCGTCAAAAATTAACACCACCAGCTGCGATTAACCGTAACATTTATGTTATGTCTGAAGAAGAACGTAAAGCAAACGGAATTGAAAACTTACCACCAGCTCTTGATGACGCGTTAACATTACTTGCTAAAGACAAAGTAGCTCAAGAAGCGTTAGGTGAGCATATCTATGCAAACTTCAAAGAAGCAAAAGAAATCGAGTTTGATATGTATCGTACTACTGTTCATCAATGGGAACGCGACCAATATTTAAAAATGTATTAATCAAAAGCGTTGGAGCTGTAAGGATCCAACGCTTTTCTTTTTTACTGCCTACCAGCTTCGTTAGTAGCCTCAGAATTAAATTCAAAAGATTTATTATTGAATCATCTTCTACTTTTATTTCCAGCACTTTTTCACTAATACTATTTGTATTTGAAGTGAATTAACCATAGTAGAAATGGATCTTTTTATTTATTGCATGTATAAATAGGTGCGAAATTCTGTTAAATTGGATCATGAATTTGTCTCTGATGATTCTTCAGTAATGAGAAAAGGTTGGTACCCAATCCCTAGAGGTAGTGGAAATATAACAATAACAACACATAATAAAAATAATGAATATGACAAATGGGGAAATTTCCGATTTAAGTAAAATTTTGGGTTCATCACCAAAAGATGTGGTTGACATTTTTAATTGTAATAGTAGTTGACTGGAGCGGAGCCAGTGTGACTCCTAGGGGATTAAGCGTCTAAGATGAGACCCTGGAGCGAGCAGCGCGAGTGAAGCGGCTCATCGGACGCCCCCTGGAAAGCACACTGGCGGAGCGGAAGTCAACCACAAGTTATGGTGAAGAGCCAGATAAAAAATCTGCTCACTTTTACTGGTAAGCGTCAATCAAATCCTTTGCTTTAATTTAGGATTTGTAACGCTTATTTTTTTATGGCAGATTCTTTTTTTGCCTCCATAACTGTATTCTTATACTTGGCATAGCAGATTTATATTAAAATAGGGTTTAGCACTACAGATGAGGGGTTGTTAAAAATAAACAGTGAAAAACAATTAATGAGCTTGGTTAATGCAGCACAGGTTCTAACTTCAACACTCGATATTAACCAAGTATTAGAAAAATTGATGAGTGAGGTACTCCATGTGATAGACGGTGCTGATGCTGGGGTATTGTTTATGTTGAATACAGAAACTAATCGTCTAGTTGCCAAGCATGCCATTGGCTATGACCTAGCTTATTTAAAGAAGATTCACCTTGCCTCAAATGAAGGGATGACTGGAAAGGTATTCTCTCAAAAACAAGCATTTAGATTTCACTCTAGCAATGATGTTACAGAAAGCATGGCGGATTTATTTCCACAGTATGAAGAAAACTATACAAAAGCAGTCGGTGATTTTACTTATCCCAAAAGTGCTGTTTGTGCTCCACTTCTTGATAAAAGTAATTCATGTATAGGCGTATTAACAATTGTTAATTTTTCAGGAGATACACAGTTTGAAAATAGTGATTTAACGATGTTACAAGCATTTGCAAACCAATCCTCAATTGCTATTGAAAATGCAAAATTATTTACTCAGAACGAACGCTCTAAGCGCATTTATAATGCTTTAACACGGGTTTCCTTAACACGTGGTCGACTAAGCGATATGATTGATACGCTTGCATCATTACTAGGTCAGTCTGTAGCAATTATGACAGATTTTTACGATTTACTTATTGCATCTTCTCCTACAGCTAAGCTTGCTACCGACATTTTAAAAGAGCAAAAATCAACCCATCTTGATACAGTTGTACAGCAATGTGTACGACATCAAGTATACATACCAATCAAAGATGAAACGTATGTAAGTTACTTATTTCCTATCCATACAGAGCGAGGTGTTATAGGAGTACTACTGATCGTTATGAATCAACATTTACAGATGGATCCTTTAGATTTATTTGCAGTCGAACAGGCAAGTGCACTTTTCGCCTTACAGTTAGCAGAGGAGGAAAAGGAGCTAGAAAATTCCTTTAAATATGATGGATATTTGTTACAACAGCTTTTAAGCTCAAATTTCAATGCCTTTTATAAACGTCAAGAAGTTCAACAAACTTCTCATTACTTATGTGCTACCTTACAACTTGATGGAAGTACATATCATGTTGCTCAAACTAAAAAAATGCAGCACCAGTTTAGTAAACTACTATATCGTTTAACTCGCTTATTCTCCTTACCAGTTTTTATCTCGGAGCATGATTTGCACTATCATTTTTTATTTATGAACAATTTGCGAGTTTCAGTTGAACAGTTTAAAGAGCGTATTCAATATTTTTTTGTACTCCTGGAAAAGGACTCGACAAAGTACAATTCACTATCGTTTATGGTTGGTCTTGGAAGACACTTTGACACAATTGAAAACATTTTCAGTTCATATCGGGACTCAACAAAGTGTATTGACTATTTGCAGACACTGGAACAGGCACCATTCATCATATCCTATGATAAGCTTGGACCTTATACACTTTTTTTAAATAATGACCCACAGGAAATGTCAGAATATGTTGAGCTGAAGCTTGGGCCAATTATTGAATATGATAATCAACATAAAACTGATTTGTTATATACTCTAAAGCTATTTTTTGAACATAATCAAAACCGAAAAAAAACAGCAGAGGCATGCTTTGTACACCTAAACACCATTAAATATAGACTCCAAACGATTTTTTCATTAATAGAGATTGACGAGCAGAATGGGAAAACTATGTTCGAATTAAATCTTGCTATCTATATGTTTTCTTACTTACAAAATATAAAATTAGCCAAAACAGACAAAGGATAGTTCTTATCTTTGTCTGTTTTTACATAGTATTTTCATAGTATTCATTGTTATACTAAACCCTACTTGTTGAATTTTCAGAATATTTTTATTAAACAGGAGGGCTGTCTAGGTATGGAAATGTGGAGTTTATTTACGATTATTGCGTCACTGGCTTTATTAATATTTTTAGCATTACGTGGCTTCAGTATCATTATTATTGCGCCAATAGCGAGTTTAATCGTCATCATTTTAAATCAAATGCCTATTTTAGATTCACTACAAGGCAACTATATGAGCGGGTTTATAAATTTTATGAAAAACTACTACCTCATCTTCTTATTTGCCGCAATTTTCGGAAAATTTATGGAAGATAGTGGTGCTGCTCGTTCAATAGCTGAAAAACTTTTGAATATTATGGGACGTCATAGTAAATTTAACGCGCTAATGGCAGTTGTAATCATTTGTGCTTTTTTAACATTAGGTGGCATTAATACATATGTCGTAATTTTCGCCATTTTACCTATTGCCAAACCACTATTTAAAGCTATGAATATACCTTGGCATTTATTCACAGGAGCATTTTTCTTCGGAATGGCAACATTTACAATGACCATGCTACCTGGTTCACCATCTGTACAAAATATCATTCCTACAAAATATTTAGATACAACAGCTACTGCAGCACCTGTTGTTGGGATTGTTGCTACTATTACCATTATTCTTTTTAATTGCTTCTATTTAAAAAGACAATTATCTAAAACAGAGGCACGTGGTGAAACATATGAAAATATGAAAAATCCTGAAAAACAAGATTCAAAAGCATTTGAGGCAAGTGTGAGAAGATATCCGCCATTTATCTTAAGTATTTTGCCACCCATCTTCTTAATTGTTACGTTAAACGTTTTTAAGGTAGATATCCTTTATACATTGATGCTTACCGTGCTTCTTTCTATCATTATTTTTTGGAAATACATAGACAACAAGCTACAAGCAATTAATGTGGGTGCAACAAATACAATTCTACCAATTGTAAATACAAGTGCTGATGTCGGGTACGGTACAGTTATTGCAGCAACTGCAGGCTTCGGTGTAATAACAGAAATGCTTGCCAACATACCTGGAAGTCCTTTAATTTCTCTTTATGTCGCTATTGCAGCACTTGCAGGGATTACAGGTACTGCCTCTGGTGGACTTGGAATTGCAATGGAAACACTTGCTCAGACGTATTTAGATTTAGGGATTGATCCAGAGGCACTTCATCGCGTTGCGACAATTGCCTCTGGTAGTTTAGATTCATTACCACACAATGGTGCCGTTATTACTGTATTGGCTGTTATAGGATTAACACATAAAGATGCCTACAAGCATATATTTTTTGTTTCAGTAATTGGGCCTATTATTGCGGCAATACCAGCATTAATTACTGCGATAGTACTTTATTCTTAAGTAAATACTCTCAATTATTAATTAAACAGTAGGAGATGAACAAACATGAAAGTCTCACTTTTCGCAACATGCTTAGTAGATATGTTTCAAACAAATGTGGGCAAAGCAACTGTAGAACTTCTAGAACATCTTGGCTGTGAAGTCATTTTTCCAAAAGGACAAATTTGCTGTGGGCAACCTGCCTATAACTCAGGCTATGTTAATCAAGCAAAGGAAGCAATGAAAAATATGATAGAAGCCTTTGATGGTGCTGAATATGTCGTCTGCCCTTCTGGTTCCTGTGCTTATATGTTCCGAGAATATGAAAAGGTTTTTGTGAATGATGGTGAATGGGCATCTCGTGCAAAACAATTAGCTGAAAAAACGTATGAATTAACACAATTTATCGTAGAGATTCTTGGTATTACAGATGTGGGTGCTAGCTTCAACGGAAATGTGACCTATCATATGTCTTGCCATATGACACGTTTACTTGGTGTAAAAAGCGAACCTTTAACGTTACTAGAAAATGTTAAAGGCTTAACATATACTGAGCTTCCTAACAAAACAACTTGTTGTGGATTTGGTGGAACCTTCTCTGTAAAAATGACACCTATTTCTGAGCAAATGGTTGATGAAAAGGTACAACATATCATTGAAACTGGTGCCACTTATTTAGTTGGCGCGGATGAAGGCTGTTTAATGAATATTCGTGGACGTGCAGAACGATTAGGTGCCCATATACAAGTGCTTCATATAGCTGAAATTTTGAATTCTCGAAAAGCGGAGGTGCGTGCATAATGCCAATGAAGGTCGGTAATGAGCCATTTAACAATCGTGTTGGAGAAGGCATTCAAAATACTTTTATGCGCAGTGCCGTTTCGGGTGCACAAGATCGTTTAGAAACAAATCGTCAATTAGCTACAGATGAGCTTGGTCATTGGGAGGAGTGGCGTTCTCTTGGTGAGGAGATCCGTCAGCATGTACTTGCAAATCTTGATTATTATTTAACGAAATTAAGTGAACAAGTTGCTGCACGAGGTGGACATGTTTTCTTTGCGACTACTGCTGAGGAAGCCCAAGCTTATATTGCTAATGTTGCTAAGGAAAAAGAGGCTAAAAAAATTGTCAAATCAAAATCGATGGTAACAGAGGAAATAGACTTAAATCATTATTTAGAAGAACATGTTGGCTGTCAGGTTGTTGAAACCGATTTAGGAGAATATATTTTACAGCTAGATAATGATTTACCCTCACATATCGTGGCACCCGCTTTACACCGCAAGAAAGAACAGGTGCGGGAAAGCTTCCAATCTCATCACCAATATGAAGGCTCTGAACGTCCTGAGGAGCTAACAAAGCATGCCCGTAAAATGCTGCGAGATGATTATTTATCAGCTGATATCGGCATTACGGGTTGTAACTTTGCGGTGGCTGAAACTGGCTCTGTTTGCATCGTAACAAATGAAGGAAATGCTGACTTATCAACAGCACTACCAAAAACACAAATTACCGTAATGGGGATGGAAAGACTTGTACCAACATTTGAAGAGCTCGAAGTACTAGTCAATATGCTAACAAGAAGTGCAGTTGGTCAAAAACTTCCTAGTTATGTAACTGTTTTAAGTGGTCCTCGTCAAGATGGTGATGTAGATGGACCAGAAGAGTTTCATTTAGTTATTGTCGATAATGGACGGTCTGAAATTTTAGGTAGTGAATTCCAAGCTATCTTACAATGTATTCGCTGTGGTGCTTGCGCTAATATTTGTCCTGTTTATCGACATGTAGGTGGCCATTCTTACGGTTCAATTTACTCTGGACCAGTTGGGGCGGTCTTATCGCCATTGCTGGGTGGCTATGATGACTATAAGGAACTACCATTTGCTTCAACACTTTGTGGCGCTTGCACAGACGTTTGCCCAGTAAAAATTCCTTTACATGAATTATTGCATAAGCATCGACAAACCATTGTAGAAAAAGAAGGTCGTGCCCCTGTATCAGAACGCTTCCTTATGTCTATTTTCGGTATTGGTTCCTCATCAAGTGGTATGTATAAATTCGGATCTAAGGTTGCATCGAGTGTTTTAAAGCCATTAACAAAAAATGACCAACTATCAAAAGGCATTGGCCCATTAAAAAGTTGGACAGATATTCGTGAATTCCCTGCACCTAAAAAAGAGCGCTTCCGTGACTGGTTCGAAAATCGACAAAAAGGAGATGAATAAGGAATGGTAGGCAAAATTCAAAATCGTGAGACATTTATTCGTCAATTATCTTCTAGACTTCAACGATTATCTATACCAGTGCATGTAGAGCGTCCTCAATGGCGATATTCACCACAACATAAAACATTACAAAACTTATCTCAGGATGAGCTGTTGATCATCTTACAAAAACAATGCACACGTATCAATACGAACTGCGTTGTCACATCCTCTTCTGATTTAGCTATGACACTGGAAAAAGTCATTGACGAATATGATGGTGGGCCAATTATGACTTGGCAGGATGAACGATTTGACGCTTATGGTCTGACGGGGCTGTTTTCAGATACATTACCTAAAAAGCAAATCGAACTACACACTTGGGACCCAACGATTGGCAGGGATAATATAGCACTAGTAGAGAAATCAAATATTGGAATTACAATTAGTGATATTACGCTAGCGGAATCCGGTACAGCTGTACTTTTTAGCAATCCAAATCACGGCCGTACTGTTAGTTTCTTACCTACCAAGTCTATTATCCTAATACCAAAAAGCTCTATTGTGCCTCGAATGACACAGGCAGCAATACAAATTCGAGAGCGTCTACAAAATGGAGAAACTCTCGCCTCTTGCGTTAATTTTATTTCTGGTCCTAGTAACTCTGCTGATATTGAAATGATTTTAGTCGTTGGAGTTCATGGTCCAATTTACATGACCTATATCATTATCGATGATTTATAGAATAAGAAGAGGCGTATCGTTTTACGCCTCTACTTCACTTCAAAATAAGTTTGGCTATGACCATTCATTGTTTTTTCAACATGTAACACAGCGGGCATTGTAGCTTTTAATTCCGCAACGTGAGATATAACGCCGATCATGCGTCCAGAATCCTGTAAATCAATCAGTGTATCAATTGCTTTATTTAACGCTTCTTCATCGAGAGAACCAAAGCCTTCATCGATAAACATTGTTTCAATATGAATATTTCCCTGAAAGCTTTGAATCACATCTGCCATACCAAGAGCAAGACTTAATGATGCATTGAACTTTTCCCCACCTGATAGTGTTTTCACATCTCGTAATTGATCTGTATAGGCATCATAAACATCCAGCCCTAAACCACTTTGCTTAGCATGCTTTTCTAATCGATCAGAACGTCGGAGCTCAAATTGTCCATTGGATAAATGCTGTAAACGTACATTTGCTGCCTCAGTAATTTTATCTAAATAGTTGATTTGAATATAGCGCTCAAAGGATAGCTTTTTCGTATTCTGACCATTTAGCATTGCATAGAGCTCCTTCACTCGTCCCGCTTCTTTTTCAAGTAAACGAATCTCTTGTGCTGTTTCTTCGATTCTTTCAACAAAATCTTCGCAAGCTTTTGCAAATCCTTTTATTTGCTGCAATATTTTAAATGCTTCCTCATATGCTGCACGGTGCATTTCTAGCCTTTCTTCCATTAACGTTAAATCTTGCTTCTCTTTTCCTTGAAGATGTTTCGTTCCTTCAGTAATTTGTACCTGTAATGTGTGGATTTGTAGAGCATAATCACTACAAGCCTTCCGTAAAGCCTCTAATTGAAACTCACTACGCTTTGCAGCAGCAAATTCTTCAAAGTTTACAAAACCTGCTATCCTCATACTTTCTGAAAAGTGCTCGTGCTTTTCATCCATTTTCAGTTTTAATTCCTCGAAAGCCTGTTTAGTTATTTCTACAGCCATTTTAGCACTATTCGCTGCTTCCTTCGCAGATTGTAGGTTTTGTTGACTGGCATGCCAGGCAGTTTGTAATACTGCCTTCTGTGAAGCTATATCCGCAATTGCCTGCTTTAACGCTTGTAACGTCTTAATATTTTCAGGAATATGCTTTTGCTGTTCCTCCACAATTGCCTGTTGTTTTGTTAATTCCTTCGTCTGTTCAGCAAAATATTGCTCCAGCTTTATGTGCTTTTCTTGTAGCAGCTCTAGACTTCCACGTTGATGCTTTTGTTTTATGCGTACATCAGCCAATTGCTGATTCACTACTTTTAAAATGGTAACTTGTTTCTCTACATATTGTAAGGAAGTAACTATTTGTGTTTGATTGGTTTGATTGACATGATTAGTCTCCAACTGCGCTAGTGCCTCTTGTAAAAGCTGCTTGGTTGAATTCAATAAAGCTTCTTTTTCCAAAAGCTTACGCTCATCGGTTGCCGCCTTTAACCGTAGAGCTTCCACTTGCGCTAATTCAATACCCTCAAATTGTTCTAAATGTGTTTCGAGGTGTGTTGTGCTACCGCAAACTGGGCAAGGCTCTCCATCCTTAAGCTGCTGTGCTAAAATACTTGCCTGGCTAGTAATCCATTGCTGCTCCAGCTTTTGAAGTGCTTGTTTACTTTCTCTGTTATGGACATTGGCAGTCATTACATCCAGCTCTATTGTCTCAACTGCTTTCGTATATTTTTCCACTTGCGCTAGTAATGATTCTTGCTCCTTTAGCTTCGGTAGCTGCTCTAAATAACCTTCATATGGTTCTAGCTGTTTTTCATATTGTTCAATTGTTATTGTTAATTGCTGTAATTGATCTTGTTCTCTTTCTAGCAATGCAACATTATCTGCTAGTGCCCGTTTGGCTGTTACGACGTATTGCTCAGCTATTTGCATATGCTGAAGATTATGTTCATACGCTTCAAATTTCGGTAATAACGCTTGAAGCTGTATTTCTTGCTGTAGAATTTGCTGACGTTCAGGCTCTTTTTCCTCTTCAGCGTTAAACTTTTCTTGCGCAACTGTCAGCTGAGTCTCCGCATTTTGCTGTTCTATCAACGCTCGCTGATAGGATTGTTCTTTTCTATTTTGCTCATTACGTAAATCGATGCATTGTTGCTCAAGTAACACTAAACGTTCAGCTTTCTCTGCCAAAGCAATCTCACGTTCCTTTACAGCATACACATCCTGTTCTTTTAGCAATGCTTGCAGTTTGTTTTGACGTTTGGATTGCTCATCAAACTGCTCATTCAGCGTTTTTGCCATACTATAATATTCTTGTTCCTTTTGATGATGAGCATAAGCTTCATCATAACGTTGCTGTTCTACTTGAATACATTCAATATAGTAGGCATGTTCCTCTTCCAGTGCGTTTTTCACTTGATGCATGTTTTCGGTATTATTATTTATACAAGTAAATAAAATGGATGCTCGTTGTGGTAAGGCTCCTGCAATTTGACCAAGTAAATGTTCCTTTAATTGTTGAGCTCGTAGTAAATCACTTTCTGCTTCTTTCCGTTTCGCATCTAGTTTTTTAGTCATTGCACCGAAGCGATCTGTTTTAAATATTTTACGTAATATAACCTCTTTGTTTGTAGAATCAGAGGTTAACAGCTTACGGAACTCTCCTTGTGGCAGCATAACGATTTGGCTAAACTGATCCTTTGTCAGACCTATTATTTCCTGCAGCTTTTTATCTACCTCAAGTGTTTGCTGCTTTTCTACAATACCAAAATCAAGTTTACCTTCTTTGACTTCAGCCAATTCAATTTTCTTACCTGTAACGCTTTTATTTTTTGCTTTGATATGCCCAGGCTGGCGTAAAACTTGATAAACCCTGCCATCCATTTCAAAAGTGAGCTCTACAGCAGTATAAACATCATCCTCTGCAAAACCGCTTCGTAGCATAGCTGTATCCTGACGATCCTCACCGCTACCTGATCCATAAAGTGCATAACAAATAGCATCAAAAATAGTCGTTTTGCCAGCACCTGTTTTACCAGAAATCGCAAATAAACGATGGTCACCAAGCTGTTGAAAGTCAATTATTTCTGTATTTTTATATGGACCGAATGCAGTAATTGTTAACATTAATGGCTTCATTTTACTGTTTCTCGCTCCTCATCTAATAATTCCTGAAGCATCTCTGTAAATAGACGCTCTGTATCTTGATCTGGCTGTATACCAATTATATCTGCAAAAAATGAACGGAATAAATCAATGTCGTCTACCTTCTCCGTCTCAACTGCTTGTATTTCATGTCGTAATTCTGGACGCATGGCTTTACGCTCAACATGCATTGCATGAGGAAACACTGTACGAATACGTTCCATCGGTGAAGCCACTGGCATCGTATCTGTTAAACGGACAAATACATAATCTTCATTTGGCGGTAATGTTAATAAATCATCCATCAAGCCCTCTACTACGCGTAAATCTCGTCTCGGTAGAAGCTTTCGTTTTGTAACAGTAAGATTTCCCTGTGCGTCTAGCTCAACGATTAAAAAGCCCTTTTCATGTAAATGCTCAGACAATGAATATTTCAATGGAGAGCCAGCATAGCGAATTTTTTCATTCAACACAAAATGTGCTTTATGTAAATGGCCAAGTGCCGTGTAATGAAATGGCTTAAATAATGCTGCATCTATACAATCAGAGCCACCTATTGATAGCGGGCGCTCTGAATCACTCGTATTCGCTTCTTCTTCACCATACTTCGTTACAAAGGCATGTCCTACAAACACATGACGTTTTGTTGGATCTAAGCTCTGTCCAATATGGTCGATAATTTTTTGCATCGCATCTTGGTGAGAACGAATTGTATCATCTCCTAAAATTGTACGTACTGACGCAGGCTCCGCATATGGCACAAGATGAAAATGTACATCACCAAAGTCATCCGTTAAAATAATTGGAGCATGATCCTTCGTAAATTGACCTTTCATATGTAATCCACTATCACTCATCAGGCTGCTGCCAAAATTCAATCGACCTGCACTATCATGGTTCCCAGCAACGGCTAATACTGGAATTTTTTTATCAAGTACAATTTCTGCCAAAATATCATTTAGTAAATTAACGGCCTCTATAGGGGGCATTGAACGGTCATATAAATCACCTGCTATAATGATAACATCAGGCTTTTCTTCATCAATGGCTTGCATAAATTGCTGTAAAATATAGCGTTGATCCTCCGTCATATAGACTCCCTGTACCAGCTTTCCTAAATGCCAATCTGCTGTATGAAATATTTTCATTCTTTGCGCCTCCAATCTATCTCCATTCTATCACGACTACTAGAATGTTTGATTTACCTTTTATTAGTATTGTTTTATCAATCATTTCAACCCTACTATCCGTTGATTTGAAAGTTCCATCCGTCAATTTTACTCTTCTATCCGTTGCCACATAAAAAAAGAGCATCTCTATCGATACCCTTTTAATTTTTTATTAAATTGCTCTCACTTTTTCTATAAATGCTGCATATCCAATAAATCCTCGAATGGTACGTGCTATAGGATCAGATTTCTCTTTCTCTTCTCGCGTCTCCATAGACTTTTCTTGTTTTTCTAAAATCTCCTCAAATGATATAGGATGAGGCTTAGGCAATTCATTAGAGGAAATTGCTAATGCATTGCCTCCACTATATTCATACAGAAATGCGTTGGCCATTTGACGATAGCCTTCAAAATTTGGATGTACATCAGAGATATTGGGTAAAAGGTTCGTCGCGTTTAAGCCAAAAGCATCATACACATCTACATAAGCTGCTCCAGCTTGTTCTGCCTGCTGTTGTAAAATTGTATTTAGCTTTATTAGCTGTTTATTTGTGCCTTCTTTTTGCGTAGCGTGCACATTTGGATAAGCAAAATAATAGCCCATCACATAGACCTTTGCTTTAGGTGCCCGCACTTTCAATTCCTCTAAAATCTCTACCATATTTTTTCTAGCTATATTTAACGCATAATCCGTTTGCAGCTGTGAAAAGGCTAAAGTACCAGCAGTTGGATTGACCTGCACAAGACGCAATAAATCATTGGCGCCTGCCGAAATTGTAATTAGAGTAGCATCTGCTAAAAGGTCACTTGCTTCCTCAGATTTTATCCGTTTCAGTACCTCTGTTGTTGTAGAGCCTGGGAAAGCGAGCTCCTTCGTATAGTTACTTAATTGCCCAGTCATGCCCAATCTCATGGCAATAAAATCACTATAGCCGTGATCAATCTCTTGATAGGGTGTTTGACCGGCTGCCAAAGAATCTCCAATAGCCACGTAATTTTCACTTTGAGCAAAGACAGATGAAACACCAAATACCATTGTGATTATAGCTATACCAAAACTTAGCAAGCGCTTCATCTGCTCAACTCCTTTCCCTTACATCAACAGAATTTAAAAAGCCCAGCTACCTTTACGGAAAATTGGCTCCACAGTACCATCTGGTAAAATACCGTCAATATCCATCTCTCCACTACCAATCATAAAATCTTCATGTGTGACAGAAATATTTGCACCTAATGCCTCAAGCTGTCCATTTTCTAAATCTCTGCCTCCTTCTAGGCAAGTTGGATATGCCTCACCTATGGCTAAATGGTTGGATGCATTTTCATCAAATAATGTATTAAAATATAAAATCTCAGAAGCTGAAATTGGAGACTCATGTGGTACTAGCGCTACTTCACCTAAATAGCATGAGCCCTCATCTACATGAATAAGCTCCTGTAATAAATCATGACCTACCTGTGCCTCAGCCTGGATAATTTTACCTTCTTCAAATG
>Ga0213824_1001306_pt1 | contig 14889 bp, 14 predicted proteins | sample MC6MC0906MG_FD_179892 | JGI IMG/M metagenome (GOLD analysis project Ga0213824, IMG submission 179892) | Enriched soil aggregate microbial communities from Iowa State University, Ames, United States - MC6-MC0906-MG | ecosystem: Environmental > Terrestrial > Soil > Unclassified | place: USA: Iowa...
CATTGCTCGGGCACTTTCCCATTATACCGAATGGGAAAATTAGGGATAATATTTTGATCTAATAATAAATCACAATCATGTTGTCGGGCTAAATCATCAATAACCACTATTTTCTTCGTAAATTGTCTAATAGATTGTTCCCATTCTAACCCTAACTCATAATGATCTATAATATATATATCAGCCATTTTAGGTCCTGCAATATTATTGAAGCCTTGCTTTTTTATAAATGAAATTAAATTTCCCTCTAAAGGCTCCATCCAAAATGAAATCTGACAACCTATTCTTTGAAGATTTTTAGCAATTGTCAAACACCGCATTACGTGACCACTGCCAATGGATATTGAAGCATCTGTTCGGATAATAATATTCATCTAAATCACCGGCTTTTGCTCAATATGAGCATTGATTCCAGAAATTTCCGGATGTTCTTTCAAAAATTTAATGACATCTACACTTGAAACAAGTGGATAATTAAAATATTTAACAACCTCAGTGATCATAATCAGATCCTCCTTCGTATCCAATGTAATACGAAGGTTTGGTACATTGCGATTTTCAGGTACATCATATGTAGCATAAGTAAATTCTTCTATAAACTCATATGCATAATAGGTCACATGTTCACGATGACGAGGTTCTTGTCCTACCTCGTTAATGTGTAATAATGCTTCATAAGAGATAATTTCAACAGCTAATCCACGTGGTAATTGCCCCTTAATAAATACAATGTCTTTTCTCTCTTTAATCATTAATTCTACCATTTCAGAAGCCATTTCATAATCAACAAAAGGGCAATCTGATGTAACCCGCATCACATAATCTGGCTTATAGAATTTAGCACACTGAACATAACGATCTAACACATCACCCTCTGATCCTCGGAAATATGCAACTTGATGCTCTTCACACCAAGTTACAATGGAATCATCTTGAGATAATGTTGATGTAGCCACAATTACTTCATCAATGCCTTTTATAGCTCTACAACGCTCAATGTTATATGTTAAAACATCAACATTCCCTAATGGTTTCAAAACTTTTCCTGGTAGACGGGATGAGCCCATTCTTGCTTGGATAATTGCAATTATTTTCATTTTTGCACCTCAGCTATATATTTATGATATTTAGCTCCTACTACTTCCCAATTTCTTTTCGTCATTTCAAACAATAACACATCATGCCAAGTACCATTTTTATAAATATGATGCTCCAGTACCCCTACCTCTCTTGCTCCTTGCTTAATATGTATCTTTTTTACACTCTCATTTATATCCATGACCTCTCCAGATAATTTTTCTAAACCTAACTCTAAAAAAGCATAATTATATACATACGCCCCTAAGAAGCCTGCAAGCATTGCATATTTCATATTACCAATATAAAAATTCCACGTACCTCGCTTATGTACCCATTGAATATCGGTAATTGAAACAAAACCTATTATTTCGCTTTTATATTCTATTAACCAGTATCGACCGTTTTCATCCGCTTGAATTCTTTTGAACCATTTCTTTTGATTATCTAGATTATATTCAATATCAGTATACATAAAGCGAGTAATTTCCTCAGTCGTACGCCACTCCAAAATTTTCTGTAAATGTTTTTCTTCAATATTAATCCACTTCATTTCATCACCACTTTCCTCGTGAATGAAGTTAAAAAGCTTTGACCATCCCAAGTACCATCAAAATCAAGTGCTTGTCCTATTGGGACAATTCGATCCAATCCACGGGATGAAATTGCTTTAATAAAAGTTTGTAATTCTTGTTGTTCTATTCCGAAATATGCAAGTGTTTGGTCTTTATCATGAATAATCGGACTAGCCTCAATTAACTTAGTAACATCATACTCATAAAATAAGCCTCCGCCACAATGCACTTCACGTACATTCGCTTCAATTTGCTGTAACTGTACACGTGAATAATATATATCATTTTTTATATACTTAACCTGCTCTTCAGCTGCCAGTTGCAAAGCAGTTGTATATTTCAAAACTTGTGTTGCAGCAAGTAGCTCATATTGTTTACTTTGAATAACTGTTTCAAACGCTGGCCAAAAACAAGCTTTAGCCTCATCCTGTTGATTTCCTGTCCAAATAATAAGGCGGGGCGAAGAACAAGCCATTTGGTCAAACCAAAATACATCATTATAAAACTGATTTGCCAATGCTACTAATGCACTTTCATTTAAAGAAACAATTGCCTCACTATTCATTGCGGATAATGAAAAACGATCTGGGAATGTTAATTCATTTGCTAGAGGAGCTAACGGTACTTGACGAATTTCCTTTACTGTCAAATCGCCACCCCAAATAACACGCGTATGACAAACAGAACTAATTTGCTCAGTTGCCTTTTCTTCATGCCCATAAGTGCAAATAATTGTTTGATTTGCGATTGCTTCAAACTCTGGTTTGGTTAACTCATCTAAAATAATTTGCAACAATGTATTTAATTCATTTTGGTCTTTACTAGAAATACGTATAATGTTACGATTTCCTGCAAGCATTGAAAGCATCCATGAATAGACAAATATTGTATCTACATTTGAAGGGGCAATATGAAAGACTGTACCTCTTGCAAGTAAAATTGAATCTCCACGTTTTGTATCAAAATCAACTTTCATTTGTTTAATATTCGCTTTGCGTAACCAATAGCCTAATGCAACTATTTCTGGTTGCTTTCGTATACGCACAAAGCGTTTTGCTAACACTTGAGTGAATAAAAATACCTGCTCGCAAAATGGAACATTTGTCGGTACTTCAACTAATTCTGACAATGCTCTCGTAAATTGTTTATGAGGAGGCCAAAACATTTTCATCTTTGCACACCTCCTTGAAATGTATCGCTACAGCCCCTTAATTCAGCCTTTGGTATCCTTCCTGCTACTGAAAAATATTTTCCTTTCCATCCACAACTGCAATCATCAATCCCATGAATTGTCCCTAAATCCTCTGTCAAGAGAGAATGTCCTGGATAGCTTTTAGGCAGTTCACTCAAAACTTGGATTAATCCTTGTTGACCGTTCTTTAAAGTTTCAAAGGTAATTGGATTCCGGATAATTACATCGGCATAGCTAGGTGCATGTAAATGCCCTTCACTACATTCTAAAAAAATCGAACCAACCTGTTCCACCATTCCGTAATAATTATGTACATTTTGAATACTGAGCTGTTCCTTTAATAAACGATTAAAAGTTTTTGCATCAACCATCTCATCTTTGAGCTTTTTCCAGCCACCGCCATGTATCAAAATACTATCACCAAAATCAAGCTTTATTCCTTTATCACGTGTTTCTTTATATACATACTGCCAAATCATAAATGTAAAACCAAACAACAAAATACGCTGTCCTTCATATTCTTTCAAATACGCTTGTAATCCTTCTACATCTAAAGACATATCATCATTTAATGCATAAAAATGCTTACGTCCAAAATTTGAAAACCCTAATATTCCAGCACCCCGTGCACTAAATGATTTTCTATCCTTTAACACAGATTTAGTGTCTAAAATAATCATCGGCAAACGCTTATTACCTAATATTGGCTTCATTACTTCCACTAATGCTTTAGTTTGAGCAATAGATGTTTCCTTATCTAAATAAATTTTTGACACTTGTTGTCCTGTAGTACCACTTGATTTTAATATTTTTATAATATCCTCTTGCGGGATCGATTTTAAATCCATGAGCTTGAATAATTGTACAGGTAAGTATGGAACTTCATCTATTTGCCTTACTTCCAAAGGCATGCTACCTTTTCTTAGCATCTCTTTATATGGTTCACAATTTTCCACATGCCATGCCGTTAACTCATTTAATTTCCCTAATAATTGCTGCTCTTTAATAGCCTGTGCTAAATGATAAGGGACCGTCATAAACAGCGCTCCTTCAATGTTGTATAGTCTATCTTGCCATTAGCAAGCCGAGGAATTTCTTCCATGATGATGACTGTAAAGGCTGATTTATGCAACTTAAAAAGAAGTTCAATCGCCGACCTCACCTTCTCCACCTTATCCGGTTGCTCAATGGCTACAATTAATTTATCGTCAGAACCTGTACAAGCTAAAGGTATATGGATTACGGATTCTAATTTTTTCTCCACCTCATCTAAATTAATGCGTAGTCCAAATAGTTTTATAAAGCGTTTAATACGCCCTGTAATCGTAAAAAAACCCTCCTCATCTTTTGTGACTGTATCACCTGTATGAAGCACCCCATGCATCTCATCACCCTTTGCCAAATCCTCTAAACTTTCTGCATACCCCATCATTACATTGGCCCCACGATACACTAATTCATTTAATTCTCCTTCAATTGAAAGTTGACCACCAGGGATTGCAATACCAATAGTGCCTGTCTTATCGAGCACTTTATCATAGGGAATGTAGCTAATTCTTGGTGCTGCTTCTGTTTGCCCATACATAATGTAAAAGCGTTTATCATGCTGCCGTGCATACTCACCAAATGCTTTAATCAACTTTTCACTCAATCGACCACCAGCCTGTGTTAACACCTTTAAATATGGCAGGTCCATTTTCATAAAACCAATACGATGTAACATTTGATAGGTAAACGGGACGCCAGCTAGTGAGGTCACTTTATGCTCCTTTACAAGCTCCCAAAATGACTTTTCCATCACACTGGTATCAGTTAATAGAATAGAGGATCCTGCTAACAAATGACTATTCACAATCGACATACCATAAGAGTATGATAAAGGTAAGTTCATTACTGCACAATCATGATTACTAATCTCTAAATAATCAATAATGGCATGTGCATTCGAACGAATATTATCATAGGATAATCTAACAAATTTTTGGCTTCCTGTTGTACCAGATGTACTTAATAATATGGCTAATTCTGTATTAATTGTTACATCAAAATCACCTTCTCTAACTAATTTATTTGAATTAAATGTATACCCTTCATACTCTTCTAAGCCTACAATCCAATAAGGTTTATATTTATTTATAATATCCTCTAATAATTTCTCATGAATATCTGCAGCTAATAACATGACAGTATGTCCACTATTAAGACCCGAAATGTAGGCAGCTAATATATCAATAGTGTTGCGACATAAAATTAAAATTAGTTGCTTTTTTGAATGAGTAAATTCAATCAATGGTATTTCATTGTAATTGTATTGCTTTTTTTCTGTTATAACAGCTAGTTGATTTCTTTCTAAATGAAAGAAAGACATTTCACTCACTCCTAAACAATATTTATAGTTTTTTTATATAATCCTATTCCATTTTTTGAATCTCACAGCGGCGTTTGTATAGCATCCTTACTAATAAAAAATTCTCAAAGTAATAGAAATGTACTCTCACATTTATGTAACTCTTGAATTTTTTAGCCGCTACTCTAAACATCTAAATGGATAATGCAAATCATCATACCCATAGAAGCTAATAAAAAATTTAAAAAGTTTTAAAGAATAAGCTTAGACTAAGGAAACATTTTCATTTGTTCGTCAGAACCCTTTCTTATAGTAATTGTACCGTAAACCTTTAATATTTTTTTATTATTCGAAGGTTAGGAAACATAATTCATATTAATTATACGATAGAAAGCAGTTAATATAATAAAGAAGCCCACAATCCTCATAGAATTGTAGACCTCTAATTTAGAACTATTTCTCATGTGTGTTAGTAATATTTTTTCAACAAAATATTATAAACCCGCTGTATCTAGCTTGGAAAGGCAATCTCTTTTAAACTAAAATTTCACATCATATTTCATTAAAATTTCCTTTGCCTTTGCAAATGTACTCATATCAAGTACATCATCGGTATCAAGCATTGTATCAAATTGATCATCAATTTCTGAAACTAACGCCATATGGGCAATAGAGTCCCACTCTGGAATAGAGCTATATGTTAGCTCATCATTTATTTGAGCTTCGTTAATACCTAAACATTCTGAGAAAATTGCACGTAATCTTTGTTCATTATCCATGTTTATCCCTACCTAATTTTTTATATAGATTATATCGTCAATTTCCGCTTTTTTTTAATTGATTCCTCGTAAAAGAAAAAGACATGGCTAAATCACCATGCCTCCATCAACTCCAATTACTTGTCCTGTTACATAAGAAGAAGCAGATGAAGCTAAAAAAAGTATGACATTTGCCACCTCTTCAGCTTTTCCAGGACGCCCCATTTTAATTTGAGAAATGGTTTCTTCTTTTACTTGTTTAGAATAATTACTTATTAAGTCAGTTTCAATAAATCCAGGAGCAACTGCATTGACACGAATATTTAATGGTGCTAACTCTTTTGCTGCGGCATATGTAGCACCATTTAGTGCTGCCTTACTCGCACTATAAGCTACTTGCCCAGCATTACCAAAGCGCCCCATTATAGAGCTAACATTTATAATAGAGCCACTTTTTTGTTTAGCCATTAATCTTGACGCATATTGCATATGATATATTGCAGCGCTAGTGTTAACATCTAATGTTTTTTGAAGTTGTTCTGGTAACATCATACCTAGTAATGAATCTTCCATAATTCCAGCATTATTTACAACTGCATCTAGCTTCCCTATGTTTTTTTTAATCCATATAAATGCTTTTTTTATTGCATCTACATCACTTACATCATAGTTTAGTGTATGAACAGTTGATCCATAAACCTCAAACTCTTCTTTCAATTTTGCTAGAAGAGATTCATCACGTCCGTTTAATAATATTGTCCATTGTTGCATTGCTGCTTGTTTAGCTGTTGCATAGCCTATGCCACGAGTGGCACCTGTGATAAAAATAACTTTATTCATTCACTTCACTTCACTTATCTTATCTTATTTTATAATAAAAAATGCAGTTTCTCTTTTAATATTTGATAACTCTCAATCTCAATACATTCTATTTCAGACTTATAAATTGGTTCATCATTTCCGCCCTCTGAAAAATCATCGCCTACATACAGTATTTTATCAGTGCTAATATTAAGATCACTAGCATACTTAACCAATGCTTTATATTTATCATATTCTTTTGGCATTATATCAAAAGATGAGCTTCCTCCAATTACAACTGTATACTCTGGGAAATAGTCTTTAACAAAGGCATATATTTTTTTTCTTTTCTTTCTTTGGGGATCGAAAGCAACCTTATCTTTAATATTTGCTTTCGTCCCTAATAAAGGAAATGTAATGACTCCTGATTCATGAAATTCAATAGATTCCCCTACAATATCTACATATCCCGTACTACTTCTAATTATTTTTATTCTTTCTTTAATATCAGCTTTATCAATTTCAATACAAGCCTTTTTATTGATACGCTCTTTATTAACTATAATAGATGTTTGCATTCCGTAATTACCTATTACATCAATCGGGAACTCTCTTAATTGTTTGATAATTCTATCGCATGTACCTGCCCCAACTATGACTATTTTATATTTTTCTTTAATCCTTTCAAGTAGTTCGTAATTTATTTCGCTTATTTGTGTTCTGTGCTCTGTTAACGTACCATCTAAGTCAAAAGCAATTAATTCATACATATTCAACACATTCCTTTTCTTAAATGTACTAATTGACCATATTCCTCACAAGTTGAATAGTGTAAAATAGCTTTGGCTACATCTTCAGCATTTAGTAATTCCTCTTTATTTATATTTCCGTTATGTAAACGACCAATTAGTGGTGTATTTACCTTTTCTGGAATTAAAACATTTACTATTATTCCTTGCTTTTTCAATTCTTCAGCTAAACTTTCTACAATAGAATTTAAAGCAACTTTTGATGCGGAATAAACCGTTAAATTTTTTCTACCCTTTGTAGAAGAAGATGATGAAATTAAAACAATGTTCACTCTTTTTTGGATTCGTTTTGCATATTCTAATAACACTAAATTTGATTTTAAGTTGACATCCATAATTAAATCATAGTTTTCTAAAATTCCTTCACTGTCGTTTGCATATGCCCCAGCAGTATTAATAATTACGTCTGGTACATAGTCCCCTAAATAACTATCTAACTTTTCAATAGTAATATCAACTAAATTTAATTCTTGACTTGATGGTGCTTTATACGGAATATTTTTTTCTTTTAAATGTTGAATAAATGCTCTACCTATTCCTCCATTGCCACCAAAAATAAAATATTTTTTTCCATCTCCATTACCAATATTCAAATTTTTCACATCTTGATAATACTTAATTTTAATGAATTGTTCCGCCATAAATAAATCTTCCGGATAAGTTATTTTCAAATTATATCTTAGTCCTTCAAATTTAATCACTCTAGCTGTTTCTGGTAATTGATGCACTGTACCTGTAATAATACTTTTAGGATCAAAATGCTCCTTTAAAGTTTTAAACCAAAAGCATTCAGGAGCCTGTATTAAACAATAGTCTTCTCTATTTACATAAGAATTGTTTCCAAACCCAAGGCTATCTGTAATCGGAGAAGCAGTAATAACTGCATCCCCATCATCTAATAAATCTATATATGTATCAATATTTTCTGAAGTAATAAAAGGTCTTGCTGCCTCATGAATAAAAACTTTTTCACATTTTGGATAATGTTTTTGAATATGCGCTAACGCCTTATTTAACGAGGCATTTCTTGTATCCCCACCAGTAATACACTCAACGTCATATTTATTTTCAATTAGTCCTTCTTCATACTCTCTTTCACCAACAACCACTATAAATTTATTTAATTTCTGAGACTGCTTAAAAGCATTAATAGAATATGAAATTATTTCTTGCCCATTCAACTTCATATACTGTTTCGGTATATTACTTTTAAAACGACTACCAATTCCACCAGCTAATAATATTCCTATATTTCTCATATTTTCCTCCACTTAAAGATGAATGAATACTAATGTAATTATTATCGACTACTAGGAGCATAATTTTTAGTATAATAAAAAGAGCATGGACACTAAATTCAATGCTCTTTCAAGAACTATTTTTTATAAAAATACACATTTGAGCTTCTTAATTCAGGCTCTTTAAAAGAGAGTGTATTATCTGCAAAGCTTGTATCTTTCCTTACTGTACGCCAATCTCCATATGTGTAAGTTAAATAGTCCAAATAATTTTTAGGTACATTAATTTTAATATTTTCAAACAAGATTTCATCTTTTCCAATAAAATAATGTAGCGGCGTGTCGTTTAAATCTTGTCTTGCGTTATCGCCTTCTATAAATATCGTATCTAAACTAATATTAAATAGTTTTTCATCATTATTATAGCAATCTATCATGATGGCGATTACATCTCCATTATGATGTTCTCTTGAATACATTTCGATTGTTAAAATATCCTCAAGCTTCTCAACATTTTCTAATAATCGTTCTTTTATTTTTTCGATGTCTTCTTCAAAAATTGCAAGATCTATATCATCGTCCCAAGGAATCAAACGCCCATCACGAGCAATCCCAAGCAAAGTTCCGAAAGTAAAATAATGAGGAATCCCATCTAATATTTCTGTCAATGAAACGATAAATTGGTTAGCTTTCTTTAAAATATCCTGATTTTCAAAAGGGGCTCCTACATGCTTCATTGAAATTTTTGAAGCATATTCTATTTTGTCTTTTGAAATCCCTAAATTTAAAAGCTGTTTTGAAATTGAATTTACGTACATACTTGCTACAATAACTTTTTCAAAATCATATTCAATAATTTGACTTGGGCTAATAATAAGAATATCCTCTAGAAATTCCCCTTGTATCGCCTCGTTATTGTCTGCAATAGCTAAAATTTGATACTGATTCCCATAATTTTTTATGAAGTTTTGACCGCCAAGACTTGCACCGAATAATATGATTTTCATATTTTCTCTCTTCTTTCACCGTGATATCTTAAAAACCCCATGCTTTTGAATAGAAAAGTGTTAATTTATACGATGTATAGAAAAATATAAATTAAAATAATCTTCATTTTCGACTAAACCTATAGACGTTAGATAATTAGCTATTTCTTCATAATAGCTTGAGGTAATTAATATATATGGTTTTTTATTTTCTATTATAAATTTCTCTATGATTGATCTATGGTATACTTTATATTCAAAAAATGGAGTTCCTTCTTTTTCTTTTGAACTATCTAGTATGCCTTTTAAAAGTTTAACTCCAAGTTTGTTTATTTTTTCCACAAACTGATGTTCATATAAATAGCTACCTGAACCATAAAAATAAACATCTCTCTTATTTAAATTATATTTTTGATAAAATTCTTTTAATATCTTATCTACTTTCATACTATGTCTTTCATATCTTTCTTGAAAAGTATTTGTAGTATTCACAAGGTAATTGTCTTTAGGTAATTCAGTTATAGCATACAGCAGATTATTATCTAAAACATATTTTAATTCACTATTAATTTTTACTTCCTCTGTATTTATAGAATTTAATGCTATATCAGGATATAATACTTTAATTCCAATATTTGCAGTACTTGCCGCCATAGAAATTGTATTTACTTTTAATATTTCCGGAAATATCTCTAAAGGGTAACCTTGTAATTCGCTCTTTAAGAAAAATACATTATAATTTTTATCTTTTAAATCTAAATATAACGTGTCAGCGATTTTAGTATGATCTCTGGGATGAGGCTTTAGATAAATAACATCGCTTTTAGAATACATTTGTTCTATGTGTGAACTATATATAGCTATCTCTTCTTCAAAAGAAGACCAGCCCAGTTGTGAAAAATATGAGGTTAGATAAAAATTATACTCCAATGAATAATCTAAAGATTCTAATTCCTTTAAATTATTAGCAACTTTTTTAATAACCTCTTTTAAATATTCAATTGGTATTATATGTATAGATAGTTTGTTTAGGATAACAGGTAATCGTGTAGTAGAAAACATCGGGATTATTAATCTGACTTCATCTATCCTTACATTAGAAAAAGATTCATCAATTATTATTGAATCGAATATTCCTAGCGAGTCTCCGTAAACAATTATTTTTGCATTAGAATATAAGTTAATTGTGATGCTATTTATAAAACCATGATTTCTTACTACAAATATTTCGTGAAGTTCATCTACACCAAATAAATTATACCAAAATTCTTCTGTGTAACTAAAATTATAATTACTATCTAAATATATAACCTTCTCCCATGAATGTAACGAGGCTAAGTTTAAAATAGCTTTAGAAATGGGATGTTGTAAATCACTCTTAACAAAAGTACTATGTATACATAAGATGTCAATATATTTATCTTGATATTTACTTTCCTCTATTATTGTTAACACATTTAGTACCTGTGTTGGTCCATTACACAAAAATAGTCTTTTCTTCATCTATTTCCCCTTAAAATATTTACACAAAGATAAATATAGTTTTCTCTAAATCCATTTAAATAATGTTAATTATTCATTTGCTTTAATTAATCATAATTTCTGCTATTATGGTATCGCATTTTCCTAATGATGCTAAAACACCTTCATAATTTTTCTCTAACAGTTGATTATTCAATAAACTGTAAATGTTGTGACCACCAGGCATTCCCTGACTTAACCAATATAAATGATTTGAAAGGGGATATCTTTGAAATTGTTTAACAGTAATATTACTGTAGCCACTTTTATTTAACAATAGCTTTAATGTAGCACTATTATACAAAATAGTATGGCAACTCCAATATGTAAAATCTTTGAATTCTTCACAATTATACAATGTCAATAAAGCATCATCTGCATTTGGCACCTCAATAATAATTACTCCATTCGGATTTAAATATTCTCTTAGTTCCTTTAGTGTTTCAATAGGATCCGTTAAATGCTCAACTACATGGAACAATGTAATAAAATCAAATTTATCCTTGATTTCTTTGGTACTTTTAAAACAAATTATTCCCTCTTCATTCAAAGAATTTCTTATAGTATTATCTAATTCAATCCCAACGCATTTATCAGCATATTGCTTCATGAGGTTTAAAAAACCTCCAGCCCCACATCCAAAATCTAAAATAGTTTTCCCTATCATTTTATCACGTAAATCCTCACATCTTCGTAAATCATCCTTATATGACTTTTTTCGATAGATGCTTAAATTTACTTTGCCGTCTAGCATACCTGACTCCTCATAAAATTCATCAGAAATGTGACTAAATGACTCTAGAAAAACTAACCCACAATCCATACATTCAAGGACTGATAAATCTTTATTATCACGTACTCTAGGATGTCGTAATTTAAGATTTTTATTTTTACATAAATAACACTCACCATTTATTTGATGATTTCGCATAAAAGCCACCTCATAATATTTTTCCTTATATCCCCTATTTATTACACCCTATTATAATCATCTTCAATTCTTATAATATCATCCTCTCCAAAATAAGTTCCCAGTTGTACTTCTGAAATAATTAACGGGTTCTTTTCAGATGTATTTTTTATCCTATGTTTACATCCTTTTGGAATAAAAATATATCCTCCTTCCATTACTTCTCTTGTACTTTCGCCTATAGTCATCATACCTTGACCTTTTATTATAACCCAGTGTTCTTCACGCTTTTTATGGTATTGTAAGCTCAGTTGTTGTTTTGGGAATACTTGTATTATTTTTGCTTGTACAAATTCACTTAAAAAAACTGTTTTATAAAATCCCCATGGACGGTTAAATATTTCAAAAGAATGCATCCCTAATCCCTCATAACGTAAGAAATCATCTGCAATATTTAACTTTTTACCTTCTAGCAATAATTCATGCAATTGATTTTTCGTTAAAATATTTTTTAAAGTAAACCCCTCACAAACAATCGGTAAAAAATCAATTCTTTCTGATTTAAATTTTTCTATAACTTCATTAAAGGTTGATGTGATAGATAAGTATTCAAAAGTTGGCTTGACAATTTCTTTAATTTTAGATGTCAAGTCTTTCCCTTCTATTAGTGCTCTACGTATATCTCCATCAGTAATTGTCCCAACTACTACTTGTTCTTCTAATATGATAATAAATCCCTGTTTATTTTCTTCAATTTTCTTCATTGCCTCTAATAAACTTTGATTAACTTGTATTATATATCTATCCATAGTTAATTTACTCTTTCTCCCGATTTAGTAGATGCTCGATAGCTTCTCTAACAGCCCCTTGTCCACCTCTTCGTTCAGTCACATAATGTACTTCTTTTTTTACTCGTTCTATAGCATCCGCAACAGAAAAACTATAACCTACTTGTTTTAAGAGTGCTAAATCATTTAAATCATCCCCAATATAGGCAACTTCATCCATTGTCAAATGATATTTTTTTAGTAGCTCTTCCATTGCAGTCACTTTATCTTTACATCCTAAATAAACTTCATCTATTTGTAATTTTTCTGCTCTTTTTGCAACGATTTTTGAGTTTTCTCCTGTTAAAATAACTGTAATAATTCCTTGTTCTTTTAATAAGGAAAAACCCATACCATCTTTTGTATTAAATTTTTTCATAACATCGCCAGCATCTGTATAATACATACCAGCATCCGTTAGCACACCATCACAATCTGTTGCAAATAGTTTAATTTTATTAGACTTACTTGTTTTTTTCTTACTCACTTGTAGTAATTTTTCAACAATTAGCCAATCTGAAGGCTCATCTAGTTCAAAATAAGTTTCTTCAGGCATTTCATAAACACCTATATTACCTGATAATCTACTTTGTGATTCAAGTAACAGGTCTGTTTTTGTAATGTAAAACGCACCATTTTCAACCAAATATCCTTCAAAGTCTTGACGTCTTGGACGAGAAGTCGGACTATAATTAATTGGTTGCCCATCTTTCGTCCATATAAAGCGCTTTTGGTTTACTACTGTCAATAAACTATCTAGTTTCTCATCAAAATATTTCTGAAATGCCTCATCTAAATGTTGCGTTTTTGTCAACGGACTCGTTGCTTGTAAAAGAACAACTGTATCACTAGATACATTCTTTGCAAATTCTATCATGACTGATTCAGTTGAAGCAGTGTCTGAAGCTGTTTCTACTGAGCGATCAATTATATTCAATTTCTCATAATTATCTTGATTATAATTTAAAACTATGTTTCGAATTTCTTCATTATCAGTTGAAATATACACTTCATCAATCCATTTACAATTTACAGCTACATCAATAGTCCAGTAAACTAAAGGTCGTCCATTAATTAATTTAATATTTTTTAAAGGTATCGACTTACTACCACCACGAACTGGAATAATAGCAACAGTTTTCACTATTTCTCTCCTCTATATTTCAATTTAGTTCTTTGGACATGCTCTATTTCAAGAATTTCTTCTTTTTTGTATTGTAATGCAAGTTCTACATTTTTTATATCTTGAACAAGTTGCTTAAAATCTCTAGGTTCTAAAGATGCACCGTGATCAGTGCCTTTCCATGTTCGATCAAGAGTAAAATGTCGTTCAATCCATTCTGCCCCCATTGTAACAGCAGCTATATCTACTGCAATACCTAAATGATGTCCTGAAAAGCCGATTGCTTTTACAACTTCACAATATTTCTCTCTTAATCGGGAAATTTCCTTTAATCGAATATCTTCGAACGGCACTGGATACCCCGATGTACAATTGTACACAACTAGACTTTTATTTCGTTTCTTTTCTATAAAAAAGTTAATTAGAGATTCTATTTCTTGATAATTCGTCATTCCAGTAGAAACATGAATCTCACCTTTATAATTGTCACAAAGCCATGCTAATAATTCATAATGATTATTCATTGCTGATGGAATCTTAATAAATTCTGGATTTAAAGAACTTATTTCTTTGGCAGATGTTATATCCCAAACAGATGTGCTATATATAATTCCTATTTTATGGCAATATTCTTTCAATTCCATATGTTGTTCTAATGTAAACTCCAAAAATTCACGATGTTCACCATAAGTTATACCATATGAATTGGAAGGATTTGGGTGAGG
>Ga0213824_1001309_pt1 | contig 14878 bp, 14 predicted proteins | sample MC6MC0906MG_FD_179892 | JGI IMG/M metagenome (GOLD analysis project Ga0213824, IMG submission 179892) | Enriched soil aggregate microbial communities from Iowa State University, Ames, United States - MC6-MC0906-MG | ecosystem: Environmental > Terrestrial > Soil > Unclassified | place: USA: Iowa...
CGCGTAACGTTCTGAAAGAAGGCCAGGAAGTAGAAGCCAAGATCATCAGCGTTGACCGCAAGAGCCGCGTGATCCAGCTCTCCATCAAGTCGAAAGACGATGCTGAAGAGAAAGAAGCTATCCAAAGCCTGAAGGCTGAAGAAGCTCCTGTTGGCGACACCACCATGGCGCAACTGCTGCGCAATGCAATGGCCAAACAGAACTAAGTTCTGCTTGATCATTAAAAAGGGCGACTTCGGTCGCCCTTTTTTGTGCCTGCGATTTGGTGCTTCCAGGTTTTCGCGAGTGTTTCGGTGAAACCAATTCCACTTCGGGCTGGTCTGTTTCTTTAATCGGATCAATCGTCTATTCACGTCTAAGCTTGGTCTTAAGCGTGTAGTCGTCGGGCAGTTGCCTGGCATAAGGAAGTGGATGAACAAGTTTATTGTCCTCATGGCTGTACTGGTTCTGGCTGGCTGTACGACCAGTGCCAAGACCCATGCTGTGCGTGGTGTCAGTGGTATAGAGGTCGACTGCTCTGGGTTGGGTTCTGGCTGGGAGAAATGTCAGAAGCGTGCGGCAAAGGAGTGCAAGGGGGCGGGGTACAAGGTGATCACCCGATCGGATGATGCCAAGGATGAAGATGAGTTTCCTTTTGGCTTCAATCCGGCGGGCTACGTGACGCGAACCATGCTGGTGATATGTCGTTAAGCATGCCGTGCCCTGTTTGTTGCTGTGATGCCCTGAAAACGGGCGTTTCGACGCGGTGGAAGATATGTCAATCCCTGGGCTGTTCAAAATCTTCCGGGCGTGCTAAAACCTTTCAAGCGCTGATCTAGCTGCTTGAAAAAGAAGGGAAAAATATGACGAAGTCGGAGTTGATCGAACGAATTGTCACCCATCAAGGGCTGCTCTCATCCAAGGATGTGGAGCTGGCCATCAAGACCATGCTTGAGCAAATGTCCCAATGCCTTGCCACCGGTGATCGCATCGAGATCCGTGGGTTTGGCAGTTTCTCCCTGCACTACCGTGCGCCGCGCGTCGGTCGTAACCCGAAGACCGGCCAATCCGTCAGTCTTGACGGTAAATTCGTTCCGCATTTCAAGCCGGGCAAAGAGTTGCGTGATCGGGTGAATGAGGAAGAGGAGGAGGGGGTTTGACAGTCGCTATCTCTCAAGGGGTTCCTCATGCGTAACCTTAAGCGCATATTTCTTGGCGTTTTTATTCTTTTACTGATTCTGGTGGTTCTAGCGTTTGTGCTCGAAAACCAGCAATCGGTATCGTTATTGTTTCTAGGTTTGAGCGGGCCGCAGTTGCCAATTTCACTGATCGTAGTCTTGGCGTTGCTGATTGGTATGTTGATGGGGCCAGTGCTCGGTTGGTTTTTGGGGCGCTCCTCCAGAGCGGCGCGCAAACGCCTTGTCTGAAAGCGGCAGGTGCAGGGCGTCTGTCGAAATTGCGCCTCTCCCTGTTTATATCCATTAGTAAAACGTTCGTTAAGCTGTAAAATGCAGCCCTTGTTCGACAATGCTTTATTGCGCGTCGATTCAGACTGACTTTGACGGAAGCCTCATGTTTGGTGGCTTCTGCATTCATGGATTAGACAGTGCTCGTTGATGGCGCTGTCCGCAGCTCAAGGGTATGGTTCCGCGTGAAAATTCTAGTAACCGGCGGCGCCGGGTTTATCGGCTCGGCAGTCATCCGTCACATCATCGCCAACACCACCGATTCTGTCGTTAACGTCGATAAACTGACTTACGCCGGCAATCTGGAGTCGCTGGCCGAGGTTAGTCAAGACGAGCGTTACGCATTCGAACGCGTTGATATCTGTGATCGCGAGCAGGTTGATCGTGTTCTGCGTGAGCACCAGCCGGATGCGATCATGCATCTTGCCGCTGAGTCCCATGTTGATCGCTCGATCTCGGGCCCGTCCGAGTTCATTCAGACCAACATCATCGGTACTTACACTTTGCTCGAGTCCGCACGCCACTATTGGTCGGCGCTGGACGATACCCGCAAGAGCAACTTCCGCTTCCACCATATCTCCACTGACGAAGTGTATGGTGATCTTGAAGGCCCGGAAGATCTGTTCACCGAGACTACGCCTTACCAGCCAAGCTCGCCATACTCGGCCAGCAAGGCCAGTTCCGATCACCTGGTTCGTGCCTGGGCTCGCACCTATGGTTTGCCAACACTGGTCACCAATTGCTCGAACAACTACGGCCCTTGCCACTTCCCCGAGAAACTGATCCCGCTCATCATTCTCAATGCGCTGGAAGGCAAGCCGCTGCCGGTTTACGGCAAAGGTAATCAGGTTCGCGACTGGCTTTATGTAGAAGACCATGCTCGTGCGCTGTACAAGGTCGTGACCGAGGGTGTTATCGGCGAGACCTACAACATTGGTGGTCATAACGAAAAGCAGAACATCGAAGTGGTCCATACACTTTGCGCCCTGCTTGACGAACTGCGTCCGGATTCTGCACATCGCCCGCATGCCAGTCTGATCACCTATGTCCAGGATCGCCCGGGCCATGATCAGCGTTACGCAATCGATGCCAGCAAGATCCAGCGTGAGCTGGGCTGGACGCCTGAAGAAACCTTCGAAACGGGTATTCGCAAGACCGTCGAGTGGTATCTGACCAACACCGAATGGGTAGAGCACGTGAAGAGCGGCAGCTACCAGCAGTGGATCGATCAGAACTACGCGGATCGATCGAACAAGGCATGAAGATCCTTCTTCTAGGAAAGGATGGTCAGGTGGGATGGGAGTTGCAACGCTCCCTCCGGCCGCTTGGCGAATTGATCGCACTGGGTCGGCATGGCGTTGACGGGTTGTCTGGTGACTTGACCGACTTGGCGGCCTTGCGCGAGACAATCCGCAAGGTCCAGCCTGACGTGATCGTCAATGCGGCAGCTTACAATGCCGTCGACACTGCCGAGTCCGAGCCAGATCAGGCTAATCTGGTGAATGCGCAAGCTATCCAGGTTCTCGCCGACGAAGCTCGTGAAGTGGGTGCCTGGTTGGTCCACTACTCGACTGATTACGTGTTTGACGGTCAGGGGCAAGTGCCCTGGCTGGAAGGCGACGAGCCGCAGCCGCTGAATCGCTACGGCGAAAGCAAGTTGGCAGGGGAGCGCGCCGTCCAGGCCTCCGGTTGCCGTTACTTGCTGTTTCGTACCAGTTGGGTTTACAGCGCTCGTGGCGGCAACTTCGCCAAGACCATGCTGCGTCTGGGTAAAGAGCGCGAAAAGCTCAATGTCATCGTTGATCAGGTAGGAGCGCCGACAGGTGCCGATCTGATTGCGGATATAACCGCACTGGCACTGCAGCAAGCGCTCAAGCGCCCGGAGCTGTCCGGTTTGTATCATCTGGCGGCCGCTGGGGAAGTGTCATGGTACGGCTATGCTTGTCATGTGCTGGATTTTGCCAAGGCCAATGGCGAGTCGCTTGCCGTACAGGCAATTGAACCCATTGAGGCAACGGCTTATCCAACTGCCGCACGTCGACCGTTGAACTCGCGCTTGAATACACAAAAGCTGCGCGACAATTTTTCTCTACACTTGCCGGATTGGCAAAGTGGTGTAACTCGAATGCTTAGGGAAGTTCTGAACAAATGACCACCAATAATCGTAAAGGCATCATCCTCGCCGGCGGTTCGGGCACTCGCCTGCATCCGCTGACCCTCGGCGTGTCGAAGCAGATGCTGCCGATTTACGACAAACCGATGATTTTCTACCCGCTTTCGGTACTGATGCTTGCCGGCATGCGCGAGATCCTGATCATCTCCACGCCGGAAGATCTGCCGAACTTCCGCAAATTGCTGGGTGATGGCAGCCTTTACGGTATCGAGCTGACTTATGCCGAGCAGCCTAGCCCGGATGGACTTGCACAAGCGTTCATCATCGGTGAAGAGTTCATCGGCAAGGACCCTTGCTGCCTGATCCTGGGTGACAACATCTTCTACGGCCAGCACTTCTCGGACAATCTGCGCTCCGCCAACGAGCAGAAGAGTGGCGCCACTGTGTTTGGTTATCACGTTTCCGATCCGGAGCGTTTTGGCGTGGTCGAGTTCGACGCGACAGGCCGTGCCCTGAGCATCGAAGAAAAGCCGTTGAAGCCGAAATCCAACTACGCGGTGACCGGTCTGTATTTCTACGATAACGAGGTCGTGGAAATCGCCAAGAATATCAAGCCGTCGGAGCGAGGCGAGCTGGAAATCACTGATGTGAACAGCGCCTACCTCAATAAGAAGTCGCTGAATGTCGAAATGCTCGGCCGTGGCTTCGCGTGGCTGGATACCGGTACCCATGACTCCTTGTTGGAAGCGAGTCACTTCGTTCACACCATCGAGCAGCGTCAAGGCTTGAAAGTAGCGTGCCTCGAAGAAATTGCTTACCACAATGGCTGGATAACAGCAGAGCAGCTGGGTTCTCAGGCAAATGCCTTGAAGAAAACCGGTTACGGTCAGTACCTGCAAAAACTGCTGGACTCGCCTTCTCGCTGATTCGAAAGCCTCGCGCTTTCAATCGGTGGGTTCAATCGCTGCTAGCAGGAATGGCATGCCAGTAAAACATCCCAAGATTGCGGTTTTGCTGGCTGCCTACAATGGCATGCAGTGGATCGAGGAGCAGGTAGCCTCGATCCTCGGTCAGCAGTCCGTCGATGTCACTATTCATATCAGCGTTGATTTGTCCGATGACGGCACCGAGGCCTGGTGCAAAGCTCTCGGAGAGGTCGACAGTCGCGTGATTCTTTTGCCTCCTGCCGGGCGTTTTGGTGGTGCGGCGCGCAATTTTTTTCGTTTGATTCGAGATGTTGATCTGCACGATTACGATGCTGTGTCGTTTGCAGATCAGGATGATATCTGGGAGTCCGACAAGCTGCTGCGCGCTACACAAGCCATTACCTCGCACGGAGTCGATGCCTACTCCAGCAATGTCACGGCTTTCTGGCCGGATGGCAAGACGATCCTGCTCGACAAGAGTCAGCCGCAAGTTGCCTGGGACTTTCTGTTCGAGGCGGCGGGGCCTGGCTGTACTTACGTGTTGAGCCCCGCGCTTGCCCGGTCACTGCGCCAACAGGTCATTCAGGATTGGGAGCAACTGCAGCAAGTCAGTTTGCATGACTGGTATTGCTATGCGTTCGCTCGCAGCCATGGCTTCAAATGGTTCATCGATTCGCGGCCGAGCATGCTTTATCGGCAGCATGAGAGTAACCAGGTAGGCGCCAATACCGGGTTGACATCACTGTTTCAACGCTATGTCACCATCCATGAAGGCTGGTGGTTCAAGCAAGTTCAGGCCATCGCGCTGCTTGTCGGGGCGGATAAAAATCCCTTCGTCAGCAGTTGGCTGCCTCTGCGGCGGCGTGATTTGCTGCGGTTATCCGTCAGGGGCGGGCAGTGCCGTCGGCGGCCGCGTGACAAGTTTCTGTTTTTTTTCGTCTGCTGGCTGACTGCTGTCGTTGGCAGGAAGTCCTGATCGAGGCTGGAGCGGGTTTTGCGATTTTGCTTCGCCTGCTCGAAGCCCAACAACCGGAGATGAAAGTTCTCTATAATCGCCCGCTTCATGAAGGGAACGAATGGAGCCGATACCGTCGAAGCACTGGATATGATTCCTCAGGCTTCCGACCGGCGTTTTAATTGCAGTGGAGCATACAGTGTCAAGCCCCTTATCAGCGGATTCCGCGAACTCCGGCCTGAGTGTCGATACAGTCGAAGTGCCGGAGCTGGATGAGTCTGTCGCGATATTGCTGTGCTCGTATAACGGAGAGCGATTTCTTTCCGAGCAATTGAGCTCCATTGAGCAGCAGCAACATGCGCAGTGGCGTCTGTTCGTCTCAGATGACGGATCGTCCGACTCAACACTGGAGATTCTCAAGTCGTTTCAGGCGCGTATGGGGGAGCAGAAAGTGACGTTGCTTTCCGGCCCTCGAACGGGGTTCGCCGACAACTTCATGTCGGTGACCTGTCTGGAAAATATCAGTGCTGATTTTTACGCATGGTCCGACCAGGATGATGTCTGGGCGGCCGATAAGCTCAGCGCTGCGTTGACGCGGCTACGTCAGGTACCCGTTGGCGTTCCTGCGCTGTATGCCTCCCGGACGACGGTGGTCAATGAGTCCGGTGTCGAAGTGGGGATGACCCCCGGATATTGCCGCGACTTCAGCTTCCCCAATGCGCTCGTACAGAATGTCGCCGCCGGAAACACGATGGTTTTCAATCGCGCGGCGCATGAGCTATTGAAGGCGGGGCCGGCTCGGGGCATTGTCGCCCATGACTGGTGGGCCTATATGCTGGTGACCGGTGCCGGCGGGCAGTTTCATTTCGATCAGGTGCCGCATCTTTTCTATCGGCAGCACGAAACGAATTCGATAGGCGCCAATGCGGGGTTCATGGCCGCCCTGACGCGTATCCGAAAAATGTTTCAGGGACGTTTGCGGCGCTGGATCGATCAGAACATCGACCACCTGGAGGTGGTTGAACATCTTCTAACCGAACAGAACCGCAAGGTGCTGAGCCGGTTCAAGAGCGCTCGCAATCGGGGCTTGGTTGGACGCATCACCGGGATATGGCGCTCGGGTATTTACCGCCAGACGCTCCTTGGAAATCTGGGGCTTGCAGTAGCGATCATTTTCAAAGGAATTTGATGATGAATGTTGTGAAAAGGGTTTGAAAATGATTTTTTTTGAGGTCGCAGGTTAATGCAGAAGTTTTCAGCGGCGCCTGGCGTCATGTTCTCCAGTGTCTGGCGCAATCGCGCACTTATCGTTGCTTTGATCAAGCGCGAAGTCATCGGTCGCTACCGCGGCTCCTTTATGGGCATTCTCTGGTCGTTCTTCAATCCGATCGTGATGCTGGCGATCTACACATTCGTGTTCAGCTTCATCTTCAATTCACGCTGGGCGGGGGCTGGTGATTCAAAAGCCGAGTTCGCGTTGATCCTGTTCGCCGGCCTGATGGTTTTCAACCTGTTCGCAGAGTGTGTCACCCGCGCGCCCAATCTGATCATTTCAAATGCCAACTACGTGAAGAAGGTCGTGTTTCCGCTGGAAATACTGCCGTGCGTAATCGCCGGCTCTTCCTTGTTCCATGCGTTGGTCAGCCTGATTGTGTGGTTGCTGGCTTACTGCGTGTTTTTTGGCATGCCGCCGCTCACATTGTTTTACCTGCCGCTGGTCATAGCGCCTCTGGTGCTGATCATCCTGGGTCTGTCATGGGGGTTGGCCGCCATCGGTGTTTACATGCGAGATGTCGCGCATTTCATTGGCCTGGTGACCAGCGGTCTGATGTTTCTCGCGCCGATTTTCTACCCTGCGACGGCAGTGCCGGAGGAGTATCGGCATCTGCTTTTGCTCAACCCGCTCACCGTGGCCGTGGAGAACGTGAGGGCCGTACTGTTTTTCGGGCAGCAGCCTGATTGGCAGGCGCTCGGCATCTACGCATGCATAGCGATTGCAGTGGCTTACCTGGGGTTTGCCTTCTTCCAGAAGACTAGAAAGGGGTTCGCCGATGTCCTCTGAAATCGCGATCAAGCTGCAGAATGTCAGCAAGTGTTATCACATTTACGATAAGCCTCGCGATCGCCTCATGCAGATGGTCGCTGGTCAGCGCAAACAATACTATCGAGAGTTCTGGGCACTCAGGGACGTCTCGTTCGAAATCAAGAAAGGCGAGACTGTCGGTATTGTCGGCCGTAACGGCAGCGGCAAGTCGACATTGCTCCAGGTCATCTGCGGTACGTTGAACCAGACCGTCGGTGATGTTCAGACTCTGGGCCGGATCGGCGCACTGCTTGAGCTCGGCTCCGGATTCAACCCGGAGTTCACCGGGCACGAGAACGTCTACATGAACGCCGCGATTCTCGGCCTCAGTCGTGCGGAAGTGGATGAGCGCTACGACGACATTGCGGCATTTGCCGACATTGGCGAGTTCATCCATCAGCCGGTCAAGACGTATTCCAGCGGCATGATCGTGCGTCTGGCGTTTGCCGTTCAGGCGATGGTCGACCCGGACATCCTGATTGTCGATGAGGCGCTGGCGGTCGGTGATGAGCGCTTCCAGCGCAAGTGTTTCGCCAGGCTCGATGAGTTGAAGGCGAAGGGCACTTCGATTCTGTTCGTCTCCCACTCGGGACCGCAGGTTGTCGAGCTGTGTGATCGGGCGATTTTGATGGAGCGCGGCGAGCGCGTCTGTACCGGATCGCCGATGGAGGTGGTGCGGGCTTATCAAAAGCTGATCTACGCACCAGCCGAAGAGCAGCCTCGATTGATCGAGGAATTCCGCGCAATTGGTACGGACAAGATTGCTGTCGAAACGACCCCGCTGGAAGCTGAGCAGGATGCTCCGGCGCAAGACCAGTACTTCGATGCCGGAATGGTGCCTGAGTCGACTACGGTCTACCCCGAACAAGGTGCTCGAATCGACGCGTTCGAGGTGTTCGACAAAGAAGGACGTCGTTGTAATGTCCTGAAGGCCGGCGGCGAATACGATATCGTCATGCGGGGCAACCTCACTGACGCGGTTTCGCGGGTTTTCTTTGCGATGCATATCCGCACGGTGTCGGGCGTCGTGATTACCGGTCAGCGTTTCCCCGATGAAGGGAAATATTTTGACTGTGAAGGCGCTGAGCGCGAGTTTCGAGTCACGTTCAGCTGCAAGATGGTGATGCTCCCCGGCGTATACTTCGTCGGTGGGGGCGTGTGGTCGGAGAGCGAGCCAACCCTGTGCCATCGGATTCTGGATGCTTCGATGTTCAGGGTGGTGTCGGATCAGGGGGCGAGGTCGTTTGGTTATATGGATGTTTCCGTAGACGAACCGGCGCTTGAACTGCTCTAAAAACTTGATCTGCTGAGGGAGAATCAGTCGTTCAGATGCCTCGGGACAGGGATGTTCGAATGGATGAGGAGGCCGGGTATGGGCCCCGATATAGCGTGAATATCGGCAAGATTTCCCTTTGCATAAAAATCAATGAGAATTGAGAAAAAAGTAATGACGAGTAGTGATGACCAGCGCTTGCTGGACTATTTTTCCTGGAATAGCTGCGTCTCGGATGAGCGGAAGTTGTTCTACGTGGCCACTCCAAAGGTGGCGTGCACCTCCGTGAAATGGTGGTTTGCAGAGCTTGAGGGCGTTGTTCAGGCCGTCCAGCAAGCGAAAAGCAGTTCGGAAACAGATCCGGAATTGGCCATTCATGACACGTTGCTCGCCGTCGCCCCAGGATTGTTCGTCAGATCCCCCGAGCGACTTGCTCAGATAAAGGCCGATGGGTACTTTAGCTTTGCGCTGGTGAGAAATCCCTACAAACGGATTTTTTCTGCCTGGCAATCGAAAATACTGCTGCGCGAGCCGTTGCAGATTGTTCCTTATGAAGGGCAGGATTTCGTCGAGTACCCGATTGAACTCATGTCAGATGTGGCGGGGGCTTTCGAGTGTTTTCTCGAATATCTGTACGTCCACGAGCGCGACGATTTCAAGGATTGTCATTGGACGCCTCAGTACGATTTGCTCCAGCCTGCACTTTTCCCCTACAGCGCCGTCTCAAAAATAGAAGATACTGCGGCGCTTGATGCTGCGCTGCGCGCTCACCTCGCAGAGGCATATGTAAGTCCGTTTACGACTGCTCGCGCGAACGAGAGCATGATTCCCTATCTGCCGGAATTCATCAGCCCGCGATCCGAGGAGCTGATTAAAGAACTTTATTCCAAGGATTTTGAGGAATATGGCTATTCAAAAGTCATTCCGCCTGCGAAGGAAAGTTTCTCGCAAGAGCAGTTGACGGTGGCGCTGAAGGGGATTGAGCTTTTACGCGGCAGGCATCAACGCATGGGTGAAATGCGCCAATGTTTGAACGAACAGATGGCTGACCTGCTGAAGGATAAAGAGTGGCTTGTCGGAGATCGCGACACTTGGGCTGCTTTCGCCAAGAGCAAAGAAGAGCAGATATATGCTATTGAGGCGCACTGTAGTGCTCAAGAGGCCGATAGGATTGCCAGAGACGCACAATATGGTGATCTAGAGGCCAAAATGGTCGCTAAAGAGGCACAATATAATGACCTGGAGGTCCACAGGCTCGCTCAACAAGCTCAACTTGAAGCGTTGCGCTCTGAATGCGAAAATCTCGTAATTGAGCTGGACCAGTCGAAGAAAGAAGCGAGCCAGTTGAAGGTGGATCTCGAACTTTCCCAAGCGGAGTTGCGCAAGGCATTGCGTGTAACTAATGAGCGTAACGGAGCGTAAAGTGGCGAAAGTTTCAGTTGTTCTTACCTCCTATAACCATGAAAAGTTTATAGGGCAGGCAATCGATTCTGTGATCAATCAGACGTTTACTGATTGGGAGCTGATTATTGTAGATGACGTTTCGCCAGATGGTTCGTGGGCCGTTATCGAAAGCTACAATGACCCAAGAATCATCAAGGTTCAGAACGATAGAACTCGCCGTTATATCTATAACATTAATCGTGCTATCGAATCGCAAAGTACCGGTGAATATATTGCCATTCACCACTCGGATGATGCTTGGGAACTGGGCAAGCTGGAAAAGCAAGTGGCCGTGCTGGAAGCAAATCCCGGCATAGGCGCGGTATTTTCGCATGTTCAATGCATTGACGAGAATAACCAGCCACTCGTCGTCGAATGGTTCAATCAGCCGAACAAGCCGCGGACGGCCTGGTTGCGTTCGCTGTTCTTCAACGAAAACCAGTTGTGTCACCCAAGTGCGCTGGTCAGACGCAGTGCCTATGAACAGGCGGGTCTCTATAGAAGCGCGCATGCGCAAACAGACGATGCCGAAATGTGGACACGGTTACTGAAGATTTTCGATATCCATGTTGTTCAAGAGCGACTGACTCTACACCGTATCTTCTCGGATCAATCCAACGAGAGTGGGGATCGGCCGGACAGGCGGGCCCGGATGTGGCTGGAATGGTACTTTCAAAAGAAAAACTACATTGGCATGTCGCTGGCCGACATACTTGAAGCGTTTCCCGAAAGTGTAAAGTGGGTAACGCCAAAAGGGGCTAATAGTGGATACTTGCTGGCAATGTTCGCAATCCAGATCGGCGGTTGCCCTGGCACCCGGCTGTTTGGTGTCGAACTACTGTATCAGTTGATGAACAATAGCGAGGAGAGGGCGGAGATCGAAGCTATTCACGGCTTCAACTACCTGGATTTCATCGCGCTCACGGGTCAGGAAGAATTTTTCAACCCGGCAGCATTGGCGCCCGTAGTGCCGAGTCGCATCGTCAGCAATCCACTGCGGCGCTTTGCCGGTAAGGTAGTGCGCAGGCTAAGCAGCTGGTAACAGGGCATCTTCCAGGATAACTGACCGAGCCAGTGTTTCGCTTCTGAATGGGGCGGAGTGCTGGTTTTATGGTACGCAAAAGTAATCAGTGATGATTGGGCAGTGAGAGTGAAGGTCGATCTGAAGATATTGAGTGGTGTCCTTTTTTTCGCCTTGATTGCGATAGGAGTGTTGTCCTTCGCTCGCTGGACAGGAGTCGGCAAGGTAGTTGAATTGCCCGTACCGGTCGAACCTACGGTCGTTCTTCCGCAAGGGGTGGATGTGGCCGTGACGAGCGCGGGGGTCACCCTGGAAGTACAAGCGTGTGACATCGAAAAGTTGGGGGATGAGTTTTTCCTGCATCTTTATCCAGCGAATGCCGCGAGCGCAGGCCCGGAAGGATTCATCAATCAGCAGTTCAATCTGAAGGCCTTGACGCCAGTCCAAACCAAAAAGCAGGAAGGTCCCGGCTCTTGTCATTACCGCATAGAGTTCGCGCCGATGGCCATTACACGCGTCGCGCTAGGTCAGTTCAGGGCACCGGAAGGACGTTGCTGTGACATATTGTGGACTAAAGAAGTGAAACTTGATGAATAACCCTCAAGCAACAGGCGCTGTACAGAATGTCCATCGTTCCTTTGGCCTGGATGTTTGTCGGACCATTGCCTGCCTGCTTGTTGTTTTCGGACATATGCTCGGGCACTCGGCACCGCATCCAGTATTGGCCGGATTTGCATTTCTGGCGACTTTCGGTGTGGACTTGTTCTTTTGTCTGAGTGGTTTTCTTATCGGCAGGATTCTGCTAAAAGAGGCGGCGCATTGGCGCGAACAAAAGATTGCGGGATTGACAGAGTTTTGGTATCGCCGCTGGATGAGGACTTTGCCGCTCTATATTTTCTTCTTTTTTGTTTCGTTGCGATTTGACTGGGCGGGCGCCACGACATTCGCCGAGCAGTTTCACTACTTGGTGTTTGCGCAGAACTTTGCATGGAGCATGACGGATTTCTACCGTCTATCCTGGAGCCTGGCAGTTGAAGAGTGGTTTTACTACACCTTTCCGCTTGTTATGTTGTTGATGATCGGGCTGGGCGCAGGCGTAAAGAGCGCAGCAGCGATCGTTATTCTGGTCTTTATAGTGGCGCCTTTTCTTGCGCGTATCGGATTGCCAATTCAGTCAGTGCGATATGACGATGCACGTTATGTAGTGTTGTACCGCCTTGATGCCATTGGTTTCGGGGTATTGATCGCTTATCTCTACACTTGGCACCGCCCGATCTTTGAATGTCTGGCCAAATTTTGGTATGTGCCATTTACATTCGCTGTCGGATTGATTGTCCTGACTCGACAAGGGATGCCATGGACTGCTGGTAGCAAGCTGGAGCAATCATTGTTTTTCACGTGGTCAGCGATATTTTTCGCCACGTTAATACCTGCATTTTTCAGTCTGAGTGCTTCGCGCCTTAATATTGTAAATCGCTTCGTGAAATATACCAGCCTGATTTCCTATTCAATTTATCTCGGCCATATTTTCGCTTTTATATTGGTAATAAATGTTTTGAATCGATATGGGTTGCACGAGCGTATTTACGATAATCCGTGGCTGGCCTACCCGATTTTCATTGTATGCGTTTACGCGCTCGCTCATCTGACATACACATTCGTTGAGAAGCCGTTCTTGCGGTTGCGTGATGTTAATAGCTTGTCGGTATTCAAGTTTTTCAAAAGTCTTCAGCGTTTTGGCGCAGGGAAGTAATTATATTATGTCGAACTCTGCGCAGATTGATGCTCTTCCAAGCGCCGATCCGGTTGAAATGGCGAATCGATACGAACCGATAAATGGATCGAGTGGTGGTCCTCAGCAAGCTGACGTCCTTGTCGTCAGCAGTGCGAGCGCTACGCTCACCGATTTTTCGAATCTGTATCGATCCCTTCTGGGGCAGACATTCCAGTCCTGGAAATGGCTGATTTGCTTTGAAGGTGGCACGGCGCCGCAATTTGCCGATGAGTTCTTGCAAGCTATAGCCGTTGATAAGCGTGTGCAGGTACTTGATCGTACAGAGTGCTCTTATGCGAATGACGTTTGGGCATTTCCTGAATATGTAGTTCTGGCTGATGCAGCAACAGCGTTTGATCCGACATTTATCGAGAAGGGTATCTGGTTTCTAGAGTCCAACCCTGAGTTCGCTTTTTGCAACTCCTTCGGCACGATAACGGGAGAGCAGCGCGTGCCAGTACGGCACAGCTTGAGTCAAGGCAAATATTACCTCGAGCACCCTCATCCCAAAGTCAGAGGCATTGTGGTTCGCAAGTCGGTCATCTTGCAGATGTCTGAAGAAGTAGCGCCTCTCGTCGACGGCAGAGATCCAACATCGTTTCTCGCTCGCCTGGCGGATGCGGGTCATTGGGGTTTTACCATTGCAGAGTTTCTGCAGACCTTTAGCAAAGTATCGTCGCGACAAGACCTTGACGATTCACCCTCACTGCCGCTCAAGCCTGTTCCTAGCCCTCAGCGTCGTTATCCCTCTGCCTATGAAACATTGCCCGAGGGCGTTGTATTCAATAATCCGCTGAAAGGCAACGTGCGCGGTAGAAGGGTCATGTTTTTACTGCCGTGGATGGTTGAGGGCGGGGCTGATCGCGTCAATATTGATCTCATTCAAGGGCTCGTTGCGGGCGGCGCCGATGTAACGGTATGCGCTACCCTTGAGGCTGATCATCGGTGGCAGGACAAGTTTGCGGAGTGGACGGCGGATATCTTCATTCTGCCGAATATTCTTTCGCTGTCAGATTTTCCAAGGTTCCTCTTGTATCTCATTGCCTCCAGACAGATCGACACTGTATTGGTAGCCGGGAGTACGCTGGGTTATCAGCTTCTTCCTTACTTGCGCACGCAGGCGCCAGCGACGACGTTCCTGGACTTGAGTCATACCGAGGAAATGCACTGGCTCAACGGCGGGCATCCGCGATTTGGCGTCGGTTATCAGGATGCGCTGGACATGAACGTGGTCAGTACTCGCCATCTGTCCGAGTGGATGGTGGAGCGCAATGCTGATGCCGGGAAAGTTCGTGTCATGTACACGGGAATCAAATCGCACCCGGTATCGCTTTCGCAAACTCAGCGAGCTGAAAAACAGCGTGGTCTAGGCCTTGATGAACAGGCCTTTACCATCATTTTTGCGGGGCGCATGTGTGACCAGAAGCGACCGCTGAAGCTGGCTGAAATCCTCAACGGTTTGAAACAGGCTGGCATTCGCTTCAATGCATTGATCATCGGTGAGGGCGAATTACGTCCCGCGTTCGAGGCATCAATCAAGCAGTATGGCTTGGGTGCAGAAGTTCATGTAATTGGTGCGAAACCGCATGCTGAGTGGCTCTCATTGCTGGCGATTTCCGATGTGTTGCTAATGCCTTCGGAATACGAGGGAATCTCGGTCGCTCTTCTTGAGTCAATGGCTGCAGGCGTTGTGCCGGTGGTCGCCGATGTTGGTGGACAGGATGAGCTGGTGGGGGAGGAAACCGGGTATCTGGTCCCGCACGGCGAAGACGAGGTCAGTCGCTATGTTGACGTATTGAAGGTGCTGTCGAAAGATCCGGCGATGCGTGAGCGAAAGGCGCAGGC
>Ga0213824_1001313_pt1 | contig 14832 bp, 12 predicted proteins | sample MC6MC0906MG_FD_179892 | JGI IMG/M metagenome (GOLD analysis project Ga0213824, IMG submission 179892) | Enriched soil aggregate microbial communities from Iowa State University, Ames, United States - MC6-MC0906-MG | ecosystem: Environmental > Terrestrial > Soil > Unclassified | place: USA: Iowa...
ACAAAATTACTCGTTTTCCGAGGTTAAATGATGCTTTAATCGGTATGAATCACCAACGATTGTGACAACGCTTGCGTGATGTAAAATACGATCTAAAATCGCATTCGCTAACTTCGGTTCAGGGAAAATTTCATCCCATGATTTGAAGTTGACATTCGTTGTGAAAATCGTGCTACGTTTTTCATAACGGGCATCAATGAGCTGGAAAAACAGTTTCGCATCCTCTGGATCGATTGGTAAATAACCAATCTCATCAATGATTAGTAATTTATATTTCGTATAATGCTTTAAACGGCTTTCTAAGCGATTTTCTAAGCGAGCTTTCTTCAGATTCTGAATTAAGTCATGGCACTTAATAAAATAGGTACTTGTTCGCTTTTTAGCTGCAGTAATGCCGATTGCTGTGGCCAGATGGGTCTTGCCGACACCACTTGGACCAAGGAATACAATATTCTCATTTTCTTCGATAAAACGAAGACTTTGAAAATCGAGTATTTGTTGCTGGTTAATACTTGGTTGGAAATCAAAATTAAAATCCTTTATTTCCTTTAAATGTGGAAATGCGGCGACTTTCACCATCGCATGGATCATATTTTGCTCACGTACATCGATTTCATAGTTTGTCAATTTAATAAGTGTATCGATAAAAGAAAGCTCGTTTTTAATGCTAAAGTCGATGACTTCATTCAAATGGATGCCCATTTGCTTTAATTTTAAATACGCTAAGTTTTGCTGTAGTTGCTGATAATTTGTACTCATTATTGAATTCATTTATACATTTCTCCAATCGCTGCTAAATTCCGTTTCGCTAAATCGTTAATATCAGGGTATTCGGGCATTGCCTTTGTCATCAATTCACGATAATGCGCCTCTTGATAATTTAGTTTTGCTTCACTTATTTTGTGTTGTGCGATTAGTTCCATGTTATAATAAATCCATAATTGATCATCATACACTTGGAGCCCTACTTTTTTGCCTTGATACCCCGGTGGTACGGAGTATTGATTGGACTTGTAGGAAACCATGCTCGATGCATTGACTTTTACCAGTGTATAATCAATCTTGTAGGAATCTCTTACTCGTTCAGTTGGTAGCTGGAGTAATTGATTCTTTTCTTTTTGCCATTCTAAAATGGGGATTTTATTTGTCCCTTGATGAATTCCATGGTTAATTCGATTACATAGCTGTTGAATATATGTATGTAATTCTGTCATATTAAACTTCCCTTGATAGGCATGGATCTCATCCAATAACTTCATCGTTGTCTCAACTTTTCCTTTTGTTCGAGGACGACCTGCTACACAAGGCTTCACCTTAAATCCAAAATCCTTCGCAAATTGTGCAAACTTTGCATTCACTTTTCCTGCAAAATGTTCAGTTCGTGCTTCATCCATCACGGTTTTCATATTGTCAGTGACGAGTTCTTCTGGTACACCGCCCATTTTTTCAAACGTTTCGGTTAAGAAAGAAAATAAAACTGCCTGCGATTTGGAAATACTCATATAAAAGAATCGCATACGAGAGTGGCTCAGCACTAACACGGCTACATTAATCTCCACCTGTTCACCATCACTTGTTTCATAATGAATACTTTCTTTCCAATCCAGCTGTGCTTGTTTGCCCATACGTGTTTCATAACGGATGCCGCTATTCAAAGAAGATACACGCTCATCTTTCTCAAAGTAAGCTTTAAATTCTGGCGTATTGGCAATATAGGCACGGAATGTAGATTGTCCACAATCTAAACCGTGGTTGTCTTTTAAATATTGCCAAAGATTACGTCGATAATAAAATACCTGCTTAGAATCTTCTGATAAGAGGCTGGCAATAATCGGATAGAACTCATCAATTTTAGATGGCTTATTCCGCTTTGTTGTTGGTATAAAGCCATTTAGATATTTATCGATTGTTCGCCGATCTACGCCCATGTCCCTTGCTAATTTACTTTTATTAATCTTCATGTTTAAATGCTCCATTACTTGTTTAAAATTTGCTAAATCTGAAAGACTATTGATTTTAAATTCTGTCTCAATCTCTAGTTGAATATGCATACTAACACCTCAGTATTAGTATGAAATGAAAGAGCATTTTTGTACATCGTTATTCAAGCAGGAATGTACATATTTAAATTAGCATTTATATTTTACATTTGTGGTATTGGGAAAAATACAAGAAAAGCTATATTGATAAGGCTGATAATCCTGAATACTTAAACTGGAACATTTTCTTGAAAACTTCCAAAAATTAAAGAGGGATAAATATATATAATAATGTATTTTTAATGATAAAAGTAGCAATTTAGAAAAAATAATTAAAGCTCATTCAAAACAAAATAAAAAAATTTAAAGAGAATATCTGTGAATGGACATATATATGCATTAAATGTTCGATGACTCTCCGTTGTTTCTACAGCAAACTGGCAGAAGAATAGCTACTACTTTCACAGGATTAATTTGTTGCTTGGTTGGAGTAGTGTAATGAGTGAAGGACGAATTTTCTATGGTGGAATTCGTTCTTTTTTCAATGGGTACTTTAACTGTAAAAAAGTTATGTGAAGATAACACTCCGAACATTGAGAGGTTATCCGTTGTTGGAGTTAGTTTAATAAAGCTTGTAAGACCAAATCTTAATTTGAAGGGATTTGTTCTTTTTATATTGAATATACTAACTTATAACATATTATTTGTTATATGGAAACATAGAAGTTGTAGACTTTATTGGAGGGAACTTTTATGGAAGATGAAAATCGTTCGATAACATACTTCAAAATGCATAAAAATCTTACTACAGATTTGAAATCGGATGAAGATTAATTAAGGTGGTCAGAAAAATGTCTTAACGAAGCTAATGCATATTTTGAAGTATCATTTAGATGTAGGGATATGATTCATAATGATTATAGAAACGCCTTTTTAACAAATGTTTCATTTGCTTGTGAACTATATTTAAAATATTTGCTTTTAATTCAGAATATTGATTGCAGAAAAGAACATAACCTCTATAAATTATTTAAGAAACTACCTGAGAAAATTCAAGATGATTTAAAGAGAAAGCACCCTTGTGGGAATATTTCAATAGATGAATTTGAACTAGAACTTGATGATATTGGTCAAGCATATATGATTTTCCGTTATATGTATGAGCGAGGGAATATGGTATATAATTTTCAGTTTTTGATGGAATTATTATTTACACTTCATAACTTAATTCATAATAAAAAAGGTGAGTGATTTTTATTTATCCTTTTTGAAGTAAAGAAGCTATAATGAAAGCTGATGAATATTATATTGTTATATCTAATAGAAGCTAATTGTTGTTCAATAATAGGGCGCGATTGTGGAAAAAGCAACAGTTGAAGACGAATAAAAATAGGCTCAATTTCACTATAATAGGAACCGAGCCAAGATAATTAAACCCACCAGCACCAATGTGTTGCCACATACACTCCACACATTGTGAAGCGGTCGCTTGGTTGGAGTTATCATAATATACCTGGTACACACGTAATTCGCATACGAAACCGAAAATTTTTAAAGCTATACTATATAACTTGAAAAAGTAGACATATTCAATCCAGACCCTGATTTTCTTGCAAATAACTTTTGCGAAATTGGGGTCTTTTTACATGGAATTTAATTGGAAATATCTAATATTCAGCATATATGATTAGTACATAGATTAATCCATCCGTTTCTTTTCTAGGAAAGGAATTGCTTGTATTGTTTTTATATCATGAAGACTTCCTATGCTTATCACCGGTAATCAAGTAGTTATTTATAGGGGCTTTCTAGAAGTTTTGCGACTTTTTGGAGGGCTTTATTTCATAGCTATTTCACGGGAATTCAGAGAATAAATTTTAATTTTACCTCATGATAAAATATATTGTCAATAATAAATTTGTAAATTTATAAAAAAATGTTATAATAGTCTTACAATTGTTTTTTAAAAATCGTATTTCGAATTCCGCTGTCCTTTTTTACAGATAGAATTTGGATACGTTTTTTTATTATCCTTTTTTAAGCCGAAGAAAAAAATTAAAACAGTTATGTGAGCATTAAAGGAAGTTAGTTGAATAAAATTATTAATTTACTATCTAATAGTAACTGAGTTTTTATTTCATAAGGAGGACTAGAATAATGAATCTAATCAATAAGAAAGTTACACACAAGCGTTTTGGCATGGGTAGTATAGTTAAACATAATGAAACTAGTATTGAAATACATTTCGCATCGGAAAATAAAATGTTTGTTTTCCCTGATGTATTTGGAACGCACCTAAAACTACATGATAAAAGTGATGCTAATTCACTTGAAAAAATAATACAAAAAAAGGAGATGGAACGAAAGGAGGAAGAACGGAAGAAAGAAGAGGAAAAAAAACTACAACGAAAAAACCAGGAACTTCGCTTAGAGCACGAAAAACTTATGAAACATCATAAACTTCATCCAGAATCACAAATGGTTTTTAGGTGTGACACAGAAGAACAACATAGTTCCTTTTCAGAGTGGAAGGTTTTTTCGGGCGCAATAAAAAGTGGTAATAACAAGGGGAAGCCAAACAAACCCATCCGCTTGCATCAAAATAGCGCTGTCCTGTTAACAGCAATAGATTCCGGCATGCCTGAAAAAGACAGACATATCTTAGGTGTCTATATGGTGAATGAAGATTTTATCGGTAAGCTTTGTGAAGATGGAAATATTCTTGCTCATTCAAAATACAGAATCCAACTTACAGAACAGGAATCGGATCAGCTACTTTTTTGGCAATATTATGTAGATAAAAAATCCCCTGACAAAATGACATGGAATACAGGTAAATACCGTTATTTTGATAATTTATGGATGGCTCAAATTTTACTTGATATAGTTTCGTTGAAAAGTAACACAGAGGAACGAGAGCTGGCACAACAATTTTTTAAACATTTTTGTAAAATGAACCAGATAACAGTTCAAGATTTAGCAAAGCCTAATGGCGCATTAATGCGTATTTAGACGTTAGCCCAAAGATAATAAGAATGACAGGGGACTGACATATTTTCCTATCTAACACTAATGCCGAACAGTACTTTGCTTTGTTTGCTAACAAACGTGTGGAGTTAATATAATAATCATTTATCAAGAACGAATTCTTATTAAAGGAATTAGTTCTTTTTGTATTAAAAAATGAGGCTCTTCACCAAAACATACGCTTGACTAAGAGCCATACTGAATCCATTCGGCATTACACTCTAGTAAAATCGTCTCTTTATAGTGCTGCGGATTGCGCGTGAAAAAATGGCGTCTTTGTAGTGCTTTAATGAGATTATTTTTCCCTTCTACTGCCGCATTCGTAAAACGTAATTTGTGATAATTACAGATTTCTTCTTGCCAATTGCGCATCGTCGACAGACAGGATTCTATGGCCGGATGTTTGATTATAGCACCTTGCCCCAACCAACGTTCGAAGCTCTTTTTCGCTAGTTCGTACGTGCAGATACAGTCGTACCATTCGATAAAAACGGGGCAACCAAACACTTCGAGATGACGAACTTTTCGAACATAACCGATTCCGCGACGACTCGTATTTTCAGATGCACAAATTGGACATGCCTGTTTCAATTTGGTTGGCATAACATCGAGGAAAATTTGGTGATTGATTTTATTCGTTGCGATAATTTTTAATTCTGGTAAATCCCATAAATTCTTGATAGAATGAGAGTGCATCTGTATACCTCGCTGTGTTGTTTGGTCGTACTCTCAACTCTAGCGGATACAGATGTTTTTTTGTATTCTTTTTTAACAAGAACAGATTTTGGTGTTGAACCAAAAATGAATAAAGATGGTTGAATTTATTGAGCGAATGAAGTGGGACTGTAAAAGATGGAAGTAAAGTGATATGAACGAATTATGGGAAGGTTCATGATGATTAAAATTTGTTTATTGAAAGGGATTTTTGCAAAAACAATCGATATATACTAGGAAAACAAAGATATTATCCTCCCATCTGTTGACCTGGTATTATGCATAATATATGAAAATTTATCTGAAATAACGTATTGGAAATTAGACTGAACTGAGGACAGCGCAAGAGCTGACATTCTGCCACTTAAAGAACAACAAACTTTTGAATATGAACTATTTTATAACCCTCCTTATCAGAAGCATGTCATTATGGGCTCGAGCTTTACAATTCAAAATAAATTAATAAAAAATGTAACTGGATATGGTTTTAATGATAGGGATTGTGAAATATTATCTTCAATCATTCTAGAGCTTGAGGATTTGTACATTTTTATTCAAACGGGAGTATTTATAGTAATAAAAATTACGGATAAAAAACCTAATGTTTTAGATGAGACATTTTTAAAAACATAAATTACCTTGTGAGTTAAGTTACTTAATGTAGAGGGTTCTTTAATTGAATAAGCAACAACCAAATATGATTAAGAAAAATAGACTCGATTCCACTGATTTGGGGTCGAACCTATATAACTAAGCCCACCAGCACCCATGTGTTGCCACATACACTCGACACATTGTGAAGCAGTGGCATGGTTGAGCTTAACAGAGATATAAAAGTAAAATATATGGAATAAAATACCTGGTGAATGTTTGTTAGAAAACTAACATTTGCAAGGTGGTTTTTTTATGACAAGATTTATACGAATTAGCAATAATTATACTAATTGTCTTTTACGCTATTAACAACTTGACAGAAATCTAAATGGGGAGTAAGCTACATAAGCTGCAAAAAAAAGTTATTGTGAAGTAACATTTTTTAAAATGCAATACTTATTTTAGATTTAAATTTAGATAAGTAAAAGGCAGGTGCAAAAATGAGAAATCTAGTAAGTAAAAAAGATGACCTATTACACAACTTTTTAGGAATATATTTATTAGCTGTTTTAATGCTATGGATTAAAACATATATCAGTCAACTATCACAATTTGACCTAGGTGTGGAAGGAATCATTCAACAATTCCTTTTACTAATAAATCCACTAGGTTCAGCAATGCTATTTCTAGGATTTTCATTTTTATTTAGGGGAAAACGAAAATATACATCCCTAGTTGTAATTTACACTTTGATGTCTATTCTTTTATATGCAAATATTGTTTATTACCGATTCTTTAGTGATTTCATTACATTACCTACAATTTTCCAAACGCAGAACTTCGGAGATTTAGGTGGTAGTGTTCTTTCTTTAATTAAGCCTTATGATATCTTGTTCTTTGTCGATGTATTTGTCATGTTTTACCTACGATTCTCAAGAAAAATACAAAAAGAAACCAATCGTTTTGGCTATAAAAAAGCAATGGCAATCATTGCATTTGCATTAGTATTATCAATCCTCAATTTAGGACTTGCTGAAACTAGTCGTCCGCAACTATTAACGCGAGGTTTTGATAGAAACTATATTGTGAAATATCTAGGAATGTATAACTATACGATTTATGATTCAGTAGAAACGATGAAAGCATCTTCTCAGAGGGCTTTGGCGGATAGTAGTGATATTACAGAAGTGATTAACTATACAAAATCTAACTACGCTAAACCTAATGCAGAATATTTTGGTGCAGCAAAAGGCATGAACGTTATCTATTTACATTTAGAATCATTCCAAAACTTTCTTATCAACTATAAATTAAACGGTGAAGAAGTTACACCATTTTTAAATTCATTAACAAAAGATAAGAATACAATGTATTTTGACAATTTCTTCCATCAAACAGGTCAAGGTAAAACGTCCGATGCAGAATTTATGCTGGAAAATTCTTTATTTGGGTTACCACAAGGGTCTGCTTTTATTACAAAAGCACAAAATACGTACCAAGCAGCTCCTAGTATTTTAAAAGATTATGGTTATACATCGGCTGTATTCCATGGCAATAACGGAAGCTTCTGGAACCGAAATGTGATTTATAAATCATTTGGATACGACAAATTTTTTGATGCTAGTTATTATAATACGGGTTCTTCAGATGATATGGCCGAATATGGTGTGTTAGATAAACCTTTCTTTGAACAATCTCAAAGTCTTTTAAGTTCCTTACCACAACCTTTTTATACAAAATTAATTACGGTAGGGAATCACTATCCATATAAAATGGATCAGAACTTAGTTACAATTGATAAAGCTAATACTGGAGATGCAAGTGTTGATAATTATTTCCAAACAGCTCGTTATGCAGATGAAGCTATCGAACAGGTCTTCAATCAATTAAAAGAATTAGGCTTATATGATAATACGATGATTGTTCTTTACGGTGACCATTACGGAATTTCTGATAATCATAATGCAGCGATGGAACAAGTGATTGGGAAAGAAATTACACCATATGAAAGTACTAATTTACAACGTGTACCATTATTCATACATGTTCCAGGAATGCCAGGAGGAACCAACCATACTTATGGGGGTCAAACAGACCTTCTTCCAACGCTATTACATTTACTGGGAATTGATACGCAAAAATTTGTTCAATTTGGTTCAGACTTATTATCAGAAGAGCATAATGAAATTGTGCCATTTAGAAATGGCGATTTTGTTAGCCCTACGATTTATTCAATTAATGAAAAATATTATGATAATAAAACAGGTTTACTACTGGATGACAGTCAATTAGAGTCTGCGAAAGCTATCAAAAATGAAGTAGATCGTAAATTGGAATTGTCTGATAAAGTTGTGAATGGTGATTTATTGAGATTCTATACGCCAACAGGTTATACTCCAGTTGATCTTTCTCAGTATAATTACTCCAAAGATGAGAATGTAGAATCGAATTAAATAGTTACAATTTGCTGGGCAGTTCAAGAAAATGTGTTTGATATCAAAGAGTTTATCATCTGATTGCTTTATGATATCTTACTGTTATCTTGAATTGCCTTTTTTATATGTTTTTTTGGATAAGAATTACCCCTTAGCATTCATGTGTTTCCAACTCGACACATTGCGAAGCTGTGGCACTGCTGGGGCTAAAATAATATTCGAAACCCTTGGAAATGGCTTATTAAAGCATTTTCAAGGGTTGTTTTAATATTGAAATTGATATTTCAGAGAAGATTCCGATGTGTGGTAGGCAAATAAAATTATGGTCAGGTGGAAGTACAATAATCCATGGAGAAAATCTTGTTCTGCTTAAATGGAAATGAATTTTAAAAATGCTAGTGAGACTTTCATTTTTCTTACGTCTCCGTGATCCAAGTTTTTTATTTATATTTTGATAAATATGGAGGAAATTCATAATTTTATACGTAGTTATCGAACTTAATGTATACTGTAGATATCCTGTTAAACAAGTAGGAAAGTCTTTTTCTAGGAGAATTACGATGAAATTAGATTGTTTAATTGTTGATGATGAGATCGCTCTAGCTGAAACAACTTGTGAATATTTTAATATGTTTGAAGTCAAAACGGCTTTTGTGGCAAGTGCAGAGGAGTGCGAGTTATTTTTGGAAGAACATGAACCATCATTGATTCTTCTAGACATCAATCTCGGTAGTGAATCGGGGTTTGATTTATGTAAAAAATTGCGTAAAACTACGCAGATTCCGATTCTATTTATAAGTGCTCGTTCCAGCGATGACGACGTTCTAATCGCACTTAACATAGGTGGGGACGATTACATTCAAAAACCATATACACTTAGCATACTATTAGCAAAAGTAAAAGCAGTACTCAAAAGATATGGCAGTGGTTCTAACCAACGAGAGGTTTTAGAGTTTGGTCAAATCCAAATTGATACAAAACTTCATCGTGTTCGAGTAAAGGGTATTGATATTCATCTAAAAACGATGGAATATAAACTTCTGTATTATTTGGCGAATAATAAAAACCGTATCATTACTAAAGATGAATTGTTTCAAAATGTATGGGGAGATTCTTTCGTAGGGGATGGGACACTAAATGTACATATTCGGCATTTACGAGAGAAAATTGAAGAAAATCCAAAGGACCCGCAATTTATAAAAACGGTATGGGGAACAGGATATGTGTTAGAGGACACTAAGCAATGAGAATAAAATTGCTAATTGTCCTGTTTTTGGTTATTTTTGCTGCAGGAATTACTTTGCCAATAATTATGATTAACAATAAAAATATTTCAGAAGTGAATATTGTAGCCATTAATGAATTAGTTAGAACCGTCGAAAAAAAATGGGGACAAATTAATAATGAAACAATTAATAACAGCGGCTTTCAACAACCACTTACGATTATAGATAATTTGGAAAATGTAATTTATCAAACACCGGATATTCAGTTTATTAATATATATGATGCCATCAAAAATAGAGATTCGATTATTGATGTGATGCAAAATGGTGAGGTTGTTGGGAAAATTATTATCCGCAATAACGATCAAGAAATAGTGCGAAAAATGAAAAAGGAACTGGTTACATCCTTCAGTTTAATAGTTGGTTTATTAATGATTGTTAGTATTATTTACAATGTCTATATTGACAGAACGTTATTGAAACCTTTTATGCAGCTTCAACATTTCGCGGCAAATGTCGCTAGAGGTAATCTGGATATTCCTTTAAATATGGATAAAAACAATTATTTTGGCGCATTCACGGAAAGTTTTGATTTATTACGTGAAGAGCTCTATGCTGCTCGTCAAAGAGAGTATGAATCCAACCGTAGTAAGAAAGAGCTTGTGGCCACATTAAGTCATGATATTAAGACGCCTGTCGCTTCAATAAAGGCAGTTAGTGAATTGATGCTTCTGCAGGCAAAGGATGAAAAGGTCATTAAGCAAGTAAATACAATCTATTCGAAAGCAGAGCAAATTGACCTGCTTGTTACAGATATGTTTCATGCCACTTTAGAAGAACTGCAACAGTTACAGATAACGGTAACCGAAGAATCGAGCGAAGTACTTGTTGATATGATTGAAAATGTAAATTATGACCATCAAATCGTCTATGATTCAATTCCAGAATGTATTATTTTAACGGATTCTGTACGTATGCAGCAGGTAATAGACAATATTATCAGTAATTCATATAAATATGCAGGAACTATGATCACTATTAAGTCACAAATCAAGCAGGATTATCTTGAACTCCAAATCATGGACTTAGGATCCGGAATTAGCGAAGAAGAATTGCCTCTACTGTTCAATAAATATTATCGAGGAACAAATATCGGAGGCAAGAATGGTTCAGGACTAGGTCTCTATATATCGAAGTATTTCATGGAAAATATGTATGGTCAAATTAGCTGTTACAATTGGCATGATGGCTTTACCGTAGTATTGAAAATCAAGCTTGCATGATAATTAAGGATTAGTTAATAATTGCATAAAGATTTTATAAGAATTCATTTTGTATGATAAGACTGTAATCTTCATTACGGTCTTTTTTCTTTGAGTTGAAAATTCAAACATGAGCTTAATAAAGGGAGAGTGCTAAAAACATGACAAAGACGATTATCAAAACGGAGAAGCTGTGTAAAACCTTTTCGAGCGGTGGAATTCAACAGCATGTATTAAAAAATCTAGATATCAGTTTAATAGAAGGAGATTTTACAATCATAATGGGTAGTTCAGGGTCTGGGAAATCCACTCTACTTTACGCAATGAGTGGAATGGATAAACCGACATTAGGCGAAATCGATTTTGCTGGTAAAAATTTAGCTAAATTAAGCAATGACCAACTAGCAATATTTAGAAGAAACAATTGCGGCTTTGTATTCCAACAAATTTATTTACTGGACAATATGAGTGTACTCGATAATGTATTGGCAAGTGGTCTTTTAGTAAATAAAAATAAGCGTGAACTCGTAAAAAAAGCGAAAGAACTATTAATACAAGTAGGAATCAATGAAAACGCATGGTCTAAATTTCCGACACAGCTTTCTGGTGGTGAGGCTCAACGAGTTGGGATTGTTCGAGCATTAATTAACAATCCGAGAATACTTTTTGCCGATGAACCAACTGGAGCATTAAACTCTGCATCTAGTGATAATGTGTTAGATGTTTTAACAAATGTAAATCGAAATGGGCAAAGTATGGTCATGGTCACTCATGATATGAAAACAGCATTGCGTGGAAACCGAATTTTATATTTACGAGATGGCGTAATTTGCGGTGACTTACAGTTAGGCGCGTTCAGTGAGAAAGAGAATTTCGAGCGTCATGAAAAACTCGGGGCTTTCCTTTCAGAAATGGGGTGGTAAGGTGAAAATCATGAATCTAGCCCTTGCTAATATTAGAAGAAGTAAATCTGCAACAGCTTCCTTATTTACATTTATTTTAGTTGCTGCGCTACTTTTGAATATAGGTTTGATGGTTATTACTCAAATCAATACATTTTTTGATAGTAAAGCTGAACAATTAAAAGATCCTCACGCAATAATTATGATGGATTATGCAAGTTATAATTCAAGTTATGGAGAATTTATAACGAAATATCCTGGGGTGACAGAGTCAGAAACAGAAGAAATTATCAAAATGGACACTGCCAAATTTAATTTTGGTGATAGTGAGTTAGCTAATAGTATCGCTATTTTTAATGCAGATGATCATCGTAATATTGGTGCGTTGAAGTTGGTTGAAAAACTAAACACTTCAAGTGCTAATGATATTTTTATTCCTTACATTTTTAAAACAAATGGTGGTTATGAGTTAGGTGAAGATTTTACCATCACATATCTAAACAAGGACTATGATTTTCGAATTTCTGGATTCTTTGAAACAACAATGATGGGTACGACCAACATTGGAATCATGAAATTCATGCTACCAGAAATTTCTTATCAAAAGTTAGCAGATGAACTAGACAAACAAACAGAAGGATGGTTCATATCTGCAGTGATGGAAGACGAAACACAATCTACAAAATTACTAAATGATTTTATTAAGGAGTTTCCTCAGTCAACAATAGGTGATATTTGGACATTAGATATTGAAATGGTAAAAAGTGTGAGCACGTTGACCATTAACATCATAGCTATGATATTAGTAGCTTTTGCAGCCATTATCGTGCTTGTTTCACTAATTGTCATTAAGTATCGTGTATCAAATAGCATTGAAGACGGGATGACGAATATAGGAGTACTTAAAGCAATTGGTTATACAAGTAGGCAAATTCTATCGTCAATTATTTTACAGTTTGTTTTAATTGCTTTTAGTGCAAGTGTGGTAGGGGTTGCATTGTCATATTGTCTTATGCCTATCATAGGTAGCATTATTTCATCTTTATCTGGATTAATATGGTATCAGGGATTCAATATGATTATTAATTTAGCCAATATATTCATTGTTACTTTTTGTGTTGTAATTGTTGCATTAATTTCCGCCTTCCGTGTTCGAAAAATTCAACCTATTATGGCACTTCGGGGAGGTATTCAAACACACAGTTTTAGAAAAAACTATTTTCCATTGGAGAATATGGGAGGTGGGCTTCATTTTTTACTTGCTATTAAATCGATGCTGTCAAATGTAAAACAAAACATCATGATACTTTTAATTATTATCGCATTAACATTCGCATCTGTTTTTTCAGTGGTACTTTATTACAACATTGCTTCAGACAAAACCGCATTCGTTAATTTATTTGGCATAGAACCAGCAAATGTGATGATATCTGTTAAACCAGGTGCAGATACAACAGAACTTTTGAGTCACATTAAACAAATGGACCAAGTAAGTAAGGTAAATATTTTCGATCTTATTACAACAAAAATTGATAATCAAACTGTATATACGAATGTTACGGATAATTATAATCGGTTAGAAAATAATATTGTCTACGAAGGTCGTCAGCCGAAATATGGTAATGAAATATCCATCTCCTGGGTTGTATCAGATCAAATTAATAAAGGCATTGGCGATACGGTTGAAGTAGAATATGGGACTGAAACAGTTAGTTTTCTAGTAACTGGCCTCAGCCAATCAATCGGTAATTTAGGACAAATAGCCGCATTAACGATGGATGGAATTCAGCAATTACATTCAGATTATAAAGGCACGACCCTTTATGTATATCTAGATGGTATATCAAACCAAAACTTTATCGAAAAAGTCCACGAACAGTACGGAGATTATATAGTGGAAACGTTAGACATAGATGAAAATGTAGAGAGTCAAACAGGTATGTATACAGCTGCAGTGTTTGCAGTTATGATAATGGTTCTGACAATTACCGTTCTAGTTGTTGTAATGATTCTGTATCTGGTCATCAAGACGATGATTATTAAGCGTAAGAAAGAGTTTGGCGTAATGAAAGCGATAGGCTACTCAACCATTCAATTGATGCATCAAATTTCCATCAGCTTTGTACCCGTGATTATTACTGGAGTGGCCATTGGTGGTGTACTAGGATATTTTTATACAAACCCTATGCTTTCTGTATTACTTTCAAGTGCAGGGGTGAAACGTTTAGATTTTATCGTTCATTTACCGATTATTCTAATGCTATGTGTAGGCATTCTTATTTTAGCCTACATTATCTCAATGTTTGTATCCTTAAAAATTAAGAAAGTTTCTGCTTACGGTTTAATTTCAGAATAATTATGCATAGTTTAGTATTAAAAATAGGCTAGATTCCTATGAAATAGAAACCGAGCCTATATAATTAAACCCACCAACATCCCATGTGTTGACACATATACTCGCCACATTGTGAAGCTGTAGCGTGGTTGAAGTTGGTATAATAGAAAAGCAGTTGATATAGAAAAATCTATACCATCTGCTTTTTTGCGATTTTCACAATAATTTTTCAGGCTCTTCACCAAAACATGTGCTTGACTAAGAGCCATACTGAATCCATTCGGCATTGCATTCTAGTAAAATTGTCTCTTTATAGTGCTGCGGATTGCGCGTGAAAAAATGGCGTCTTTGCAGCGCT
>Ga0213824_1001320_pt1 | contig 14792 bp, 14 predicted proteins | sample MC6MC0906MG_FD_179892 | JGI IMG/M metagenome (GOLD analysis project Ga0213824, IMG submission 179892) | Enriched soil aggregate microbial communities from Iowa State University, Ames, United States - MC6-MC0906-MG | ecosystem: Environmental > Terrestrial > Soil > Unclassified | place: USA: Iowa...
CGCTGCTGATGTCCAGCTTGCCGCGATGGCGCATCAGCACATGCTTGACGATCGCCAGCCCCAGCCCTGTGCCACCGGTATTCGACGCACGGCTGGAGTCCACCCGGTAGAAGCGTTCGGTCAGGCGCGGCAAGTGCTTGGCGTCGATGCCCACCCCCGAGTCCTGCACAGACAAGTGCGCACCTTGTGCATCGGCCCACCAGCGGATGCGGATGTTGCCCTCGTCCTGGGTGTACTTCACCGCGTTGAACACCAGGTTGGAAAAGGCGCTGCGCAGTTCCGACTCGCTGCCCTTCAGCTTGACGCCGGGCGCGGCTTCGAGGGTGATGCGCTGGTTGCGTGGCCCAGACAGGGCCTGGGCGTCGTTCTTGATCGCGGCGAGCAGGGCTTCGACCGCCACCGGCTGGTTGTCCGACGGGTAATCGGTGGCTTCCAGCTTGGCCAGCAGCAGAAGGTCGTTGAGCAGCGTCTGCATGCGCGAACCTTGCTGGCTCATCTGCTGCAGGGCGCGGGTCCAGCGCGGGTTCACATCCTCGACGTTGTCCAGCAGGGTTTCGAGGTAACCCGTGATCACCGTCAGTGGTGTGCGCAATTCGTGGGACACGTTGGCGACGAAGTCCTTGCGCATCTGTTCCAGCTGATGGATGCGAGTGACATCGCGCACCAGCATCAGGTGTTCGTTGTTGCCGTAGCGGGTGATGTGCAACTGCACGCGCATGCGGTCGTTGATGGGCGAGGGGATTTCCAGCGGTTCGAGGTAGTTCTCCGCCTCGAAGTATTCCTTGAAGCGTGGGTGGCGCACCAGGTTGGTGACCTGCTGGCCACCGTCCTGTGGGGTCTTGAAGCCCAGCAGGGTTTCGGCGGCACGGTTCCACCATTCCAGGTTGCCGTCGCTGTCGAGCATGATCACCGCGTCGCGCAGCGCGGCGGTGGACTCCTGCACCCGGTCGATCACTGCCTGCAGGCGGCCACGTACGCGCTGGTCGCGGCGTTGCAGATGGTAAATGCTGTCGAACACCTCGCCCCACAGGCCGTAACCATCGGGCGGTGCTTCATCGGGCTGGTGGTTGCGCAGCCAGTCGTGCAGGCGCAGCAGTTGCTTGAGGGTCCAGCCCAAGTAGAGCGCCAGGCCAATGGCCAGGCTCCAGCCATAGTAGCCGCTGACCAGCCCGCCGATCAGGCAGACGGTAATCAGCAACAACAGATGGCGAATCAGGGTTGCGTGCCAGTTCTGGTTCAATTGACGGTCCTTGTACAACGACGTGCAGCTTGGCGCTCTGGAGCTCGATCAGCTCTTGGTCGAGAAGCGGTAGCCAGTGCCCCGGACGGTTTGTACCAGATTTTCGTAGGCTTCACCCAGCGCCTTGCGCAGACGACGGATGTGCACGTCGACCGTGCGTTCCTCGACATAGACGTTGCCGCCCCACACCTGGTCCAGCAACTGGCCACGGGTGTAGGCGCGCTCCTGGTGGGTCATGAAGAACTGCAACAGGCGGTATTCGGTGGGGCCCATCTCGGCGGGCTTGCCGTCGATGGTGACACGGTGGCTGATCGGGTCGAGCAGCAGGCCGCCCACTTCGATCGGCGCTTCGCTGTCGCTCGGGCCGGTACGACGCAGCACGGCTTTCAGGCGCGCTACCAGCTCACGCGGCGAGAACGGCTTGGTGATGTAGTCGTCAGCGCCCACTTCCAGGCCCTGGATCTTGTTGTCCTCTTCACCCTTGGCGGTGAGCATGATGATCGGGATGTCGCCGGTCAGCTCATCACGCTTCAGGCGGCGGGCCAGCTCAATGCCGGAGGTGCCGGGCAACATCCAGTCGAGCAGGATCAGGTCCGGTTTGCGGTCGACGATGATCGCGTGGGCCTGTTGGGAGTTTTCCGCTTCCAGGCAGTCATAGCCGGCCATTTCCAGGGCAACGGCGATCATCTCGCGAATGGGCGCTTCGTCGTCGACGATCAGAATGTTCCTGCCAACCATGCTCAAAACCTCTCCTGGATTCGGTGTCTTGGCCCGCATTAGATAACGGAATTATTGCAGCTGTGTGACAGGGCGTTGGCCGTTCTGGCGACATTGCGTGACTGAACTAGGCTTGAAAGAGCCGCAATTGTGGCACCCGAACCCAATTTTCCCGGAAACAATGGTGAATCCAATGACACGACAAACGCTGAGCTGGATGGCCCTTTTCACTGCGCTGGCGCTTCCGGCGGTGGCGTCGGCCCATCATCAGGCCAAAGAAATGAATGGCGTGCTGGTCACACCTGATCCGGCAAACATGACGCTTTATACCTTTGACAAGGATGCTGGCGGCAAGTCGATGTGCAATGACGCATGTGCGCAGAACTGGCCTCCACTGATGGCCAAAGAAGGGGATAAGAACGAGGGCAAGTGGACGCAGATCAAGCGTGACGACGGCTCGATGCAGTGGGCCTACGACGGCAAGCCGCTGTATACCTTCATCAAGGACAAGAAGGCCGGGGACAAGACAGGTGACGGCGTGAAAGACGTCTGGCATATCGCCAAGCCTTGATATTGCCGGGGCCGCTTCGCGGCCCTTTCGCGACACAAGGCCGCTCCCACAGGGTCCTGCATACACCGATCAATGTGGGAGCGGCCTTGTGTCGCGAAAGGGCTGCAAAGCAGCCCCAAGATATTCAGCTAAACGCGTAATCCAGCACCACACCAATGAACACCAGCAACCCCGCCCAGTGGTTGTGCAAAAACGCCTTGAAGCACGACTCGCGGTCCAGCTTGCGCGTCGACCAGTACTCCCAGGCAAAGCACGCCGCAGCGCCCAGCAACCCCAGGTGGAACCAGCCCCCCAGCTCGAAGCGGCTGCCCGCCAGCAACAGGCAGCCCAGCGACAGCAGCTGCAAGGTGAGGATGATGGTGCGGTCGGCCTCGCCGAACAGAATGGCGGTCGACTTCACGCCAATCTTCAGGTCGTCATCGCGGTCGACCATGGCGTAATAGGTGTCGTAACCCACCGTCCACAGCAGGTTGGCGATGTACAGCAGCCAGGCGCTGGCCGGCAGCTCGCCGCCCGCGGCAGTGAAGGCCATGGGGATGCCCCAGGAATACGCCGCCCCCAGCACCACCTGTGGGTAATAGGTGTAGCGCTTCATGAACGGGTAGCATGACGCCAGCGCCACCGCGCCGAACGACAGCCACACCGTGCGGCTGTTGGTGCACAGCACCAGCAGGAAGCTTACCGCGACCAGAATCGCAAACAATGCCAGCGCCTCGCGCGGCTTGACCCGGCCGCTGGCCAGCGGCCGGTCGGCGGTGCGTTTGACGTGGCCGTCCACCTTACGGTCGGCAAAGTCGTTGATGCAGCAGCCCGCGGCCCGCATCAGCACCACGCCAAGGCCGAAGATCAGCACGTTGGCCACGGTGGGAGAACCGTTGCCGGCAATCCACACCGCCGAGAGGGTTGGCCACAGCAGCAGGTAGATACCGATCGGGCGGTCCATGCGGCTGAGCTGGACGAAGTCCCAGGCCCGCGGGTGCAGGCGGTTCAGCGACTTGAGCAGTTGCAGGTACATCAGCGGTTTTCCTCCCTGGCCGCTTGCCACAATGCCGGCAGAAACACTTCTGCCACCAGCAGCTCCAGGCCGCCTCGTTCAAAGCGCGAGCGACGGCCCCACAGGGCTGCATGGGCTGCGTCGGTCGGTAGCCAGGCCTGTGGATAACTGCACACTTCGATCGGGTGGCGGATGAACGCCTGGTCGCAGAACAGCAACTCGCCCAGCGAGCGGCTGCCGAGGGTTTCCAGGTCCAGCCCGCCGCGCTCCAGGGCGCTGCGGCTGGCCACACTGCGGGCGAACACCCACGGCTGGCCACGGCCGCGCAGGTACACCTCGCGCACCCAGCCTTCGCTGCCGGCAGCAATGCCCAACGCCTGGCATTCATCATCGCGCAGCGCTTGCCAGCCCTCGAACAGCGGGGTGACGGAGAAGTGATCAGAAGACAGGCGGGTCAGGCGGCGGGTCAGCGAGCCTTCGTCGAACAGCCAGTCAAGGGTAGGCTGGTCGAAGTCGGTCGCCAGCTGTGAATACGGCAGCCACGCGACAGCGGCTGCTTGCGGGGATTCGTACGACACGTCGGTCTGCTTGTTACAACCAATGAGGCGGCGAGCTTAGCATGATTGCCCCGACTGCTTGCATAATGCCTGAAGCAGGGCGAAGACCCGCCAGATAAAGCCCCCAGCCTGAACCGAGGAAAAAGACCTGATGAAAAAGTGGCAATGTATTGTCTGTGGCCTGATCTACGACGAAGCCGAAGGCTGGCCCGACGACGGCATCGCCCCCGGCACTCGTTGGGAGGATGTGCCTGACGACTGGCTGTGCCCGGACTGTGGCGTGGGTAAAAGCGACTTTGAAATGATCTCCATCGGCTAATCCAGGAAAGCACGACATGACGTCCCCTGTGGTAATCATCGGTACCGGCCTGGCGGGCTACAACCTGGCCCGTGAATTTCGCAAGCACGATGCGCAGACGCCGCTGCTGCTGATCACCGCCGACGATGGTCGCTCCTACTCCAAGCCCATGCTCTCCATGGGCTTTGCCAAGCAGAAGGACGCCGACGGCCTGTGCATGGCCGAACCGGGCGTCATGGCCGAGCAACTGAACGCCGAGATCCGTACCCATACCCGGATCAGCGGCATCGACCCTGGCCACAAGCGCCTGTGGATAGGCGAAGAGGCCGTGCAGTACCGCGACCTGGTGCTGGCCTGGGGGGCGCAGACCGTGCAGGTGCCGATCGAAGGCGATGGCAGCCATCTGGTGTTCCCGATCAACGACCTGGAAGATTACGCACGCTTCCGTGCCGCCGCCGTAGGCAAACAACGTGTGCTGATCCTCGGTGCCGGCCTGATCGGCTGCGAATTCGCCAACGACATGAGCCTGGGTGGCTTCCAGGTCGACGTGGTGGCGCCGTGCGAACAGATCATGCCGACCCTGCTGCATCCCGCCGCTGCGGCAGCGGTGCAGGGCGGGCTGGAGGGCCTGGGTGTGCGCTTCCACCTGGGGCCGGTGCTGACCCGCCTGCAGCAGGTGGCCCAGGGCCTGGAGGCGCACCTGTCGGATGGCAGCGTGATCGCCTGCGACATGGTGGTTTCGGCCATCGGCCTGCGCCCACGTATTGACCTGGCTGCAGCAGCCGGCTTGCAGACCAATCGTGGCGTCAGCGTAGACCGCGAACTGCGTACCTCTCACGCCAACATCTTTGCCCTCGGCGACTGTGCCGAGGTCGATGGCATCAACCTGCTCTACGTGATGCCGCTGATGAGCTGTGCCCGGGCGCTGGCGCAAACCCTGGCCGGCAAACCGACCGCGGTTGCCTACGGGCCGATGCCGATCACCGTGAAAACCCCGGCCTGCCCGCTGGTGGTTTCGCCGCCGCCCCTGGCCCACGAGGGCACTTGGCAGGTGCAGGGGCAGGGCAGTGACCTCAAGGTGCTCTGCCACGGCGCTGACGGCGCATTGCTGGGGTATGCCCTGACCGGGGCTGCCGTGATGGACAAGCTGGCACTGAATCGCCAGTTACCGCCGGTAATGGCGTAAATAGAGGGCGTTCTGTCGGATTTATCCTGTTGTTGCCTGCACAATGGCCGGCCTGATACTGGCGCGGCCCCTGAGCACGTGCCATTCTCACTTCCGTCTGCCGCAGATTAGAGCCTGCGGTGCCTTGAGCGCTGCTCCCAAAGGCAGCACGGCATAACAACAAGAATTCCGTCAAAGAGGCTTCACTATGCGCAAACCAGAACTCGCCGCCGTCATCGCCGATAAGGCTGATCTGACCAAGGAAAAGGCCAATCAGGTGTTGAACGCGATTCTCGACAGCATTACCGGTGCCCTGGACAAGGACACGGTGACCCTGGTCGGTTTCGGCACCTTCGAAAAACGTCATCGCGGCGCGCGTACCGGCAAAAACCCGCAAACGGGTGAGCCGGTAAAGATCAAAGCCAGCAATACCGTGGCCTTCAAGCCAGGCAAGAACCTCAAGGACAGCGTCAATCCACCGGCCGCGCCAGCCAAGGCCGCCAAGAAAAAGTAAGCTTCCGCTGACGATTCGTTGATCCCGAACGGGCGCCTTCATGGCGCCCGTTGTGCTTTACACGCGGTAACTGCTGCGAACTTGCATAAAAAGGTCGTTAAGAGGATAAACTGCGAAACTTAGTCACTTTTCAATCGAGGCGTGTCGATGAAGTTCCGCTTTCTTCTCTGGGCCATGGGGCTTTTGATGGCCAGGGCCAGCCGTAACAACCCGGCATTCCAGCAGCAGCTCAAGGGCAAGGACCTGGTGTTCCAGATGCAGACCCTGGACGGCAAGGTTGCCCGGCACTTCGTCGTCAACAACGAGCGCATCAGCAGCAAGGGCGGCGCACATCCGCAGCCGGCCTTCGCCATCGCCTTCAAGGACGCTGCCTACGGCTACGCCACGATGCAGGCGGGCAACAAGCAATTGGCGTTCATGCAGGGGATTCAGGACAAGAACATCCAGATCAAGGGCAACCCGGCGCTGGTGATGTGGTTCCAGGGGCTGATGAAGTACCTGATACCGAAGAAGAAAGGCTGAAATTGCCGGGGCTGCGCAGCAGCCCCAATGGCCTTAATGCGGTGCTTGAAACTGCGAAGCCAGTTCGCGCAGCAGGTTCTCGGCTTCGAGCACCTTGTTCACTGCATCCTCGGCCTTTTCCCTGGTAATCCCAAGGCGCTCCAGCAACTCGTCAGGAATCTCTTCCTGCGGCCCGGAGCCAATCCCCCGCGAGCGCAACAGGCGGGTGGCCAGGCACACCAGGTTGGGGAACGCCGAGTACTCACCGTCGTAGGCCGGGTCGTGCTGGAAGCGCAGCGCGGTCGACAGCTCTTCGGGCATGTCCCACAGCTTCATCAGCCAGGCACCGATCTGTTCGCGGTTGATGCCCAGCAGGTGCTGTTCCACATAGGCGTGGTTCAGGTGCGGGTTGACCTCCAGGTGGCGGCAAATCAGCGAGAAGTGTGGCGGGAACACGTGCGCCAGCAGCAGGTAGCCGAAGTTGTGCAGCAGCCCGGCCAGGTAGGTCAGACCGGCTTCGGGGCGTTCTGCCCGAGGCATGGCGCGGGTCAGGCCTTCGATGATCGCGGCAGTGTAGATCGACTGCTGCCAGTAGGGTGTGGCCTGCTGCGGCTGGTCTTTCGGCAGGCTCAAGGTCTTGCCCAGCGCCAGGCCCAGGGCCAGGTTGATCACCAGGTCGAAGCCCAGCACGCGCACGATGGCGTCTTCTACCGAGCGGATCTTGCCCGGCGAAGCGTAGTAGGGCGACGCGGCCCAGCTCACCACCTGTGCCGCCAGCGCCGGGTCGGTTTCGACCACGCCGGTGATGTCATCGATGCTCGCGTTGGGGTCTACCCGCAGCTTGATGATCTTCTGCGCGGTATCGGCCAGTGGCGGGATCTCGATGGTTTCTTCCAGGCGTTTCTGGATGCGCCGGGCGGTGAAGGCCTGAACGGCATTGGTGATTTCCAGGGTGTCGTCATGGGGGCGGTCGAGGTTGGGGCTGATGGCCTCGACTTCCTGGCCGAAGCTGCTGGCGCTGGCCTTGGCCAGCATGCGCTTGAAGTGCGCGCGCTCAATCGCCAGCAGCAGCCCGCTTTCGCCAGACTGGATGTACACGGTCTCGGCGTCGAGCAGGCTCTTTTCGTACTGGCACGGTGAGCTGGTCAGCGCGGGAATGCCGGGCAGGGCCTTGAGGTGATGTTTGTCGAGCATTTGCTTGAGGCGCGGCACCGACACGGCGGTCAGCTTGCGCCCGGTCAGCTCGGTCAGGCGGTTGAGGTCCAGCAGTTGGCTTTGCGGGAACAGCACCATGAGGGCGCCGACCTCGTCGTCGAGAAGCACCGCCTGCACCCGCGAAGCCGCAGGCAAGTGCGGGTGTTGGACCACCTCGCGGTAGACGACGCCGATCTTGTCGAGCAGCAGCCTGATTACCGTGGGGGCGTGTGGCGTTGCGGTGTCCAGGGCAACTTCAGTCATGGTCCGTATCCACTGATTCTTTTAAACGCGAAGTATAACCAGCCTGCGAGCAAATCTGGATCCATTCTGGGACTAGCGTCACACTTGGCCATATTGCTGGCCATGGCGCAGCCAGCGGTCGAGCAGCGGGCTGACATGGTCCGGCCAGCGGGCCACCAGGGCTTGGGCGGCATCGCGCACAGCCGGTAACAGGTCGGCATCGCGCATCAGGTCGGCGACCTTGAATTGCAGCAGGCCGGTCTGGCGTGTCCCCAGCATTTCGCCTGGGCCGCGTAGTTCGAGGTCTTTCTCGGCAATGATGAAGCCGTCGTTGGTCTCGCGCATGATCCCTAAGCGTTCGCGGCCGATCTGCGACAGCGGCGGGTGGTACAACAGCACGCAATGGCTGACGGCACTGCCCCGGCCAACCCGGCCGCGCAGCTGGTGCAACTGGGCCAGGCCCAGGCGTTCGGGGTTTTCGATGATCATCAGGCTGGCGTTGGGTACGTCCACGCCTACTTCGATGACAGTGGTCGCGACCAGCAGCTGCAATTCACCGGCCTTGAACTGCGCCATGATTTCGGCTTTTTCAGCCGGCTTCATACGGCCGTGGATCAGGCCCACACGCAGTTCGCCCAGGGCGCTGCCAAGTTCTTCATACGTGCTTTCGGCGGCCTGGCAGGTCAGCTCTTCGGATTCTTCGATCAGGGTGCACACCCAGTAGGCCTGGCGCCCCTCGGCGCAGGCTGCGCGAACCCTTTCGACCACCTCGAAGCGTCGGCTGTCGGCTACCAGCACGGTGTTTACCGGGGTGCGCCCAGGCGGCAATTCGTCGAGCACCGAGGTGTCCAGGTCGGCGTAAGCACTCATGGCCAGGGTGCGCGGAATAGGCGTGGCGGTCATGATCAGCTGGTGCGGGCATAACTGGCCGGCTACGCCTTTCTTGCGCAGGGCCAGACGTTGCTGCACGCCAAAACGGTGCTGTTCGTCAATGATCGCCAGGGCCAGGTGCTTGAACTTCACTTCTTCCTGGAACAGCGCGTGGGTGCCGACCACCATCGGCGCACCGTTGGCAATCTGCTCCAGGGCGCTGGCCCGGGCCTTGCCCTTGAGCTTGCCGGCCAGCCAGGCCACTTCGATGCCCAGCGGCTCGAGCCAGCGCTTGAACGTGATGAAGTGCTGTTCGGCGAGGATCTCGGTGGGCGCCATCAGCGCCACCTGATAGCCGGCCTCCAGCCCTTGCAGTGCTGCCAGGGCGGCGACCACGGTCTTGCCGGCACCGACATCGCCCTGCACCAGGCGCATCATCGGCTCGTGCTGGCTGAGGTCGTAGGCAATTTCGTTGGCCACCCGCTGTTGTGCGCCGGTCGGCTGAAAGCCCAGGTTGGCCAGGTACTGCGCCTGCAGGCGCGTGGCCTTGGGCAGCACCGGCGCCCGCAGGCTGCGCAGGCTCTCGCGCAGGCGTTGCTGCGACAGCTGGTGGGTCAGCAGTTCTTCGAAGGCCAGGCGGTGCTGGGCCCAGTGCTGGCCTTCGGCAAGTTCGTCGAGGTCGGCGTCGGCTGGCGGGTTGTGCAGGTAACGGATGGCATCGTCAAGCGGCGCCAATTGGTAGTCCCGGGCCAGCTCGTCAGGCAGCCAGTCGGGCAGGCTGCGCGGGCCAAGCAGGCCCAGGCTCTGCTGGCACAACAGGCGCAGGCGTTGCTGGGTTAGGCCTTCAGTGGACGGGTAGATCGGCGTCAGGGTCTGTTCGACCGGGGGCGGCGGCTCGTCGCCGTTCAGCGCGCGGTACTCCGGGTGGTAGATTTCCAGGCCCGAGGCGCCGGGGCGGGCTTCGCCGTAGCAGCGCAGGTGGGTGCCACGTTTCAGGCCTTCCTTCTGCGCGTTGCTGAAGTGGTAGAAGCGCAACGTCAGCACGCCGCTGCCGTCGCCCAGGCGTACCACCAGGCTGCGGCGCTTGCCCATGGTCACGTCGGTACCACTGACCACACCTTCGATAACCGCATCCTGGCCGGGGCGCAGTTGGCCGATCGGCACCACGCGGGTGCGGTCCTGGTAGCGCAGGGGCAGGTGGAACAGCACATCCTGCAGGTTCTCCAGGCCGACCTTGGCGAGTTTTTCCGCCATGGCCTCGCCAACACCCTTGAGTACCGTGACCGGGACCTTCGACAGCTCACTCATGACTCAGGCCGGTTGTTCCGCAGGGGCTTTGGCGACCGAGCACAGGCGGATCGAGTCGGCGAGGATCTCGATGGCCTTCGGCCGCGGGAAGCTGGCGCGCCAGGCGATGGCCACGGTACGGAACGGTGCCGGTGCAGTCAGTGGGCGCACTTCGATGATGCCAGGGGCGTAATGATGGCTGTGCACCGCCGACAGCGGCAGGATCGACACGCCAAGGCCCGAGGCCACCATGTGGCGAATGGTTTCCAGCGAGCTGGATTCGACCGTGGTGTGCCTGGCGCCTTCGCCGCCCTTGTTCAGGGTCGGGCAGGCTTCCAGTACCTGGTCGCGGAAACAGTGGCCCTCACCGAGCAGCAACAGGCTCTTGTCGTTGAGCATGGCGGTGTCGATGGTCTTTTTTGCCGTCCATGGGTGGTCGGCGGGCATCAGGGCGCAGAACGGCTCATCGTACAGCGGCAGGGTCAGCACATCGGCTTCGTTGAACGGCAGGGCGATGATTACTGCATCCAGCTCGCCGTTACGCAGCTTTTCACGTAGCACGTGGGTGAAGTTTTCTTCGATGTACAGCGGCATCTGCGGCGCTACGCGGTGCAGTTGCGGGATGAGGTGCGGGAACAGGTAGGGGCCGACGGTGTAGATGGCACCGACCTTGAGCGGGGCGGTCAGCTGGTTCTTGCCAGCCTGGGCCAGTTCGCGAATGCCTTGGGCCTGCTCCAGTACCTTCTGCGCCTGGGCGACGATGCTTTCGCCGACCGGGGTCAGGCGTACCGCGCTTTTGCTGCGCTCGAAGATCAGAACGCCAAGCTCGTCCTCGAGCTTCTTCACACCGACCGACAGGGTCGGCTGGCTCACGTGGCAGCGTTCGGCGGCATGGCCGAAGTGCTGTTCCTGGGCGAGTGTGACGATGTAGCGTAATTCGGTGAGGGTCATAACGTGCGTCCATGAAGTTGCGGGCCCAGCATAGCGGCTGCAATCGATAGACGCACGTTATCAGAGTTGCCGATTTGTGACAGAAGCAAAAGTCTTAGCGGCGGTCCAGCGAGTAGACGAACGGTGCCACGACTTCGATCGTGCCATTGTTCAGCAACTCGGGTGGCGGCTTGGGTACCGTGCCGGCCCGACGGATCATTTCCAGGGTCGCCCGGTCCAGTGCAGCACTGCCCGATCCACCTGCCATGGAGTACGACACCACCTTGCCTTCGGCGTCGACCACGAAGCGCAGGCGGTTGATGCCTTGCAGGCCGCGACGGCGCGCGTCTTCCGGGTAACGCTTGTACTTCGCCAGGTGGCGCAGCAGGTCGCTCTGCCAGGTTGGCAGGGCGTTGCTGTTGGACGCAATGCTCGGCGCCGGTGCCGCAGACTTCTGCGGTGGCGTATTGCTTGGCGGTGCGTCTACCGTTTGCTCGGTGGGTGGCGCTTCCTTCGGCGGCTCAGGCTTTTTCTCGGGTTTCGGCGGCTGGGGCTTGGCCTTCGGCTTGGGCGGCTTGGGGATGGCGATCTTGGGCTTGGGGGCTTCGGCCAGCTTGGGCAGTGGCGGTTCTTCGACCGGTGCCGGTGGCTGTGGCGCCGCTTTCGGTGGCGGTGGTGGCGCTGGCTCCGGTAACGGTGCCAGCTCGACCATCATCGCTGCCGGGGGCAGTTCGATGGCCTGGGGCACCGACCAGTTGAGCGTCAGCAGCACGGCGACCACGTGCACGCCCAGCACGATCGCCAGGCTGCCACCGTAGCGCGCCATGTTTGAGCGCGTTTTCGTCATTTCTTGGCTGCCGTCTCGAGACCTACCAGACCGACCTTGAGGTAGCCGGCCGCGCGCATGTTGTTCATCACTTCCATCAGGTCGCCGTAATCCACGCCTTTGTCAGCCTGGAAGAAGATGGTGGTTTCCTTGTCACCCTTGGTCTTGGCGTCGAGCATCGGGCCAAGCTGGTCGGGCGCAGCAACCTGATCGTCGCCGACGTACAGTTTCTGGTCGGCCTTGACGCTGACGAACACCGGTTTCTCGGGCCTCGGCGCCGGTTTGGCGGTTGAAGCGGGCAGGTCGACCTTGATGTCGACCGTGGCCAAGGGGGCCGCGACCATGAAGATGATCAGCAGCACCAACATCACGTCGATGAACGGCGTAACGTTGATTTCGTGGTTTTCGGCGAGGTCGTCGCCACCTTCGTTGAGATGCAGGCCCATGGCTTACCCCACTTTCACCATGTGCGGGGCAGCGCGCTCGCTGCCCTGGTGGTCCAGGTCACGGCTGACCAGCAGCAGTACCTGGGCGGAGGCGTCGGACACCTGGGCCTTGTAGCCTGCGATAGAGCGGGCGAAGACGTTGTAGATGACTACAGCCGGGATTGCAGCGACCAGGCCCAGGGCGGTGGCCAGCAGGGCTTCGGCGATACCTGGGGCAACTACGGCCAGGTTGGTGGTCTGGGTCTTGGCGATGCCGATGAAGCTGTTCATGATGCCCCATACGGTACCGAACAGACCGACGAACGGCGCGGTGGAACCGATGGTGGCAAGTACGCCGGTGCCGCTGCTCATGGTGCGACCGCTGGCATGAACCAAGCGCTCCAGGCGGAAGCTGACGCGCTCCTTGATGCCTTCTTTTTCGCGGGCATTGGCCGACAGCCGCATCTCTTCAAGGGCATCGTGGACCAGGGTGTGGGCCAAGGTACCTTCCTTGTTTGAGACTTCGCTCGCGTCTTTCAGGGTGGTGGATTTCTTCAGCTGGGCGATTTCACCACGCAGACGACGCTTGGCGCCCATCAGCTCGAAGCCTTTGGCGATCCAGATGGTCCAGGTGATGATGGAGGCGATGGCCAGGCCGATCATGACGATCTTCACCACGATGTCGGCGTTCTTGTACATGCCCCATGGGGACAGGTCGTGGGCCATGCCCAGCGAGGTGTCTTCTACCAAGGCTTGAACGTTCGAGTCTGCCGGGGGCGTTGCATCGGCCGGGGTGGCAGCAGTGGCGTTGGCAGCAGGCGCCTGCGCGTCGGCAGCCGGGGCTGCAGCAGGTGCGGCCGGGGCAGTGGCAGCAGCAGGCGCGGCGGCGCTGGCGGTTGGCTCATCGGCCATGGCCACCGGGGCCAGCACCAGGCTGAGTGTCAGCGCGGCGATGGCGCGCCAGGCGCGCGACGGGGTTGGCGAAGCGGAAGGTTGAATACGTGTCATGCTGGCCGGACCTGATGAAGAAATAAAGTGAGCGTTCTCCAAGGCCTCGAGGTAGGCCGAGAACAAATTGGCGGCCATTATTGCAAGTAATTCTTGTTAACAAAAGTAATCTTGTTGCTTTTTTCGCCTATGGTCTAGCCGCCCATCGTGTAGCGTGGCCGGGCTGATCAATTGGTCTAGGGAGTTCAGAGATGTCAGACCTTTCCGTGATGGTGGTGGGTTGTGGTGATGTAGGTGGGCGTCTGGCCCTGCAAATGCTGGGCAAAGGCTGGCAGGTAAGCGGCCTGCGCCGCGCTGTCGGGCAGCTGCCTGCGGGCGTTCAACCGGTTGCCGCGGACCTGGCCGAACCGTCGATCCCGCAAGCCTGGCCACAGGGTCCACTGGATTACCTGGTGTACTGCGTGGCGGCCAGCCAGCACGACGAGGCCGGTTACCAGGCGGCCTATGTGGATGGCTTGCGCCATGTGCTGGCCTGGCTGGCCGAGCGAGGCCAGCGCCCCCGTCGCCTGTTGTTCGTCTCCAGCAGCAGCGTGTATGCGCAGAAGGACGGCGAGTGGGTCGAGGAAGGCGCGGCCACCGAGCCCGAAGGTTATTCCGGGCGGGTGATGCTGGAGGCTGAGCGGCTGGCGCTGGCCAGTGGTATCCCGGCGAGCGTTGTGCGCCTGACGGGCATCTACGGCCCAGGCCGCGAGTGGCTGCTGAGCCAGGTGCGCCAGGGTTACCGCGTCGCCGAGGAGCCGCCGCTGTATGGCAACCGTATTCATGCCGAGGATGCTGCCAGCCTGTTGGCGCACCTGCTGCAGGCCGATGCCGATGGCAAGGTGCTGGACGACTACTACATTGGCGTTGATGACGACCCGGCGCCGCTGGCTGACGTGGTCGCTTGGCTGCGGGCATACATGGGGGTTACCGAGTGGTCCGATGAACAACGGGTGCGGCGTACCGGCAGCAAGCGCTGCAGCAACGCCCGGGCCCGGGCGCTGGGCTGGGCGCCGGTGTACCCAAGCTACAAGGAAGGGTACGCAGCCATCCTGAAAGGAGGGCGTTGAATTTACCGGCCTCGTCGCGGGTAAACCCGCTCCCACAGGGATATCACAAGGCCTGAAGACAGTGATTACCCTGTGGGAGCGGTTTACCCGCGAAGAGGCCAGTACATTCAGTGCAAATGCAGCAGGATTCAGTTCTGCTCCAGCACCCACTGGCGCTTGCCCGCCGCCAGCTCCGGCATTTCATCCGGTTGCGCACGGTTCACTGCCTGGAAAATCTCCAGTGTGTCGCCATCACGCTTGATGATGAACGGTGCACCACGCTGGTTACGCTCCAGCCACAGGCTGTCATTGCTGCCGCCCATGGTCGCGCAGTCGCCTGCCAGGCACAGTGCGAAACGGTCTGGCCCCGGCAGGCCGGTGACGTTGCCGGTGTCGCTGAAGCGCACGCTGGCACCTTTGCCCT
>Ga0213824_1001323_pt1 | contig 14749 bp, 14 predicted proteins | sample MC6MC0906MG_FD_179892 | JGI IMG/M metagenome (GOLD analysis project Ga0213824, IMG submission 179892) | Enriched soil aggregate microbial communities from Iowa State University, Ames, United States - MC6-MC0906-MG | ecosystem: Environmental > Terrestrial > Soil > Unclassified | place: USA: Iowa...
AAAAAATCCGTGAGCACTATGGTTTAGATGGTGATAAAGTGGTAACAGAGGCAGAGGAAGATGAGCAGTTTAATTTGCTTGATTAATCCAGCTGAGCAAAGCCCAATAAAGGGTTTTGCTTTTTTTACAGAATTGCATAAAAATACATCTATTTTGAATAAAAATACAAAACGAAACTGATAAAGTAAGTGAATATAGGATGTTAATTTCTAAATATTTCAAAATGCTTATTATTCTAAACCTTGACAATGAATATTCCCACCTTTACAATTAACATGTATATTTTACATTTTTGAAAATATTACAATGCGAAAAGCCTTGGTGCTTGCTGTATGTTGAGTCATAAACAATGTACATGCCGACACTTAAAAAAAATGTAACAAAAGTTCATAGCAAGAGGAGGTGTAACGATGGAACCAATTACAATCGCCTTCATTTTGCTTGGCCTTTTCGTCGGTGCCGTTGTTGGCTATTTTGGTCATAAATCCATTGCTGATGCAAAAGTAGCAGGTGCAAAGAATGCTGCTGAACAGATTCTTGAAGATGCAAAACGTGATGCTGATTCAGTGAAAAAAGAAGCTTTGCTGGAAGCAAAGGATGAAATTCACAAGCTTCGGACAGAAGCAGAACGTGAGGTTCGTGAACGAAGAAATGAAATGCAAAAACAAGAAAACCGTTTACTGCAAAGAGAAGAGAATTTAGATCGAAAAGAGGAAACGTTAAATAAGCGTGAAAATCTTTTAGAAAAGAAGGATGATTCTCTAAACCAAAGACAACAGCATATTGAAGAGATGGAAAGCAAAGTGGACGAGTTGGTACGAAAACAACAGACTGAACTCGAACGAATTTCGAGCTTAACACGCGAGGAAGCAAAAGCAATCATTATTGACAGAATGGAGCAGGAACTTACCCATGACACTGCGATAATGATAAAGGAAAGCGAGAATCGTGCTAAAGAGGAAGCCGACAAGAAAGCGAAGGAAATACTCTCGCTTGCGATCCAGCGTTGCGCTGCTGACCATGTTGCGGAAACGACTGTCTCTGTAGTCAACCTTCCAAATGACGAAATGAAGGGCCGGATCATTGGCCGTGAAGGACGAAACATCCGTACACTTGAAACGTTAACGGGAATTGATTTGATTATTGATGATACTCCTGAAGCTGTCATTCTATCAGGCTTTGACCCTATTCGAAGGGAAACTGCTCGCTTAGCGCTTGAGAAGTTAGTTCAAGATGGACGTATCCATCCGGCACGAATTGAGGAAATGGTAGAAAAATCTCGTCGGGAAGTAGATGAGTATATTCGTGAAGTTGGGGAGCAAACTACTTTTGAAGTAGGAGTTCATGGACTACATCCAGATTTAATCAAAATTCTTGGCCGCTTGAAGTTCCGTACGAGCTACGGGCAAAACGTCTTAAAGCATTCAATGGAAGTGGCACAGCTTTCAGGGCTGCTTGCTGCTGAACTTGGTCAAGATGAAACGCTGGCACGTCGAGCTGGCTTGCTTCACGATATTGGGAAAGCAATTGACCATGAGGTGGAAGGAAGTCATGTAGAAATCGGGGTAGAACTTGCAACCAAATACAAGGAACACCCAGTGGTGATCAATAGTATTGCTTCACACCATGGAGATACTGAGCCAACCTCTATTATCGCCGTACTCGTAGCTGCTGCAGATGCCTTATCAGCTGCAAGACCAGGCGCACGTAGTGAGACGCTTGAAAATTATATCCGTCGTCTTGAAAAGCTAGAGGAGATTTCTGAGTCCTATGAAGGTGTTGAGAAATCCTTTGCGATTCAAGCAGGGCGTGAAGTGCGTATTATTGTAAGACCAGATGCAGTTGATGATCTTGCTGCACATCGCTTAGCGCGCGATATCCGCAAGCGTATCGAAGAAGAACTTGATTATCCTGGACACATTAAAGTGACAGTTATCCGTGAAACACGGGCTGTAGAATACGCAAAATAAAGCGGTGCGAATGCACCGCTTTATTTATTGGTAACGCTTATCCGATTGGAAGATGTGAGATTGTGATACAATTAGTACAATAACAATTTTTATAGATGAAAGGGAATAAAATGAATCTACTTTTTATCGGCGATGTCGTCGGCTCACCTGGAAGGGACATGGTAAAGGAATTTTTGCCAAAATTAAAAGAAAAATTTCGTCCTCACTTTACGATTATTAATGGTGAAAATGCAGCTGGGGGCAGGGGGATAACAGAAAAAATCTACCGGGAATTTTTGGGCTATGGTGCACAGGCAATTACACTTGGGAATCATGCATGGGATAACAGAGAGATATTTGAGTTTATCGGTTCAGCGAAAAATATGGTACGTCCGGCAAATTTTCCGGAAGGAACACCTGGAAAAGGTTTGGCGTTTTTTAAAGTGAATGAGTTAGAAGTCGCAGTCATTAATCTTCAAGGTCGAACATTTATGGCCCCATTAGATTGTCCTTTTAAAAAAGCTGACAAATTAGTTGAAATCGCACGGGAAAGAACACCATTTATTTTTGTGGATTTTCATGCTGAAGTAACTAGTGAAAAACTAGCAATGGGTTGGTTTCTAGACGGAAGAGTGTCAGCAGTTGTTGGAACACATACACATGTGCAAACAGCAGACAGCAGGGTTTTACCAGGAGGAACTGGTTACTTATCTGACGTAGGTATGACAGGTCCGTATGACGGGATCCTAGGGATGGAAAGAGAGGCTGTTCTTAAGAAATTCCTAACAAGTCTGCCCGTTCGTTTTGAGGTGCCAAAATCTGGTCGTAATCAGCTCAGTGCGGTTTATATTGAATTAGATAGGAAAAGTGGTAAGTGTAAAAATATTGAACGAATTTTAATAAATGATGACAATCCATTTTACAGTTAAGGGAAAAACTTCTTACGGAGTTTTTTCCTTTTTTTGTTCCTTAATATCGTGACTTTTTTTGTCCAAGCCGGAATATGTCTTTTGACAACTGAATATAGTAGCAGTGGAATGTTATATACCTGATTTGTTCATGAAACTGCTCATGCGGGATCGGGATTTTCTAAGGAGGAGCTAGGAATGGAAATATTAAAAGTTTCTGCAAAATCTAATCCTAATTCTGTAGCTGGTGCACTTGCCGGAGTTCTGCGTGAAAGAGGTGCAGCAGAAATACAGGCTATTGGTGCGGGTGCATTAAATCAAGCCGTTAAGGCAGTAGCGATTGCAAGAGGATTTGTGGCACCTAGCGGAGTTGATTTAATCTGTATCCCTGCGTTTACCGATATTTTAATTGATGGGGAAGAACGCACAGCTATTAAGCTAATCGTAGAACCACGGTGAAAGAGATAGACTATTTTCCGGGGGCGAGACAAAAAGATACTTTCCTTTTACCTGCTTGAATATTTTCGAGCGGGTTTTTTGTTTGAAGAGGAATTTATTTATAAGGACTTAACCATGTTTTTCAAAGCTTAAACATAGAGTTTAAGTTTTAATTATAAAAATATTATTCTGATATATGAGAACAACGTGTGAAAATATAAAAAAGGATTTTTAAAAAAATATGTTAAATAGCGTAAAAATGTGTGTTTAAACTGATTTTTGGTCTGGTTGTTCCTGTGAAAAAAAATGTGGTTTTTAAATAATAAAAAAATATTCATATTTTAGACAATATTTCGTGCCAAAGGGTTGCATTTTTTAGAGCTTAGGTCTAGAATTGTAAGCGTTTAGTACATCTCCTTGATTCATTTTTTTAGTCTTTAAAGTATTAAAAGGCTAATGTCTAGTGAATTACTTGGAAAAGTGCTACACTAATAAATGATTTTATCTACATATTTTTTACATATCCAAAGGGGTGTAAGTAAATGATCAATCAACTTTCGTGGAAAGTTGGCGGACAACAAGGGGAAGGTATTGAAAGTACTGGGGAAATCTTTGCAATCGCACTGAATCGCCTGGGATATTACTTGTATGGTTATCGTCACTTTTCATCTCGTATCAAAGGCGGGCATACAAATAATAAGATCAGAGTAAGTACAACTGAAGTTCGCTCTATTTCTGATGACCTTGATATCCTTGTAGCATTTGACCAAGAAACAATCGATGTAAACTACCAAGAGCTTCATAGCAAAGGGGTAATCCTTGCAGATGCAAAATTTACTCCAAAGAAACCAGAAGATACTGAAGCATTATTGTATGCGGTTCCTTTTACTGAAATTGCCACTGAGTTAGGTACTTCTTTAATGAAAAACATGGTAGCAATTGGGGCTACTTCAGCTGTCTTAGATTTGGATATTCACGTTTTTGAAGAAGTAGTTCGTGAGATTTTCGGTAAAAAGGGCGACAAGGTTGTTGCTAAAAATATGGATGCCATCAAAGCTGGCTTTGATTACATGAAAGAAAAAATGGATGGAAATGTACCGACAATGGTACTTGAAAAAGCTGATGGTAAAAAGCGCATGTTCATGATTGGTAATGATGCAATCGCATTAGGAGCAATGGCTGCAGGCTGCCGCTTCATGGCTGCATATCCTATTACACCAGCTTCTGATATTATGGAGTATTTGATTAAGAAACTTCCAGCCGTGGGCGGAACAGTAATCCAAACAGAAGACGAAATTGCAGCATGTACGATGACAATTGGTGCAAGTTATGGTGGAGTTCGGGCGATTACTGCTTCTTCAGGTCCTGGTTTATCATTAAAGATGGAAGCGATTGGACTTTCCGGTATCACAGAAACCCCGCTTGTTATTGTTGACACGCAACGTGGCGGCCCATCAACAGGCCTGCCAACAAAACAAGAACAATCAGATTTAATGGCGATGATCTATGGTACTCACGGGGAAATTCCGAAAATTGTTATTGCTCCAAGTACAGTGGAAGAGGCTTTCTATGATACAGCAGAAGCTTTCAACCTTGCTGAAGAATATCAATGTCCGGTTATCGTTCTATCCGACCTTCAATTATCTTTAGGTAAACAAACAGTTGAGCCACTTGATGTTTCGAAGGTTGAAATTAGACGAGGAAAGCTTGTTACGGAAGAGCTTCCAGAGATTGAAAACAAAGGTTATTTCAAACGCTATGAAGTAACAAAAGATGGTATTTCACCTCGTACGATTCCTGGTATGAAAAATGGTATTCACCATGTAACAGGTGTTGAGCATGCAGAAACTGGTAAGCCTTCAGAATCGGCAGCAAATCGAATTGCTCAAATGGATAAACGTATGAGAAAAGTAGAAAATATTCGTTTCAATACACCGGTATATAAAAATGCTCCACACGAGGATGCCGACCTATTGATTGTTGGTTTTAACTCTACTCGTGGTGCAATCGAAGAAGCAATAGTTCGTTTAGAAAAAGATGGTTTGAAAGTAAATCATGCACAAATTCGCTTAATTCATCCATTCCCAACAGACGAGGTTCTTTCACTTGTTCGCTCTGCGAAAAAAGTGCTTGTTGTGGAAAACAATGCAACTGGACAACTAGCAAATATCATGAAAATGAATATCGGCCATGCGGAAAAAATCACTAAATTTGTTAAATATGATGGTAATCCATTCCTGCCTCACGAAGTGCATTCAAAATGTAAGGAGTTGTTCTAAATGGCCACTTTTAAAGATTTCAGAAATGATGTGAAACCGAACTGGTGCCCTGGCTGTGGTGACTTCTCTGTACAAGCAGCAATGCAGCGTGCGGCAGCAAATGTTGGTTTAGAACCAGAAAATTTAGCAGTAATTTCAGGAATTGGCTGTTCAGGCCGGATCTCCGGATATATAAATTCTTACGGTTTCCATGGTATCCATGGTCGTTCACTTCCGATTGCCCAAGGTGTTAAAATGGCGAATCGTGATTTAACAGTTATCGCTTCCGGTGGAGACGGTGACGGTTATGCAATTGGAATGGGACATACAGTTCATGCCATTCGTCGTAACATTGATATTACTTACATTGTTATGGACAACCAAATTTATGGTTTAACAAAAGGACAAACATCACCACGTTCGGCAGTAGGATTTAAAACAAAATCTACGCCGATGGGGTCAATTGAACAAGCGATTTCTCCGATGGAAATGGCGTTAACAGTTGGGGCAACATTTGTTGCACAAAGTTTCTCTACAGATTTAAAAGATCTTACTGCATTAATTGAAGCGGGTATCAAGCACAAAGGTTTCTCATTAATTAATGTGTTCAGCCCATGTGTAACTTATAATAAAGTCAACACATATGACTGGTTTAAAGAAAACCTTACAAAGCTTAGTGATGTTGAGGGATATGACCCATCAAATCGTGAAATGGCGATGCAGACATTAATGAGGAATAACGGATTAGTTACTGGACTTATTTACCAAAACACTGAACGTCCTTCCTACCAAGAATTAATTACTGGTTACGCTGAAGAACCATTAGTAGATGCAGACTTAAAGCTTGATCAAGTACACTTTGATAAATTAGTGGCAGAGTTTATGTAATGAATGAAGTTAAAATCCCGTGGAAAATGATCCACGGGATTTTTTCTGTCATGAGTGAATTGTGTCACAACTATTGTTCTTGTTATCGATTAAACTTATTAATTGGACTCTGCAAATAATATTGAACTTTCCAAGTGTCTTTAAACATGCGTGTTTACAGGGATTTCTATTGTTTTCATTTAAGTAAACCTTTATACTATTATAATGTGCAGATAATGCCCAAGTTTTCCTATCTTTTGGCATAGGTAAAAAATAACAGTTGGAAATTTAATAGACGTGAACCAGAAAAATTTTTAAGAAAGGGGTTTTAAATAAATGAATGAAAAACAACGATTAGAAGGTCAGCAAGTAGAAGCTACTAATTCTTCGGACAAAAAATCCGCCAAGGATTACAGCAAATACTTTGAACAAGTCATTACGGCGCCTTCATTAAAAGAAGCAAAAAAACGTGGTAAAGAAGAAGTAAAGTATCACAATGACTTTTCTATTCCTGAAGAATTCCGGGGAATGGGTGAGGGACGTAAGTTTTATATCCGTACCTATGGCTGTCAAATGAACGAACATGATACAGAGGTTATGGCAGGGATCTTTTTGGCATTAGGCTATGAGCCAACTGACAGCACGGAGGATGCTAACGTCATTCTTTTAAATACATGTGCGATTCGTGAGAATGCCGAAAATAAAGTATTTGGTGAACTTGGACACTTGAAAGCTCTAAAAATAGAGAAACCAGATTTACTGCTTGGGGTGTGCGGCTGTATGTCCCAGGAAGAATCTGTTGTTAACAAAATTTTAAAGACATATCACCATGTCGATATGATTTTTGGTACTCATAATATTCATCGCTTGCCAAATATTTTGAATGAAGCATATATGTCAAAAGAAATGGTTGTCGAAGTATGGTCAAAAGAAGGAGACGTCATTGAAAACCTTCCAAAAGTGCGCCGTGGGAAAATTAAGGCATGGGTAAACATTATGTATGGCTGTGATAAGTTCTGTACGTATTGTATTGTTCCATTCACTCGTGGGAAGGAACGCAGCCGACTGCCAGAAGAAATTATTCAGGAAGTACGCCATTTAGCTGCACAAGGCTATCAAGAAGTAACTCTTTTAGGTCAAAACGTAAATGCGTACGGAAAAGATCTAGACGGCATGAACTATGGCCTAGGTGACTTAATGGATGAACTCCGTAAAATTGATATCCCACGGATTCGGTTTACAACAAGCCATCCGCGTGACTTTGATGATCGTTTGATAGAGGTACTTACCAAGGGCGGTAACTTAATGGATCATATCCATTTACCTGTTCAATCTGGGTCAACTGATGTTTTGAAAATTATGGCTCGTAAATATACAAGGGAACAATATTTAGAGCTTGTTCGAAAAATTAAAGCTGCTATTCCGAATGTTGCATTAACAACAGATATTATCGTCGGCTATCCGAATGAGACGGACGAACAGTTTGAAGAAACGATGTCGCTCTATCGAGAAGTCGGTTATGAATTGGCCTATACATTCATTTACTCTCCACGGGAAGGAACTCCAGCAGCAAAAATGGAGGATAACGTTCCAATGGAAGTAAAGAAAGAGCGTTTGCAGCGCTTAAACAACCTTGTTAATGAGCTTTCTTTAGAAGCAATGAAGAAGTATGAAGGTCAAATTGTTGAAGTTCTTGTTGAAGGGGAAAGCAAGAATAATCCTGATGTCCTTGCTGGGTACACATCTAGAAACAAGCTTGTAAACTTTGTGGCACCTAAAACGACAATTGGAAAAATTGTGAAAGTAAGAATTGCACAAGCAAAAACATGGTCATTAAACGGAGAAATGGTGGAAGAATTAGAACCAGCAGAGGTGAAATAAAGTGGCGAAGTATACAAAAGACGATATCGTCGCTCGTTCAACAGAACTAGCACGTATGATTGCAGAAACAGAGGAAGTGGACTTCTTCAAGCGGGCAGAAGCACATATTCATGAAAATCAAAAGGTTAAGACTTTAATTTCAGACATTAAGGGGTTGCAAAAGCAGGCAGTTAACCTACAGCATTACGGAAAGCATGAAGCATTAAAAAAGGTTGAAGACAAAATTGCATCCATTGAACAAGAATTGGATGAAATTCCTGTTGTCCAGGATTTCAAACAATCACAAATAGAAGTAAATGAACTGCTGCAGTTAATTGCTTCAACCATCTCGAATACGGTTACCGATGAAATCATCATTTCAACGGGTGGAGATGTATTAATGGGCGAAACAGGCGCAAGCATGAAAAATGGCGGCGGGGCTTGTGATGGCCACGATGAATGTGATCACGAACATTAATGATTGGAACCAGGCTTTTAAGATGCCTGGTTTTCTTTTTCTAAATTTGTACCCTCTAAACCAATCCCTCGTAAAAATCTTTCATGCAGTAACCATCATTTTAAACAGGCATGAAAGGCACACACCTATAAATCCCGCATAAAATGAACCATGACTAAACTTTTAACCAGTATTCACAAAATTATATATCACACTAGTCTAAAGAATAGCATAGGATGAAATGAAACTGAATGAGGAGGGTTCGCGCGAAATGGGAGAATATAGAGAGATAATTACCAAGGCGGTAGTAGCGAAAGGACGGAAATTTACCCAGTCCAATCATACGATTAGCCCGGCACATAGTCCATCAAGTATTCTTGGCTGTTGGATTATCAACCATAAATACAACGCGAAAAAAGTCGGCAAGACCGTAGAGATACATGGCTCGTATGACATCAACGTTTGGTACTCATTTAATGAAAATACCAAAACAGAGGTAGTAACTGAGCGAGTTCAATATACTGATGTCATTAAGTTAAAGTATCGTGACCATGATTGCCTCGATGACAACGAAATTTGTGCTCGAGTGCTGCAACAGCCTAACTGCTGTGAAGCTGTCATTTCCCCTAATGGTAACCGAGTCATCGTCCATGTCGAAAGGGAATTCCTTGTAGAAGTGATTGGTGAGACAAAGGTTCTTGTCCGTGTCAGCACTGAAGGCAGCAGTGATAATGATGATGATTGGGGATTGGATGTTGACGACGAAGAATTCGAAGAACTAAATCCGGATTTCTTAGTCGGATCAGAAGAGGAATAAAGATACTAGGAAGGTAATACTTCCTAGTTTTTTCTTGTTCAGAACAATAATAAAAGAGAATTTCTCATTTTAGAATGAGAAACTGTTAAAATCAGCAAGCTATTTAAAGGAGGTGCTAGTATGGAGCCAAGACAGCCTGGAAATAATAAGCTGCCTGATTTTGAACAATTAAATGACCGTATCATTGCTGAAAGTTCACCTGCACCAATGTTAGTAATCAAAACGAATCTTGATCCAAAGGATGCTACTGAAAATAACCCGTATTATCAGGAGGGAGAGGTCAAAAGCCCGAAAGCGTTTAAAGATTATTTTGAGGAATGATAAAAGCCAGGAACTTATTCCTGGCTATTTTTCCATTCATGCTTTAAAAGCGATAATACATATGTATCATGAAATTGTTCATTTTGATGAATGTAGCCGCGAAGTAGTCCTTCCTTTGTAAATCCCAGCTTAGTAAGCAAAGTTACTGAAGCCTCATTTTCCGGGTATACCACAGCCCCGACTCGATATAAATCTAAATGATTAAAACTAAAACGCAGCACCCCTTTAATTGCCTCTGAGGCATAACCCATTCTCCAAAAAGATGGATGGAGTTCATACCCGATTTCTGCCCGTTTATTCTTCAGATGTAAAGCATTAAGACCGACAGTTCCAATGATTCTTTGATTTTCTTTTAGTTTGATTCCCCAGCGGATTCCGCGTTTTTCAAGAAAGTTCTTGTGAAACATGTCAATTAATTTGGAAGCTTCAACTTGTAAAGTGAACCGATTTGTCCCATAAAATCTCGTCACTTCTTCTAATGATAAAATCTCGTAGAGGCTATCAACATGTTGATCTGTAATTTCAATTAATTTCAGCCTTTTTGTTTCTAAAATAGGAAAATTCACGGTATCAACTCTCTTTTAAACATAATGTAGTTTATTAACTAAATTTCCTCATAGAATTGAATCTAAGTCAATAGCAAAATAATAGTTTTGTAATCACTTATTTTTCTGAATGGGTTTAAAAGGTTTCGAGAAAACGTACAGCACTTTTGGAAAGGCACCGATCTTTAAGCCAGATGACAGCTGCCTCCGATTCTATTGTACTATCTTCAATATCCATAATTTTTAAACTATCTGCAGGGAACGAAAGTAAAGTGGATTTCGGGAGCAGGGCAGCACCAATTCCTGTCCTAACAAGTGATAAAAGCATGGCTGCATCAGCGCATTGACAAACTATGTTTGGATCAAAGCCGTGTCTTCTACATTCATCGACAACGAGTTCATATAAGCCTGCTCCGCTGATTCGGTGTAAAAGCAATAATGGCATTTCTGCTATTTCCTTCATTTTTATCGTTTTTTTACTACTCCAGTTTTCGGGTATGACAAGTACAAATCGATCATTAGGGAGTGATAATGATGAAAAATTATTGAGGTCTAAGGGGAGACGAATAATGGCAAGTTCGATATCCCAGTTTGTTATATTTTTGGCTAAACGAAACGAATCGCCTTCATGGAGACGAAAGGAAACAAGCGGGTAATGTTCACGAAAGTAGCGGATCTTCTCTGGAATGTATGAAAAGCATGTTTTAACAGAACCAATCGATAATACTCCCCTAATTCCCTCACCAACTTCCTTTACTTCAGTAACCGTTTCTTCAAATCGCTGTAATATCTCTTGTGCTCTTTTATATAAAACTTTTCCCGCTTCGGTTAATTCGATGTTCTTTCCATTTCTGTCCATTAAAAGAACACCAAGTTCTTGCTCAAGTAATTTAAGCTGCTGACTTAATGGTGGTTGTGCCATATGGAGCTTTTTTGCAGCGCGTGTAATTTGACCTTCCTGTGCAATGGTCGAAAAATACCTTAGTTGTTTTACATCCAAGAAAATACTCCTCCTTTATTAAGTATATCTTTTTCGTATCGAGAACCAATTTTTTAAGTATTTTTCATATATCATAACACATGTTAAATTAATGTTGTAAGTAAATTCAGATAATTCTATTTTTAAGCGATTACATTTAGAAGATAGGCAGTGCATATTTAAAATAGGGGAAATCGAAGGGAGAAATGGACATGCCAGCTAAAACAGGAAAACAATATATTGACAGAGTCGATCAAGCGCAAGCCAATGTATGGATCAATGGGGAACAAGTGAAAGGAAAGATATCTGAGCATCCTGCATTTGTAGGGGTTATGAAATCGCAAGCAGAGTTATACGATATGCAGCATGATCCAGCAAAAAAAGAGTATATGACCTATGTATCTCCTACATCAGGGGAAAGGGTTGGAACTTCATTTATTCAACCGAGAACAAAAGAAGATCTTGAAATACGTCGTAAAATGATCCAGGAATGGGCGAAATTTAATGGCGGGATGATGGGGCGTTCTCCTGATTACATAAATACGGGAATAATGGCATATGGCAGCGCATCTGATATGTTCGGGAAACAGGACCCGTTTTATGCAAAAAACATGCAAGAATACTATGAATACTGCCGCGAAAATGATCTGTCTTTAACACATACATTAATTCAGCCACAAGTAAACCGTGCGGTCAATTCAGCGCAACTACCTGATCCATATATTGCTGCCCGGATTGTTGAAAAAACATCTGAAGGGGTTGTGATTCGTGGGGCACGACTACTTGCAACACAAGGTGGAATTACGGATGAAATCATGGTATTTCCTTCTACACTTTTAAAGCAGGCTGAAGAAGAAAACCCTTATGCCTATGCATTTTCCATACCGAATAACACGCCAGGATTAAAATTTATTTGTCGTGAATCATTTGATTATGGAAAATCAAATTTTGATCATCCACTAGGATCTCGCTTTGAAGAAATGGACACGATTGTTGTCTTTGATGATGTAGTAGTACCTTGGAATCGCGTGTTTGCACTAGGGGATGTAGGAATATGCAACCAAGCCTACAACGAAAGTAATGCGGTCGTTCATATGACCCACCAAGTGGTTTCCAAAAACATCATGAAATCTGAATTTATCCTGGGAATTCTTCAACTAATGGTTGAAACCATCAATATCGGTCAATTCCAGCATGTTCAAGAAAAAATGTCCGAAGTAATCATCGTGTTAGAAACCATGAAGGCATATGTGACGGCTGCAGAAGCTAATGCGAAAATTGATAAATGGGGAATTATGACACCAGATTTCACCCCATTAAATATTGCTCGCCACTATTTCCCTAAAATTTACCCTAGATTCAGCGAAATCATGCAATTATTAGGGGCTAGCGGTTTAATGGCCATTCCAAATGAAGCCGATTTCAATTCAGAGCTTCGTCCGGATTTGGATAAATATTTACAAGCTGCCAATGGGAATGCCTACAATCGTGTCAAACTTTACCGCTTGGCTTGGGATGTGTGCATGAGTGCATTCGGTTCAAGACAAACACTTTATGAGCGCTTCTTCTTCGGTGATCCAATCAGAATGGCGAGCAATTTATACAACGGCTATGATAAACAAAAACAGGTTGAAAGCGTGAAAGAATTTCTGAACCGCTCAGAAATAATGGAAAATAAAGGAGTAATCCTTTAAGAATAGCTAACTTGGGCTAGACCTTTCCCGAATAAAAAAATTGCGCAGGTAATTTCTTAGATTTACTGATAGAAAGGTTTAGCCATTAAATAAAAACTTTTTTATATTAATAAATGGAGGCTTTATTTATATGGATGATCGCACATTTAGGAACGCCATGGGGAAATTTGCAACAGGTGTAACAGTTATAACAACAGAATTAGATGGCGAAGTATACGGTATGACCGCCAATGCATTTATGTCTGTTTCTCTTAATCCTAGATTAGTATTAATCTCCATTGGAGAAAGGGCTAAGATGCTGAATAAAATCAAAGAATCTGGGAAATTTGCTGTAAATATTTTGACTGAGAACCAAGAAGAGTTATCAATGTTGTTTGCTGGGCAAATCCAGGAAAAACGCAATATTAAATTTGAGCGGTTAGAAGACCTGCCAGTAATCAAAGACTCATTGGTCAATATATGCTGTAAGGTCTATAACCAGTATGTAGAAGGAGATCACACCTTGTTTATTGGAGAAGTGACGAATCTTGTCCTTCGAGACGGGACACCGTTAGCATTTTATGAAGGAAAATATCGTGAAATTGTAGGCTAAGTCGACATTGTCCTTAGGGGAGGTGTATGGATGGAAACAATTTATATTGAGCATCCCATTTCGAATTCAGTGAAAACAGTGAAGGAGTCATGTGTGCTCGCACTTGGTTTTTTTGACGGTGTTCACATGGGGCATCAAAGTATTCTAAAGACCGCAAAAGAAATAGCAAAACAAAAACAGCTTACCTTTGGTGTTATGACGTTTTACCCGCATCCACGTGAAATTGTCAATCCAAATCAAGCACCGATGAAATATTTAACTCCATTGCCAATAAAAAAAGAGCGCTTCCAAGAGATGGGTGTCGAAAAATTATTTGTTGTAAAATTTAATCCTAATTTTGCAGCACTTTCCCCTGAAGATTTTGTCAATCAATATATTATTGGACATTGCTGTAAACATGTTGTTGCGGGGTTTGATTACCATTATGGCCATAAAGGCAAAGGTAATATGGAAACTTTAATTGTAGAAGGTACTGGAAAATTTTCAGTTACCACAGTGAAAAAAATAGAACACCACCATGAAAAAATTAGTTCAACCGCGATAAGACAATTACTTTCTACAGGGGATGTAAGCACAATACCATATTACCTTGGCGATTTATATGAGTTAAGAGGTCAAGTAAAGCAATCCTCACTTTTTTATAAAAATAATCAGTTCTTGAAAATAGCAATCGATGATGCATATATGATTCCGGTACCTGGAGTCTATAAGGTCCTCGTTGAATTAGAAAATACAGAATTTGAAGGGATTTGTCATCAAATTACACATAAGGATAACGGGTACTCTCTCTTAGTACATCTGCCAAATTGTTTTCTTGATACCAGCCAGAAAAGAGTAAAAGTGAAATGGATGCAGACCATTTTAGGAAATCAAAAAGAAGTATATGATATGAGTCAGTATTTTGTAAGTGACGAATTAGTTATCTAGTTAAACGAAAATCGAAGTTAACTTGCTTGAATGGGGAGTCATGGGACATTAGTTTCCTCTTATTATTGTCAATGATGGCTAACGATTTGGTTCAATTATATTTAGAGAGGGGATAATTTTTTTGGTTAAGAAGAATT
>Ga0213824_1001325_pt1 | contig 14701 bp, 14 predicted proteins | sample MC6MC0906MG_FD_179892 | JGI IMG/M metagenome (GOLD analysis project Ga0213824, IMG submission 179892) | Enriched soil aggregate microbial communities from Iowa State University, Ames, United States - MC6-MC0906-MG | ecosystem: Environmental > Terrestrial > Soil > Unclassified | place: USA: Iowa...
TGGCATCAATTTTGATGTCCAAAATTTTCGTTTCGTTCACTAGCGAAAGCTAGCTAGTAAAAACTATATTGATTACGTTTTGCTTGTTCAGTTTTCAAGGTTCATTTCGTTACCATCTCTCAACAGCAACTCTTATAGTATATCGCACTCACAACCATTTGTCAACAATTAATTTTATATTTAAATTTCTTTGTTTTTAAACAGTTATCTTAGCGACTTCTATTACTATACCATAATATTTTTATTATGCAAGCTTTTTATAAAAAAAATATTAAAGCTGTTATTCCAAACACGCCTGGTATACCTAGTATAGCAATAGTTAAGACTGAAAAAAGATTGATAGGTATATTATAGCCTACATACCCTAGACTCATATGAATAACAAATAATAGAAGAAAAGCAAAAGCAAATCTAAACCAAAAAACGGACATTCCTTCTAAAATTTTACCCATTTTAGCATGTCTAATTATTACATAAAGAAAAAGAAGCACTACAGGCACACCAATACTCATAATTACTAACCACGACATCAGGTTTCCCCCTTTGAATGATATAATTATGAAAGTTTATGTTTCCTGTTTTGCTTCTATGAGTTTAAAAGTCTGTTATTTAATTAATACTTTTCGTATTCTAGCTTCTTTAAATAAATAGAAATGAATGCTCTCTGCTGCTTTTCGTTGAGCAATTAAATCTAAATCATAATCATCTAATAAATCTTCAATTAATTTAGCCTGTTGTAGATCTTCTTTGGTTTCTTTTATTAGACTCACAAGCTTGTCATCGAATTCTTTTTTTAACTTTCTTTTACTTCGGAAGAACATATTAATCCCTCACTCATAATTCTCGGCGGCCTTCCATTGCCTTCGATAACGTAACTTCATCTGCATATTCTAAATCTCCACCTACTGGTAGCCCATGGGCAATACGTGTTGTTCGAATACCAGAGGGTTTTACTAGACGGGAAATATACATGGCCGTTGCCTCGCCCTCAATCGTGGAGTTCGTAGCTAAAATTAACTCTTGAACTGTTTCATCCTGCAAACGAACTAACAATGAGGCAACATTAATATCCTCTGGACCAATACCATCCATTGGTGATATAGCTCCTTGTAATACATGATACATCCCGTTGTAGTCACGCATTTTTTCCATCGCTATAACATCTTTTGTATCTTGTACAACACAGATAATCGAATGATCTCGTTGCTTATCTGTACAAATATGACATGGATCAACATCAGTTATGTTGCCACATACAGAGCAATAACTTAAATTTCGTTTAGCATCAATAAGTGCCTTAGAAAAGGATAAAACATCATCTTCTTTCATTGTTAACACAAAAAACGCCAGACGAGCCGCGGTTTTCGGCCCGATACCTGGCAGTTTCATAAAACTATCTATTAGTTTCGATATTGGTTCTGGGTAGTACATTTATTTACCTCCTAGAATGGAAGGTTCATGCCTTGAGTGAATTTCCCCATTGTTGCATTTGTTTTCTCGTCTACTTTTTTTAGTGCTTCATTTGTAGCAACAACGATTAAATCTTGAAGCATTTCGATATCATCAGGGTCTACTACTGAGGAATCAAGATTCACTTCTACAACTTCACGTTGGCCAGTAACAATTACTTTAACCATACCACCGCCAGCAACACCTTCAAATTGCTCTGCATTTAAGGCTTCTTGTGCTTCCATCATTTCCTTTTGCATTTTTTGCATTTTTTTCATCATACCTTGCATATTTCCCATTCCACGCATAAACATATTCCTCCTAAATGATTAATCTTCCACAATTTCTATAAAATCTTTACCAAACAACTTTTCCGCCTCTGTCACAAGTGGATCTTGTGAGGCAAGTGGCTGAGCATCATCGATAAACGGCTCATCAGGCATTTCTGCCGGTGGTGGCTCTAATAATTCCATCTCCTGCTCGGACACTGTTTGAGATTTTTTCTGCTGTTGCAAACCATGATCACGAATAAACTCTTCACGTAATTTTAACCACGTTTCTTCAGGGGTACAAAGCATTTCATACATTGTACCAGTTTGCCCTGCAATTAATTGTGTGAATTGAGCTTTTAGAGATTGGTTATCAGCAACCATTTGACAATGAATATCATACTTGAATTTTAACACAAAAGCACTTGAAGATGCTGCAACAGGTTCAGCTTCTGCTAAAAGAGCAGATTGTGACTTTTGCATTTGGTTTAACGCTTGGGCCCAAACTGATTTAATCCGATGAACATCCTGTTTTGTTGCATCCTTTAGCACCTCTTGAATCCGCCCTGTTGGTGCTTTATAGCCATTTGGACTTTTAGCTCGTGGTCGTTGTTCTTTAGGTGCTTGCATCTGCTGCACAGGAGCTCCAGCCTGTAGCTGTGCTGACAATTGTTGTACCGTTTGCTCAAGTGCAACTATTTTTTGAGCCAGCTCTGGGCTCAATGCTGCTTCAACTGTAGAAGTTGTTTGACTAACTAGTCCACCCGAAAACTGTACCATTTTAAGTAATGCTGTTTCTAAATAGATTTTTGTATGGTGAGAGAATCGCATTTCTTGCTGTGTTTTCGCTAAAATATCTATGTAGCCGTATAGCAAGTCTGGTGCAAAATCATGTGCTAATGTAAATACACGTTCTTCCGGCGAAACTAGCTCTAATAGTTCGGTCAATTCATCACTTGTTTGTAGCAATAATAAGTCACGGAAAAATGTAATCAAGTCCTCTGAAAGACGAAGTGGATCCTTGCCATCTGCGATAAGCTGTTCTAATAATGCAAGCATTTGAGCAACATCTTTTACTTTTAAGGCTTCTGCTAAGTCATAAAAAACTTCCTGACTAATCGAACCTGTTACAAGTAATGTATCCTCAAGCTTTAGCTTCTCTCCACTAAAAGAGACAACCTGATCTAATAAACTCAATGCATCACGCATACCGCCAGCAGCAGATTGTGCAATTACCTTCAAACCTTGTTCCTCATACGGTAGCTCAATGTCCTCTAATACAACCTTCATGCGTTCGATAATATCATTAGTTGAAAGTCGTTTGAAATCAAAGCGTTGGCAACGTGAGATAATGGTTGCAGGCAATTTATGAGGCTCTGTTGTCGCCAAAATAAAAACAGCATGTGGAGGTGGTTCTTCTAATGTTTTTAAAAGTGCATTGAAAGCACTTGTAGAAAGCATATGCACTTCATCGATAATATACACTTTATATCTACTACTAGCTGGAGCAAAGCGAACTTTCTCGATAATATCACGTATTTCTTCAACTCTAGAATTAGATGCTGCATCAAATTCAATCACATCAGGGTGCGACCCATCTGTAATGCTTAAACAAGTGGCACATTCGTTACACGGCTCGTTCGATGGTGCTCGCTCACAATTCAAAGCTTTTGCAAAAATCTTAGCTGTACTTGTTTTCCCCGTTCCTCTTGGGCCAGAAAACAAATAGGCATGTGTGGTTTTGTTTGCTAGGAGAGCATTTTGTAGCGTTCTTTTGACATGTGCTTGACCAGACATTTCTCGAAATGATTGCGGTCGATACACACGATAAAATGCTTGATACGTCAATGATTTCCTCTCCTTTTCTTCATTAATTATAGAATAGTTCTATTATAACATTTGTCTAATAATAGTGTTATCAATTCAAAAAAATTGAAGCAATACACTGTGTCTTAGATTCATTTAGTTTCTATATAAGATCATACAAAGTTTTCTCACCTGTTAAAATATAAAAAAAACGCATCCCGCCTAATGTAGACGGATGCGTTTGAATTGGCAATTTAATGCCGTGCACCTTTCTTTGACAGCCGCACATAAGCGTTACTCTTGTCGTTAGCTCAGATTAGGCAACCCCGCGGCACATGAATAAGACCACTTAATGCTGCTTCCTTCCGGACCTGACATGGTTCATGGGTATCCATTGCGCAGGACCCAATCGTCAACACTACGTGCAAAAGGCAGACCAAACAATACGGACAGCCTCAAAAAAGGAATTCAGTCTCGCTAGAGCGGATTGCGAGTTACAGGACACCGCTACCTTCCCACCTAGCACGGCAATAACTAGTATACTGACTGTTTTCATAAATTGCAACTTAATGCACATAATATTTATGTGGAAACATTTTTCAACAATGTCATTATAAAAATTTCAAAAATCAGTTGACGTGGAATACAAAACATGATAAATTAATTTTTGTCGATAAGACATCAGGTTAATATGGAGGTATACCCAAGTCTGGCTGAAGGGATCGGTCTTGAAAACCGACAGGCGGGTAACACCGCGCGGGGGTTCGAATCCCTCTACCTCCTCCAGTTTTTAAATTCCGACTACATCTGTAGCCGTTTTTTTTTGCCTAAAAATTTGACATAATACATACAGATACCACTTCCACAAAGGTTGTGGTATTTTTTTATTGTTAAGAAGAAAATCAATTTCGCCTTGGCGTAATTGTAGCTGCCGCTTTGCTCTCGATACAAAAAACATTTGCTGAATGAAGATAAATTCATTAATAAGGGAGGATTTTTATGCATTCAAAATATTTAATTTCTCGTGCTTCCCTCACTTGGATTTTTTTAATTGCTATATTCACTGCTATTGGTAGTGAGATTAAAATAATGCCATTTGCTAATACAACTTTTCGCTTTGGATTAGGGACTATTGTTTTTTTTCTATGTACGCTTCTTAGACCAACGCCTTTTATATTAGCTGGTATTATAACCAGCATTGTGACAACAGCTTTTAGAGTCATTATAACTTCTACGACACCTGATGTATCATTAATAGATAGCATCTTTTTACATTTACCAGCAGCAGCATTTTATATACTTTTTGCATTATGTCTACAAATTTTAAATATCCATCGCTATCGAGAAAAACCGCTAATGCTTGGATTATTAGTTGCATTTAGTGAAGTAATAAGTAATTTAGCTGAACAATTATTTCGTTTTCTTGTTAATTCTTATACTTTTTTACTCGTTCATGATTTACTTATATTGTTAGCCGTTGCTTTATTACGTAGTTTCTTTGTAGTAGGTGTTTATAGCTCCATTTTAATTGCTGAACAAAAAAAACGTGTGCAAGAAATGCTTACTATTGGATCAGATCTTTATGTTGAAACGCTCTATTTAAAAAAATCGATGAATCATATAGAAACAATCACAGCTAGTGGGTTTGATTTATATCGACAGCTAAAATCGCAAGGCTATCGGACTGCAAGCTTACAGGCCTTGCATATTGCCCAGGAAATTCATGAAGTAAAAAAGGATTCACAACGTATCTATGCAGGAATTTCTAAAATTGTAGGGGAAAAGAGCTTTGGCCCCTTTAGAATGTCAGAATTATTACATTATATTGAGGATGGTAACAGAAAGTACAGCGAACTATTGGGAAAGGAAATTCACTTTAAAGTAAGTATAGATATGGACTTTCAAACAAAAGAACATATTGCATTACTAGCACTTTTAAACAATCTAACAGCAAATGCTATTGAAGCTATTGAAGATCAAGGTGTTATTTCTATTGCCATTAAACAACAACTGGATGATATTGTAATCACAGTTTGTGATAATGGAAAAGGCATATCACAAGGTGATACCACTATTATTTTTGAGCCTGGATATACCACTAAATACAATATGGAAGGTGTCGCCGCAACCGGTATTGGACTTTCGCATGTTGCTGAATTAGTAAATAAATTAAATGGCTTCATAACCGTTGAATCAAACAATCAAAACACAATGTTTAAAATTACAGTTCCTACACAAACTATTCAAACGGGAGAGACTTAAATGAGGTATTTTATTGTAGATGATGATCGTGCAAGTCGGGTCATGTTAAAAACTATTATTGAAGATAGCGGGTTAGGTACTGTTATTGGCGAAGCTCGTAATGGGGAGGATGCTATCCCACAAATTTTAATGACACAGCCAGAGTTTGTACTAATCGATTTACTGATGCCAAAGCTTGATGGAATTGCAACAGTTGAACATCTAACTCAAAATCGTTTTGAGGGACAATTTATCATGATTTCTCAGGTAGTCAATAAGGAAATGGTTGGTGAGGCATATGAACAAGGAATTGAGTTCTTTATTCATAAACCTATAAATCGTATTGAGGTTGAGAATGTTTTACGAAAAACAACAGAACAATTTCGCCTAAAAAATTCCCTATTGGTCATTCGTCAATCACTGACAAATATTGATTTAAGTGAGCAAATAAATCAGAAAGCCACATCACGTGATCATATTCAATCAATCTTAAACGATATGGGCATTGTGGGTGAAATTGGCAGTGAGGATATTATAGCTATCATCGAAACCTTGCTTGCTCATCAACACAAGATAGCCCCCCTACCTCCATTAAAAGAGCTTTATGAGGAAATTGCAGCGGTTACAAAGACTACACCTGATGAAATCTTGAAAGAAAGTAAAGCTATCGAACAGCGTGTACGTCGTACAATATTAGCTGCCATGATTAACCTTGCTAATTTAGGTGTCGTTGATTATACAAACTCTGAATTTGAATATTATGCGCCTCGATACTTTGATTTTAAGGAAATTCGTCAGCTTATGACGCAGATAGAAGATCATGAAAATCGTAAAGCAAAGGTAAATATTAAGAAGTTTATTCAGGTACTATATTCAGACATTTTAACAAAAGTAAATTAATTTTCTCGGATTTTGTCGGATTCCATAAGTCCTCCGTATTATTAAAGTAAGGCTAGTCCTAAAAATTTAATATTAGGGGGTACAAAGGGTTTGAAAAAGAAATTTAAAATCAGTTTAGCCGCTCAAATTTTAATTGGTTTGATTTTAGGGATTATTGTTGGGGGTATCTTTTATGGAAACCCCAAAATTGAAACATATTTACAACCTTTAGGGGATATCTTTTTACATCTAATTAAGATGATTGTTGTACCAATTATTATTTCAACTTTAATCGTTGGTGTTGCTGGAACTGGAGACATGAAACAGCTTGGACGATTAGGCGGGAAATCAATTATTTACTTTGAAATTATTACAACTGTAGCTATTATAGTTGGTTTACTTTCCGCAAACTTGTTCCAACCAGGCGCTGGTCTAAACATGAACGAGCTTTCTCAAGGGGACATTTCCAAATATGTTTCAACTACAGAACAAGTACAGCATGAGGGACCATTTGATATTATAGTGGGTATAGTACCAACAAATATCATTCAGTCTATGGCTGAAGGTAATATGCTTGCTATTATCTTTTTCTCTGTAATTTTTGGATTAGGGGTTGCTGCTATTGGCGAACGAGGTAAACCAGTTTTAGACTTCTTCCAAGGGGTAGCAGATACTATGTTCTGGGTAACAAACCTTGTAATGAAATTTGCGCCACTTGGGGTATTTGGTTTAATTGGTGTAACCGTTTCCAAATATGGATTCGCTTCATTAATACCACTAGGTAAACTTGCCATACTTGTTTATGCAACTATGCTATTCTTTATCTTTGTTGTTCTTGGACTTGTGGCAAAATTTGCAGGTATCAACATCTTCTACTTAATTAAAGTATTAAAAGATGAGCTAATTTTAGCGTTCTCAACTGCAAGTTCTGAAGCTGTTCTCCCACGAATTATGATGAAAATGGAGAAATTAGGTGCTCCAAAGGATATCGTTTCCTTTGTTATTCCAACTGGTTATTCCTTTAACTTAGATGGCTCTACACTGTATCAGGCGATTGCAGCATTATTTATTGCTCAAATGTACGGTATTCATCTAAGCATTGGAGAGCAAATTACGTTAATGCTTGTTTTAATGGTTACATCTAAAGGAATCGCGGGTGTTCCAGGGGTGTCGTTCGTAGTACTTTTAGCAACATTAGGTACTGTCGGTATTCCACTTGAAGGTTTAGCATTTATCGCAGGTATTGACCGTATCCTTGATATGGGACGTACAGTTGTTAACGTTATTGGTAACTCATTAGCGTCATTAGTAATGGCAAAATGGGAAGGCCGTTTCGATACAGAGAAAATGAAAAATTACTTTAAAGATAACGAAAACTTAGCGTAAAAAGTTAAAAAAATCCTCACGATGTATGGATGGCATCGTGAGGATTTTTTTAATTTGATCAATTATGCCTCGGCATAATTGCGTCCGAAATCGGCTTTGTGTTGCACAAAGAACTCCTTTCCGATTCCGTGCTTTAACTTCTTTCAGTTTCTGAAGAAGTTAAAACTTTATCTAAATAAGCAATGATTGATTCCTTACCATTTACATGTGCCTCTTGTGCACGTACTTCATCTTTTTCCAGTTTTGCCTCCGCTGCCATTACAATCCGTTCGGCATCCTCCTGTGGCACTACAACTACACCATCCACATCCCCAATAATATAATCACCAGGATGGACAGTAACGCCTCCTATAGAGATGGGAATATTAACTTTACCACCACCATTTTTATTACCAGCAGCTACCGTTGTCCCTAAGGAGAATACAGGGAAGTCTAGCTCTCGAATGGCTGCGATATCTCGAATAACGCCATCCACAACGAACCCTTGTACACCTATGCCCTTTGCTAAAGAAATCACAAAATCTCCAGCAACAGCTCGATTCGTATTGCCTTTCGCATCGATTACCAAAATATCACCTTCATTAGCAGCTCGAATAGCTTCTAACACTGCACCATTTTCACCATCTGGTAAACGCACAGTGACCGCGCGCCCCGCTAGTTTAAAATGATCTGCTAAAGGCTTAATATCACTACGTAAATTTGTGTGTCCGCCAGTTGCATCTGAAACCGCTGTTGTAGGTAAATGCTTAAAACTTATTTCCACCTTTGTCATACATAACACCCCTATTATGAATATATGAAAGACTTACATAATTATTGTAAATAAAAATCATATACTATTTCAATATATTTCAGAAAATTATGGAAATAAAACATTTGAATATAGTACTGTTGAGACAATATCGCATTTGTTTTATCAAAATGCGCCATCCATTAGGAATAAACTTATTTTTCTATCAAATGGCGCTAACTTTCATTAAACGATTTCGATAAAATGCTTTGATTGCTCGTCTAACGCCTCTGCAGCACTTGCAATTTCAGAAAAATCATTGGTTGTCACTGAAATTTGTCCATTTGTTTTTTCAACTTTTTCAGCTATTCGTGTAATACTTTCTGTGACTTGCCCTATTTCTCGTTCTATGCCCTCAACATTATCCTTTACTTCAGAGATAGATTGCTCAACTCTTATAGATAGCTTTCTCACCTCTTTTGCTACAACATCAAAGCCTCGACCATACTCTCCTGCTCTAGCTGCTTCAATTGCTGCATTTAATGCCAGTAAATTTGTCTGAGAAGCAATTTCTTGAATAGTTTTCACAATACCTTTAATAGATTCGGCTTGCTTTTGAAGCTGTCCGAGATTTTTTACATTATCGGCGGACTCTTTTGATATTTCCCTTATAGTCTTCAGTAAGCCTTCACTATTCCGAATACCAGCCTCTGAACGGCTATGAAGTTCCTTTGACATCCCTTTTAATATCTCAGCCACGCTTACAATCTCATTTTGACGGTCTGTAATATTTGTAGCAATTTTAGAAACGCCAATCACCTTTCTCGAATTATTTGCAAAGACCGGCATATAGGTTGCTTCAAGCCAAACTCTATTTCTGTTCGCATCCAATCTTTCAATTTTATCTTGATAGCTATTACCAGAGGTCAAATTCCGCCAAAATTTTTCGTACTCTGTACTTTTAACAAACTCTGGTAAACATAAATCTTTATGATCTTTTCCAATCATTTCTTCTACTTTATAGCCTAATGTTTGAGCAAAAAGTGAATTTACATAGGCTACTTTACGTTCCATATCAAAACGAATAATTGCAATATTCCGTTCAATTGCCTGCACTACTAAATCATCTGTTACTTGTGTATCGATTTTCTGCATAATCTACACCTCTTAAAAAGATTTATTTTTACTAAAAATTTATTTTTTTCCATTTTAGCTTCTAGTTAATCTTTGCAGAAAAAACATGGGCAATCATTACCCATGTTTTAATAACTGTAATACTTCTTCTGATGTAGTAGCTACATGAATTAATGACTTTTGTTCGGCGCGAATAAATCCTTCTTCAAGCATCTGCTTAAAATGCTGTAAAAGGGCATCATAAAAACCATTTACATTATATAAAATTACTGGCTTTTCATGTAGTCCAATTTGTGCCCATGTAAAGACTTCAAAATACTCATCCATTGTGCCACCACCACCTGGTAATGCTATAAAGGCATCTGCAAGCTCTACCATTTTTGCCTTACGAACATGCATAGACTCAACAAAATGAATTTCTGTTAAGGAGGCATGGGCTAATTCTCGCTTTTGTAAATGCGTTGGCATCACACCAATTACCTCGCCACCAGCGGTTAAAACGGCATCTGCCACTTTTCCCATTAGCCCACTTTTTGAACCCCCATAGACGACTCCGTGGCCATTTTGAGCCAGCATAGCACCTAATTCGGTTGCCTTTTCTGCATAAATTGGGTTTTTGCCTAAACTGGAACCACAATACACCGCTACTTTTATAATAATCCCTCCTACTTAAAAGACGTGATACAATAGCTATTTATATTGTCTCACGTCTTTTAATCATTTATTTTCTTCAACTTTCTTATTTTGGTATTTTTAGTGAAAGCCTATTTGCGTAAATGGCTTGTTTGTTTTAGCATATGACTGATACGGCTCACAATTGATTCAATTGCTTCAGGATTTTTTAATAAATCATAATCATTTATATCTAAACGTAAAACTGGACATGAATTAAAGTTGTTGATCCAGTCCTCATAACGTTCATGCATTTCAATCCAATAATCATTTGGTGTCTGCTGCTCCATTGCACGGCCACGCTCTTGTATACGCCCAATGACCGCCTCAATTGGTCCCTCGAGATAAATTAGTAAATCTGGATGAGGAAAATAAGGTGTCATTACCATTGCATCAAATAAATTTTTATAAGTCTCGTAATCTGTTGGACTCATTGTTCCTTTATCATAGTGCATTTTTGCAAAAATTCCTGTATCTTCATAAATTGAACGATCCTGAATAAATCCACCACCATATTCAAAAATACGCTTTTGCTCCTTAAAACGTTCAGCTAAAAAATACACCTGCAAATGGAAGCTCCATTTTTCAAAGTCCTCATAAAATTTATCTAAATACGGGTTAGTATCTACCTTTTCAAATGACGTACGAAAATTTAGCGCATTTGCTAACGCTTTTGTCATCGTTGATTTTCCTACACCTACAGTACCGGCAATGGTAATGACTGTCTGTGGCGGAATATCGTACTTCTCTCTTAAATTCATTGTTGCAAGCTCCTTTGTTGTAACGTATCCTTTATAATTTGCAAAACATAATTTAAATCATTCGTATTTTTAACGAAGTCAAGTTGGTCTCCATTAAATCGAATGACTGGGATTTCAGGGTGCATTATCTCAAAATGCTCAATAAAAGAATGATAATCTGCCACAAGTTGCTCCATATAATCCCGTGCAATCATTTTTTCGAATTCACGTCCGCGCATTGCAATACGCTTCATCAATGTCTCAACACTAGCATGTAAATAAACAACAACATTAGGGACAGGCATATCCTTCGTTAATATTCTATAAATTTCTTCATATTTATCATACTCCGTTGATGCCAATGTTCGCTTTGCAAATATAAGATTTTTAAAAATATGATAGTCCGCTACTACAGGCTTCTGATGTGCTAAGCGAAACTTTTTAATATCTGTTAATTGTTTATAGCGATTACATAAGAAAAACATTTCAGTTTGGAAGCTCCACTCCTCAATGTTTTCATAAAACTTATTTAGAAAAGGGTTTTCGTCTACTATTTCTTTTAATAGATGGTAATTTAATGTCGTTGCAATCTCTTTAGATAAAGAGGTTTTACCAACACCAATCGGACCTTCTACCGTAACAAATGGAACCGTCACCAGAAGCTCCTCCTTTATGTTCTATGGATTCTATTATCAATTCCCTCTTCGCCTGAGGATATTATATAAATCAGTGCTTTTCATTGTATCATAGTGCGAAAATGAAAGACAGAATCAACGTAACATTTATGTATTCAAAAACGGCCCACCAAGTTAGTGGACCGCTATCAATCATTATAATTTAACACGCTGTAAGCGAAGTGCGTTTAAAACAACTGATACTGAGCTAAAGGCCATCGCTGCGCCTGCAACCCAAGGAGCAAGTAAACCGATTGCAGCAATTGGTATACCTAATGTATTGTAAGCAAATGCCCAAAATAAGTTTTGTTTAATGTTGCGCATAGTTTTACGGCTCATAATGATGGCATCTGCAATACTATTTAAATCCCCACGAATCAGCGTAATATCTGCTGCTTCCATAGCTACGTCAGTGCCAGTACCGATTGCCATCCCAATATTTGCTGTAGCAAGTGCTGGTGCATCATTAATGCCATCGCCTACCATCGCCACTTTCTTGCCTGTAGCTTGTAGTTTTTTTACTTCATCTGCTTTCCCTTCTGGTAGAACCTCAGCAATAACATGATTCACACCAACCTCAGCTCCGATAGCTCGGGCTGTACGTTCATTATCACCTGTCATCATAATAACTGTAATGCCCATATCTTGTAGACGTCGAACTGCCTCTTTAGATGTTTCTTTAACAGTATCAGCTACTGCTACTAGCCCAGCATATTGACCATTGATCGCAGCTAACATCGCTGTTTTACCATTTTCCTCTAACTGCTCCATTATTGGGAGAATGTCATCGATAGGAATACCATATTGTTGCATCAGTTTACGTGTACCGATTATGACTCCTTGCCCAGATACTGTCGCTTGCACACCATAACCAGGTATGGCTTCAAAGAATTGAATATCTCCTAGATGAATACCACGATCTGTAATGCCTTGAACAATTGCTTCTGCTAATGGATGCTCTGATTGTTTCTCTGCTGCACCAATTAACGATAAAAAGTTTGCCTCGTCTTGATCTGCTGCTAGTATAACGTCAGTTAACACAGGTTTACCGTGTGTTACTGTACCTGTTTTATCAACAACCACCGTATTGATACTTTGCGTTTGCTCTAAATGCTCGCCACCCTTAAATAAAATCCCAAACTCTGCTGCACGACCAGAGCCTGCCATAATAGAGGTTGGTGTTGCTAACCCTAGCGCACATGGACAGGCAATGACAAGAACTGCGATTAATACTTCTAATGCAGGCGTAAACTCACCCGGTTGTACCAAAAAAATCCAAACTAAAAATGTAATAATCGCAATACCAACAACAATTGGTACAAATATGCCGGAAATATGATCTGCTAAACGTTGGATTGGTGCCTTTGAGCCCTGTGCATCTTCAACCACTTTAATAATCTGCGCCAAAGCAGTATCACGACCTACTTTTGTTGCTGTCATTTTAATAAAGCCATTTTTATTAATTGTTGAGCCAAATAATACATCACCTTGCTTTTTATCAACAGGAAGACTTTCCCCTGTTAGCATTGACTCATCAACAGCGGTCGTTCCTTCTACAACTTCACCATCAACTGGAATTTTTTCACCTGGTTTTACTAAAATAATGTCACCAATTACTACTTCTTCTAATGGTACTTCTTTCTCAACGTCATCTCGAACAACGACTGCTGTTTTTGCTTGTAGACCCATTAATTTTTTGATTGCCTCAGATGAGCGACCTTTCGCTTTTGCCTCAAATAATTTTCCTAATAGAATTAAAGTAATTAACACTGCACTTGTTTCAAAATAAAGGTGAGGGCCGTGATGGGAACCTACTGTAACAATGGCTTGATAAACACTATAAAAGTAGGCTGCAGATGTACCCATTACTACTAGTACATCCATATTTGCACTACCATTTCGCAAGGCTTTAAAGGCACCCACATAAAATTGTTTCCCTATTATAAATTGAACGGGCGTAGCTAAAATCATTTGTACCCATGGATTCATCAGTATTTCTGGTACATATAAAAACGAAGTAAATGAAAAATGACCAACCATCGTCCAGAGCAATGGTAATGAAAGAATAGCTGATAAAATAAATTTTTGCTGCTGTTGTTTGATTGCCTTTTGACGATGGTCTCCGACTTCTTGTTCTTCAGCTTTTTGATGGGCCTCATAACCTAATTTTTCAACCTTTGCAACGATATCCGCAATGGACACTTCAGATGGGTTAAATTCAATTGTTGCCTTCTCAAGTGCTAAGTTTACATTTGCAGATGAGACACCAGATAGCTTATTTAATCCTTTTTCTATACGTGTAGCACAGGCTGCACAAGTCATACCCGTAATGTCAAATTCAGTTTTCTGTTTAACAACGCCATAGCCAAGTGCTTCAATTTTCTTTTCAAAATCTACTTCACTTAATTTGGATGAATCGTACTTAATCGTTGATTTTTCAAGCGCCAAATTAACAGTGGCTTGCTCAACACCATCCAATTTATTTAGTCCTTTTTCTATACGCGTAGCGCAGGCTGCACAGGTCATACCTGTTATTTGCAGATTGGCCTCTTTTACTTCTGAACTCATTTCTTTCACCTCTCCTTATACCGATATGGGGTATATCTCATTTAAAATAATAGAGTGCTACTAGAGCACCCTACATATTTTATTTTACATCATAGCCTTGGTCATCAATTGTTTCTTTAATTTGATCTAAAGATACCTTTGCTTCGTCAAATG
>Ga0213824_1001329_pt1 | contig 14662 bp, 20 predicted proteins | sample MC6MC0906MG_FD_179892 | JGI IMG/M metagenome (GOLD analysis project Ga0213824, IMG submission 179892) | Enriched soil aggregate microbial communities from Iowa State University, Ames, United States - MC6-MC0906-MG | ecosystem: Environmental > Terrestrial > Soil > Unclassified | place: USA: Iowa...
GTGATAACGCCTTCGTGACCAACATCGTGTTGGCCCGAGACCCTGGAGCGAGCAACGCGAGTGAAGCGGCTCATCGGACGCCCCCAGGAAAGCGCCCAGTCGGAACGGAAATCAACCACACGTTATGGTGATAAGCCGTGGAAAAGACAATACAGGTATAAAAAGGGAACTTTAAATATACAGCGAATTTTTTCTATCTCATTGCTTTCGTCAATTTTAGTTTTCCAATTGACATTACCAGATCTAAATGAGCATATTAATCCGGATATTGATGAGATAATAGATGAGGTTGTTTATTTATTTTCGTTGAGTTTGAATAATCCGAGAGAAAGTTAATTATTAGGACAACAAACAAAAGCAAGTGAAGAATAGTTTCTTCACTTGCTTTATTTTTAGGGACTTATCGGATAAGCCCTCTATTTTTTAGAATAAGAGTATAATTGCATTATTTAATACGCCATAATGTAGCGTCATCTGTCTGAATTCGTTCAATCTTTTGTTGCAGCATACGTTTTTTTAATTCGCGTTCTGCTGTTTGTTCTGTTAATGAATAGATAAAAGCTACCTCATGTGTTGAAAGTGTATGGAATTTTACAAATAGCTCTTCCATTGTTGGTAATGGTTGACGCACAAGCTGTTCATCCATCATCTCTTGTAAAATATGTTCATAAACGTCATAGGAATAGCTACCACTAACTTTAAGTCCCTCATCTTCAATACATTCATTGAAAAATACAATGCTAGGCACTTCATCAACTTCCATTTCACGTTTCATATATAAATCACATTGGAAGGCACGTGCTGTTTCCTTCGACCCAAAGTCTACAGAAAATTCATTCATGTCTAATTGAACATCCTCCGCAATTTTTAACAGCGTAGCATAGGAATTAACATCTTGATGGTTTAGTAATACATATTCTTGTAGTTTCGACAAATAGCGCGCTCCGGCACGTTTGCCCTGTAACTCTGCTGCTTTAATAGCGATAGATGGTAAAACAGGGTGATTTATGTCGAGTTCAATGCCTGATACACACCCCTTTACGCGTTTACTTAAACAATTTAAAGAGGTAAGCTCTGTGCTTAGCACAAGGCGCCATGTAAAGTAATGATTATACTCTAGCTGTAATTTACGAAGAATGGCTTGAATATTAAATGCTTCAGGACAAAGTGGATCTACGAAAATATACAATTCAATTGGCTTATTAGCAGTAGAAATCTCAGGAGTTGGTGCTTGCAACATTTGAATATTATTCACGTAACAATTCCCCCTCATCGTCATTTGGTGTATTAATCATGTGATGAGCTGTTAATACTAAACGTTGATAATAAGTTTCACGGAACTTCCCTTCTAAACCAACTTCATCCATTGCTTCGGACATACATTCGAGCCAAGCTTGAGCACGATCGGGTGTAATTGGAAAATTCATATGACGTGCACGCATCATTGGATGTCCATGTTCCTCAGTAAAAAGATTTGGTCCACCTAAATACTGTGTTTGAAATTGAATTTGCTTGCGGGCTGTCTCTGTCAAATCTTCCGGAAAGATTGGAATAAGATCAGGATGCTGAGCAACTCTTTTATAGAATGCATGAATTAGCTCTGAAAGTTTTTCAGCTCCCAGCTCCTCATAAGGAACAGTGTATTTTCTACTCATAAGTTAAATGCTCCTTCAAGTCTTTATATCGTAAAGTACAATTTTATACTCGGTCATCTTCAAAAATGTGAATTTCTTGTGACTACCTTCATTCTATCAACGTCTTTTCGTTAACACAAACAAACCGCTCTTTGGAATTGTTTTTCGCTAGAAAAGAACAAATTTCACCACAGAGGGTGAAATTTGCTGAAAAAGATTGTAATAACAGTGATTATGCGATTAAGCAGTATAGTAATTCATCACTTTTTTGACATAATTCTGTGTTTCTTTGAAAGGAGGAACGCCACCATACTTTGTAACGCGAGAAGCTCCTGCGTTATAGGCAGCTAATGCTAACGTTGGATCATTATCGAATTTATCTAGCATTTGGCGTAAATATTTTGCCCCAGCCATAATATTTTGCTCAGGATCAAAAGCGTTAGTAACCCCTAAATACTGTGCTGTTTTTGGCATTAATTGCATTAAACCTTGTGCTCCAGCGTGACTAACCACTGTTGGATTAAAATTAGACTCTTGCTTGATTACGGCAGCGATAAGTTTCTCGGGTACATTATATGTAGCTGCTGCCTTTTCAATAATCGAAGCATATTGGTTCGCTCCTGTTAATGCATTAGCATACGCTGTTGAACCAATGACATTATCTGAAACATAGGTGTCTAGTTTTGTACTAGATTGTGTGTTTGCTAATGCTGCCTGTACAGAATCAGGGATATAGACGGCATTAGAACCATTATAGAGCAATGATTGGTACCCACTATTTTGCATGTTTTCAAACAACTCATTTGAACTACTAAATTGGTTGATCGATGAAGAGACGCTTGATGCACTTCCGAGTAAACTGGACAATTTTGCACTATTAGCAGTTGTTACACCGCCAAGCAATTCGCTAATCATGTCTGAAAACATAGAATTACTGTCTGTAAGATTGTTAGACGATGAATTTTCTGTAGAGCCTAGTGTTTGCAATGCTTGAATTTCAAGTAAAGTTCTGATTGATTGGATATCCAAGGAGTTGGTCACCCTTTCTTAAGCTATTAGTATTATTTTTTATCCATTTGTAATGCTTGCATAAAACGTGCGATTTTTTTATCTGCAGACCGTTTTTCAATACCATATTGCTGTAGAAATTCGTCGAAGATTGCATTTCCTTTTATTGCATCTTTTGATTCATATTCTACCTCATAATCGTCGCACTGCAAATAGAAAGAGTGGTCAAATACTAGAAGACCATCTCTATAAGGTATTTCGACACGATCCGTTGTCAGTGAACCGAAAATTTCCAAATTTTCTAAAGGAATGTGAAATAGTGCTAGTCTTTTTGCTACCTCTTTGGCATAAAAACCTTCTCCTACAAGCATTTTGTTTGCCTGCTCAGCAGTTATTTCATCTGTTGTTTCTAAATGTGCATGCTCTGCACTTTTTTCTTTTAATGTACATTCATAATATTTGTCGATTTGTCTAATACGGAGCCCGCTTTGTAATTTCCGAATAGCTTGGGAAGGTGTGTCGAAATAATGATTTGTTTGACGATGAATAGCATTTTCGGGAATGTTGAACTCTTGCAATAAATGCTCGTATTGTTGTTTTGTTAAGAGGTTTTTAAATTCTATTTCAAGTTGTTGTGCCATATATGATCACCTGTTTAGTTTAAATTTTTTCAAATGTGTTGATTAGAAGAAAGAAAAGTTTAATTCGTTAATATTTACACACTGCAACTATTTACCCTGTATGCTAAAATAAGAGGAAGAGTATGAAAAAAAGGGGAACGGCCTGTGCGTAAAATTTATATAATAGAAACATTGAATTTTGAAAACGAGCAACTTCATTTTAGTTTAAACGACATTGATGAAAATTTACAGTTAAAACCTGCTGCACAACTAATTGCAGATTCTGATGACTTTGCGTTTATTTATTTACTTGATGCAGGAGAAAATTATCATTACTTGCGTTTTCCACCGAGTAGTTGGGATCAACTTGTACATATTTTACAAAAAAAGAAAAATCCAAAGCTGCTACTAGGTGAAGAAGTTATTGAACTTACCAATTTTTACGATGAATTAGAAATGCTCGTGTATAATATTGAAGGAAATTACAATTACGGGGCGGAATTTGTCCAAGCAGTGGAACAACACTTCAAGACAATTCTCGCTGAATAAAAAGACAAAACGAACAGACGGTGTTGGTTTTGTTCGATACCGAATGTCGGGAGGTTTTTGTGATGGGACAATGGGAAATATTTTTAAGTCCTTATAAACAAGCAGTAGATGAGTTAAAAGTAAAATTAAAGGGTATGCGTTCGCAGTTTGGTATTGTTAATGCAAATTCACCAATCGAGTTTGTTACAGGGCGTGTAAAACCTTTAGCAAGTATATACGATAAAACATTAGAAAAAGGACTTTCCTTTGAGCCTTCTAAACAACTGGGTGATGAGCTAGGTGATATTGCTGGCCTTCGTATTATGTGTCAATTTGTAGATGATATTTCAACAGTTACGGAGCTAATCCGTCAACGAAAAGATATGCGCGTAGTAGAAGAACGAGACTATATTACACATAATAAACCAAGTGGATATCGCTCATATCACATGATTGTTGAATATCCCGTTGAGACGATTCAAGGGAAAAAATTGGTATTAGCTGAAATTCAAATAAGAACACTAGCTATGAATTTCTGGGCATCTATTGAGCATTCATTAAATTATAAATATAAAGGCATGTTCCCAGAGGAAATAAAAAACCGCCTTCAAAGTGCTGCAGAGGCGGCCTTCCGATTGGATGAGGAAATGTCGTCCATTCGCAGTGAGATTCAAGAAGCACAAGCTTATTTTAGCGAGTACAAAGAAGCATCGAATCCTAATTTACTATCAGAGAAGGAGCGTGACATAAAATGAAATTTTCCATTCAATCACGTAGAGATGCACAATCGAACGAATTAATGGAGCTAGCAAGAACATATTTGCAGGATTTTGGGCTAACTTATGATGAAGAATCGCCTGAAATCGTAGTCTCTATTGGAGGAGATGGAACATTATTACATGCCTTTCATCGATATTCTCATTTGCTAGATCAGGTTGCCTTCGTAGGTATCCATACGGGACATTTAGGATTTTATGCGGACTGGAAGCCATCTGAATTAGAAAAGCTTGTTTTGTCGATTGCTAAGAAAGACTTTAACGTTGTGGAGTATCCATTACTAGAGGTGAAGGTGGAGCATCATAATGCGGAGTCCAATACGTATTTAGCGTTAAATGAAGCGACTGTGAAATCACCTGATGTCACGCTTGTTATGGATGTGGAGTTAAATGGCAATCAGTTTGAACGTTTCCGTGGAGATGGACTTTGTGTGTCGACTCCTTCGGGTAGCACAGCGTATAATAAAGCCCTCGGTGGAGCGATTATTCACCCGACTTTAGCTGCATTCCAAATTACAGAAATAGCATCTATCAATAACCGTGTCTTCCGTACAGTTGGTTCACCACTCATTTTACCAGCCCACCATCACTGTATTTTACGTCCAGTTAATGATCAAAACTTTAATATGACGGTTGATCATTTACAAGTTACGCAAGGCGATGTGAAGTCGATTGCTTTTAATGTAGCAAATGAAAGAGTACGTTTTGCTCGTTTCCGCCCATTCCCATTCTGGGAACGAGTCCATGAATCGTTCGTGGCAAATGAGTAAGATGGATACAAGGTTTACACTGCATTTTATAGCAGAAAAGGAAGGTCAACTACTAAGGGAAGCCTTAACTGAATGGCGAATCTCCAAGCGAGCTTTAACAGCTATTAAATTTGATGGAGGTTTATTGACAGTGAATGATGTCGAACGCAATGTTAGACATCCTCTTCACGTTGGGGATCGAGTTGAAGTGAAATTCCCTCCAGAAGAAAAAAGTGAAGGACTTGCTGTTGAACATGGTGAACTCGCTATTACTTTTGAAGATGAAGCTATTTTAGTGCTTAATAAGCCAGCGCATCAGAGTACGATCCCTTCGAGAGAGCATCCAACACTTAGCGTAGCTAATCTAGTGTGTGGTCATTTTCAGAAGCAAGGTCTAGCGTCTACTGCCCATATCGTCACGAGACTTGATCGTGATACTTCTGGCTTATTATGCATCGCTAAACATGCTCATATCCACCATTTAACGGGGCTTGCACAGCGTAATGGAGAAATTTCTCGACAATATGAAGCAATTGTGCATGGACATGTAGCTCAAGATATACAATCAATCATTGCTCCTATTGGACGCAAAGAGACGAGTATTATTGAGCGAGAGGTACGTGAAGACGGTCAATTTGCGCATACCGATGTGACAGTTTTAAGACACTTTTATTTACATGATGAACCGATGACACATATACAACTAAAGTTACACACAGGGCGTACACATCAAATTCGTGTGCATATGGCTTATGTGGGACATCCACTTGTTGGAGATGCACTTTATGGTGGAAGTCGCGACCATATCAATAGACAAGCCCTACATTGTGTATCTTTAAAGATGCTCCACCCCTTAACAGGTGAGTGTTTACACTTCACAAGTGACTTAAACGAAGATATGCAGCAATTACTGAATGACTCCTTAGCTTAAAGTATAGATTTTATTTTTTAAAAACTATACTATGACGAAGACTATCTAAACAGTCTTTAGTTCACTAATTGTGAAAACTAATTTATATATTTAAGGAGATGTTCGCACAAACGGGCATCTCCTTCTATCATTTTTTATCTCTAGTAAGAAAGTTTTCTTAGCAGCACGGTAACAGAAAAGAAAGTGATTGTAGGGTATAGTAAAGTAGAGGGTTTTTTAGGTACATTACCATAACGTGGGGTTGATTTCCGTTCCGACTGGGCGCTTTGCCGCTGACGCTTCGCTTTCGCGCAGAGCAGAGCTTCCTGGGGGCGTCCGATGAGCCGCTTCGCTTCGCTGCAGGGTCTCGGGCCTACACGATGTTGGTCACGAAGGCGTTATCACAGGACGTGATGCTCTTAGCCTTCGTTCCTCTTGCGCTGATCCCCAAGGAGTCGCCCAGTCTCCACTCCAATCAACTCATTTACATGGCATACGTTATAATAAATTTCTTCTCCAACTTTTGGTGATTAGCCATTTTTTATTCAGCAAAGGTGGAAAATAGAAATATTCATACGCAGATTTATCCAATTAGATTGTGGCAATGTCGCAGGTTATTAGGAATTAAAAAAAGGGTTTGCAGAAAAGGTACAATACACTCTATTATATAAAAGGTAGATTTACGGCATTGTCCGTATCAATGATTTAACTTATTTCAGCAAATGTTTTCTGTACCGAAAGCATTGATTCTCGAAAGGAGGGGACAAGCATGATAGAGGAAAGAAATGAAAAGGATGATGTGCAATTCGACGAGGCACGTTTGCGAGAAATGCTCGAAGCACATGATATTGACGCATTCCGCGATGAGTTTTTAGAGCTTCATCCGTATGATCAGGCAACGTTTTATGAGAAGGTGGAACCTGATATAAGGAAGATCATCTATTCGTTCTTGTCTCCGACGGAAATGGCTGATATTTTTGAGGCAATCGAAATAGATGATGATGAGTATACAGCGTATCTAGCTGAGATGGCTCCGTCATATGGTGCAGAAATGCTTTCTCATATGTATGCAGATGATGCAGCAGACGTTTTAAATGAGTTGGATACAGAGCAACGTGAAAGCTATTTAGGCATGATGGATGAGGAAACAGCTGAAGAAATTAATGAACTATTAAGCTACGATGAATATACTGCCGGTTCTATCATGACGACAGAATATGTAGCGATTCCAGAAAATTCTACTGTGCGTTCAGCAATGGCGATTTTACGAAAAGAGGCGCCGGATGCCGAAACAATTTATTATATTTTTGTCGTTGACGAAGAACATCGATTAACAGGCGTTATTTCACTTCGCGATTTAATTATTGCTGATGAAGATACACTTATACGTTCAATTATGAATGAACGTGTTGTGATGGTGCATGCAGGGGATGACCAAGAAGAGGTTGCTCAAATTATGAAGGACTATAATTTCTTAGCAACTCCAGTTATTGACGATAAGGGAGAATTACTAGGGATTATCACAGTCGACGATATTATTGATGTTATTGATGAGGAAGCATCGGAGGATTACTCTAAATTAGCGGGTATTTCCGATATGGATAAATTTGATACGACTTCGTTACAAGCAGCTAAAAAACGCTTACCATGGCTTGTCATATTACTATTTTTAGGAATGTTAACAGCAAATTTGATGGGGCAGTTTGAAGCAACGTTAGAACAAGTAGCGTTACTTGCGGTGTTTATCCCTCTTATTTCAGGTACTTCTGGGAATAGTGGAACTCAGGCACTAGCGGTAGCTATTCGAGGAATTGCGACAGGAGACGTCGAGGATCATAGTAAGCTCAAATTACTACTACGTGAAGCAGGAACAGGCTTAATGTCTGGAATTGTTTGTGGGCTGATTGTTATCGGCATCGTCTATATTTGGAAACAAGAGCTTATTCTTGGAATGCTGGTAGGTGCAGCGCTATGTGGTTCTATTTTAGTGGCTACAGTTGCAGGTTCTTTTATCCCACTGCTTATGCATCGCTTGAAAATTGATCCGGCTGTTGCATCAGGTCCATTTATTACAACATTAAATGATATTACAAGTATTTTAATTTATTTAGGTTTAGCGACAGTTTTTTTAAGTCAGATAGGCTAAGAACCAAATCCCTTTCTTTTGCATATTGTAAGAAAAAAGGGAAGTGAGTAATGTGGATCGAGAGCCACGCTTGTTTATAAAATCACCACAATATTTTCTAAATATCTCTAAGGTGCTACATGAACTTGATTTGAGTGAAAGTACATCAGTGTATGTAAAGGACGGCTATTTCAATGAACAAAAAATGGAAGAAAAAGAAGAAGTGGTAGAGGAATTACTAATAGATCCGTATTTACTAAAGCAACTTCAATTTTTAGAAAAGCCGTTTCGACAAAAAGCCTATCAACCGTTAGTAATATCTTTGAAAGATGGTAGGAAATTACACGGTAATGCATCGGATGTACAGACTGATTCATTGATGCTTACTTCTTTAGAATTAAAGACACAAGAGATTATCTATTTTGAGGATATAGCGCACATATTATGGCGAGGCAAACAATTACCTACCTTATGAAAAAAGTGTACAGCAGAGGATGCTGTACACTTTTTTTATGTGTAGTGTGTCAAAGGAGAAAAGATTAGTTACAAATCCCTAAGTCAACATCAGCAATACATTGTACAGCGCAGAAACATGATAAATCTACAGTGATACAGCTCTCAGTTGGATTCCAATCATCTACTTTACATATTTTTTTCATGTTGACACAGCAACCATCACGACTTAATAGGTCTACTGTACTTTCACTAGAGTCAAATGAACATAAAGGCTCTAAAACACGCAAAGTAGCGCAGCACTCATCAAACATATCTTCTACACGGAAAAATACTGATGTACATATACATGGATCTGCTGTTGGAGAATTAAAGAATGCTTTGAAAGGAGTACCATCTTTGGTAATTAACATGAATACACGTGTATCTGCATGAGAGCGTGAAGGACTTACAATGCCTCCAAGTGGTTCTAAGAAACAGTTAGCTGTACATGGTTGACATTCTTCTCTCACCGCTTGATTTTGAATGTCTAAAATAGCGCGTACTACGTCACAAACGCAGCCTGCTGAATGGATTGGTCCAATAGGATTTGTTGGCTTGCCACAACCCATATTGTCACCTCCTTTCCTCGTTACTACTTATACAATATGTACCCATGAAAAATGGACACGGGCTTTCGCCTTTCGTATATCTTGTTAGGTGAATAGTTTTTTTATCTAAGGAGAAACTGTAAAGAAAAGGAGGGTAAAACCTTGAGGCTATTAGGAATAATGTTACCTCTATTAGTTAGTATGTCGCTTTTAAGTGGTTGCAATGAGAAAGAAAAATTTATTGTCTACGGTTCACCGGAAAATGAAGAGGAAGTTGAAGCCATTTTAAAAGAACATGACTTTGTTGATAAAACAACGGTTATCCAATATGACGATAGTATGCTTGTAGCAGTTCAAATTAAACCATGGGATAAGTGGAAAAAGGCTAAATTTGAGAAAAAGTTGCAAAAGGAATTTGATGAAAAATATCCAAACAAAGACGTTTTGGTCTCAGCTGATTATAAAATATTTTATGAAGCCAATAAAATAAAAAAGGATAAAATTGAAGATAATAAACTGAGCGATAAAATTAAGGAATTGAAAGAGCTTGCAAAGGAGGAGTCATAAATGGAGAAAGAGCAATATAAAAAACTAGAACAAAATGTCACACCGAAGCCACCCTACTTAAAGAATGTTGCAAAGGCTTTTTTTGTAGGAGGTCTTATTTGTACAATCGGACAAGCTGTTTCACTTTTTTATATGATTTTCTTTAACTTTACGGAAGCGACAGCAGGAAATCCGACAGTTGCAACAATGGTGTTTTTCGCCATGATTTTAACGGGCTTTGGTTTATATAAGAGAATCGGTCAATTTGCTGGAGCTGGATCGGCTGTACCTGTTACAGGGTTTGGGAATGCTGTGATTTCAGCTGCCATTGAACATAGATCTGAAGGATTAGTGCTTGGTGTTGGTGGAAATTTATTTAAATTAGCGGGGTCAGTTGTATTATTTGGTGTTGTATCTGCTTTTTTTGTTGGCCTTATTAAATATATTCTTGTGGCGATAGGAGTGGTTTCATGGTAATTGTCTTTCAATCGAAACCGTCCTTACTAGCGGGTGGTGTGGTAGCAGGCCCGCTAGAGAAACGTAGTATATTTAGTCGATATTTTGATGCGACTTATGATGACGAGCGTTGGGAAATGAAAACAAATGAACAGGGTCATCGAAAAATGGTTGAAGAGGCTTGTGAATTTGCGATGAAAAAAGCTGGCGTGAAAAATCCGGACATTGATTACTTTGTGGGTGGGGATTTAGTCAATCAAATGACACCGACCAATTTTGCAGCTAGAGATTTAGCTATTCCTTTTATTGGATTGTTCTCTGCGTGTGCTACCTCTGTTTCTTCAGTAATCGTTGCGAGCCTTTTAACAGAAGTAGGTGCCGCAAATTTCTCCCTAGCTGGTGCATCTAGTCAACACAATGCAGTTGAACGACAATTCCGCTATCCAGTTGATTATGGCTCGCAAAAACCTCAAACTGCTCAATGGACGGTAACAGCTGCTGGTTATGCGCTAATTGGGAAGCATCATGAGGAATATCCTTCTATTGAAGCAGCAACAGTTGGAAAATCAATTGATTATGGTATGGATGACCCGTTTCATATGGGTGCTGCAATGGCACCAGCTGCTTTTCAAACGATTCAATCACATTTAGAGCAGCGTAATCAAAAAATATACAATTATGATTTAATTTTAACCGGTGATTTAGGTCAACTTGGCTTGAAACTTCTAAAAGGAATGCTTGTTGAAAGTGGCGTAAAGAATGAGGAGTTAACACTTTTACGTGATGCAGGTGCTGAATTTTATGGACAGGATGAATCATTCCAATCTGGTGCAAGTGGCGCAGGCTGTTCGGCAGCAATTTTTTTTAGTTATGTGATCCAACAAATGCGAGCAGGTACCTATAAGCGAGTACTTCTTGTAGCAACAGGAGCATTACTGTCCCCGCTTTCGTTTCAACAGGGTGAAACAATTCCATGTACGGCACATGCAATTGAAATTACAATGAAATGAGGTAAAAGCTATGGTTATGTCATTTGTATTTGCATTTATTGTAGGAGGCATTATTTGTGTTATAGGTCAATTATTAATGGATGTTGGTAAATTAACACCCGGACATACATTGAGTACGCTAGTCGTAGTGGGAGCAATTTTAGATGGGATGGGCTTGTATGAACCTCTAATTGATTTTGCAGGTGCTGGTGCAACAGTACCTATTACATCTTTTGGCAATTCATTAACGCATGGTGCAATGGCTGAGGCAGAGAAACACGGTCTTGTAGGCGTGTTGAGTGGAATGTTTGAAGTAACAAGTGCAGGAATCAGTGCTGCTATAGTGTTTGGCTTTATCGGCGCTTTAATTTTTAAACCAAAAGGAAATATTGACTAGACGAATACCCCACCCATTTCTACAACGAAACATATTATAGGTTGTAGAAGGGAGGGGTATTTTTATGGGATATCAAGGCTGGTGCGCACAACAGTATGGAGGAAATATGGGTAGTTATAACGCTAGTTATTGTGGAGGCGATTACTACGGCGGCTATTGTGGTCATGGCAATAGCTCAACATTTGTCCTAATTGTTGTCCTATTCATTCTTCTAATTATTGTCGGCGCTACTTTCATGTAATTTAACATCGCAGACGCAATAATTGATTAAATGTGACAGTAGATAAAAGGCTTTAGCTTTTCTTCAGAGTTCCCATTATCTGAATAAAGTTTAAAGCCTTCACTCATTGTTAAATGTTTTGTATGAAAACAACGGTGGAAAAAAATAAAATTTTAACTGATAGGAGGGGGAACATGCACCGCGGGTTTTTTAATTCAATTGAACAAAAAACTGGGGTATCAATGGAGGAAATCTTTGCATTAGCAAATGCAATTCAACATGCAGATTTCACAAATGAAAAACAAGTAAGAAAAATTGTACGACGTGTAAGTAAGATATCCAAAAGACAAATTACGCAAGAGCTTGAGGATAAAATAGTACAATCTATTATTCAAGATGGTGATTCATTAGATTTCGATAAAATTACTAAAATGATGAAATAGTATGATATATCCACTATGCAAAGCAATATCAAAAAGGTTGGTTAAATGGATGTTCATTTATCATTCAACTTTTACAAAAAGGGTGTTACGATATGCATCAGCATTTTCGTAACACCCATTTGTTAAATGTTCTTTTCCATAGCACGATGTGGGATACCTGCGTCCATAAACTCAGGAGATGTTACCGAATAGCCAAGCTTTTCATAAAAAGGAATAGCATAGCTTTGTGCATGGAGTTTTAGTTTTTTCTTATGAATTGAAATGGCATGCTTCTCCATTTCCTTCATTATTAAAGCACCTAGTTTTTTGCCACGCTGGTCTTGTAAAATACAGACACGTTCAATTTTTGCAGCATCGTTTTCAATACTACGCAAACGTGCGGCACCTACTGGCTCATTACCTTCATACATAATGAAATGCGTTGCGGATGCATCCTCAGCATCGCATTCTAGATGAAGCGGCACACCTTGCTCTTCTACAAAAACTTTTTTGCGGACTGTAATCGCATCATCATGTTCTTTTGTCGTTTCAACAATCTTAACTTTATACAAGTTTTACTCAGCCCCAGTCAATCGGAATGTTTCAAAAGTTGTCCAAGAGCCGTCTTCTAATTGATATAAAAGATGGATGCGATCAATCGTATCTTTTTCGTCAACGCCTGTCATACGTAATTGCCCAAAGATGTCATCGTGCTCTGAGGCTGTCATTTTTTGAGCAATTGTAATATGTGGGACAAAAACATGTTTAGTTTCCCCAAACGGAATTTTTTCTTTTAGTGCATACTGAAATGCTTCTAATTGTTCTGTCGGATCAATGCGGAAATAGATTGCATTTGTTGTAGGGAAAAACGAACTTATGCGTGATGCATGAATGTTTAAGGGTGCATATTTGGCAGCAAGTTCATCTAATTGCTTTACGATGGAGTTAATATCTTCATCTGTTGCTTCAAAGCTGTCTTTTAACGTCATATGCGGTGTGATTTTCGCATAATGCGGATCATAACGTTTGCGATAAGTGTTAGCTAAATCTTGCAATTTTTTTGATGGAAATGCCACAATACCGTACTTCATAGTCCATTACCTCCCGAAAATAAACAAATTTACTATTAAAGTATAACAGAAATTTCCCTTTTCGTAATTTGAATAGCCCAAATTAATTGAAATTTTCAATTAATGCGCGACGTAAATCAGGTTTCCAATATTTCCATGTATGATTGCCGTCAAACTCATCATAAAATGTAGAAAATCCTTTGCTTAACATAAGGTTATGCAATTGACGATTCGGTGTTAAAAAATCCTTTATTGTTTTGTCCATTGTCACCACTTGGTCTTCTTTTTTTCCGACAATATGATAAATAGAAATTGTCCCTGGATCTTTAAAATTTTCAACAGCTTTAAGCACATTTTCGTCGACATATGGTGACTGTAAAATGGCTTTACCAAAAATACTTGGATATTTTAAAGCAGCCATTAAGGAAGCAGTTGCAGCCATGGAGTCACCTATCACTCCGCGGCTCATGCCCATTTGGTAAGTTGCAAATTCAGCATCTAAATATGGCACAAGCTCATGTGCTAAAAAACGCAGATAAGCTTCATGTTGCTCTCCACTAGGGATATATTTGTGACGTCGATCCTTAATATCTTTATATGGAACGAACGCGATAATTAAATTTTCGATTTCATAGTCATCGATAAGTTCATCAGCAAGTTTTGTGATTCCCCCAAGTTGGAAATAATCCTTACCATCTGATGCAATTAAAATATTATATTTATATAGTGGAGAATAATTTGCAGGGACATAAATATATAACTGTAATTCCTCCTGCAACGCTTCACTATAGAACTTTAAATCCTGTACAGTTCCCTTATCCAATGATGACACTCCTTCATGTGTTTGTAACAAAATTGTACCATATAAGAAAGTAAAGGTATAATAGGTTAGGCTAGCACTTTACTAGCAAAAAAAACGAAATGAGGGTTGGTTATGCATAATAAAAGTACTCGCATACATTCTGATGAAGTAGCGAAGGCAGCCCAAGCTGCACTCATTCGTCGCGGTGTATCGCTAGAGGATATTGCTAAAATAGTTTATGAAATGCAAAAAACCTATAATGAAGGCTTAACATTAGAACACTGTGTTCATTCTGTCGAGCGTGTATTACGTAAGCGTGAAGTTCAACATGCTTTATTAGTAGGTATTGAATTAGATGAACTTGCAG
>Ga0213824_1001331_pt1 | contig 14645 bp, 11 predicted proteins | sample MC6MC0906MG_FD_179892 | JGI IMG/M metagenome (GOLD analysis project Ga0213824, IMG submission 179892) | Enriched soil aggregate microbial communities from Iowa State University, Ames, United States - MC6-MC0906-MG | ecosystem: Environmental > Terrestrial > Soil > Unclassified | place: USA: Iowa...
TTTTGTTAATGATCATTTTTGCAAAATATCAAAATATACGCGTGAAGAATTATTAGGTCAGGATCACCGTTTGCTTAATTCGGGCTTCCATCCAAAATCTTTCTTCAGAGAAATGTGGAAAACAATCGGTAAGGGGAATATGTGGAATGACGAGGTATGTAATCGCGCAAAGGATGGTAGCCTGTATTGGGTAAAAACGACGATTATTCCGTTCCTCGATGATAACGGAAAGCCATATCAATATATTGCTATACGAGTTGATATTACTGCTCAGAAGGATATAAAGAAAATTACCCATATCGCTTATCACGATGAATTAACAGGGCTACCAAACCGTCGTAAATTAGAGCAGCGTTTAGAAAATGAATTCCATCAATCTCGACGTACAGAAGAAAAGTTTGCGTTGTTTTTCATTGATGTGAATCGTTTTAAAAACATTAACGATGAACTTGGTCATATTATTGGGGATATGTTTCTAGTAGAGATGGCGAATCGTCTGCGAAATATTGATCATACATCTAATTCCTTCTACCGTCACAATAGTGATGAATTTGTGATGATTCTTAATGATGTTAGCCGCATTGAGGAAATGGCCAAGGAAATCATGGGTGTATTTAATGATAGCTTTATTGTTGATACGTATGAGTTTTATGCAAGCATTAGTATTGGCATTAGTATTTTCCCAGATCACGCAAGTTCTATTGAAGAGCTATTAAAAAATGCTGATATTGCTATGTATGCAGCAAAATCTACACGCGGCAATCAATATCGCTTATACCGTCCAAATATGGAAGAGGCAAATGATAAATGGCTATTACTAGAAACAAAATTACATCAGGCATTAAAAAAAGATATTTTAGAACTACATTATCAACCAAAAATTGATTTAAAAACAGATAAAGTGATTGGAATGGAGGCATTACTACGCTGGTATGATCCTGATTTAGGTCAAATGCCGCCTGACCGCTTTATTCCTTTCGCAGAGGAATGTGGACTTATTAATGATATCGGTGTTTGGGTGTTACGAAAAGCATCCGCACAAGCACGTGCTTGGAACGAAAACTACCATTTAAACTTACGAGTGGCTGTCAATATTTCTCCTATCCATATTAGTACAACAGGCTTTGTCGAAATGGTTCGAGACGTTATTGCAGAAACAGAAATAAATCCACATTTATTAGAAATTGAAATTACAGAAATGAGCATGTTGGATTACACAGAGGATTTAATTGATACAATTAAGCAATTAAGAGCCTTGGGAATAACGATTTCATTAGATGATTTCGGAACTGGTTATTCATCGCTAAATTACTTAAAGAAATTCCCTGTAGATGTTTTAAAAATAGATCGTGCATTTGTCCGTGATATTGTCCCAGAAAAATCAGGAATTGCCATGATTTCCGCGATGATTTCTTTAGCACATGCACTAAATCTTGAGGTAGTGGCAGAGGGTGTAGAGGAAGAAGCTGAGTTAAAGGTGCTTCGTGAGCATGGCTGTGAATACGTACAGGGCTATTATTTCAGTAAACCACTATCAGTAGAAGACTTCACAAAACTAATTAATGATAGTGTATCAGTGAATAAATCAGATTTTTAAGTAAAATGATTGATATTTTTTAACTGTTTTGCTAAAGTTATTGAAAATATACAATTGATGATGTGGCCAAGTAAGAAAGAATTGTGAACCAGAAAATATAGCAGCTGCTGAGAGCTATATCACCGCTTCTTATCTGAAAACCTACCACGGAGATGTTATGCAACAAACATAACCGAATCGTTTTCGTTACCAAACGTTAAAGGGTTTTAAGTTTAGAACTTAAAACTAAATTAAAGGTGGTACCACGTCTATCCAGCACAAAGACGTCCTTGTTCAGAGGACAGCTTTGTGCTTTTTATTTTATAAAAATGGAGGAAAACACACATGTCAAAACAACTAGAAGATTTTTCGAAATGGTATATCGAAACCATCCAAAAGGCAGATTTAATGGATTATACACCGGTTCGCGGCTGTATTGCCTTTAAACCGGATGGCTATGAAATTTGGGAGCATATTCAAGAGGAAATGGACCGTCGTTTTAAAGAAACGGGACATCGTAATGCCTATTTCCCAATGTTAATTCCTGAATCCTTCTTCCAAAAGGAAAAGGATCATATTGAAGGATTCTCACCTGAGCTTCCTTGGGTGACAGAGGCAGCAGGGGAACAATTAGAAGAACGCTTAGCGCTTCGCCCAACGTCGGAAACCATGATTGGCCATCTTTACTCAAATTGGATCAAAAGCTACCGTGACCTGCCAGTCCTTATTAATCAATGGGCAAATGTCTTCCGCTGGGAAAAGAAAACACTTCCTTTTATTCGTACATCTGAATTTCTATGGCAGGAGGGGCATACGGCTCACGTAGATGAAGAAGATGCTCGTAAGGAAACGATGCAAATGCTAGAGATTTATAAGGAGGTTGTGGAGCAAGTACTGGCGATTCCTGTCTATAATGGACAAAAAACACCTTCTGAACGTTTTGCAGGAGCTATTGATACGTATTCAATTGAGGCGATGATGAAAAATGGCAAGGCAGTTCAAGCTGGTACATCCCATTATTTGGGTACAAAATTTGCTGAAGCCTTTAATATTAAGTATTTAAATAAAGCGAATCAGCACGAATATGTACACACAACGTCTTGGGGTACTTCTACTCGTTTAATTGGTTCTGTCATAATGGTCCATGGTGATGAGCAAGGTCTTATTTTACCGCCAAAAATTGCACCAACCCAAGTTGTATTAATTCCTGTTGGTCCATGGAAAAAAAACTCCCAAATTATGGATCATCTGGATAAGATTTTTGCAGCCCTAAAAGCGAAAGGTATTCGAGTACGTCTTGATGATTCAGACCAATCTCCAGGCTTTAAGTTTAATGAATGGGAACTAAAAGGTGTGCCAGTTCGTATTGAATTAGGACCTCGTGACCTTGAAAACAATCAAGCTCTACTAAAAGCGCGCGATGAAGAAGGCAAACGAACAATTGATTTAGCTAATGTCATTACAGCCATTGAAGAAGAACTAACAACCATGCAAACCCGTTTACTTGAAAAAGCACGTCAATTCCGTGAGGCAAATGCTCATACAATGATTGATACACTACTACAATTACAACAGCACATTAAAACAGCCAAAGAAAACGGGACAATTCCAGGCTGGGTACTTGCTGGCTGGTGTGGGGATGATACATGCGAGGAAAAAGTGAAAGAAGAGACAAAATATACGACTCGTAACATTCCATTTAATCCGCCGACAACAAAGACCTCTTGTATTTGCTGTGGAAACGAAGCAAAGCATACGGTTTGGTTTGCCCAAGCATATTAAAAGGCTGTGCCCCAAACACCCTCTTATGAAAAACGAATAAGAGGGTGTTTTATTACATAACTTTGGGTTGATAGCCCTTCCAACCGACACTAAAACACTTCATCTCAATCAAATCGAATAATGCTAATTTTTGGTTATGAATATTCACAAAATGTAGTACGATAAATGTGTCTTATCAAAAAAGAGTATCGTCTAAAAAAGGAGATTAAAAATGGTTCATCTTTATTTATCTGATTTATTAACCCGCTGTAATTATAATGTCAATAGAACTTTACTTATTCGCCATTCCTTAAAGCATGAACGATTTATTAAAGCGTATCGTGACGGCTTTCTACGGGAATATACTCAAAAACAATTGCCCCATTTTTATGATGCCTATGATCAGATCATTGTCTTTTCAGCAGATGAAGGTACAACAGCAAAATATTTAACATCGTATGAAGTTAGACATGGGGCGTCACCACTCGTAGCCCCTGATTGCTCACCATTTTTGCTAGAACCTTATAAGGGTGAAATTATGCATCCTTTGTTTGAAATCCCAAATGACCCATTACAGCCATATGAAAATAAATTATTTATTGAATGGGGCAAGGCAGCCGTACGATGGTATCAAAAAGGCACCAATGAAAAAATCATTACCCAGCTCGTCAATACGAGTCAATTTGTCTTTCCAGGATACGAAAACGTCCTGTTAACGTTTCATGAGCTGAAACAAATTATTGATAATCCTCAACCATATGCAGATTGGCATATCGCGTTAAGCGCAATCAATGCAATTTACGCTATCACAGACTGTTCTAATGGAAAAATTTATATTGGCTCCTCCTACAATAAAAATGGCTTGCTCGGTCGTTGGTCAGAGTATGCCTTGACAATCAATGGTGGCAATCTAGCATTTGAGCAGTTATGTCAACAAAACGCTAATGCACATTTACAATTCCAATATACAATTTTAAAAGTACTACCAAAAGATATCACAGCATTAGAAGCCATTGAGATCGAAAACAATTTTAAACAAAAACTTCAAACAATTCAGTTTGGTTATAACCATAATTAAAGTGGATATCGAGGCTAGATCTATGAATCACCAATTTCAAGTACACTGTATTCAAAGTCGTTCGAATGTAGAGCTGGTAATCTCTGTTGAATTTTATATTAATATATTCATTGTATAGGTAGATGGTAGCGCACAATTATTTTTTGTCGATCAAAAAGATGAACTTCAACTAAGAGATCCTTATGACACCAATAATCCTCTTGATATAATCGAATATCCACATATCAATAAATTTATTTCAAGAAGAGGTTAGAAGAATCTATTTGTAATATCTGAACAAGAAAAGGAGAAAAATATGAATGGTAGAATTAATCGATTGGAAAAATAGTGCTAAAGGACACAAATTTATAGCTTCCTTTAGTGGAGGAAAGGATAGTGTCCTAGCAATTTATAAAGCATCACAAGTGGGACAAGCGATTGGTCTTATCGTGATGTTGGAGGAAGAGGGGCAACGTTCTAGATCACATGGAATGCCACCCGAGCTTATACGGGCACAAGCTGACTCGATTGGTTTACCCGTCTATACAGCTGCGGCAAGTTGGGCAGATTACGAAAGTGTATTTTTAGGTCTTTTAGAAAATGCTAAAAATCAAGGGGCAGAAGTATTAGTTACAGGTGATTTAGACATACCTGTACAAGGCTGTTGGCATGATAAGGTCACAAAAAAGGTTGGATTAAAGCTAGGTATGCCATTATGGGAGATGAATCATCGAGAAGCTGTCGATGAATTTATTGACTTAGGATTTGTTACGGTTATTGTCACTGTCAATTTATCATTAGGCATGACAGAGGAAGATTTAGGACGAGTACTGACACCTGAATATGTAAAGGAACTTGAAGCCCGTAACATTGACCCTTGCGGTGAAGGTGGGGAATTCCATACAACCGTCATTGATGGCCCTCTTTTCCAATATCCAATTGCTATTCGAAAATGTCCGATTATTAGAGATGGAGAATACGCATTTTTACCTTTGGAACTTGCTTAAAAATCACCTGTAAAGAAGGGAAATAAATGAGCCCAATTCTAGGATTATTCCAGACCTTGATTATCATAGATTCATCTTTATGCTCTGTTACCAATATATTGATTTGCGAACAAGGAATACTCATTTTTAATGCCCTGTCTGTGGATCAGCCTTTAAATTATCAAAAGTAAATTTTGCCTTCGCCTTCAAAAGAAACGCTTATGAACGTATAGTGACGTGTCCCGCATGTGGCTACAAAGGCTGGATGTCCATTTTAAATGATGATGAATAAAAAGTACAAAGGGTTTAACCTCTGTACTTTTTTGCATTTCAAACATTTATTTAGGTTTTTTAAAAGGTATAACATCAGTAGCATTTTGTCCAAAATAAAAATTGACTAGACACTAAATGGTGTCGTATAATTAAGACACCATTTAGTGTCCTATTAGAAAGGGTGGTGGTTTTGAATAACACTAACCAAGAGCGTGATGTCTATGCAGCAATCGCTGACCCAACAAGACGTCAATTGCTAAATTTGTTAGCTAAGGCAGATGAGTTACCGCTACACGAATTAACGGCTCAATTTGAAATGGGGCGTACAGCTGTATCTAAACATTTAGCCATCCTAAAAGAAGCTGGTCTTGTCATTGCTCGAAAAGAAGGAAGAGAAACCAGATATCGGCTAAATGCTGCTCCGTTGAAAGAAATACAAGATTGGGTATCAATTTATGAAGGTTTTTGGAAAGAAAGAATATCAAAATTACATTTACTATTGGAGGAAAAAAAATGAAATCAGATGTATCATTAGATTTCAAATTTACAAGTTCAATCGAGCAAGTCTGGCATGCTTTAACAGATTCGGATACACTTGCAAAATGGATTTGGAGCAATGACTTTCAACCAATTGTAGGTCATAAATTTCAGTTCCGAGCTGAGCCAAACGAATGGTGGAATGGTATTGTCGATTGTGAGGTACTTGAAATAGAAGAGCCTCATAAATTATCTTACACTTGGACAAGTGCTGGAGAAACTACGACAGTTACTTGGACGTTAACACAAGCATCAGACGGTACTACGCAGCTGCATCTTGATCAAGATGGATTTAGTGAAGAAACAAAAGCTCGTCAAGGAGCCATCGAAGGGGCTAAATACGCTTGGACGAATATGAGTTCACAGCTTGAAAAAGTATTAGCCTAGTTAAAATCAAATTGAAACAAATGAGAGCGCAATTCCTTAGCAAGAATTGTGTTCTTTCATTTTCAGAAGGGCACTCTTCTAAGATAAGAAAGGGGCATTCTAAAAACCTTAAGCACTCTCTTAATTTAGTAAATGGAAGGATAACATAATGAAAATCAATCAATTAATTGCCAACAATATTAACCGTTTAGATGTCGTCTTACCAGAGGATCAATCACTAGGAATTGCTGGTTTGTCGGGATCGGGGAAAACTACATTTTGTCAAACAATTGGGGAGGAATCAAAAAAACGCCTTGTTTCTTTATTGCCAAAGGCTGAATATCAATATTTATTTTCAAATATTATGGAAACAAATTTCAGTGCCATCAAAATGGAGGACATGCCTTTAGTACTTTTTTTAGGGAAATCATCCATTTCCACAAATCCACGTTCAACAATTGGCACGCATACGGGTGTTTTTAAGGAGATTCGTGATCGACTGGCGGATGAATTTCATCTGTCTCCTGAGGTTTTTTCCTTTAACAATGCATTAGGTTGGTGCCCCGCTTGTAAAGGGCGTGGTACAACCAAAAATGTAGAATGTAAAAAATGTGGGGGCAAGCGCTATAGTCAGGAAGTAGAACAACATAAAATAACTTTATGGAATGACCAATATAGTATTTCTGACATCCACAATTTAAGTATCGAAACGATCTATTCTCTGTCAAAGGAATTAAATATTAGTGAAGAGAAACAACATATTCTTCAAAATATTATCCAGATGAATATTGGCTATTTAACATTAAATCGCATTATGGGGACGTTGTCAGGTGGGGAATTAACTAGACTTTACTTAGCAGAATTTATGGCAACGAGCGAAAATACGGTAATTATTGTCGATGAAATCTCCGTTGGTCTTGATCATAACACTTTATTAAAAATTTTAGAGCAAATACAGCAATTAAGCACTAAAAATCAAATTTGGCTTATCGATCATTCGGATACAGTGCTAGACACGGCTGATCAGCCTATATTCTTTGGGCCAGGTAGTGGAAAATATGGTGGGAAAATCGTCGAAGAATCTCCTCGACCACAGCCAATCTTTTGGGAACGAAATCAGGCAATGCCAACTACCTTCTATCAATTCCGCAATCTACATTGCCGAAATATTCAAATGGATGAAATCGAAATTCCTCAAAACCGACTGGTAACCTTTACAGGAGAGTCTGGCTGTGGGAAATCAACGCTTGTCAATGAATGTATCGCGAAGGACTTTGTGAAGCGCTATCCAAAGGATAAACTAGTGATGGTCGGACAGGATCGCAACCAATCGATTACTAGCCGATCCACTGTTGCAACCTTCCTCGATATTAAAAGGAAACTGACAAAATATAGTGAGGAGATTGATGATATTTTTCAACGCTCGATTGAGGATATTATTGACGAGCTTCCGAATGAAGATATCGCCCATAAGCGTTTAAGCTTGCTCTCTAAGCTTGGACTTGGTTATTTAACGCTGGAAAGAAAAACACAATCCCTATCAACTGGTGAATTCCAATGTGTGCATTTAGTTTCAGAGTTGTTTGCGAATTCTCGAAATCCACATACACTCTTTATCTTTGATGAGCCTTCAAAAGGGTTATCACAAAACATTTTAAATCAATTTATAGATAGCATCAGAGACATTCTGCATGATGAATCCATCTCCATCATTATGATTGAGCACAATGCCTATATGTTAGAAAGCTCAGATTTTATTGTTGATTTTGGTAAAAGACAGCAGGAGCCTGTGAAGCATCTTAATGTGGTCAGTCATGAAGACTACTTTAATCAGCCAAACCATACTAAGAATAATGCGCCATTACAAATTGCGTCAACGCTCGAATCAAGAAACGGCATTCAATACTTAGAAGACCATCCTATAAGTTATTTTAAAAATTCAGAAAATATTTATAAAGGCGGTATCTTAAAAAGCTTATCCTCAATGGCCCGTCTCATTTACGGTGAATATGAATCAAACAAGATAGCCCCCGTCATCGCTATTGACCTTGAAAGACATCTGTATAGCCAGTATAGTTTTCTATATGAAATGGGCGGCCTCATCAATCATATTGTCGCTGCACATCCAACGAATAAGGATACAAGAAGCTTCGATTTCTTTAGTCAAGAAAATCATTGTCCAAGCTGTTCTGGTCGTTTAGAAATTGAAAAATTTGATTTTGACCTTGTCATTCAAGATAAAAACGTGTCATTTTGGGATGGATTACTACACCCAGATGTGATGGAGGTCTTAAAATACTATCAACATTCAAAACTAGAGTTCCTCTTTGAAGAGATAAAAAATGAACTTGGTCAAGATATCAGTAAAAGCTACAATGACATGACAGAAGATGAAAAGCATACATTTTTATATGGTTATTGGGACAAGTCATTTTATGATAAAGCAACGAAATCCTCGAAAAAATGGGAAGGCTTTAATTTTATCATTGGTCGCTATATCGTGATTTCCAAATCTATCATTAAAGAGCAAATGAAAGAAACTAGAGAGATGATGCCTTGTCCAATTTGTCATGGCTCCGTCCTTAACCATCAAAAGAAATTACGATACGGTGATACGGATATCCGTGAAATTATTCATCAACCGATTGATGAAGTCATAAAAACAGTAGGGGCAATACCAGAGCTAGAAAAAATCAAAGCGATCGTTGGGAGAGATATGTCGCTTACAACCGATGTTTCCTTACTACCTAGGGAAACAAAGGTATCATTAAAAATGCTTGAATTAGAGCTGGCAAGCTTTGTCGGTTATGAAATCGTCTTACAAAACGTGCTACCATTCTGGAACAGCATTAAAGGCAACGTTGAAGCAATAAGCAACAAAAATCTAATTACCATTTGTGATTTTGCTACTATTAACGAAACTAGAGAAGCCATTATCGATAAATATTTCACCAATGGAAAATTCAAAAAACTAACGTATGTCTATGAGGCATTTGGCTACAAAAAAATCGTTACGCAAATTAATAAGGTTAAAGCAAGTCATCCATGCCCATTCTGTAAAGGGAAGAAAGTCATTTCAGAAGATAATCTTCATGATGGCGTATTTAAATTATCAGTTCCTTGTGTGAGTTGTGAAGCAAGTGGCATCGATGAAGAAGGGCGGAAGGAAACTGTCGATGGTATTGACGTGCAAGCTTGGCTAACTGGTACAGTAAGTGATGTTATTACAGAAGGCTCACATCTTGAGGCTGTTGCAGATATTCCTATTTTCAATCGCATCAGAGAGCTGAATAAACAAGAGATGATGGCGATTTATCAATACCTTGAACAGAATAATTAATAAGAGCAAGAAACTCATTTGTAGTGATACATTACAAATGAGCTTTTCTTTTCTATTGAACATTTTCCAAAGAAATTGGGGTCCCGTCAGAAAAATGCGGATTTACAACGTTAAGGAAAAATGGACAAAAAATAAGAGCATGCTCAACGTTAAATGTTGGGCTGCTCTTGTTTTAAATAGCGATAAATTGTAGCGCGACAAATCCAGTCATTTCAACAATTTCACTGACGCTATATTGTTCAGATTTATATAAGTTGAGTGCCTTCTTCAGTTCTCTTTCATTTACTTTAGGGCGACCACCTTGGCAACCTCTTGCTCTAGCACTATTTAAACCTTCCTTCGTTCGTTGGACAATTAAATCTCTTTCAAACTGACTGAATGCTTGAAAAACAGTCATCATTAATTTCCCTTGTGGCGTGGAGGTATCAAAGTTTTCTTTAATGCTAAGTAGCTTGATTTCCCTTTCTTCAAAATAAGCAACTAATTCAATTAAATTCTTCGTACTTCTACCTAATCGGGAAAAACTTTCAACGACTACCATATCTCCTGGTCGCAATTTATCCTTCAAACGATTTAACTCCGGACGTTCTGGTTTCGTTCCAGACATTTTCTCTGTTAAAATCTCGTGGCAATTGTATTGTTTTAGTAAGCCCAGCTGTCGATTCAATTCTTGCTGTCGTGTACTCACTCGTGCATAGCCATAAATATATGAAGTCACAGTTTTCCTCCTTTCGATATTACAAATATATATCACAAAGGGTGCTTTATGAAACATAGATTTTGAGCAAAGTTTTGAAACATCATTTAGACAAAATACAGTAAAAAAAAAGTCGCCTAATGAAAACGTCTCAAAAACAATCGTTTTCGAGATTAGAAAATGAAATAATAAAAATATTAAACTCTATGCAACTAAACATCCTTTCAAATGCTCTAACGGTATGTAAGGAAAAGAGAGGTGCTGACAATGGAGAATGACATTTTAGTGAAAAAAGCGCAGAAAGGAGATGGCGAAGCGTTTATACAGCTTATTCAGCAATATGAACTTATTTTGTATCGCACAGCAAAGCGACTAGGTTTAAAGGATGAGGACATTGCGGATTTATTGCAAGAAACCGTTATGATCGCCTTTGAAAAAATCGCAACGTTGAAAAAGGGACAGTATTTTAATACGTGGATATGTCGGATTTTATTGAACAATTGCTACCACTTTATAAAAAAAAATAAACCATTAGCTGCAATGGATGAAACAGTTCTCAATAATTTATCACATCAAGATTTTTTGTCGTTGGAGCTAGACGATGCACTAAATAGTTTAGATGACAATCACCGGATTGCCTTAACGCTTTATTATGTGAACGGCTTTACGACGAAGGAAATTAGTGAATTTCTACATGAATCCGAAGGCACCATCAAATCACGTATCTCAAGGGCTAAAAAACAATTAAAAAATACGTATTATTTGGAAGGAGCTAATTTAATATGAAACGCAATGTGGATGACTTAGTACGTGGGGATATGAATAAGGAGCAAGAATTACCTGTTTCAATTCGTTCCGCTTTTGACCAATCATACGAAAAAATTCGTCAGCAACCCAAGAAAAAAGCAAAAAAATCATGGCTAAAACCAGTATCTGCTGCGGTTGCAGCACTTGCATTAAGCTCGGCTGTCTTATTAACCTACGATACAGTATTAGCAAAGTTACAAACTTTTTTAGGTATAAACGACCCAGGTTTAGAAACAGCTGTTGAAAATGGTGATTTACAATATATTGGGCAAACAAAGGAATCTGAAAATATTACTATTACATTAGATAATTTCTTTGCAGACGCCTACCGCCTAGGCTCACAGTTAACGATTGAATCCGAGCATATTTCACAGGACAATTTAAACTACTTGAACATTGAATATCGTCTTTTTGATGCTGCTGGTAAAGAAATCGATGCCAAAGTATCGGATACAAAGGAAATCGCAGGACCCGGGATTTACGATGGATTAGATTTTAAACTAACGAATATACAAAATGGTAGCGCTACACTTGAATTCCTTGCCGAGGCAACTACAACGAGCGCCCCATCTTTGGAAGGCGCTCAAATAGTTGTCGAAACGGTACACTTTTTAAATAAAGACGGGGACATTACATCCGTTGACGGTAAATGGGTATTTGAATTAACTTCAGGCAACGTTGTGACACAAGTGTATACAGCACAAAATAAAGTTCCTGGCTTAACATTAGAGCAGGCAGTCGTAACAAATGGCTCCATGCAAGTAAGCTATAAAATAGACGGCTTAAACGAAGACAACAGCCACCCTATTTTTAAAACGGCGATCGTAAATGAAAATAGGGAATTATTCCATGCAAAGGTAGCAGACGTGACAAGATTAGAAAACGAGCAACAAACCGTCATTAGCCTTGTTTTCCCGTACAGCGTTTGGAATGAACAGCAGTCACTTTCATTGAAGGTGGAAGGCTATGAAGAATTAAAATTAATAGTGAAAGAATAAATTGTGAGAAGTATTTAAAAGAAATTAAGAGAGAACAGCCGACTTTCCTTAATTGAACACTTCGAGTAGTGATTGGAGCACTTTAAAAATAGTGATACTCGGCGTATTGTTGTACAAAAAAGAGGGGAGTAATGAGAGACTCCCCCTTTGTCTGCTATGAAAGAATGTGAATAGTTGATTCGGTTTTTGTTTTAACTTTTAATGTTAGCAGCATGAGAACGATTAAAATAAATAATAAGGCGAAAAGGGCAACGTCAAAGGTGTTTGTTATATCTTTAATGACCCCAACTAGCATTGGTATTATGCCACTAATTATATAGCCACCGAATTGAATCATGGCTGTCCATTCGCTTGCTTCTATGGGAGTAGTCGTTGCGTCTAAAGGTAAAATCATAGCCAATGGGAATAATCCGCCAGCACCAATGCCCATTAATGTGGCACAGAAAATGGGTGAAATCCCACCAGTTATTAATAACAGAATGCCGATAAAGGAGCTTAACGCACAAAGTAGCATCCAAGGTTTTCTCTTCACACTATTATTAATTAAGATTGGAATAATAAAGCTACAAATCATTTGCATTACGGAAAAAATGGTAACCGTTGTTGCTGCGTAGGCATCACTATAACCAACGTCCTGTACTTTTGGAGCGAGCCATGTCGCCAGGGAATAATAAACACCTGATTGTAAACCAAACATTATCATAAGTAGCCAAACATATCGATTTCCCCAAGGTAATCGGCTTTTTTGACTGACCGATTTCTCTATTGACCCTTGAGATTGCTTTGATTTTTTGATAATAGGAATCCAAACAATGATTCCCATAAGTGCGAATACCGACCATATCGCTAAAGCTGCGTTCCACGATTGATGAAAAGCATGCATAACAGGCACGACTAAACCGGCGCTTAAAGACGCTCCAATTCCCATCCCCGCTGAATAAACACCAATCATGGTAGATGAATATTTAGGAAATTCCTTTTTAATATAGCCGGAGATCAGTGGTCCTGTAATGGCAATACCTATCCCACTGAGAATAGCTGTTAGTAATAAAAGCAAAGGAAAGGTTGCCACTAAGCGCAACGCTGTTGATACACCAATTAATAGAACGGATACGCCAATCGTCCATTCAATGCCCCATCGTTCACTTAGCTTGCCAGCCAATGGCGCAAAAACCCCCATACAAAACACGGGTAGTGCAGTTAGTAAACTTACTACAACGCTCGTCATCTGCAAATCCATTTGAATATTTTTCAATACTGGCGAGATAGATGTTATCGAAGCTCGTAGATTCATAGATAGTATAAACAAAGAAAAAACGCTCCAAATAATCGGAAAGTTTTTTGATTTCGCCATCACTGAAAACACCTCTTTTAGTCATTTTTTGATATACTATAGTTAACTTTTTATATATAAAAATAAACTATAATTATCCGACTTGTATACTATAATATACTTAATATACAAAGTCAATGGAAGGGGTGCGATATATTGCAAGAGGAGAATATGGATTTATCTAGACAAGTAGGCATTCATTTAAGAGAGATTCGAAAAAATAAAAGGATGAGTCTTGAAGAGCTCGCGAATATTAGTAGTGTCAGTAAGCTGACGTTAGGGAAAATTGAAAGAGGGGAAACGAATCCAACCGTCAATATCCTTTGGAAAATATGTAGAGGACTTAATATTCCACTTGTCTCTTTATTATCATTTAAAGAAAATATAGAAGTGCATCGGTTTGGATCAGATTACCAATTTTCGGGAAATAATAACGACTGGTTTGTCGAGCCATTATTTAATACACATGGAACGGAATGGTATAGAGGTTGCATCGAACCAAATAGTGAGTACAGTGAATGTCACTTAGCGGGATCAGAAGAAATTGTCCTTGTGTTAAACGGTCAACTGGAGATGAAGGTAGGAGAAAAAATTCATCAATTAAATCAATGGGATGTCATTAAATTTAATGGGGAAGAGCTTCACGCATACACCAATCGTTCCAACGAAAAAGTACATTTGATGCTCTCGTTAAGCTATACAACTCGATAGTTTTGTCATAAAAAAATCGTCCTTACTCATCAAGTAAAGGACGATTTTTTTCATACTCTCTTCTAGAGATAACCCCAAATCATACATAATAAAGTCCCGAAAATGGTTACGAGAGCAATTATTAATGCATAGTAGATATTTGTATAGATCGCAGGTTTATCCTTTGTTTCACTGGCATGCATAAAAACGACTAATTGTAGGCC
>Ga0213824_1001333_pt1 | contig 14625 bp, 12 predicted proteins | sample MC6MC0906MG_FD_179892 | JGI IMG/M metagenome (GOLD analysis project Ga0213824, IMG submission 179892) | Enriched soil aggregate microbial communities from Iowa State University, Ames, United States - MC6-MC0906-MG | ecosystem: Environmental > Terrestrial > Soil > Unclassified | place: USA: Iowa...
AATTGGTACTGTTTTTCCGTATTATTTTTTTATTCAGTTCCTCAGGGATAATGGACTTGATTTAGGTTTATTAATGGAATTATTATTTACTAACACGATATCGACCTTTTTTGCAGTTGATTTTATAATCTCATGTGTTGTTTTCTTGGTATTTATGTTCAATGAATCAAGAAAGTATAACATTAAAGAAAAATGGATTTGTCTTTTATCTCTGTTTACAGTTGGATTATCTTTAGCACTACCTTTATTTTTGTTTTTTAGACATTCTTATATTAATAGTAAAGATGAAGTATAAATTAGAAAATAAGTATGTTCCAGCTATGATAAGTAAAATGTTTATTCAAGTATCGGGCGCTTTAATTGAATAAGGATCGCAAAAATTATCAAACTTTTTTAAAAAAGGATAATTCAATTGAATATAGAAAAAGCGTGTTTTGAATTTTTCAAAACACGCTTTTTCTATTTGCTCTTTTATCAAGGTTCATTAAGTTTATTTAATCAAACTTTATTCCAAGGTACAATAGCTAGCGATAGGTGCCGCTTCATTCCTCCCGAGTAAGCTGAAACCCGTTTCTTTAGGTCATCGGTCAGGTTGACTAAGCCTGCCGCGTAGGCGATTCGTTTTTTCTGTTCTTCTTTGTTCAACTTATAAAGCGATGCGAAAAATTTCAAATTCTCTTCACCGGTTAACTCAACATACAAGGCATCGGATTTGGCCATATAGCGGATTTCCTGGAGTAGGTCGAGATTCGGCATTTTTTCATTTAAAACATGAATTGTCCAGGAATCTGCCTTTTCCATGCCGACAATCATTTTGACAAGTGTGGTTTTTCCCGCACCTGAAGGTCCGATTAATCCGAATAATTGACCTTTTGGATTGTTTATTCCGCCTATTTATATTATGATGAATTAAGATATTACCAAAATATCATCAACTGTTAACAAATAATTAATCTTTTTAGGAGGTTCTTACATGCCGTTAATAAGATTTGATTTAATAGAAGGCCGAGATGAAAAGTCTTTGAAAGAGTTATTGGATGCAGCCCATCGAGCTGTGGTAAAGGCGTTTGAGGTACCAGAAAGAGATCGATATCAAATTGTTACCCAGCATCCTGCAAATGAATTAATCATTCAAGATACGGGTTTAGGATTTGAAAGAAGCCGTGATGTTGTTGTGATTAGTGTAACGAGTACAGAAAGAAGCATCCAGCAGAAAAAAGACTTTTATCAAATAGCTGTTCAAGAGTTAGGTGAAAGTTGTGGAATAGCACCTAATGATATTATGATATCCATTGTTACAAACGGAGCGGAAGACTGGAGTTTTGCTTTTGGTGAGGCTCAGTTTTTAACAGGAAAATTGTAGTTGTCCCTCATTCTTTCTTTTAGGCTATAAAATGTGCGGAACAAGGAGGAAATCAAAAAGATGCCATGTAAGATAATCTGATCGTTAGAGAATCTTGGATAATAAAGGTTTATTGTTTAGAAGTTTAATTGAAATCGATTTCATTTTAATACAGTTTCATGTTAGGAAATACCCAACATATAATAAAAACCAAGACAAAAGAGTTGACTGAAAACGTTTTTAGTATTAAGATGTAATCGAAAGTAACCAAAAGATAACCAAAACATAATAAATACCATAAGGCTATCGATCTAAAAAGCACACTAGAAATCTATTTCAAACAAGAGAATACAAATAACCTATAAATGAGAAGCTACAATTAAGGAGGAAAAAGAAATGTCCGAAGTAATGGTACAAGTTGAAAAACTAAAAAACTATATAAATGGTGAATGGGTAGAAAGTAAAACTACTCAATACGAAGATGTATACAATCCAGCTACAAAAGAAGTGATTGCGCAAGTTCCGATCTCTACAAAAGAGGATCTTGATTATGCAGTAGAAGTAGCAGCAAAGGCTTTTGAAAAGTGGAGAAATGTCCCTGTTCAAAAACGCGCAAGAATCCTATTTAAATTCCAACAGTTATTACAAGAAAATACAAATGAGTTAGCGCGAATTATTACAATTGAAAATGGTAAAAACCTTACAGAAGCATTAGGTGAAGTTGGCCGCGGAATCGAAAACGTTGAATTTGCCGCAGGCGCTCCAACGCTAATGATGGGCGATTCATTGACAACCATCGCAAAAGATGTTGAAATTACGAACTATCGTTATCCTATCGGAGTTGTAGGTGGAATCACACCATTCAACTTCCCGATGATGGTACCTTGCTGGATGTTCCCAATGGCGATTGCAGTAGGTAATACATTTGTATTAAAGCCATCTGAAAGAACACCATTGTTAGCACAAAAATTAGCAGAACTACTAGAAGAAGCTGGTCTTCCTAAAGGTGTATTCAACGTCGTACATGGTGCGCATGATGTGGTAAATGGACTTCTTGACCATCCACAAATAAAGGCTATTTCATTTGTTGGTTCACAACCAGTCGGTGAATATGTTTACAAACGCGGCAGTGAGAATCTAAAACGTGTTCAAGCTTTAACTGGTGCGAAAAATCACTCTATCGTTTTAAATGATGCAGATTTAGATCATGCAACAACTAACGTTATTGCTTCTGCATTCGGTTCTGCAGGTGAGCGATGCATGGCTTGCTCTGTTGTAACAGTAGAAGAAGGCGTTGCTGATGCGTTCCTTGAAAAATTAATCGAAAATGCAAAAGAAGTAAAAATCGGAAACGGCCTTGATGAAGGCGTGTTCTTAGGTCCGGTAATTCGTGAACAAAACCATCAGCGTACTTTGGGCTATATTCAAAAAGGCATTGAAGAAGGAGCAAAACTAGTTTGTGACGGCCGTGAAAGACAACCTGAAGAAGGATACTTTGTGGGACCAACTATTTTTGACGGTGTTAACACTGATATGCAAATTTGGAAAGACGAAATTTTCGCACCTGTATTATCCATCATTCGTGTTAAAAACTTAAAAGAAGCAGTTGAAACTACAAATAAATCAGAATTTGCAAATGGTGCATGTATTTACACATCAAATGCTTCATCTATTCGTTACTTCCGTGAAAATATCGATGCAGGTATGTTAGGAGTTAACTTAGGTGTTCCAGCACCAATGGCGTTCTTCCCATTCTCTGGTTGGAAGTCTTCCTTCTATGGCACATTACCTGCAAACGGAAAAGATGGCGTTGAGTTCTACACTCGTAAAAAAGTAGTAACAGCAAACTACAAAGCACCATCATTTGAATAAGAGCATGAAAAACAAGCTATTATCCCGGCTGCTTAAGGCTGGGGTAATAGCTATTCCAAAATGAACTACATAGGAGTTGATCATAAAGTGAGTAAATTACTCCGAAAACCTAATTTAATAGAAACGTCACCGGGTGTCAAAATCGTTCATGAAGTAACAAAAGAGAATTCACCATTAAAATATGTCGCAATGAAAGTGGTCGATTTAGCTCTAGGGGCAAGCTACCGAGAAGTATTAGGAAAAGTAGAATGCTGCATTGTGGCCTTAACTGGAAAAATAAATGTAACAGATGATAAAGAAACATTTGCAAATATCGGAACGAGAGAAAATGTTTTTGAAAAGAAACCAACAGATAGTGTCTATGTTTCAAACGATCGTTCATTCACGGTGGAAGCGGTTACGGAAGCACGGATTATTCTTTGTTATTCTCCATCTGAAAAGCAATTGCCTACTAGGCTTATAAAAGCGGAAGATAACAGCATTGAACATCGCGGGAAATATCATAATAAACGGTTGGTACACAATATTTTACCGGACTCGGATCCATCTGCAAATAGTTTACTAGTGGTAGAGGTATTTACTGAAAGCGGAAACTGGTCCAGCTATCCGCCTCATAAACATGATCAAGACAACTTACCACATGAATCATTTTTAGAAGAAACATACTACCATGAAATGAATCCTAGACAAGGATTTGTTTTCCAACGTGTGTATACAGATGATCGCTCGCTTGATGAAACGATGGCGGTGGAAAATGGCGATGTTGTATTAGTTCCCGCAGGATATCATCCAGTAGCAGTTCCGGATGGGTATGAATCCTACTATTTAAACATTATGGCGGGACCGAAACGTATCTGGAAATTCCATAATGAACCGGCACATGAGTGGATTTTAGACCGTAAATAAATCGTGAGGAGTTGTCATTAGAGTGAAAGTAGAATTTAATTCAACGAGAGAATTTGACATTATTGCCATTGGCCGCGCGTGTATGGATTTAAATGCTGTTGAATATAACCGTCCAATGGAAGAAACAATGACGTTTAAAAAATATGTCGGCGGTTCTCCAGCAAATATTGCCATTGGAACATCTAAGCTTGGCTTAAAAGCAGGCTTTATCGGGAAGCTGGCGGACGACCAGCATGGCCGTTTTATTGAACAATATATGGCTGGTGTTGGTGTTGACACATCCAATATGGTCGTTGATCAAGAAGGACATAAAACAGGCTTGGCTTTTACCGAAATTAAAAGCCCGGAAGAGTGCAGCATCTTAATGTACCGCGATGAAGTGGCTGATCTTTACCTGGATCCTTCGGAAGTAAGTGAAGACTATATAAAAAAATCAAAAATCCTTTTAGTTTCCGGAACAGCTCTGGCAAAAAGCCCATCTCGTGAAGCTGTCTTAAAAGCCGTTCAGCTGGCAAGAAAAAATGATGTAAAGGTTATTTTTGAGTTGGACTACCGTGGTTATACATGGGCATCCAAAGAAGAAACATCCGTCTATTATACATTGGTTGCACAGCAAGCAGATATTGTTATTGGTACCCGTGATGAATTTGATGTAATGGAAAATGTTGAAGAAGGCAAAAATGAAGTAACGATCACCGCTCTATTCAAGCATTGTGCTGAACTAATCGTGATTAAGCACGGTGTAGAAGGCTCATATGCCTATACAAAATCAGGCGAGACGTTCCGAGGTCATGCTTATAAAACGAAAGTATTAAAAACTTTCGGTGCTGGTGATTCATACGCTTCCGCTTTTCTTTATGCTTTAATTTCTGGTAAAGATATTGAAACAGCTCTAAAATACGGCAGTGCCTCCGCAGCTATTGTTGTAAGCAAGCACAGTTCTTCTGAAGCAATGCCAGCAGCTGAGGAAATCGAGCAATTAATTGCTGAAAGATCGTAAACAATTAGAAATCAACTAGAGGTGAAAGTTCGTGGGGAAAATTAGATTAACAACCGCACAAGCCTTAATCAAATTTTTAAACCAGCAATATATTCATGTTGACGGCAAGGAATTTCCTTTTGTTGAAGGGATCTTCAGTGTATTTGGCCACGGGAATGTATTAGGAATTGGCCAGGCGCTTGAACAGGATGCAGGCCATTTAAAGGTCATCCAAGGGAAAAATGAACAAGGCATGGCTTTGGCGGCAATTGCTTACAGCAAGCAAATGCTCCGCCAAAAAATCTATGCGGTAACAACCTCTGTTGGCCCGGGATCAGCAAACCTTGCTACAGCAGCAGCAACAGCACTTGCGAACAATATTCCGGTATTATTTTTGCCGGGTGATACATTTGCATCAAGACAACCTGACCCGGTTTTACAACAGGTTGAACAAGAATATAGCTTAGCTGTGACAACAAATGACGCCCTAAAACCTGTTTCAAGGTATTGGGATCGAATCACTCGCCCAGAACAGTTAATGTCCAGCTTAATTCGTGCGTTTGAAGTGATGACAGATCAAGGCAAAGCTGGTCCGGCAACAATTTGCCTTTCGCAGGATGTTGAAGGGGAAGCGTTTGATTATGATGAAAAATTCTTTGAAAAACGCGTTCACTATTTAGATCGGAAAGCGCCGGTGGAACGTGAACTAAAAGGCGCAGCAGAGCTGATTAAAGCAAGTAAAAAACCGTTAATCCTTGTTGGCGGCGGAGCTAAATATTCAGGAGCCCGCGACATTTTAATCGCACTTTCCGAAAAACACAATATTCCATTAGTAGAAACACAGGCTGGTAAAGCAACTGTCGAATCTACTTTTAAAAATAATCTTGGCGGGATAGGCGTTACTGGTACGCTTGCCGCAAATAAAGCAGCCCGTCAGGCAGATTTAGTGATCGGTATTGGTACGAGATATACAGATTTCGTGACTTCATCTAAAACAGCTTTCAACTTTGAAACAACAAAGTTTTTAAATATTAATGTCAGCCGTATGCAAGCATACAAATTGGATGCCTTCCAAGTCGTTGCCGATGCAAAAGTAACATTAGAGCAATTGGCACCACTTTTAGAAGGATTTGAGAGCGAGTTCGAACAAACGATTATTGAATTGAAAGAGGAATGGAAGCTTGAGCGTGATCGCTTAAGCAAAGTAACCTTTACACGTGAAAGCTTTGATCCGGAAATCAAGAACCACTTCTCACAGGAAATTCTAAATGAATATGCCGATACCTTAAAGACGGAACTGGCACAAACAACAGCCTTAATTGCTGTCAATGAGACAATTGCTCCAGAAAGTACGATTATTGCCTCTGCCGGATCACTTCCTGGTGATGTCCAGCGGATCTGGAATCCGACTGTGCCGAATACGTATAACGTAGAGTATGGTTATTCCTGTATGGGTTATGAAGTATCTGGTGCCTTAGGCGTTAAATTGGCTGAACCGGATAAAGAAGTTTACTCACTTGTTGGTGACGGAAGCTTCCTCATGCTGCATTCTGAACTGATTACTTCTATTCAATATGGACAAAAAATTAATGTTGTACTTTTTGATAATTCAGGCTTTGGCTGTATTAATAACTTGCAAATGGGGAATGGCGGCGGAAGCTACTTCTGCGAATTTAGAACCCATGACAACAAAATTTTGAAGATTGATTATGCAAAAGTTGCTGAAGGTTATGGGGCGAAAACGTACAGCGTGAATACGATTGAACAATTGAAAGAAGCTTTGGAAGATGCGAAGAAGCAGGAAGTGTCTACATTAATCGATATTAAAGTACTTCCAAAAACCATGACGGACGGCTATGACAGCTGGTGGAATGTCGGTGTGGCAGAAGTATCTAATAATGAAAGCATTCAAAAAGCAAGTGAATTGAGACAGCAAAAATTAGAAGCCGCCAAACAATACTAAGAAACGGGAAATTTAATAAGATTGGATCAATTTCATATGAATTTGATCCAATTTCTAATGGGAAGTTTCCTTATATTTAAGACAAGAGAGGTGAGATGGAAGTGACATTAACATCAACAAGATTAGTGCCGATGACAGAAATGCTTTTAAAGGCGAAACAAGAGAAATATGCCGTTGGGGCATTTAACATAAATAGTTTCCAATGGGCAGAAGCGATTTTGGAAGCAGCCCAAGAAGAACAATCTCCTGTTATTGTATCATCGTCTGATAGACTAGTAGATTACTTAGGCGGATTTAAAACGATTTTCACAATGGTTAATAGCATTGTCGAACATAAGAACATTACTGTACCAGTCGCCCTGCACCTGGACCATGGTCGCAGTGTGGAACGATGTATAGAGGCGATTGATGCTGGATATACTTCTGTCATGATTGATGGATCACATCATCCAATTGATGAAAATATTGCAATGACCAAGCAAGTGACTGATTATGCAAGACGTCACGGTGTTTCAGTCGAAGCAGAGGTTGGGACCGTAGGTGGTAACGAAGACGGTCTTATTGGCGGAATTCAATATGCAGATCCAGAGGAATGTTTACGTATTGTGAAAGAAACCGGGCTAGATGCGTTAGCAGCAGCACTTGGTTCTGTTCATGGTCCGTATCAAGGTGAGCCAAAGTTAGGTTTCTCGGAAATGAAGGAGATTTCAGAAAAGACCAATGTACCACTTGTATTACATGGCGGCTCCGGTATCCCTGATTACCAAATTCAAGAGGCAATTGAACTTGGTCATGCGAAGATTAATGTGAATACAGAATGTTTGCAGGCCTGGACGAAAGCTGTTCGTGAGGTACTGGATCATGACATGAAAATATATGATGCACGTGCCATCCTTTCTCCAGGAAAAGAAGCGGTAAAACAGACCGTCATAGCAAAAATTAGAGAATTTAAATCAAGTCATAAGGCGTAATGAAGGGGGGATGGTTATTGTTGTTTTCATTTCGGCTGTAAAAAAACAAAGGTGCCATCCACTTCTTATCGTAAAAATAGCGGTATTATTTGAAACTATTTGTTCTAAATTTGGCCAAAAATCTGATAAAAATGATTGACTGAAAGTGTTATTAATATTATATTTAAGTAGAAATAATCAAAATATAACCAAAAGTTAATAAACACTTAAGTATTTAACTACAATCTGATTTTTTGAAACTATGAAAGTGTTTATCTAGCGGATAAACCGGGGAGGAACACCATGAACGAAGTAAGAGTTGGTATTGTAGGATTAGGCAGACTAGGAAGAACACATGCCATCAATTTAGCGGAAAATGTTCCAGGTACGAAACTGATAGCAGCCTGCAGTTTTGTAGAGGATGAATTGGAATATGCCAAGAATGAACTAGGTGTAACAGAAACATATACATCCTATGAAGAAATGGTTGATAGTCCAAACCTTGATGCTGTGTGTATTGTTTCCCCATCCGGCTTCCATCCGAAACAAATTCGTTTAGCGATGGAAAAAGGCTTACATGTATTCAGTGAAAAACCAATTGGATTAGATATTGAGGATATTGAAAAAACAATCGAAGTCATTAACGCTCATCCGGAACAAATCTTCCAACTTGGATTTATGAGAAGATACGATGAATCCTATCAATATGCCAAGAAAATGGTGGACGAAGGCCAATTAGGTGAATTAACTATAGTTCGCTGCTACGGGATCGACCCAAGTTCAGGGTTGGAAAGCTTCGTTAAATTTGCACGTAACAGCAATAGCGGCGGTTTATTCTCGGACATGTCCATCCATGATATTGATTTAGTTAGATGGTTTACGAAAAAAGAAGTCAGCCGTGTCTGGGCAATGGGTAAAAATGCTGCTTATCCGGAGTTGGATAAATTAAATGAATTAGAAACCGGTGCAGCTATGATGCAATTAGAAGATAAAACCATGGCGATTTTAGTGGCAGGTCGAAATGCCGTACATGGTTATCATGTTGAAACGGAATTAATTGGAACAAAAGGAATGCTTCGTGTTGCTGCTGCTCCGGAGAAAAACCTGGTAACTGTTTTTGATGAAAATGGTGCAGTAAGACCTACTTCACAAAACTTCCCAGAACGGTTTAGAGATGCGTTTGTCAATGAAATGAAGGAGTTTATTTCTTGCATTAAAGAAAAACGTCAACCTGAAGTAAGCGCTTTCGATGGTCTGCAAAGCACTAGAGTTGCCATTGCCTGTCAGCAATCTGTCGAAACAAATCAAATTGTTGAAGTGAAGTAAAGATCTAAATAAGAAAAGCGCAAGCGCCCTGGTCAGCGGCGTATGGCCTGGAGCACTCCAACTGAGATAAAGGAAACACGAAGAGCAGGAGGCGATTCGATGTTGACTTATCGTAGGGCGGAGTGCGAAGGACACTAGCCGCTAGGGCGCTGGAGCTGGACAATTCTCGAAGTCAAAATTCATACTTTCTTATATTTTAAAAAAAGGAATCCATTGGCCAATGGATTCCCGAACTGCAAAAATATACTTAATAATATAATATAACCTAATTTCATAGATTTGCAAACTCACTTATCCATTTTTAGGGAGGAAATAAACATGACAGCAGAAACAAAAATCAAGTTCGGTTGTGCTCCTATTGCCTGGACAAATGATGATATGCCTGAATTAGGCGGGGAAAATACATTTGAACAATGTATTAGTGAAATGGCGCTAGCTGGCTATACAGGTACAGAAATTGGAAATAAGTATCCTCGTGACCCCGAAACATTAAAGAAATATTTAGAACTTCGAAATCTTCAAGTAGCCAGCGCCTGGTTTAGTGCATTTTTAACAACAAAGCCATTTGAAGAGACGAAACAAGCCTTTATAGAGCATCGTGATTTCTTGCATGCCATGGGTGCAAAAGTAATTGTTGTATCTGAACAAGGACATAGTGTTCAAGGGCAGATGGATACACCGGTATTTAAAGAAAAACCAGTATTCACGGATGCTGAGTGGGATAAACTAACGCAGGGATTAGAGGCGTTGGGGGATTTAGCCCATGAGAAAGGAATGGAAATTGTTTACCATCACCATATGGGTACAGGCGTTCAAACAACTGCCGAAATTGAACGGCTAATGAAAAACACATCACCTGAAAAAGTTTCCTTGTTATTTGATACAGGCCATCTTGTATTCTCTGGTGAGAACCCAATTGAAATCTATCGCAAAAACCAATCACGGATCAAACATATCCATTTTAAAGATATTCGTGAGACAGTTGCGAAAGAAGTTAAGGAAAATCAAGATAGTTTCATGATAGGAGTAAAAAAAGGTGTATTTACGGTTCCTGGCGACGGCATGGTTGATTTTGCCCCAATTATGAACGCGATTATTGAAAGCGGATACGAGGGCTGGATTGTTGTGGAGGCAGAGCAAGATCCGGCAAAGGCAAATCCATTTGAATATGCATTAAAGGGAAGAAAGTATATTGAGCAATTAGTGCCCCAAAAACAACTGGTCTAAAACTTTAGTAAGTCAAATGTGTCAGTCATCACCACAAACAGAGGTGCCTGACACCCTTTGGGACAGCAGCTAGACTACTATTTTTTTAATTGAGATTGTGAGAATAGTATTCATTATGTTTTATAGAGGATGAATAACTAATCTTACTTCGTAGCAAGATTTTCAAAAGTGGGAGGGTATACCCTTGGTTTTTTTTTCAGTTATGTCGTTTATTATCATTATGGGTGTCATATGGCTGTATGCATTTAAGAGAAGTAAAGCCGTTGATAATAGCAGTTCGGAAGGTTTTTTCCTTGGCGGTCGAAGTTTAACAGGGATTACAATTGCCGGTACGATTATTATGACCAATTTGTCAACAGAGCAAATTGTTGGTCAAAACGGTCAAAGTTTTGTTGGTGGTATGGAAGTAATGGCGTGGGAAGTTACAGCGGCTATTGCTTGTGTGTTTTTGGCCCTTGTCTTTCTTCCGAAATATTTAAAATATGGCGTGAACACGGTATCCGATTTCATTGAGATCCGTTATGATACAACTACGAAAAGAATTGTATCCGCTTTATTTATTTTTACCTATATGACTTCATTTTTACCGGTTGTTTTATATTCAGGCTCACTTGTTTTTAATAAAATATTCCACATTGATAAAGCGTTAGGGATTGACCCGTTAGTAGCAGTTGCACTCGTTTCGGCGATGATTGGTATTGTTGGCATGTTATATTTGTTAATTGGCGGATTATCATTGAGTGCCTTTAGTGACACGATTTATGGTGTCGGGCTGCTTATCGGTGGTCTATCCATCCCTATTATCGGCTTGACGATTCTGGGAGACGGCAGCCTTTTTGGCGGAATGGAAACAGTTAAAGATCAAACACCACATTTATTAAATGCCATTGGTGCTGTTGATTCAAAAATTGTTCCATGGCCAACTCTATTTATGGGAATGTTATTCAATAACCTCTTCTTCTGGTGTACAAACCAGATGATCGTTCAAAAAACATTAGCTGGAAAAAGTCTAAAGGAAGGACAAAAAGGAGCATTATATGTTGGCTTCTTTAAAATCTTTGGCGCTTTGTTCTTAGTGTTCCCGGGAATTATTGCCTTTAATATGTTTGGTGACACACTTGCAACACCGGACGATGCGTACCCAACTTTAGTTACCCACGTATTGCCTGGGTGGGCATACGGAATTTTCGCAGCAGTTATTTTTGGTGCCATCTTAAGTTCATTTGTTGGCGCCTTGAACGCAACAGCTACATTGTTCACACTTGATTTTTACAAACCGGTTATTAAAAAGGATGCAACCGATAAGCAGGTTGCTAGGGCAGGAAAATTTATTACAATTATGGTCGGATTAATTTCCGTTTGTATCGCTCCTTTCATTTCATTCGCACCAGCTGGACTATATGCTGTTGTGCAAGAGTTTAACGGAGTATATAGCATGCCATTATTAGCGCTAGTTTTACTAGGATTCTATTCAAAACGTGTAACACCGCTGGCAGCGAAAATAACATTTGTCTTCCACATTGTAATCTATGGATTGTCAAAAATTGTCTTAGCGGACATTCATTATCTATATGTATTAGGATACTTATTCCTCGCAGATGTGCTGGTCATGTGGCTAGTTGGAATAATCAAACCATTGGATGCTCCATTTGAGTTCCAAGAAAATATTAACAAAGTTGATTTAACACCATGGAAGCATAGAAAATGGGTGGCAGCATTAGTGATTATTGCCATGATTAGTATGTATCTTTTCTTCTCCCCACTAGGTGTTGCAGTTTAAAACTTGATAGTAGGAAAGGATGTCTTACAGATGAAGGATTCAAAGATTGTAGTCGGGGTTATTGGTGCAGGCAGAATTGGTAAATTACACATTGATAACATGAAAAATATGAAAAATGTACGTCTTAAAACCGTTTCCGATGTGTTTGCCGATCAATTGGAAGAGTGGTTCAAATCTTCCGGTGTCGAAAATATGACAAAAGACTACCATGATATTATTAATGACCCGGAAATCGATGCCATCTTTATTTGTTCTCCAACCGATACACATACAAGTATTATTAAAGAAGCAGCTAAAAGCGGAAAGCACGTCTTCTGTGAAAAGCCAATCAGCTTCTCAGATGAAGAAACGTTGGAAGCTTACGAAGTGGTGAAGAAAACCGGGGTTAAATTCCAAATTGGTTTTAATCGAAGATATGACCGCAACTTCAGTAAAGTCAGAAATTTGGTGGAAACGAAAGAAATTGGCGATTTACATATTTTAAAAATAACTTCCAGGGATCCTGAGCCGCCGTCATTAGATTATGTATCACGTTCCGGGGGAATTTTTGTTGATATGGCCATTCACGATTTTGATATGGCACGTTTTATCACAGGTTCCGAAGTAGAAGAAGTGTTTGTTCAAGGAGCTGCCCTGGTGAATCCAAAAATTGCTGAATTAGGTGATATTGATACAGCAATTATTTCGGTGAAATTCGCTAACGGGGCAATCGGGGTGATTGACAACAGCCGTCAAGCGGTTTACGGCTATGATCAACGTCTTGAAGCATTCGGTTCAAATGGTTCTGCTATTGCAAACAATGAAACGGAATCAAGAGTAGAAGTTTTATCAAAAGAAGGTGTGATAGGAGATAATCCATTACATTTCTTCTTAGAAAGATACAATGATGCGTATATTCGTGAAGTAAAGGAATTCTTTGAAGCAATCGAGAGTGACACAGAGGTACCATGCAATTTCGTAGACGGCATTATGGCGCAAAGAATTGCCATGGCTGCCAAAAAATCTTTAGAAACCGGCCAGCCGGTGAAGGTTGAAAAGTTATCATAATTTAAATATAAACAAAGGGATGACTTAGCAGGTAGGACGTCCCTTTGTTCTTTGTTAATTACGGTCGGCTATAAATTTTTTGAAAAAAGAACGTTTGTTTACACCCTGATTTCGGTCGCGGCTAGTTCGCTGTTTATGTTTTTGACAGAGGATGTTGGGAAACAGTTAACAGGGGATACACTGCTCGCCTCGATGTCTTACTGCGTTTTTTTAGGTGCCGGCTCTTTTCACCTTCAGGGAAAGCCTTTTAACTACATTCAGTAATAACAAGTTGAATGTCGTTCTTTTTCGCGTAATTCTGGTAAACTTCATTAGGTATGATATCCGTTACAAGGTAATCAATTTTATCTAAACTGCAATAGGTCATTAACCCATATTTATCAAATTTATCATGGTCGACTAATAAGAATACTTCAGAGCTTCTGTTAACAATAGAAGCTTTTAATTCGCTTTCAAGCGGCGAGGCATTCGTCACACCATTTGATAAGCTAACCCCAGTTGAGGCCATAAATGCCTTATTAATATTATAGGCATTTAAAATATCCATATATTTCAAAATTCCAAATGAATTTGTTTTTCTTTCCAGGATTCCTCCCGCTGTAATCACATTTAAATTTTCAAAAGGAAGGGCACGAACGATAAAATCGAGACTATTGGTAATGATCGTGATATGTTTCTTATTGATATATTCAATCATTTCAATTGTAGTCGTTCCTGAATCGATAAAAATGATATCGCCATCCTGAACATAATTTGCTGCTGCTTTTCCGATCATTTCCTTTTCTGTTTGATTACGTACTTGGCGGTCATGGAAAGATTCTAATTTTGCACGATTGTCCTCGTTGACTGCTACACCACCGTAAACCTTTTTAAAATCACCTTTTTCAACGAGTTCCTGAACATCACGCCGAATCGTGTTTTTAGACACTTGAAACACGTCCATTAATTCATCTAAAGACACAGATTTGTGTTCGAAAATATATTCCTCAATTTTATTGATCCGTTTATCTTTAATCATTCCTATTCACCCTTTGTTCTCAAATAGTACATCTAGTAGGTACCGCTTTCAACAGATCCATTTAATTATATATTACCAACAAATCATCAAAACTTCATCATATAAATAAGATTTTATTTAATAAAAAATAATTGTGAAAAATCCCAATGGTGTTTGATATCATTTACCATTAAAAACTATTTAGATATGTGAATGCAATTCTTAGTGAAGTGAGT